>Ga0315288_10009212_pt1 | contig 12444 bp, 22 predicted proteins | sample YL17G11_20_MG_FD_203454 | JGI IMG/M metagenome (GOLD analysis project Ga0315288, IMG submission 203454) | Sediment microbial communities from Yellowstone Lake, YNP, Wyoming, USA - YL17G11_20 | ecosystem: Environmental > Aquatic > Freshwater > Lake > Sediment | place: USA: Wyoming | collected...
GTTCCGCTCTCTGAGTTAGCGAAGGCGTCCTCTCCAGGCGGGAGAGGGGGGATTCCCCCGGCGATGAGAACGCCTTCTGGCTGAACAGTACAGCGACGATCCCGAAACTTACGGCGAACTTCCTCATTCTTCTTCCTTTACGTACACCGCGTCCGGATCTTCGAACTCTCCCTGCTTTAGCTCCACCGTGACCCCGGTGTGCCGGTCGTGGACCGACCAGACCGTCTCCCCGCGCTGGGGATATTTCGTCAGGCCCAGGACTGCCGCCGCTGCAGACCTGGCGTCGTGGGCGTCCTTGACCCCCACGATCAGCGAGACCACGAACCTGTGTCCCGGCCCAACGTAGACGCTCGAAACCTCATACCGCGCGAACGCGTCGCCCTGTGCCATCTTGGTGCCGTCGGGTACGGACCGTTCCGCGCGACTTACGGCCGCGGCCCGGAATTGTACGCCCGCTCAGGCTTGTCCAAAGGTATCTTCAGCCTCAAATTGTATACAGTTTACGTGGTCACATACCGGTTCACGTTCAAGGACGAGGCCGTGGCCCGGTCCTTCGTGCACGAGCTGACGAGGTCGTGCTCGCGCCTCTGCATTTATAGGACGGGGCGGGACGTGACCGTGCTCGACGGGTCCGACGTGGGGCAGCGCGAGGAGATATACTCCGCCGCCTGGGTTCACGGCGCGAAGACCGCCTAGAACTCGGACACTTCCTTCAGGCACTGCTCCGCACAGTTCGTCAGGACCTTCTGCTCCTTCATGGCCGCGTTCAGACTCTGTCGGGCCTTCACCCGAAGCTTGACCCCGCACTTCCCGCACTCGTACGCGGAGTCGTCGCACTCGTACAGGAGCTCGCGTGCGACCTTCCAGTCGTGCTTTTCGAGGGGGACGTCATCCTCTTCGGACCCCATCTCCTCTTCCATCTTGTCGAGGAGGGCCTCGAACTCCGGGTCGGACACTGTGGTATGCGCGCTCCGTCCCATGGGTACGCGCGGTCCGTCCATACTTCCGCCGACGGGCGAAGCCGTGTACTCTTCAGTTAAGCGTCCCCTGACGCTGGGACTCAAGGGGAGAGGTGGCGCCAATCCCGTAAGACCCGCCTCGTCAGGGGACAGGGGAATTGAAGCAGATCCGGCTTTCGGCGAAAACCCTTCTCAAAGCGTCCCCGTCACGTGACGAGCCCGTCACTCCGGCGTTGCCCGGAGAGCATAGGGTTTGCAGGACGGCTTTCCCGTACTAAAATTGTACGGGAAAGGCATGGCTCGTAGACCCGGATGGCCAACGCGTACTGCCCGTTCATGGGCCGAAGAGGTAAGCCGTGGGGTGAGCTGGACCTCGCGTCCATAGCCGGACGTGTGGCCGGCGTGCCCCCTGAGGTCGCCGCCGCGGCCCGGTCTCTCGTTGCCGCCTGCAGAGAGGCGGGCGTTGACCTTGAGCGCGCTCAGGAGCTCGTAGGCTATCTCTTCGAAGAGACGGTCAGTGCATCCTCATCGAAGCGAGCCCGTCGGTGACGGCCTGGCCGAGCCTTTCCTGTCGCTCGTCGAACGCGTCGCCATCCCCATCCCATGCCGCCCAGATCATGGCCTCCGCCCAAAAGCACGCCTCTCGAAGGAGCGGAGCCCACTGTCCGCTCGCCTCCTCTCTGACCCTCTGAAGAATGGCCGTCGCCTCGGCCACGCATGTGGCCGAGAACATGTCGACTCGCCGCATTTCCTCCGCCTCGGGCACCATGCCCGCTGCCTCCAGGAGTCCGGGGACCAAGTCTCTGACCGTCGAGTCCGTCTCTGCCTGCATCTTACCCTGACGGTACACCCGCCCGGCCCGGAGACTCGGACGCCCGCGGCGTACTCAGCCGGTAGAGGGAAGACCTGGATCTGTCTCCCTTTGCTTTATATTCTCTTTTCTCGGCATCGCGGGGGGCGTCCGTGTAGCCGCTTACGGCCGGTTAGACCACTGATCCAGTACTGACCGTAAGTTTAGTGCGTTGGAGCGTACGCTCCGGCAGAGGTGGCGGAGGACGGATGGCAAAACCTAAAGGGACGGGAACGCCCAGCTACGAGAGGATTTGCCTCGGGCTGGCGTCGACGTCAGAATTCCAGGAGTACGAACGAAGCTTCATTCAGCTCGTCATGTCCGCGCGCGTCGACGGTCTTTCGTTCGAGAAGCTCGCGGGATCGAGCCGCGAGGACGGACTGCCGGATCATCGCTACGAGGTGGCCTGCGGGCGGAACCGCGTGCCGGGGTTCCGGTTCCGGGAGCCCGGCGACCTGAAGATGAACGTGGACGCTCTCGTGACTCCGGACTCCCTTGCGCCAGTCCTTGCCGTCTTCGGGACGAAGGTCCGCACATACTTCTGCAAGGAGGACGCGGTGAGGGAGCACTTCGTCAAGTACGCGCGCTCTCTCCTCTGCGATAGGCACGTGAAGACCGTCCAGGAGGCGGAAGCGCGCATAGCCCAGCAGGCCAAGAACCTTGCGGAGTCAGGTCGGCTTGAGGAGGGTCGCATGGTCGCGTTCGAGAACGAGGCGGTCGACGAGATCCGCGACGTCCTCCTCAAGTTCCGGAACATACGCAAGGAGGCCCTCAGGAGGGCCCTCGACGAGTTCATCGTCGTGGACGTTTCCACATCGTAGAATCGCGGAAGCTTCTCGGGAGATCAGAGTGAAAGATGCCTGAAGACGTAAAGCCCGAGCCCCCTCGTCCATCCTGGACCGTCGTCTACAACCGGGTCAGCCATGGCTCGCGCTGGATTGGCAAAGGGTGGGAGTTCTTTGACGACGAGGCTTCCGCCAAACGGCTCTATGACGAGCTCGTGAAGGAAGGCCACTGCCCCACGAAGCGCCCTTACCACTCATCAGACCGTCAACACCTCGGCGCCGTGCACGCCATGAACGGGGAGGGCTGAATCACTCCTCTTCGGTCCCATCCTTGTCGAACTCGTCTGGGAGCTCTATCTCGTACTCTCCCGAGCCCTTCGTGGCCGCGTTCATCCGGCGCGCGAGGTCGGCGACGGACCGGACGGCCTGCTGCATGTGCCGGGGCACGTCCGGGGCCAGCGCAGCGGCGCGGAGGAGCCACCGCGCGGCCGTCACGGCCGAGACCCGCCACGGATCGACGCCCCGGTGCTCTGACACCACGTCCGTCCCGACGGCCAGCTTCAGGAGCGCGTCCTTCAGCTCTTTCGGCACCTGCGTTCTCTGAGGGTGTCCCATCGTCTTGTACATTACGGTCATGGACGATGAGACCCGGAAGGTCCTGCGTCGAGCCTGTGCCCGCTTCAAGACCGGAATCCGCACCCCGTTCAAGCTCGGGGATTTTTACGCCCGTGTTGAGCCTGAAAACTGGGATGCTGACAACAGATCTGGTGGGGCTGTGCTTTATTTGCAGCGTGACGCGCTCGTTGCCCACAACGTCCAGGTCGGTCTCAAGGAAGTGACCGCCGAGGCGGTGCATGAAGCCTATTTGCAAGCCATCGTCACGATCGTCCACTCGCTCTGATCGGCGGAAACTGCGACGGATGCGGCGTACAATTGGGTGAGCCGGCGACCGTGCCGGACCGGAGGTGGCAATCACATGCTCACAGGCGTGCACAGCATCGACATCGAGACCTACGAGCAGATGCTCGACATGATCTGCGTGAAGGGCGGTAACCTTCTCGCCATCGGCCAGGCCGGGATCGGCAAGACCGAGATCCCGTTCCAGCGCGCCATCAAGCACGGGCTTCGGACCGTGTACTGGAACCTCGCGACGCAGGAGGCCCCGGACCTCGTCGGCCTCCCCATCATCAAGATGGCCGACGGCGTGGAGGTCGTTCGGTACGCCTCCCCCGAATACATGCCCGTCGCCGAGCGCAACCCGGACCCGGTCCTCGTGATCGTCGACGAGCTGGACAAGTGCAAGAGCGAGCTTCAGAACCCGCTCCTCGAGATCTATCACTCCGTCCAGCGCGGCGAGGGCGGCACGCTCAACGGCCGCAAGCTCAATATCCGTGGCATCGTCTCCACGGGCAACCTGCCCGACGAGGGCGCGTTCAGCAAGCCCATCTCGCAGGCGCTCACCAACCGCTGCATGACGTTCAAGCTCGAGTCGAACTTCGAGGCGTGGCAGGCGTGGGCCGTCCGAAGCCACGTCAACCCGCTCGTCGTCGCATTCCTCATGCGGCACCAGGACTACCTGTCGATGAAGCCTGTGATCGGCGACCCGACGGCATACACCCGGGGGTCTCCCCGCGCCTGGACCGAGAGTGCCCGCGACCTCGACAAGCTCCTCGCGCTGAAGGCCGAGGGTGGCATTTCCTTCTCGACGAACAAGCAGGAGATCGCGTTCCAGACGATTACGATCGCCGGCCGCGTTGGCGAGGGTCCCGCGACCCAATTCCGCGTCTGGCTCGAGTACTTCAAGCGCATCGAGCCCAAGGTCGACGCCCTCGTCGCCAACGGGACCCTCCCGTCGGAGGCCGAGATCAGTGACATGGAGCTTGGCGAGGCCGTCGTCTTCTGCGTCGCCTCCACCCAGGCGATCGTCGACGCCGCCAAGAAGTCCAAGGAGCCGGAGGCTCAGAAGAAGGAGGTCCACCGCGTCGCGAACAACGTGGCCAAGCTCCTCAAGCTCGTCCCCGCCGAGCACCAGATCGCCGCCATCAAGTCGGTCCTCGAGTCCGACTTCGTCAAGGCGATGGACCTCACCAAGTGCCCGGACCTCATGAAGGTCTACATGAGCGTCCGCAAGGTCACAAAAGACTAGGGGGCTCACATACAGACAGTCATTGACGCACCAGGCGACCAGCGCGCGGTAGATCGGGCCGATCCGGGCGTACCATAGGGTGGAGGCGGCGACCAATGGGCGACAAGTTCTTCGACAAGCTATCAGGACTGCAGGACCCATTCGGCCTTGCGAAGGACGCGCGGCACCTGCGCACGCTCCAGGACAAATACTCCAAGTGCGTGTCGCAGATGTACGCCCGGCCGGAGAACGGCGGTGATCCGTTCATGTTCATGCTCGTCGGGTCCAAGCCGAACATCCTCGTCCGCGAGCTGAACGGACAGCCGATCCCGACCGCCGCGACCGACGGCAAGCTCTTCTACTGGAACCCCGACTTCCTGGACTCCCTCGATGCCAACCAGACGGGGACCGTGCTCAAACACGAGAAGGGCCACGTCTTCCGCTACCACTGCGATCCGAGCCGCGGCCAGGGGTGGGACCCCGAGCTTCGCAACATCGCGTTCGACTACATCGTCAACGGGAGCCTCGAGCATGACCACATCAAGTCGGGCCGCTCTCGGAAGTTCTCCCTCTTCGGAGGCCCGCTGGGGGACCCGCTCCGCCTGAAGGACCTATGTGAGTGGATTGACGGCAAGTCGGAGCTGCCGAAAGGCCAGACCTTCTGCTACTCTGACCCGCTCGTCATCCAGCGGACGGCGGACTCCATCTACCACGAGATCCAATCCCACACCAAGAAGTCCCCGCGACGTTGCAAGAAGGAGCAGGGCGGCTGCGACGCACTGACCATCGACCCTAAGATGGGCCAGTCGACCGTCCCGAAGCCGTGGGGCCCCGGGTGCTGCCAGAAGTGCGGCGCCAAGCCCAAGGCGGGCGGCGGCACGGGTGGCCTTCCCAAGACCCTCGACACCCACGTCCAGACCGCCGGGGGTCAGTCGAAGGAGGAGATCATGGCGGACCTGATGAAGGCCGCCGACTTCGCCAAGCAGCAGCGCGGCACCGTTCCGGCCGAGGTGGAGGGCCTCCTCAAGGAGCTCCGCGAGCCGACCCTCACGGCGCACGACATGGCCGTCAACTGCTTCCAGCGCAAGTGCAAGGACGTGGGTGACAACAAGGACTACACCCGCTTCATCCGGCGCCCCCAGTTCATCTGGACCCAGGACGAGTCCGGCGAGTACGTCCCGATGCACCGGCTCTATCAGCCGAAGACCTTCGACTATACGCCCAAGTGGGTGTGCCTCCTCGACACGTCCGGGTCCATGTCCGACGACGACATCGCGAACGGCGTCAAGGAGCTGCAGATCATCGCCTCCCTCCATGGCTCCCAGGGTTGGGTCGTCCCGTGCGACACCAAGGTGTACTGGGACAAGAAGATCGAGGTCACCACGACGGCCGACATCCGGCGCACCCAGGTCTTCGGACGCGGCGGTACCACCCTCGCGGACTTCTTCCGGGAGCTCCCCAAGGAGATCGGGACTGACATCGACCTCGTCATCGTCATCACCGACGGCGGCATCGACGAAATCCCGAAGGACCTCGAGCCGAACTGCGAGGTCATCTGGGTCCAGACGAGCACGGGAGTCTTCGTCCCTCCCTTCGGACGGGTGGCGCCTTTGTACCCAGGGGTGAAAGGCACATAGTCCCTGCCATATCGTTCAGATCTATGCCATATCTCGATGTAGCGTCCGCAAGGACATGAAGTCGATAGGGGAATACCGACGGGATCTTGCGGAAAAATTGGGGATCGAAGTGGAGAGCCTCCACTTCGAGGTGCAGCCCGGAAATCCTCCTCGCTTTGACGTAATGGTGGACGGGAAGGACCTGACGCCGGAACAGGAGCAGACGGTCATCGCCTTCGTGGGCGAGAACCCAGACGTCGGTAAGGCCAAGAAGGCGAGGGCGTCGGTCCAACCATCACAGCCGAAGGCCCGATGCCAGTTCTGCAAGGAGACGTCGGTAGACAATGCGAGGGTTGGCGAGAGCCTGCAGCGCATCCCGTATTGCGCAGAGCATGGTGAGAAGGCGACGACGGAAGCCGACCGCATCCTCAAGCGCGTCACCAGGCCGTGCTCCAAGTGCGGGGCTCCAGCCCCGTTCTATCCCCATACCCCGGACTGTTCCTATGTGAAAGGCCGTAGTTTTGGAAGATCCTGACGCCTGGAAGCCTGGCTACGACGAGGCCTTCGACTCCGAGAACGTGGACACGGACCCGGACTTCCGGGAGACGCTGCGCATTCTGAATGCGGCGGGCGTCCACACCGTCAGCTCATGCCAGGGCCATGCGCCGGGAACGCAGTATGACGACGTTCAGGAGTGGATGGAGCCGTATGTGACGGTCCGCCTTACCGGCAACGTCGCCCTCGCCTGCGAGGTCCTCCGGATCGCGGGCGGAGAGCTTTCCACCGCGTCGCCGGTCGGGAAGGCGCTCGCCCGGTTTCCCAGAGGATGGGAGTGGAGGAAGTCCGTCGACGCCCTCCGGTCAAGGTTTCCTCTGTACACGTAAGTTTCGCCCGCGCTCGTGTAACCTGCGTTATGGCCCGCAGGTTCCGCATGACCGTCGAGGTCGAAAGCCTGGAAGAGGACACGACTGCAAAGGAGGTCAAGGCCTTACTCAAGGACGTGCGGGGGATCATCACCGTCATGAAGGTGACCGCCGTGGACGAGTCCCCGAAGCCGGGAGTCCAGGCCGCCTTCATCTACAAGAATAGCGCTCACGCCCCATGCCACGCCGTCGTCAAGAAGAAGAACGGTCCGTGGAGCGAGAACCGCTTCGGGTTCTGCGGAACAGAGCCTGAGACAGGGCCCGTCGGCAGCATCGACAAACCGGACGGCGGACTCTGCAGCACGTGCGCCAAGTACGTCCTGAAGGGTGACGACGGACTCTGGTACGTGAGGGAGAACGCACCCCTTCCAGGTCCGAAGTTGCGGGCCACGGTAGACTGCAGAGGGTGCTTTGACGACGACTGAAATCCTGGTCGTGAAGGGTAACCGCATACGAGCCTCCTGGCTCGAGTGCTACCCAATATGCCTCTCCGGGATGCAGATGAAGCTCGGAGCCAGGGAGATGTCCGTCACCGGGGTCGTCCGGCACGTTCGCGGGGACGATCCGACGAATCCGAAGGCCGTCCGTCTGTACGTCGACGCGGAGTCCGGCAACTATGAGGGCCACACCGTAGAGTGCGTCAAGTGCGGACACGATCACGTTGAGGTCGACCTCAAACACGTCAAGGAGTTGTTTTGAACTACCACCCCTTCCATCACCCTGCGACCGCAGCACGCAACTCCCTCACCCGCGTGTTTTCCGAGCTTTCAGAGGCCGAGGCCGTGGCCGTGTACGACGTCCTTGCGCGGTGGGCGGACGCCGAGCGGGACGGCCTGGAAAGACGACAGGCTTCACACCCGAATGAGCCGCTTCCAGCGGACCGAGCGCTCGTCCTCGCCGAGGGCGTTGTCTCAAAGTTCCAGGCCGAGTTCGTGGCGAACGGTCGGCAGTTCTGGGATCCGAAGACCGGATGACCGAGGCGCCGTAGCTCGCCCGGCGCCGAGCGTACCAGGAGGTGGAGGTGACGGCGATGGCGTATGACAGCAAGTACAAGCACGGGATGAGCTGGCTCAACGACGAAGAGGAAGACGCCTGCGCCCCGAAGATCCTCAAGGCCCTTTACGCGGCCGTCTACGACGAGAACTCGGACGACGTGGTCGTTCATCTCCTCCTCCGCGCGTACGACCTCCAGCACCCGCTCGACAACGAGGGGGCGAAGGAGCCGAAGACCCTCAGCGGACAGGACGCATGGGCCTTCATGAAGGCCAAGTGGGCCGTGGTCTTCAAGCGAGAGCTCGGGCGGTACGGGATCCCGTTCGACGACGACGGCGTCGAGAACTCAGAGGTCTTCGACTGGCCGTCATCCCTCCCATACGACTATCCCGTCCGTATCGGCATCCTCAAGTCCGTGGGCGAGCGCATGGGCCGGGCGGACGCGTGTCTCACCAAGAGCCTCCGCGACGAGGCGGCGAGGAGCGCCGCATGAAGCCAGCCCTCCTGAAGGAGGACGCGTGCGCGTGTCCTCATGCGCTTGACGACGATGCTGGCCCGCCAGGGCCACCATCGGTCGTACACCTTCGTCTTCCGACGGGACGATCTGGACGTACGATACACCCCACATGCGTTTTTGGAGAAGCTGTGAAGCTGTACCTGCACGACAACAAGCCCGCCCGGGAAGGTGAAAAGCATGGGGAGCGCGGGCCCACTCACTGCGCCACCATCACCGTCGACTACGAGTACCAGGTTGAACAATGGGTCATCGAGCTGGAGAAGGACGAGCCCGACGTCGTACGCGCCGAGTGCCCGGACATTGGGCGAGAATGGCGCCGAAACGAGCACGGCAAGTTCGCTGAGACTGAGAGGACTGCGAGGATATGAAGAAGACCATCGTGTTCATCCTCACCGCCGTCGCTGTCGGCCTCGTGGCCGCGCCGTCCGAGTCTCGGACTCCGTCCGCCGCCTGCTACTCTGACTGCTCGTCGTGCGTCGTTCGTTGCCGGCGCGAGCCCGACCGGCCCGCGTGCGAGCGAACGTGTCGAGAGATCAAGCGCTCCTGCTGCCAGACTGCCGGCAGGGGTCCCGGCCCCCTCGTCGCCTGCGGGTGCACGTGAGCCCCGAAGAGGAGGCCCGGGTTATAAAGGAGGCCCTTGAGGCCCACACCCGCTGCACGGAGCCCGGGTGTCGCAACCCGTCATCCTCCGTCCTACTCGCGCCGTCCGGCGAGATCCTGTTCGTCCTCTGCAAGGACTGCGAGAAGAACCACGCCGTGCACGACTCCCTCATAATGAAGGTTCGATCATGACCCGCGTACGCTCCTCCATGCCGAAGCCCCAGCGTCCGCGACGCCCCGTCGTCGAAGAGCCCAGCCTCCTCATCTGTCACGAGAAGCACGGTGACCTTCACTTCCACGTCCCGGACGAGGACGCGGTCTTCCGCGTCGCGCTCGACATTGTCACCAAGCGCTTCAAGGCCGGTCATTGGTACATCAATCCCAAGGACTATGAGCCCAAGAACCCCGGAATGACCAAGGAGCAGGCGGAGGCCCTGCCTGAAGGTCCCATCCGGAAGGCTGCCCTCCAGGAGATCGCCTCCCATCAGCGCCAGGTCCGAGAGTATCAGGACTTTAAGGAGAGCTGGGATGCCATCCACAAGGCCATCAGCGAGAAGGACGGCCGTCTGGCCTGGCAGGTCCTTCGCGACTACAGCGACGGAGAGTACCAGCGCGTCTCCATCGAGAGGTACTGCGACGCTTACCCCGAGTACAAGTGACGAAGCTTCAAGTCATCCCCAGGGAGCCCGGTGAGAAAGCCGAGGAGGTCCCATCCGGCCCCGACCCTGACGCGCCCACCGTCGGACGATGGTATTGGGTCAAGGACGAAGAGCCAGTGAAGGACGCCCACCCGTACCTCGCATGCGTCGTCCACGTGGGCTCGAACTACGCCGAGGTCCACGGGGCGGGAGACCACGGGTACCAGGAGCGCATCCACTTTGACAACTTCTGGGCGCGCTGCACGCCAGAGGCGAGCCCGGACAGGGTCATCGCCAAGGAGGTGTTCTCTCGGCAAACCCAGGTCATCGGCCTGATGAGGCAGGTCCACGAGATCACCGCCCGACTCGCCATAACCCCGGGGCCCGCCCTGTCGTCAGGCTCGGAGACTCAGGCCCTGGCCCTCCGCAAGAGCGACCAGCCCGTCGACGAGTATAAGGCCGCCCTCGTGAAGGCGAAGGACGTCGAGCTCCCGGCGCTCTTCAAGGAGATTGAGTCCACCAACTCCTCCCTGGCCAAGTGGATGAAGGCATCCCTCATCCCGCTCAAGGCTCAGGCCGACGCCCTAAACCCGGTCATCGACAAGATCAAAGAGCGTATCTTCAGCGTCGAGCTATACGCTGGGCTCGTCGAGGAGGTGGCTCAGGTCCGAGATGGGGAGCCTGCCGCGCTTGAGACGAAGGTCCACCTCCTTCAGCGCCGTTGCTACATGGACGAGGAGTGCCTGGCCGACTACCAGACCGGGGGAATGGAGATCAAGGGCCTCCGCGGCTTCGACCGGTGGCTCGGCAAGAAGGTCAACTTCGAGCGGGTCATGCCGTTCCAACGCTGCGTGGTCGCGTTCCAGGTCCGCCGTTTCACCAAGGAGCGGGAATGGCGCAACATGCGGGAGTACTTCAAGATCGTCGACGAAGAGCAGTTCGACAAGATGACGTTTCTCTACATCCGCAACGGCGAGCAGCTCTTCCGGCTCTCGACCGCGATCGACTTCGGCCATCAGCTCTTTCCGGACATGGGCAAGGACAAGCTCGACGGGAAGCTGTACGCCGAGGTCAGCATGTCCGGGGGTGTGCGCTCCGTCATCACCGAGGGCGCATATCAGGAGATGGTTTCCGAGGAGGAGAAGGAGGACCGAAAGAACAAGGAAGGGCTGAAGACGGCGAAGAAGGAGGACCGGTGGCGGTTCCAGTTCAACGGCTTCCGCCGGTCGAAGGACTATCACCCTTTCTCCCCTGAGAACGTCTTCCACGACGACATACTCAAGCATGTCCAGGCAGAGATGAACCGTCACAACCGGCTTGTCCTAGTCCTCCAGGGCCTGCTCGACCGGTCGCCCGTCCTCCACCCTCACCCTCCGTGGTCCCTATGGAATCACGACTCCTTCAAGCAGGCACTCGAGCTCGTCTACGACGACTCCCGCGCCCTGACTCCGGGCGATGCTCCGGACTTTGAGGCCTACCGGGCGAAGTGCAACGAGTCTCTGAAGGCGGGGTCCGTCACGGTCGGGCAGGAGATTGCCTGGGAGAGGTATGAGGCCAAGAAGGAGAACGAGCGCCTCGACAACGACCACCGGACGCGAGGGGGCGACCATCGGCACCAAAGGTACCGGCCTTACGGGAACCCCGGCCCGGGCACCCTCGCCCGCGCCACGCTCGTCCGTCCGAACGCCATGGAGGTCGGCTATGCCTGGAACAGGGAGCGCAAGGCCTCCCGGAACTTCGAGGACGACGGTCTGAAGGAGGTCCGCTGCACCTTCGCGTGCAAGTCGTCCAGGGTCCTCAACGTCGACGCCTACAGGCCTGGCGACTTCAAGGCTTTCTTCTCCGACCCTCGTACTCGCGCCGACTACCTCAAGTGGGCTCCCCTCCTCCTCGAGGCCGAGGAATACCATGCCGGCAACCGAAGGGTGAAGCACGCCCCTCCCGCGCCTCCTCCGAAAGAGCCGAGCCGGGAGGGCCAGCGCCGGTACGCCATGCGCAAGCAGCGCAAGGCCCTCATGGGGAAGGCGGTTCGGCTCGTCCGCGACGTGACGATGAAGAGCAAAAAGGTCTACGCGAAGGGCACCCTATGGCGCGTGACCGACGGTCAGGGCTTCACGGTCTGCGTAAGCGGCATCAACGAGGACGGGACCTGGGAAAAGCACGTCGACGGGGACCGCCGCGGGATCAACAACCTGGACTTTGACGACGTTTTTGTCGACCCGGCGATTCCGGACCTTCCAAGGAAGGAAAAGACCCCTGAGCCTGATGAGGACGAGGACGAGGAGGACGCGTAGCTCGGCCCGCGCATCGAGTACCGGACAGTGGAGGCGACGATGGCGAAGCAGAACGAGAGCAGCGACATTCTCAACGTAATGGCAGTGAACGAGGACACGAGCAATGCCCTCCGCGGCAAGCGAGTGTCGTTCACGGGCCACATG
>Ga0315288_10009213_pt1 | contig 12444 bp, 9 predicted proteins | sample YL17G11_20_MG_FD_203454 | JGI IMG/M metagenome (GOLD analysis project Ga0315288, IMG submission 203454) | Sediment microbial communities from Yellowstone Lake, YNP, Wyoming, USA - YL17G11_20 | ecosystem: Environmental > Aquatic > Freshwater > Lake > Sediment | place: USA: Wyoming | collected...
GGGCTGCACGTGGAAGAGACTGCCGATCAGGTATGTGAACACAGTGGCAACCACGCCGATGACGACCATCTCCAATCCGCTGCGCAGCCAGTTGAGTCCGGTGAATAGCGTCTTGAGCGCTCCCACCACAAAGAGAGCCCCGATGCTGATGCCCACGGAGATAACGACCGCGGTTGTGCCTCCGAAGAAAAGGTAGCCTATGAGCGGAATGAACGAACCTACCACGAACGCGGCCCCGGACTGGAGCCCCGCTAGCCAGGGATTGGCAAAGCTCTCGGGCATCAGCCCTAGCTCATCCCTTTCCAGGGCTTCCATCATCAGTTCCTCGCTCTGACTCAGTCGCTCAATGATCTGACGGGCCTCTTCTTCGCCGTAGCCCTTGAGCTGGTAGAGTATGCGCAATTCCTCCATTTCTTCCTGTGGGTCAAGCTTCAACTCGCGGCGCTCCAGCGCCACCTGCGCTTCATGAACTTCGCGCTGCGACTTGGTCGACACGTAGGCGCCCGCCGCCATGGAGATCGCGCCGGAGAGCAGGCCCGCAACGCCCGCCAGCAACACGAAGCTGCGACTGACCGCGGCGCCGGCCACTCCGGATACCAGGCTGAGCGTAGACACCAAACCGTCGTTCACACCGAAGATCAATTCACGCATGGAGCCGCCGGCCTTGGTGTGCCATTCCTCCCGATTCAGAATGGAGTCGAGGTCCTGGCCTTTGCCATGACCCATCACGCGCAGGGCCGCAGCATGTTGTTTCTCGTCCGCCTGGATCTCGCCCGCGGTCTGTGCGCTAGCTGCGCCGGTCAAATCCGCGCCGTATGCAGCGACGGCCCGACGCTCAACACCCTCCAACTGCTGGAAGGCGCGCCCCTGTCCGGCAAGCCTGGCCAGCCAACCCATCCAGCGGGCCTTCCAGGGAGAGGGTGGCGAGGGCAGTGTCCCGCCGAGCGCCGTAATGCGTTCTTCCCAGCGTCCAGCATGGCGCTTCTCCGTATCGCGCATCTCCATCAGCAGCGTGCGCGTCGCTTCGTCTTTTGACTCTTGGGCCAGCCGGTCGTAGACGGAGGCTGCCTCCATCTCGTCGCGCCAGTAACCCTGCAGAACCTGGATTTCGTTGACGGTCTTCATTTTCCGGCAAACCTCCGCAGTACGTCTTGTCCTCTCGTCCGGGATGCTCCCTGAAGCGAGCGGTGGATGGCACGAACAGACACTGTACACGTGGCAGTATATTGGCGCAGCGTGAGGCTGTCAAGGCTCGAGGCAAGCAGATTCTCCACCCGCTTTGACAGCGCAGCGCGAATGCCGTAGAATGGCGCGTGGCTTGCGCGATGTCGCGAGGGGCCGCGTAGGCAGCTGGGGAATGGCGCTGGGACACGGAAAGCACGGAACACACGGAAACAGCAACACGTTTCACGCTTCACTCGTCACCCATCACGCTCTCAAGGAGACTTACATGCAAAAAGCGCTCTACTGGACCCTGGCCGCAGTCGCGGCCGTGCCTTGCCTGCTGGCGGCCTGCAGCGCCGCAGCGCCCACGCCGACGCCCACGCCCACGCCCAAGCGCTGGAGCAGCCCGCCCGCCATGAGCATCGACCCGCAGAAGACGTACATCGCCACATTCAAGACCGCCAAGGGCGACATCGTGGTGCAGCTCTTGGCCGACAAGGCGCCCAAAACGGTCAACAACCTGGTCTTCCTGGCGCGCCAGGGCTTTTACGACAACACCACCTTCCACCGCGTGCTGAAGGATTTCATGGCGCAGGGCGGCGATCCCACCGGCGCGGGCAGCGGCGGACCCGGCTACAAGTTCGAGGATGAGTTCGCGCCCGGACTGGCGTTCGACCAGCCCGGCCTGCTGGCCATGGCCAACTCGGGTGCCAACACCAACGGCAGCCAGTTCTTCCTCACCTTTGTGCCCACGCCCTGGCTCAACGGGAAGCACACCATCTTTGGCAAGGTCACGGCGGGCATGGACGTGTTGCTCGCGCTTACCCTGCGCGACCCGTCCAAGGCCACGGCCCCGGGCGACCTGCTCAAGACCATCGAAATCAGCGAGAAGTGAAGGAAAAGCACGGAGAGCGGATTTGACAAGAAGCGCGACATGTGCTATCATCCCGTCTCGTAGAAGCAAGGAAGTACCTTACAGGCTCGTGAACGCCGGGGTGTACTGCCTCGGCGTTTTTGCATGAGGCTTGTCAGGTGTACTTTTCCGAGCTCTATAAATCTCCAAAAAAGGGAAGGAACATCTGATGAGCGAGCGTATTCAGGGAACAGTCAAGTGGTTCAACGGGGCGAAGGGCTACGGCTTTATCTCCCGCGACAGTGGCGAGGACGTGTTTGTGCACTACTCGGCCATACAGGCGGAAGGCTTCCGCAAGCTGGAAGAGGGCCAGCGCGTCGAGTTCGAGATCGAGGATAGCCCGAAGGGGCCTCAGGCGGCGAACGTCAGCGCCCTCTAGTCCCTTGTCAGGACCAAGGATCAGTAGAGCGTGCGGGGCAACCCGCGCGCTCTACTCTGTGTTTCACATGAGTTGTGGCCGATTTGACCATTTTCGCAATGTGTGCTATACTATTGGCCGTGAGGAAGAGTAAGTACCTAACCAGAGTGGACGTGCCGAGGCTTTCCCTGCCCCGGCTTTGTTCGTTTCGACCTCTGGCGGGTGCGTAGCTCGGCTTCGGCTCCGGACGCGAACCGTCTGGGGATGGGCAAGAGGCACTCTGGCAGCGACCAGAGCCTTTGCCAAGAAAGGAAAGGACTGGAATGGGTAAGAAACTGTACGTTGGAAACCTGAGCTACGACACGACTGGCGACACTCTGCGCGTCATGTTCGCCGCTGTGGGCGAGGTCACCTCGGCCGCAGTCATCACGGACCGCGACAGCGGCCGCTCCAAGGGCTTTGGCTTTGTGGAGATGGCCACGGACGAGGCCGCCACTGAGGCCATCAGCAAGCTTGATGGCAAGGAAGTGGATGGCCGCTCGATCAAGGTCTCCGAGGCGCGTCCGCCCCGTGAGGGTGGCGGTGGTGGTGGCTTTGGTGGCGGTGGCCGTGGTGGCCCGCGCCGTGAGAGCCGGCCTCCGAATCGGAATCGTTTCTAGTTAGCCCGGGACGCTAGTCCCGTTCTACAAGTAAGTTTCGCCCTCAGGCGCCTGCAGCCTTCGCTGCCGGTCCTGAGGGCGCTTTTATTCCAGGACCGGGTGCCGGCAAGATTCCCGTCACCTCCCAGGTGACGGGAATCTTGGGCCCGCCGCTGGCATCAACGGCCTTTGATGATGATCGGCAGGTAGGCCGCGTGCCGCGCGGCCGGCGTGGGGCTGCGCGTCGGAGTGAGGGTGGTGGTGGGCGTCCAGCGCGGCGTCAACGTCTGGGTGGGCGTCAGCGTGCGCGTGGGCGTCATAGTGACGGTTGAGATTCGCGTGCTGGTGGGTGTACTGGTCCTGGTTGGAGTGCGCGTGGCGGTGGGCGTCGCGGTCTGGGTGGGGGTTGTCGTGGGGCTGGGGGATGCGGCAAAGCGCTGCTGGCTGGCCTGCGCCTGCAGCGGCTGTTCGGCGTAGCCCTGGTACTTGCCTCCCACACGGGGCTGGTTGGGCGGGAGGACGTAGATCACCAGGGTGAGCGCTACAGTTGCCGCTGGCCTAGCGGTGGCAAGCCCGGCATCACCATAGGACATCTTGTCGCCCGTGTCAGTGGGGTCAATGGTAACGTCATCTTTGTAGTACGTCGAGACGATGTCGGCTCCCACGTAGTCTATCACCACCACGGCAGTCCCTGTGCTGCCGCTGGCCTGAAACCATTTGCTGGGAGGAGTGGTGACCAGGCTGTCGGGCGTGCCGTCCACGATCACGCCACTGACATTGTTCGCGTCATAATAAGTGCTGCCGCTCGCCGCCGGGCTCTGGTCAAAGGAGATACGGGCCGTCACCGTTCCGGGTGGTATCGGGAGGTGGTAAATCCTGTACTCGAAGCGCGAGCGGTAACCGAGCACCTGGAGCTGCTCGGTAGTGCCGAAGCGCACCGACGCCACGACTCTGACACGGCCGTCTCGCATGAGATTCGGGGTTGGATAGCCTGTAAGGTCCTCCTCCGTATAGGGCAGGGGCCTGCCGACCACATAGGCTCTCAGCTTGGTGCGGTCCAGGATGTTGACGCCGCTGCCGTTCATCTCGAGCCGGTCCACTCCGACACGGTTCCTGATCAGCCGCAGCACGTACTGGTTGCCAAGGATCAGGACCTGCGTGGCGTCATAGTTGGCATAATCCTGCGTGACGGTGCTCGCCAGGGTGGCGGAGCGGTAGAGGTAGACCCAGCCCTGCTTGCCCGGATCGGTGGTGTCGCTGACGGCGATCTCATAGCGGGGGAACTGCTGCGAACTGGCGTTGGGAATCCAGGCCCCGGGCGGGGCCTGATCGCCGGTGTCGGCCGCCATGAACACGAGCTGGTCGTCGCCATCGAGCTTGCCGTCCTCGCTGGCAACGATCAGCCCGTTCTTCACCTCGTCGAACTGCCAGGGGATCTGGCTCCACACGTCCCCTCGCTAGGCGTAGAGGAAGAGCTGCCCCAGGGTCGCGCCGCCGAAGGAAGGGCATGCCTGTCCGAGCACGATCACGGGATCGTGGGCACGCTCCAGGGCGCCGGCGGTGGCACCCGCCGCGCTGGACTGACACAGCACAAGGACGCTGACGACTGCCAGGGCGATCAAGACGAAGCGCATGAGACTGACCTCCTAGGCGACTCAAGTCGCCCCAGCCAACTTGGGCGAGAAACGGAGCCAGCCCACCCCCCGCGAACCGGGAGCGAGCTGTGATGCGAGTTGGGCCTGCAGCCCACCGTGGGCGCGACCCGTATCATCATAGCGCTCATGGCCTTTGGTCTGTTCAGCTACGGGAATTCTACTGTGCCAACTCGCTTCTTGTCAAATCCCCGCACCGTCACGCACGAGGTGCCCGTCACCTGCCAGGTGACGGGCACCTGACGTGGGGTTTTCGGCTTTTGTCCACAACGGAGTATGATGTAAGGCATACCGGCATGTATGGAGAGACGATGCGACATACGTTGGTGCTGTACACGACCAAATATGGCACGACGGCCGAGATCGCGCGCCAGATGGCGCTGGTGCTGGGTCCCGCGCGCGCGTTGCCGGTCGATGAGTTTGGCGCGCTCAAGCGTGAGGCCGATTTCGTGGTGCTCGCGGCGCCGGTCTACGGCGACGTGCTCGACCCCCGCATGATAGAGTTCGCGCGCTCCCAGCGTGAGTGGCTGCTGCAGCGACCCATGGCGCTTCTATGTGTGGCGCTGGCTCCGCAGCGGTGGCAGGACTACCTGGCTCCGTTGGCCGAGCTGCTGGGCGAGAGCGTGGCCTGGAGCGGCGGCCTGGGCGGGCGTCTGGACATGCAACGCTTGGATGCACAGGACCGCGCGGCGTTGCAGCACTGGCAGCGCTCCACCGGAATGGAGACCGCGACGGTGGACCGGGTCGACCCGGCCAAGGTGGTCGAGGCGGCGCTGTCGATCAAAGCGCTCAAGGACACGCCGGCCGTCGCGGCGCCCAGCGCGGACCTGAAGGCCCAGGTGGAGGGCTTCTTGCGCGCGCACAATACCTGCACGCTGGTGACAGGACACGGCACGCACGTGCGCGGCACGCCCATTGAGTACAGCTACCACGAGGGCGCGTTGTACCTGCTCTCCGAGGGCGGTGAGAAGTTCGCCCACCTGCTGCTCAATCCGCGCGTATCGTTGGCAATCTACGACCCCTATGTCGGCATGGCGCGGCTGGCGGGACTGCAGTTGAGCGGCCGCGCGCAAGTGCTGGAGCCGGGCAGCGCAGAGTACGCGGAGGCCCTGGCGCTCAAGGACCTCACGCCCGAGCAGGTCGCGGCCATGCCCTTAACGCTCAACGCGCTCAAGGTCACGCTCGAGCAGGCCGAGTTCCTGTGGTCTGGCTTTGTCGACCTGGGCTACGACGTCAGGCAGATACTCCGGTTCTGATTACCAACCTCGAAACCCGCAACTGGCAACTGCTGAGGAGGCGTCTTGACTGAGTTGAGGGTGTTGTTTCGCTACGTGCGGCCCTACTGGAAGCGTATGGCGGGGGCCACGCTGGCGCTGACGCTGGGCAGCCTGATCATGCTGGCGCTGCCCTACACGCTGCGCTTGCTGGTCGACTCTGTGTTCGTCAGCAAGCAGGTGGCGCAGCTCAACCAGCTCGCGGCCGGTCTGTTGGTGCTGTTCCTGGTGCAAGCGGCGCTCGGCTTCGGCCAGGTCTACCTAATGACCTTTGTCGGGCAGCGCGTCACGGCCGACCTGCGGCGCGCCATCTACGACCGCGTGGTGGGCCTGCCCCTGCGTTTCTTTGCCGAGCGGCGCGTGGGCGAGCTGGTCTCGCGCGTCACCAACGACATCACCGTGCTGCAGGGCAGCCTGACCGAGACGCCGCTCAGCCTCTTGCGCCAGGCCGTGACACTGGTGGGCGCCCTGGCGCTGATGCTGACCCTGAACTGGCGTCTGACGCTGATGTCATTGCTCCTGGTGCCGCTGGTGGCGGGCGTGGGCAGCTTTTTCGGACGACGACTGCAGCAGCTCTCGACCAGCGTGCAGGACCGCCTGGCAGACGCCACGGCCGTGCTCGAAGAGACGCTCACCGGCGTGCGCGTGGTCAAGTCGTTCGTGCAGGAGGACTCGGAGCGCAGACGCTTTGCCAGGCAGGTCGAAGCGGGCTTTGGCACGGCCATGCAGCGCGCCGTCTATCGCGCCGCATTCGTGGCCATCCTGGCCTCGGCTTCGTTCGGACTGGTTCTATCCCTGTTGTGGGTAGGCGGGCAGCAGGTTATCGCGGGGGCCATGACGCCGGGCGAGCTGATCGCGTTCCTGGTCTACTTGATGCTGTTGAGCGGGCCCATGGCCGAGCTGGCCGGGCTCTACTCGCAACTGCGCGAGGCGCAGGGCGCGGCCAAGCGCGTACTGGAGCTGTTGCAGGCCGAGCCCGAGCCGCTGGACGACCCCACGGCGCCCGAGCTGCCGCGCGTGCAGGGCCACGTGCGCTTCGTGGACGTGCAGTTCAGGTACAATGGGTCTGACGAAGTGCTCAAGGGCATCAACCTGGACGTGCGGCCGGGAGAAGTGATCGCGCTGGTGGGGCACAGCGGCGTGGGCAAGACCACGCTGGTCAACCTTCTGCCGCGCTTCTACGACCCCACGGCGGGCCGCATCGAGATTGACGGTCAGGACATCCGCACCGTGCGCCTGCGCAGCCTGCGCGAGCAGATTGGCCTGGTGCCGCAGGACATTTTCCTTTTCGGCGGAACCGTGGGCGAGAACATCTCCTACGGGAGGCCCGAGGCCATGCAGGAAGAGGTGCTGGCCGCGGCGCACGCGGCGCACGCCGACGAGTTCATCGACCAATTGCCGGCGGGCTACGACACCGTCATCGGAGAACGCGGCATGCGACTCTCGGCGGGGCAGCGCCAGCGCCTGGCCATCGCGCAGGCGCTGCTCAAGCGGCCGCGCATCCTGATTCTGGACGAGCCCACTTCGGCGCTGGATGCCGAGTCGGAGCGGGCGGTGCAGGATGCGCTGGAGCGGCTGATGCACGACAGCACCACCTTTATCATCGCGCACCGTCTGTCCACCGTGCAGCGCGCCGACCGCATCCTCGTGTTGGAGGGCGGGCAGATTGTGGAGCAGGGCAGCCACGCCGAGCTAATGGCTCTGCAGGGCGTCTACCATCGCCTGTACTCGCTGCAGTTTGCTGAGCCGCACGACACCCCGTCAAAGGGGGGCGAGGCGGCCGAATGAACAAGCCCTTCCGCTGGGACGTGACCAAGCGCGAGCAGTTGGGGCGTCTGCTCGAGGGCCCCGTGGCCGGGAGCTACGTGGGGTTCTCGCCGAAGCTCCTGCGCTGCTGCGCGCGTGTTCTTTCCTTCTGCGACGACTCGGATCTGATCTTTGTGGGGCGCTCGCCTGAGAGCATTTTTGACCTGCTGAGCGGCCTTCTGGCCGATAGCTCGTGGGCCAAGCGGCTCAACCTCTTTGTCATCTCCGTGCTGTCACTGCCTGAGCCCAAGGACGCGCACTTCGCAGAGCAGATGTCGGCGATCCGCGAGCAGATGGCCGCGCTCGGCCTGACGCCGGCGCAGCTCGCGCATCGTCAGCGCCCGCTGGCCCTTGTAGATCTGGTGGCGGGCGGCCACACGTTCGGTAACATCACGCACATGTTGCTCCAGTGGGCGCGCGAGGTAGGCGCGGACGAGCGCCTGGTCCGGCGCAACCTGCGCTTCGTCGGCATCACGAGCCGCAAGAAAACCGACCCAGACACCTGGCGCTGGCAGCAGCATGTGAGCTGGGCGCGCGAGTTCCGCACCCGCGCTATCAAGAACGTGTCGATTCCCTTTGACCTGTGGGCCTACCTCATCGATGACCAACCCAAGGTCGCGAAGTCCAATCCACCCTGGCGTTGGGACAGCGAGGACGCGCTGCAACCCCCACGCGAGCCAGAGCACCTGGAGGCGCTGCGCATGGCGCTGCAATTGTACGAGCTGGGCGCCACTGCTGGTCTGCGCCGTCACTTTGCGGCGCTGCTGTCCGGCGAGCCCGGCATGCGCGAGCGTTGGTTCCGCGCGCTGGTGCTCGAATTGCGCGGTGTCGCGCGTTTGCCGACGCGGGCCCAGGCACACAAGCCTCAGCGCCCCACGCTTGAACAGGTCGCCTCGTCATTCGACCAGCCGCCATCAATCGCGTTGCCCGTGAAGTTCCTGCGCTGGGACGTGGGGGACGACAGTGTCCTGACCGATACGGCTCTGGGCAGAATCATCGAGCTGCAGCGGGCCTGCCGCCAGTCTCCCCGCCTGTTGCGACAGATCCGGGATGAGGCGCCCGAGTATGGCCAGACTGAATTCCTGCTGAACGTCGACCCAGAGGGTGCTCCGGTGCACCTGTCAGTGACCGCGCTATCCGGCTGGCGGCAGGCCGAGGAGCGCGACGTGGACCCCAGCACGTGGCTGCAGGAGGCCAGGCTGCCGGGCGAGGACAAGCCGGTGTGGCTGGTGGCGCGCTGGCTGGCGCATTGGGTGGGCCTGCGCCACCGCACGGTGCACCTCTTCATGGATCACCCCACACTGGACGGTCACACGTACGTGCAACTGCGCGGTTTCGGCAAGGCTGAGGCGACGGGCACGTTCGATCTGCCCGTGGCGGGGCACGTCAGCGGCCTAGAGGCTCCGGAAGAAGCATTGTGGCACGAGCTGCAGGAAGAGCTACATCTGGGGCCGCAGGACGTGGAGGAGTTGCAGGCGCTGGGGAGCTACGATGACAGCGCCTTGCACTGGAAGCTGGATCGGCGCAACGTCGAAAACCGGTTGATCTACCGCTGCCGCCTGCGGGCTGCGAGCATGGGGAAGATCGAGTCGGTCGCACCCGAGGTGGCCGCGATCTGCACCTTCCCGATCGGCGAGCTGCAGGAGCTGGTGAGCAAGCACGGAGCGCGGGTCGCGCCCGGGCTGAAGGAAGCGCTACCAGTCTACCTCAAGGCGCTGGGCATCCCCGTGCCGGAGGAGCCACCGTCCAAGCCGCGGAAGCGACGCTACAGCAAGCGCCTGGCCCGGCGAGCGAAGAGGCTGTGGTAGGGTCTCTAACCTGGGCGGGTCGCGCTGTGCCGACTATTGGGCAAGCACGTGCGTGGGTCCGAACGTTCGACAGTAGAATCTGGTCACACCAGTGCGGCCGTAGCGCGGGATGTCGAGCGTCTTCTCGAGTGAGCCACACCAGGCAGACGCCCGGTAGCGGTAGGTTCCGGTCGGCATCTCCCATTCGTGGCGGCCAGACGAGTAGGTGTTGGTCTGATAGCCGTACACTTCCAGCTTCAAGTCGCCCCCGGTGTCGTTCTGGATGACCCATACACCCCACGGCGCTGGGATTACGACCCCTGCCGGATCGCTCCACACTCCCTCGCCCCAGGAGTTCACTCCCTGCACCCGATAGAAGAGCGTCCCGGCCGGACGACTGACCAGATTGCAGTACGTGCCGCCGCCCTGGTAGACCGTGTCTGGGCTGGAGAAGCCGGGATTGTCATCTTCTTGCAGGGTGTACGAGTCGGCTCTTTCTGCTGGCCACCATTCCACGCCGTATGCATCGTCACGGTCCGAGTTGTCGATGGCCTTCATCACAGGCTTGGCAGGAAGTGGAGGGTAGGTCTTGCGGATGATTGGCAGGTGAAGAGATGTGGTACCTCCCGAAGCAGCCGCCAAAGCATAGGAAAGTGCATAGTAGGCGGGCTTGGGACGACAGTCGGGATCGAAGATCAGCGGAGCTTCATCCGGGTAGCCGGCGTCGGAAAACTGGTATATCCAAGAAGACCCATCGGTGAACCCCCACATGACGAAGGCCTTACAGACGTCTTGTTCCAGGCAGACATTGAGCAGATCGCTGTAGACATTGGCTTGCGCTATGAACTTTTCTGGCAGGGTCCCGGAACCGCTCCGAATCTGCACGTCCAGCTCGGTGATATGCACGTCCAGGTTCAATGCACCCAGACGCGCCATATTCGCCGAAACGTCCTGCATGTTGGGAAGCGAATCCAGCCCGATGTGCATCTGCATGCCGACGCCATGTATGGGGACTCCCTGTCGCACGAGTCCCGCGACCAGCGTGTATATGGCGTCAGACTTGGCTCCGGCCCCTTCACCCCCGTAGTCGTTGTAGAAGAGTCTGGCTTGTGGGTCTGCTTCATGTGCCCACCGAAAGGCCAGGCCTATGTAGTCAGGGCCAATACCCTGTGACCAGATGGTTTGCCTCATCGAACCGTCATCGGCAACGCCTTCGTTCACGACATCCCAGGCCGCGACTCTACCCCTGTAACGACCCACGACTGTCGTGATGTGGTTGCGCAGGATCTCGGTAAGTTCGGCGCGAGTCCAGCTCCTGCCAGTCAGCCAAGACGGCAGTCCCTCATGCCAGACCAGAGTATGCCCTCTCACCTGCATGTTGTGATTCTCAGCAAACTCAACCATCGCGTCCGCCGGACCAAAGTCGAAGGCGTCACGAGCTGGATGCAGACAATCAAACTTCATCTCACCCTCGGGGGTGAGCAGGTTAAACTCGCGAGCCAGAGTGTCAGCATAGGCCGACCAGCCCTGAAAAGGACCCGACGTCACTGCCGCGCCGATCTGTTTCCCACGAGCTTGAGCCAAATCACGCAGAGGACGGGTGGGTGTCGGAGGCAGAAGATAGAAGACGTACCCGAACGGGTCGCCTGCGGCTGCTTGTTCGCCGCCCGACGTCAGCTCATAGTGTTCCCAGGACTGCGAATCCGCGTTCCAGTACAATTCGTGAACCTGACCATCCGTTCCTCGATAGGTGACGTGCTGCGAATCGTAGACATAGCCAGATGGATCACCTGCCGCTGCTTCTCCACTGCCGGACGTCAGCACTTGGTGTTCCCATGACGACGTATCTTCATTCCAGTACAATTCGTGAATCTGACCGTCCGTGCCGCGATAGATCACGTGCTGCGAACCGTAGACATAGCCAGATGGATCCCCTGCCGCCGCTTCTCCACTGCCAGATGTCAGCACGCAGTGTTCCCACGACGACGAATCCTCATTCCAGTACAACTCGTGAATCTGGCCGTCCGTACCGCGATAGATGACGTGCTGCGAACCGTAGACATAGCCAGATGGATCCCCTGCCGCCGCTTCTCCACTGCCAGATGTTAGCACGTAGTGTTCCCACGACGACGAATCTTCATTCCAGTACAAGTCGTGAATCTGCCCGTCCGTACCGCGATAGATGACGTGCTGCGAACCGTAGACATAACCAAATGGATCCCCTGCCGCCGCTTCTTCACTGCCAGATGTCATGACCCAGTGCTGCCACGCATCTTGCTCGCGGTACAGTTCGTGAATATGGCCGTCCGTGCCTCGATAGACGATGTGTGCCGCACCGTAGACATAAGCACACGGGTTTCCCGCCGCTGCTTGTGGGCTGCCGGATGTGAGAACCTGGTGCTGCCAAGAGTTTTGTATGGAAGCGAGTTCGTGAATCTGGTTGTCCTGGCCACGGTAGACAATGTGCTGTGTCCCATTAAAGTAGCCAAAGGGGTTACCACGTGCTTTGGAGGCATCGCCCTCAGTAAGCCTGTCGTTCGGCCAGGTCATGGAGTCTTGGTCCCAATGCATTTGGCGGAGATGACTGTCCACACTTCTGTAGGCAATGAACTGCGTGGCTGTAAGAGGCAGGTAACCGGCGTCTGAGAGGACAGAAGCCTGATTGCGGGCTCCTTCTGGTGCGAAACGTGCTGTTGGATGGGCCGACCTTTCTGCTAACACGCCAACAGGAGTTCCCAGTACCAGGCCCATAATGACAAGTATTCTGGGGATTGCGCCAAGAGGCCTACTGATGCTCATCGTGTCTCCTCGTCTGTCAGGATCAACAACCAGGCAAGCGGAAGTCACACAGA
>Ga0315288_10009214_pt1 | contig 12443 bp, 9 predicted proteins | sample YL17G11_20_MG_FD_203454 | JGI IMG/M metagenome (GOLD analysis project Ga0315288, IMG submission 203454) | Sediment microbial communities from Yellowstone Lake, YNP, Wyoming, USA - YL17G11_20 | ecosystem: Environmental > Aquatic > Freshwater > Lake > Sediment | place: USA: Wyoming | collected...
CGTGTCCGTTTTGCAACTGTCAGGTTTATTGCTCAAAGCAATTCATTCTCTTTTCGACAATGCGGACCATCTCCTCCACGACCTCTTCAACGGACCGATGGGTGGAGTCAATGAGAATGGCATTGTCGGCTTTTCTAAGAGGGGATAGAATCCGATGGATATCATTATGATCCCTTTGCCTCACTTCTTCAAGCGTCTCTCTAAAATCGACCTTCCGTCCCTTTTCGAGCAGTTCACTAAACCTTCTTCTTGCCCTTTCTCCTATCTCAGCATCGAGATAAAATTTAACGTCCGCGTCGGGGAAGACCACCGTTCCAATATCCCTTCCCTCTAATACAACCCCACCTTCTCTTCCCATCTCCCTCTGCAGCTGAACCAGAACATCTCTTACACCCTTTCTCTTTGAAATATCTGAGGCGAGGCGGCTGATTTCAGGTGAACGGATACCCTCGGTAACATCCTCTCCATCACATAGGACATGGATTTCTTCCCCCTTTGTGACGAAGGTGATGTGAAGTGACGAGGCCCACGGGTAGAGAACCTCTTCATCTTCTGTCCCAAGGCCTTTCTCTCTTGCCCTGAGCGCAACAGCCCGATACATCGCCCCGGTGTCGATGTAGAGATAGCCCAATCGCTTTGCTAAAGACCTCCCCACTGTGCTCTTGCCAGCACCAGAGGGGCCATCAATAGCAATGGTTAATCTTTTTCTCTTAGAGGTCTCCACTCTCCCAACACGTCAAGAAAGGTAGGAATGGTTTACCCCGTTTAGAAAACCTCGCTAACTTAAATAGAGATAATAGAAATGGACATTAACCCGTCCTTAAGAGGGGGGTAAAAACCCTACCTTTTCTAACGGGGTTTACCATACTGGGAGGAAATTTTCAAGGGATGGAGCCCCACGGGCAAGCCCGTGCCTGCACACCGAAGTGCGTTTCGGCACGCAGGCGTGGTCCCCAAAAACCATACCCACCTACGCCAAGGCTTCGGTGGGTCATCCGCCGGTGAGCGAAATCCGCCGAAGCATGGCAGATCCGTCGCTGAAAGGGTTCCTATCCGAAGTTACACACTCTTCCACGGCCAAGGCCGTGGTCTCCTGCGTAGGCGGATGAAAAAGGAAAGGATTTACAACGAATTAAATATGAAGCTCCCTGACCCTCTTGCCTAAAGTGGGATGGGCCAGGGTCTGGTCAAACCTTTTCAAAGGGATTTTTAATGGAAGGCATTCCAAAGCTTTCGGCGACCCCCAGACAGACCACCTTTCCATCAATCAGATTAAGGCCTTTCGTCAAGGCTTCATTTTCTTCAAATGCCTTTTCGTATCCCTTATCTGCAATCTGAAGCACATAGGGAAATGTTGCATTGGTGAGTGCGAACGTTGAAGTCCTCGGATAAGCACCAGGGATATTGGCTACACAATAATGGACGATGCCCTCCTCAATATAGGTAGGATTCTTGTGAGTGGTGGGGTGTGTGGTCTCAAAACATCCACCTTGATCGACGGAGATGTCCACCACAGCGGAACCAGGACGCATCCTCTTGAGCATCTGGCGACTCACCAACTTCGGTGCTTGAGAACCTGGGATGAGTACCGCTCCGATGACCAGGTCCGCATCTGCAATCTCCTCTCCGATTGTCATTCGATTTGAAATGAATGTGGTGATATGACCTTGAGTGATATCATGAAGATAACTCAGTTTTTCTGGTTGGATATCGAGAATACTTACTCGAGCTCCTATCCCCACAGCGACCTTACAAGCATTGGCCCCAGCCACCCCTGCTCCGATAATGACGACCTTAGCTGGAGGAACACCTGAAGCACCGCAGAGGAGAACGCCTCTTCCCCCGTAGGTCGTCTCCAAGCACATTCCTCCCGCAAGGATAGAGGCTCTGCCCGCAATCTCGCTCATCGGCCGAAGGAGAGGAAGCGACCCATCCCGCTCCTGAACGGTTTCGTAACCAATACCGACGATACGCCGATCCAACAACTTGACCGTCAGCTCTCGATCGGCAGCCAGATGGAGATAAGTAAATAGGATCTGGTTTGGTTTCATCACCGGAAATTCTGGCTCTAAGGGTTCTTTGACCTTAACGACCATGTCGGCTTCATCCCAAATATCCTTTGCCCCTCCGATAAGGGTGGCGCCGGCCTTCTGATATTCATTGTCAGAGAACCCACTCCCTTCCCCTGCCCTTTTCTCAACCAGTATACGATGTCGGTGGGAAACTAAGGCATCGACACCCTGGGGTGTCATAGCAACCCTTTTCTCTCCGTTTTTGATTTCCTTAGGAACACCGATAATCATCTCATCCCTCCCTCAACCGCATTTGGCCGCAAGGCGTTTCGCAACAAAATCGACCATTCCTTCGGTGGCTTTGGAAAATTCGATCGCCGTAGCCACGAGTGCAGAATGTTGATTGAACTCATCTGGTGTTAACCCATCCTCCCGATAGGCCTTCTCAAAATAGGGAATCCGTAACAATTTATCCAAGACGGCTTTGGGAACTTCCTCATCGATCTGGGGTCTAAAATCTGTCCCATCAAGGGATTCAAATAGGGCTTCAATAAAGGACGGGGGACAGGTGAAGACAATATCCCCTCCAGCCAACTTCTCCAGATGCCAACAGTATTTCTTTCCATCCAAGATGGGACTAATCCTCATCGAACAGATCAACATCTTGCTGGGATAGTTCCTTTCCTTAACGAGATGATAAGCCTTTTTAAAAATGGCCAACTCAGCCCACCGGACATCCGTCTCAGAGAGATCGATCCCCAGAGATTCTGTCTCCTTTCGTAAATCTCCCAAATCCCCAAACCTCGCCGTCATATGGGTGATGACCGACCTCCACCGCGTCAGATCCACTCCATTCTGTTTGGCAATCTCTACGCCCTCCTTTACCGCTTTGGCACAGGCCATCAATTGGGGGAGGATGAAAGTGAGGGTATTGTTCGTAGAGATCCCCTTCGAGGTGAGGACCTTGATCACCTCATAACCTTCCTTCGAGCCCGGCACCTTAATCATGACATTGGGACTGAGGCGGGCCAGTTCCAGGGCCTGCGAGATCATTTTCTCCTTATCCCTCAGAGCTCTTGGATCCACCTGGCCAGAGAGATATCCATATCGATATTGAGATCGTTGAAAGACTCCCATATACATCTCTGCCCCACGTCGCACAATCTCCTTGTAGGTCAACCAAAAGAGGGCCTCCTTGTCCAAACAGGGGTTCTGGTCGATCAGATCATCCACCAACTGAGCCACATAGGACTCTCGTGCCTTGATCACCTGGAGCAAGAGAGGTGGGTTGGTGGTCACTCCCCGGAAGAGGGCTTCTTCGGGATGCTGAGGGTCGTAGAGCCTCCTCAGTTGTTCTCGAAGTTCGTTGGCCCGCTCGGGTGGCGCTTTCTTGATCATACTTTCCGACCAAGAAGTGTAGATGAGGGGTGAAGAATCCCACCAGATCTCCAATCCGGGATGAGTTTCCATCAATCGTTCGAGAGGGTTCTTCTTCATACCTTTGTCTCCTTTTTCCTATTCCCTAAAAATCGTTTGATGGCACTCACACACAGGGAATTCTCCTCATGGGTACCCAGACTGATCCGGAAGAACCCTTTTCGTCCCCGAAGGGGGGCGAAGTATTTGAGCATGACTCCCGCCTTTTCAAAAACATAATCGACAATCTCCTTCCCCGTTGCCCCTGCATCGGTGGCATCGATGAGCACATAATTTCCATGAGAATAGTAAGGTTTGACACCCTGAAGCTTTGAGAGTTCTTTGCAGATGTAGTCCACGCCGGCATTGTTATAGGCAGCTTTTCGCTTCAATTCTTCCTCTTCATCGAGAGCTGCTTCTGCAGCTGCGATGGAAAGAAGACTGGCGTTCCAGGGGACCTGCATCTTCCGAAAATACTGGATCAATGGCTCATCGGCCAGGGCATATCCAAATCGGATTCCGGCCATCCCATAAGCTTTGGAAAAGGTGTGCGCGACGATCAGATGATTGTACTTTCTGATCAGAGGGGCCTTTGATTCATATTCCGCATGATACTCCAAATAAGCCTCGTCAATCAGAGTGGGGATGCCGACTTCCACAATCTTCAGGAGATCATCGTCAGAGATAAAGTCCCCTGTCGGATTATTGGGGCTGCAAACAACGATCACCTTGGTGCGTGGCGTGATGGCCCGGAGCATTGCCGGGACATCGTATTGCAGATCAGGAGTCATATCGACCGCCACCACACTCCCTCCGACGGCCCTCGCCCGAATGCCATAAAGCGAAAAAGTAGGATTAGGAAGAAGCACCTCATCCCCCGGAGTGACGAATAGCCTCATGATCATGTCGATGATCTCTGAAGAACCATGGCTGATGTAAACATTCTCCGGTCCTAAATCGTAGCGTTTGGCAATCTTGGCTCGAATGCGAGGTCCATTATCCGGGTAGCGGTTCCCCAATTTAGCAGCCTCGAGAATGGCCTGGAGAACTCTCTCCGAAGGAGGGAGGGGATTTTCATTAATCATCATCCGCTTCAACTCCGGTCTGGACCAAGCGATCAATAAATCTTCGGTATCGTAAGGTTTGACTTGATCAATCCATGGAACCAAAAAACGCTTCAGATCTGCCATAAGAACCTCCCCACATTTGATAAAGGTTGGAGGATCGCTTCGCTTAAGGAGTACTTCGTTCGAGGCAACTTATGTTCTCGCCTCTATCCTCAAGTCTCCCGCAAGGAGACGCTCCTCATCCCTTAAGCCTTTTCTTACCTAACTACCTATCTATACAGGTAACAAGAAAAAAAAAATTTGTCAAGGCTTTTTTAGGCCTTCACGTCGTACCGGTATCTTCCCGATTCCACTTCAAAAATATATTTATCCCCCCGATGAAAAGCGTGAAGCACCTCCACCGGTATATTTTTGGAATCATAGATGACACTTTCCAGGAAAATTCCCGGCGAACGGGGAGGGACGCCCAATAGCTTTGCGTCCTTTCCCGATAAAGGGATCGCGCGAAAGGTCTGCAGGGATCGATGAAGTTCGACATGAAACTTTCTCGTCAGGAGATGATAAAGGGAGCCGGTTAACCGCATCTTTAAAATATCCTTATACTCTTTGTAGGGAAGATAACTCCTCTCAATCACGAAGGGGATGCGATTCCCTAACCGGAGCCGCTCCGTCAAGATGATCATCTTCTCTTTTCCCAGCATCAGTTTTTCTGCAACGTCAGGAGGGGCTTCGATCACGGACTGATGGATGAGCTTGGTTTGAGGAACAATGCCCATCCTCATCATATCGTCTGTAAAACTGGAAATATGTTGAAGCATATACTTCACGGGTTGAAGGGACTGGGCGATCACAAAAGAACCCACCCCATTCCTCTTCTGAATGAGACCCTTTGCGACCAAATCCGAAATGGCCTGTCGAACCGTGTTCCGATTGACCCGAAAGAGCTGAGAAAGTTTCGATTCGGAAGGCAGTTTCTCGTGGACGGCATACCGGCCTTTCTGAATCATCTCCATCAGCCAGTTGCTGATTTGAATATATTTTGGAACGCCGGCTTCTAAATGGAGTGTTTCAGGCATCAACTTTCCTCCCTCTAAGTAGAGGCGCTCATCCCCTTCAATCCCGTCTTCCCGGTGATCAATCTCATGGCGAAGAGCATTCCCACCACAATCACGATGATGATGGTGCACATCGCATTGGCGCTGGCCGTTCTACCATCGATGTCGAGGAAGATGATCTCGATGGCTGCCAACTTCACCTTTGCGGAGATGAGAAAGATAACGGCGCTGATAGTGGTCATGGCTCTCATAAAGAAAAAGGCAATATTGGAGAAGAAGGCGGTTTTTGTGAGGGGGAATACAACCCGAGTGAAGGTGGTGATGGGGTTCGCCCCCAAACTCACCGCCGCTTCCTCGATCGATTTATCGATCTGTTTCAGGTTGGCAATGCTGGAGAGGATACCTAAAGTGAAATTACAAATAATGATATTGATGATGATAATCCAAAAGGTACCGTAGATGAAAAAGTAGGGTTTGTTAAAGGCCAGGATATATCCCAGACCCATTACGGTCCCGGGAATGGCTGCTGGTAATACACTCAAGGTATAGAGGACCTGATCCCCTTTAGGCCTCTTTTTTTCAACAATGTATCCTGCCAAGAGCGTCAGAGAAGCACCTCCGATGGCGACCAAAATAGAGACCCATAAACTATTCCAAATAGGAGCGTACTTATAGGCGATGAGAGATTGCCATTCTCCCTTCAGAATCGAAGCCCAGAATTTGGTCCACAGAGGAGCATGTCCCCCCAAGGAAGGAAAATTATAATGTCTCAATGTTAATGAGAAGTCATAAGGCCATGTCTTAACAAAAGATCCTACGAAGACAGAGGCAAAAACGATGAGGATGAAGGCGCAGGGAATCCAGCAATAGATAGTAAAAGCCCATTTTTTAAAAGGTCTGGAGGGTTGAAGGAAAGGACGGGCCTGCCCACTGATGAGTGCATAACTCTTCTTAGTCAAATAATAGTTCAGAAGAAAGGCTCCAACGGATGGAATGAGAAGGATGACACTAATGGTAGCCCCTAAATCAAAACGCTGCATTCCAATGACCTGTTGATAGATCTCTGTGGCGAGAACGCTATAATTCCCACCGATCACCACAGGTACACCGAAATCGGTGATGGTCAAATTAAAAACCAAAACAGCGGCGCTCGCAATTCCATATTTGGCTCCGGGGAGGGTGACTTTATAAAATGTCTTCAGGACTGAAGCCCCCAGGCTCTGGGCCGCTTCATCCAATCGGGTATCCACAGCGGATAAGGTAGTATAAAGGATGAAAAGGGCATTGGGAAAACAATAAAGACATTCGGCTGCAATAATTCCTGTAGCACCATAGATATTCCAATCGGTATGAAACAGATAACGAGTAATCAAACCATTTCGACCAAACAGAAGGATCAGTGCCAATCCTTGAATGATGGAAGGCGCAATGAGTGGAAGAGTTGAGACAGTATAAAAAATACCCTTTCCTCCGATGGTGGTCCGGGTCAATCCATAGGCAAAAAAGAAAGCCAGGATGGTCGTGATCACCATGGTTACAATGGAAACATATAAGCTATTGGTCAAAGAGCGAAAAATTCTCGGATTGGTGAAATAGGCAACATAATTTTTAAGGGTAAAAATCCCTTCTTTGAAGAAACTCAATTTACAAATATCGTAAACCGGATAGAGCATAAAAAAGATGAGCACTGCCAAGAGGAATCCCATGGTGATTCCAGTTATCCAACGATCACTGACAAGAGTGGATGGGGTAGAATAGTCCTTTAAGATTTCGGTTTGATTCATTAAGACCCCTCTTTCGCCGGATAGACTAAAAAGGCATCAGGAGGAAAATAGAGGAAAACCTTATCCCCTTGTTTGAGTTGTCTTTGTGTAAACTCTTTTTCGATCACATCTGAGATGACCTCTTCCCCACCTATATTAATGACCAACCGGACAGCAGCTCCTAAAAAAGTAATCACATCGATCTGGCCTGTAATGAGGTTCGAAGGTTCTAAATCCTTTGGAAGATCTCCGTATTTAAAAACTTCAATCTTCTCAGGTCGAATGGCCAAGAAAATCTCTTCGCCGGATAAGGACCCTTTCTGTGAAATTCTGAATTCCCACTTTCCTGTGTTGACTCGATCATCGGTTCGATACCCCTTGAAAAAATTGGATGTCCCAACAAAGTCTGCCACAAAACTGGAATTTGGGCATTGATAAATATCAATGGGTTTCCCGACCTGCCGAAATTGACCTTTCTCCATCACGACGACCTTGTCAGCAATGGAAAGTGCTTCCTCTTGGTCGTGTGTCACATAGATCATTGTCTTTTTAAGTTCCTGCTGGAGACGTTTTACTTCTGCTCGCAGTCGGACTCGAATTTTTGCGTCTAAGGCACTCAAGGGTTCATCCAGAAGCAGCACTTGAGGATTAGGTGCCAGAGCACGGACCAAAGCAACCCTCTGTTGTTGTCCTCCGCTTAATTGAGCGGGATAGAGATTCCTCCAATCCCGGAGGCCAACGAGGTCCAGCATCTGATCTACTCTTTCAGCGGTGGTCTTTTTAGGCACCTTTCTTACTTTTAGCCCAAAGGCAATATTCTCCTCCACCGTCATATTGGGAAAGAGCGCATAGGACTGAAAGACAATCCCGAACTCCCTCTTTTGGGGAATAAGGTCATTGATCACCCTTCCATTAAAAATGACTTTCCCCTCCGTGACCGTCTCAAAACCGGTGATCATCCTCAGCACTGTGGTTTTGCCGCAACCGCTCGGCCCCAGAAAACAGATGAATTCCCCCTCCTCGATCTCTAAATTGACATGATCTACGGCGGTCAACGTACCAAATTCTTTCGTGAGATTCTCTAACCTAAGATTCCTTCCCATTTTTGTCCTTCCTCTTATTGTAGCCCCTCACCCCATCCCTCTCCCCAGAGGGTAGAGGGATGGGGTGAGAAAGAGCTGTTTACCTATCTGAATAGGTCTTTTAATCAAATTTAAAAAAATTGTCAACTTTGTTCTTTCAAACGGAGTTAACTCCGTGGTTGTGAGTAGAGGAGGCTTTAGCCTCTCTTCAGGTGAGCGACTAAAGTCGCCCTTATCCACATCACTGGCTTAGTCATTCAATAAAAAAGGGCACCCCATTTATTGTAGGATGCCCTTGAAACCCATGCACTATCTCATTTCAAGAATAGGCTTTCCCACTTTTTCAAAATAGCCTCCATATTTTTTGCTTGCCATGCGAAGTCCATTGGATAGAGTTTAATCTCTGACAATTTTGGCATATCCGGTCGAGTAGGAATCCCGGGGAGGGTCACGCCCAGTTTGAAGGCTGAGTAAGCCTTCATGGCGTTCTCACTGACGGCCCAATCTAAGAATGCCCTTGCAGCTTTTGGATTTTTTGCCCCTTTCAGCAGTGCATTCGCCTCGACCTCGTAACCAGCCCCTTCCACTGGGAAGACGAACTCCACTGGGAATCCTTGTTTCTTCTGTTCACCTACAACAAAATCGAAGGAGCAACCGACAGCAAACTCTCCCTGTGCTGTCATCTTCGCTGGCCTCGATCCACTTTTAATATATTGACCCATATTCTTGTCCAACTTCTTCAAAAATTCCCATCCATCTTCCTTTCCTTCTTTCACACCATACATTTGTAGTAGGCTGGAAACTTGTAAGAAACCCGTCCCTGAAGCAGCAGGATTGGGCATTGCGATGAGGCCCTTAAATTTGGGATTGAGTAGATCGTTCCATCCCTTCGGCATGGGAAGATCTTTCTCTTTGAGGACCTTTGTATTGACACAGAAGGCGGCAATGTACATATCGATCCCTGCATAGAAATCTTTGGGATGAACAAATCTTTTGTCCAACTTTTCAACCCCCTTTGGTTTATATGGGTCCAACATCCCTTTAAGGATAAAGTCTTCCATATTGGTCACGGCCCATCCCCAAATACAATCCGCCTGAGGGTTTTCCTTCTCTGCAAGCATCCGGGCACCCAGTTCTCCAGTGGAGAGCCGAATAATGTTGATTTCAAGATCAGGTAAATCCTTCCGAGCCACATCCTGATATTTTACAATCTCATCCGTCTCCAAGGAGGTATAAATCACCACCTTGTCTTTGGCGATAGCAATCCCTGAAAGAAACATCACCATCAAGATACTGATTATTAAAGCCGTCCATTTACCCTTCATATGTACAATCTCCTTTCTTAAATTTTATGTTGCCATTAAGTTCTTTATCTTCTTTGAATCTCCTAAATCTTCACCTCCCCTCTTGAATGTAATATTGTTAAACTCGTTGAAGTTTAGAAAATCTTATATCGAAATCAATTTTTTTGTCAATATTTTTAAAATAACTTATCCCCCCATCCCCTCCCGTTAAGAAAATGGAACTTTTTGACAAAAGGGTGTTAGCTAAAATTTAAAACTGGACACCTTCTAATATCCTCTCCCCGTTGGGGAGAGGATAAAGGTGAGGGGGATTTCATGGATTCCACCCTCACCCCAACCCTCTCCCGCCAGCGGGAGAGGGGGATCTATTAATCTTGATCATCTGATCCTCATATCGGGGTTAATCAGTGGGCAATGCTTGTTACAAGGGGATTAGGTGTCCACTTTTAAATTTTAAATCCGCCAAAAACTGTCCACTTTTAAATTTTAAATGACACTTTTTGACAAAAGGGTTGACAAAAACGAGATTTTTAATTAAGAGTCTGTCCATAAATGCAGTCATCTTCTTTTTTTGTCATTCCCGTGAAACTTCTCCTCGCGAAAGCGGGGAACGGGAATCCAGTCTTATCAATACGTTCTGGATACCCTCCGAAGTTTACCCCGTACTTGATACGGGGCGGGTATGACGAACAAACTGAATTTATAAACAGACTCTAATTAAACCTGTCTACATAGATAGTAAGCTTTAATTCCCTCCCCCCTTTACTAAGGGAAGGTGTGAAAAAATCGAGCACATGGTTCAAACGGAAGGACGGGTGGATTGGAGAAGCTTTAGAGCGCAACCTTTGGAAATTGAACCACTGTGCCGTAAGCTCGCTTAACCACATATCTTTATTGCCGTGGCGGGTGACCCTTAACCTCAACGAGCGCATTCTAAAGCTTTGGAAATCCACTCGTCCTTTCGGGACAAAGGTTGACGAAAGCAATTTTTTCACACCTTCAGGGGGGTGGGGGGAATTATAGGAGGAGATGAGCTATGAAAGATCAAGCAAGGGTCGTGATCATTGGAGGTGGAATTACAGGTTGCAGCATTGCGTACCACTTGACGCAAATGGGATGGAAAGACGTCGTCCTTCTGGACAAAGGGGAACTCACAAGTGGTGCAACGTTTCACGCAGCCGGTCTCGTTGGCCAACTGCGCGCTTCGGTCAACATCACCAAGATGCTGAAATATAGCATTGAACTTTACTCCCGCCTGGAAGAAGAGACAGGGCAGCATACAGGCTGGAGTGAAGTGGGTGGTTTGCGAATCGCCTCGTCAAAAAACCGTATGGAAGAACTACGCCGTTCAGCCGCCATGGCCAAGACCTTTGGCCTGCCCATGGGACTGATCAGTCCTAAAGAAGCCTGTGACCTCTTCCCCGTCATGGAAAAGAAGGGGATTGTTGGAGCTGCTTTTCTTCCCACGGATGGCCAGATCGACCCCAGTGGTGTCACTTACGCCCTTTCCAAAGGGGCACGAGATCGAGGGGCCACGATTTACACCGAAACCCGAGTGACCGGAATCACCCTGAAGAATGGGGCTGTCTACGAAGTCATCACTGAAAAAGGAAATATTAAAGCAGAAATCGTCGTCAATGCAGCAGGAATTTGGGCTCCGGAGATAGGGAAAATGGTAGGCGTCTCGATCCCGATCATCCCGATGGAGCATCAGTATATCATTACCAAACCCATAAAAGGGGTCCGTAAGGGAATGACCACGATGCGGGATCCTGACAATTTAGTCTACTTCCGCGAGGAAGTCGGTGGGCTTATCATGGGAGGATACGAACATAATCCCATTCCCTGGGCATTGGATGGAATCCCACGGGACTTTACCAAGACATTGTTGAAATCCAACTACGAGCATTTCGAACCTCTTTCCCTCTTGGCCATGAAACGGGTGCCTGTCATAGGCCAAGCTGAAATCATCACCCTGCTCAACGGTCCTGAAGCCTTCACATCCGATGGCGATTTTATCATGGGGGAAGCAGCAGAAGTCAAAAACTTCTTCGTTGCGGCCGGTTTCTGTGCCCATGGGATTGCTGCCGGAGGAGGAGTGGGCAAAATGATGGCCGAATGGATCATCAACGGTGAGCCCAGTCTGGACCTCTGGCGTCTCGACATTCGCCGCCTTGGGGGTCACCATGGAAGCCAGAAGTATGCCCTCGACAGATCCATCGAAGTCTATGCTCACCACTATTCTATGAGTTGGCCATACGAGGAGATGCTTTCAGCCCGACCCCTGCGCATGAGTCCTCTCTACCATCGCCTGAAAACGAGGAGGGCAGTCTTTGGAGAAAAATCGGGCTGGGAGCGGCCCAACTGGTTTGCCCCAAAAGGAGTGGCACCAAAAGAGAAATTGGGGTGGGGACTTCCCAACTGGTTTGAATATGTAGGGAAAGAGCACGAAACGGTCAGGACGAAGGCAGGAATCATTGACCAAACCTCCCTCGGAAAAATCGAAATCAAGGGAGAAGGGGCGCTTCCATTTTTGCAAAAAATCACCGCCAACCAGATGGATAAACCTGTCGGCTCAATCACCTACACCCAGATGTTGAATGAAAAAGGTGGAATTGAATGTGACCTTACCATAAGTCGAATCAATGAGGATCATTTCTACCTGGTGACAGGAACGGCCTTCATCAAGCATGATCTCAGCTGGATTCAGAAGCACCTCCCCAAGGACCATTCGATCTCTGTCA
>Ga0315288_10009215_pt1 | contig 12442 bp, 11 predicted proteins | sample YL17G11_20_MG_FD_203454 | JGI IMG/M metagenome (GOLD analysis project Ga0315288, IMG submission 203454) | Sediment microbial communities from Yellowstone Lake, YNP, Wyoming, USA - YL17G11_20 | ecosystem: Environmental > Aquatic > Freshwater > Lake > Sediment | place: USA: Wyoming | collected...
TTGATCTGCCCGTTTATCTTCGCAATTGGGGAACGACCGTGACCGCCACGCCGGTATCCGGCACGCTCACCAGTAATCACCCCGACATTACGGTGGTGAACGGCGCGCGGAGTTATCCCGACATCGCTCCCGGCGACTCGGCCGTTTGCGCGGTGCCTTTCCGCATCTCGGTGGCTCCCACCATGCGGCACAATGTGAGCACGGTGCTCACGCTGGCCGTCACCGCGGGCAGCGAGATTACACACAGCTCCATTCCCCTCACGTGCCGGGCCGGTGATCCCATCTTTGAAACCTGTCAAGTCCTCGGCGGCAACGGCAACTCCGTGCTCGATCCCGGGGAAATCGCCCAGCTTCGCCTGACCGTCCGCAACGTCGGCGCTCTGGTTCTGGAGACGGTGGCCGGCCGGCTGGTCTCCAGCTCGCCCTACATCACGGTCCTTTCCGGCAACGCGTCCTTCGGCACCATTCCCGTCAGCGCCACCGGCTCCAACGCCGGTCAGGAGTTTCAGGTGCGGGTCAATGTGCACACCTATCCCGGCCACAGCGCGGCCCTGATGCTCATTCTCACCACGGCCGGCGGCTATGTGGACACCGTGAGCTTCTCGCTCACCGTGGGAACACGCGCCTCCACCGATCCCACGGGCCCCGACGCCTACGGCTATTTCGCCTACGAGAACATTGACACCGGCTACGACCTTTCGCGCCCTTACGAGTATCTGTCCCTCAACAGCGGGCTCGGCACGAACCTCGGCCTCAACGATCCCGGCGAGCAGCCGCCGAGCGGGCCCACCTACTCGGTGCTTCGCACTCTGCCCTTCACCTTCCGCTTCTACGGCGAGGATCACACGCAGATCACCGTCTGCGCCAACGGCTGGGCGGCTTTCGGCGATCAGCACGATCTGGACATGTTCCGCAACTACCCCATTCCGGGCCAGCAGGCGCCGGACGCGATGATCGCCCCGTTCTGGGATGATCTGAAGACCAGCGGAACCGGCCTCGGGGTGTGGGAATACGCCGACGCCGACAGCCACCGCTATGTCATCCAATGGCGGGCGCGCGGCGCGTACGACAGCAATCTGCAGGATTTCGAAATCCTGCTGCTCGATCCGGTGCACTATCCGACGCGCGACGGCAACGGAATCATCGTGGTGCAATATGCCTCGGTGGCCGAGATGGACGGGTACAACGATGTCCCCTACTCGACCATCGGCATTCAGGCGCCCGGCAGCGTAGTGGGATTGCAGTACCGTTTCAACAATACGCCCGCGCCGGGAGCCGGTTCGCTGTCCACGGGGCGGTCGGTGGTGTTTACCACCGAGTGCCACGCGGCCTTCGGCAACGTGCTGGGCGCGGTGGTGGACGCCGAGACGCAACTGCCCATGAGCGGCGTGGTGGTGTCTTTGGATGGATCCAATGAGTATGACACCACGGATGCCTCCGGCCACTATGAACTCATGCAGGTTCTGGCCGGAACCTACATCGTGCGGGCCGCCCAAGCGGGCTTCAATGACGGCGCGGAGAACAACGTGGTGGTGGAGATGGACAGCACCGAGACGGTCAACTTTTCCATGCTGCATCCCGAGATGACTCTTTCGGTCAGTGAGATTGACGTTTCGCTGCCGGCGGATCCCCCCACCTTCTTCTTCAACCTCGACAACGGAGGCAACGGGCCGCTGGACTATCAAGTCGCCATTCAGTTCGACGCTTCCGGGACGCTGGACGAGCGCTGGGAGTATCTGACGGGTTTTGACGCGACCGCGGCCACCGGCGACCAGTTGATTCAAGGCTGCGAATTGGTGGGCGATTACTGGTGGCTAAGCGGAGGCGGAAGCGCGACCGGCCAGAAGGTGTTCTACAAGTTCGATCTGGGCGGTCACTACGTCGGTTCCGTTCCCCAGCCGTCCAACGCCGGCTTGGGTTGGTTCGACCTGGCCACCGACGGCGAGCTCCTTTACGGATCGAACAGCGACCACATCTTGGGCGTGGATGCAAGCGGCGCCGTTCAGGCGAGCATCCCGAGTCCGGTGAATCCCACGCGGGCCATCGCCTACGATCCGCAGACCGATCACTTCTGGGTGGCGGACTATTTGACCGACCTTTACGAGATCTCGCGGGACGGCACGGAGTACCGTCGCCTGCCCGCTCCGGGGCCCGTGACCGGACTGGCGTGGAATCCGCAGGACGCGGACGGCTATCATCTCTATGTCTTCGGGCGGGACGCCGCCGGGGAGCATTCGCGCGCGCTGCGTGTGCACCCGGTCTCCGGCAGCGCCCAGCTCATAGCGCAGTTGGACCGGCAGATGGCGGACCGCTCCGGCGGCTGCACGGTCACCGGCGGATGGAACAGCACGCTGCTCGTTTTCGCCGGCATCTTGCAGAACACCGGCAGCGACTGTTTCGGCGTGTGGGAGCTGGACTTCAACACCACCTGGATTTCGGTGACTCCCATGTTCGGTTCGGTTCCCGGCGGCACGACGCGCGAAATGGAGGTGGCCTTCGATCCGGACATTCTGCGCGACGGCATTTACCACGTGAATCTCTTCATCCACAACAACACGCTCACTCCGGTCGTGCGGCTGCCCGTCACGCTGGCGGTGAGCCTCGCCGCCGACGTGCCGGAACTCGTGCCGCTGGTGTACGCGCTCGATCAGAATTATCCGAATCCCTTCAACGGCCGCACGACCTTCCGCTACTCGCTGGCGCAGACCGGACGCACGGCCCTGCGCGTCTACAATCTGTTAGGGCAGGAGGTGGCCACGGTGGTGGACGGTTTGCAGACGGCCGGAGCGCACACCGTGAGCTATGACATGAACGACCTTCCCAGCGGAGTGTACCTCTATCGCATCGAAAGCGGCGCGTTCCGCGAAGCGCGCAAGATGATGCTCATCCGCTGATCGCCATTTCCGATCAACAAGAAAACGCGAGCCTCTCGGCTCGCGTTTTTCGTTACGTTTTCCCCTCACTTCATGAGGCACCCACACACTTTCCCCCCCCCACTTTGTGGGGGGATGTAAGGGGGGATTGCATCTGTCCGATTCCGGGCACCCGGGGACGGGTGCCTCGGCGATGAATCTACTACCCCCCACCCTCCGTGGTGGGGGTACGGGTCAGTTGCGCGACTGGCGCAGAATGAGCATGCGCAGCAATTGCGTCACGGTCACCGCCGCCGCCGCCACGTAAGTCCAGGCCGCGGCGCGCAGCACTTTGCGCGCGCCGTCCACTTCATCCGGAGCCAGATAGCCGTCGCCCGCCAGCACGCGGATCGCCCGCCGCGAAGCGTCGAACTCCACCGGCAGCGTGACCACGTGAAAAGCCACCGCCGCGGTGAACAGCACGATGCCCACGTCCATGAGCCAGCCTACGGATCTGGAAAAGATGAGGCCGATGAAGAAAATCGGAAGGGCCAGTGTGGTGCCCAGATTGGCGGCGGGCAGCACGCTCGCGCGCAGCCGCATCGGTGCGTAGCCGAGTTGATCCTGCACCGCGTGTCCGCTTTCGTGCGCCGCCACCGCCAGCGCCGCCAGGCTGGTGGACTGGTGAATCGGCTCCGACAAGCGCACGACTTTCGTCTTCGGATCGTAGTGATCGGTCAGCGCGCCTTCCACCGCTTCCACCGGCACGTTCATCAGTCCGTTGGCGTCGAGAATGCGGCGCGCCGCCTGTTTGCCGGTGAGACCGCCGCGGCTGGCCACCTCGCTGAAGCGCTTGAATGTGCTGCGAACCTTCACCTGCGCCCACACCGCCAGGATCATGGGCGGAATCACCAAAGCGTACGTCCAATCGAAAAACAGCGGAAACATTTTCTCCTCGTTGTTCGCTTAGTCCAATTGTTCCGGCAGAGCCGGTCTGCCGCGCAGGAACTCCGATGCGGTCATGGCCCGCTTTCCTTCGGGCTGCACCACGTTTAACCGCAGTGCGCCGTGGCCGGTTCCCACCAGCAATTCCTCTTCACCGGCCCTCCGCAACTCTCCACAACCGAGCGCGATCTTCTCCGCGATTTCGCCGGCCGAGAGAATCTTGAAGATGCGTCCTTTCATTTGCGCGGCCGCTCCCGGCTGCGGGCTGAAAGCCCGTATGCGGTTGCGGATGTCCCGCGCGCTCATCGTCCAGTCAATGCGATAGTCGCCCGGTTTCAGCTTGGGCGCGCGCGTGACCTGTGACTCGTCCTGCTCCATCGGCTCCGGCGGAGCATCGCTCTCCACGCGCGTCAGGACGTTCATCAGCAGACGTGCGCCGATCTGCGCCAGCCGGTCGTGCAGAGAGCCGAAGTCTTCATTCTCGCCGATGGCCGTGCGTTCCTGCGCGAGAATCGCCCCGCCGTCAATCACCTCGCTGAGGTGGATGATGGTCACACCCGTTTCCGTTTCGCCGCGAATGAGCGTCCAGCGAATGGGCGCCGGTCCGCGCCCGCGCGGCAGCAGCGAAGGATGAACGTTGAAGCATCCCCGCCGCGGCAGCGCCAACATCTCGCGCGGCAGAATGCGAAAGGCCACCACCACCAGCGCATCCGGGGCAAGCTTCCGCAGGCGCGCAAGAAAAGCCGGATCGCTCAGCGACTCCGCTTGCAGAACCGTGAGACCCGCCGCCTGCGCGCGCCGCTTCACGGGCATCGCTTGCAGCCTGCGGCCGCGCCCCTGCGGCTTGTCCGGACTCGTGACCACCGCCGCCACCTCGTGAGAACCGGCCAGCAGCGAGTCGAGGGAAGGCAGGCCAAACTCAGGATTGCCGCAGAACACTACGCGCACGCGGAATAACCTCTTTAACTTGCGGACGTCACAGGCTGCACACGCCCGCGTTTTGCCGCTCCAGCTCTTTCAGTTTTCGTTTCATGAGCGCGCGGCGAACGGGAGACAAGTGATCCACGAACAGCACGCCGTTCAGATGATCTACCTCATGCTGCAGCACGCGCGCCGGCATTCCGGCGGCTTCCAAGACCTGCGGCGCGCCGTCGAGATCCTGATAGCGCAGCTTGATCCACTCCGGCCGGGTGACCATGTCGCGCAGCTCGGGAATCGAGAGACAGCCCTCTTCGTAGTCCCACGATCCGCGCGTTTCCTCGATCACGGGATTGACGACCACCAGCTTGATGACCTCTTCCGAGTCCGGTTGCGGCACGGCCACCACCGCCAGCTGAATCGTGCGATCCACCTGCGAAGCGGCCAGACCCACGCCCTCGTTTTCGGTCATGGTCACGAACATGTCCTCGGCGAGCTGACGCAGTTCTTCGTTGAACTCGCGCACCGGCCTGCATTTCACGCGCAGGGTGGGATGACCGTAGGTCAGAATCTTGAGGACTTTAGGTTGATCGCTCATCGTCGGCTCACACGTTCGAATCTTTCACATCCGTCTCATTTCACGGCGAATGAAGACGCCATCACTTGACCGGCTCGGAGGTCTCGGTCACGACGCGCGCCACCGCATGCCGTTCGACCTTGACCTTCACGTCCTGCGAAATCTTCAGATGGATCACGCCTTTGCGGTCGTCCACCCCCGCCACCGTGCCGTACAGCCCGCCGGTGGTGACCACCTCGTCTCCCGTCTTGAGCGCGTTGACCATCGTCTGATGCTGCTTTTGCCGCTTCTGCTGCGGGCGAATCATGAGAAAATACATCACCACTACGATGAGAATCAGCGGGAGCAGAGTGGCGAACAGGTTCGGCTGACCCGAAGGGCTCGCCTGGGCCAGAGTCGCGCCGGATGAGAACAGCACGGATGCCAGACCGTTCATTGTGCCTCCAAAAGTGACGATTCGTTTTGCGAAAGAGAGACCAGCGCACTCTCCATCCACGGGAGGAAGTCGCCGGCGCGGATATGATCGCGGGCGGCCCGCATCACGTCCTGATAAAAATGCACGTTGTGGAGCGAAACCAGCCGCAGAGCGAGCAGTTCTTCGGCCGCGAACAAATACCGCAGGTACGCGCGGTCGAAGTGGCGGCAGGTGTAGCAACCGCACTTTTCGTCTATGGGCCGGAAGCTCTCTTTTTCACGCGCCGCCTTGACGATGAGCTTGCCCCGCCAGGTGAAGGCCGTGCCGTTCCGTCCGTTGCGGGTGGGGAGGACGCAGTCGAAGAAATCCAGACCGTGCGCCATGGCGAACAACAGGTCTTCGGGAAAGCCCACTCCCATCAAATAGCGCGGTTTGTCCGAAGGCAGCAACGGCGCGGTGAACTCGAGCAGCTCACGAAAAACCTCCTTTGGCTCGCCCACCGCCAGACCGCCGATGGCGTAGCCGGGGAAATCCATGTCGGTGAGCGCCGCCGCCGATTCGCGCCGCAAGTCGCTGAACACCGAGCCCTGCACGATCCCCCACAGATTCTGCGCATGCTCATAGCGGTGCGGCAGCACGTCTTCGGCGTCGCGCGCGGCCGCGGCCCAGCGCGCCGTGAGTTCGTGCCACTGCTTGGCCTGCCCGTGCGAACACGGATAGGGCGCGCACAAATCGAGCACCATCATCAGATCGCTGCCGATGGAGCGCTGAATGGCCACCACCTTTTCCGGCGTGAAGGTGTGGTAGCTTCCGTCGAGATGCGACTGGAACTCGACCCCGTTCTCGCGCACCCGCTTCAACTCCGCCATGGAAAAGACCTGATAGCCGCCGGAATCGGTGATGATGGGCCGCTCCCAGCGCATGAAACGGTGCAGCCCGCCCGCTTGTTCCAGCAGGTCGGCTCCCGGCCGCAAGTACAAGTGGTACGTGTTGGCCAGAAGGGCCTGCACGCCGGCGCCGATCAGCTCGTCAGGCGTGAGCGTCTTGACCGTGCCCGCCGTTCCCACCGGGAAAAAGCACGGCGTGTCCACCGCACCGTGTCCGGTTTCGAGTCTGCCGCAGCGAGCCCGCGTTCCCGACGTGTCGTTAGCGACAATGCTGAAGCGATGCGGCGGCGCGCGATGCCCACTCATGCCGCGTCCGACTCGTACGGCTCGGGATGAGTAACGACGTGCATTCCCGGGTAACGTCTCAGCAGCGCTTCCTCCACGCGATCGAGCACGCCGTGGGCTTCACCCAGCGGCAGATTCGGTTCGAGTTCGACGTGCATCTCCGCGAAATACTGCGGTCCCGCCCGCCGGATGCGAATGTCGTGGACGCCGATGACATGCGGGACCGTACACACGATGCGTTCGACGTCGTCCGCCAGACCCGCCGGTGCGCGATCCGTCAATGACGAAAGAACGTTTCTGCCAAGCTTCACGGCCAGATGGCCAATGACCACGACAATCACCAAGGCGGCGTAGCTGTCCGCTCTCGCATACCCGAATCCGGTCATGATCATGCCGATAATCACGACCACCGTCGTGAGCAAGTCGGCAAGAAAATGGATGGCGCTGGCCTTGAGGGCTTCGCTTCCCGTCCGTTTGGCCGTGATATTCAGAACGATGGTCCGCCACAAGTCCACCGAGAAAGCGGCCAGCACGAGCAGCACGCCTACCAGCCCCAAGTGGACGTGCTGAGCATCGGAGGCCAGCCTGCCCACGGCGTTGACCACAATCAGGATTCCCAGACCGATGAGAAAGAGGAGTTCGACCAGCGCGCCGATACTTTCGAACTTGGCATGTCCGAAGTGATGCTCCCCGTCCGGCGGCCTTCCGGCACCGCGAATGGCGATGTAGCTGACAATAGCCGCCATCATGTCCACCGACGAGTGCCCGGCATCCGACAGTATCGCCAAGGAATTGGTCAAGTATCCGGCTACCAGTTTGGCAGCCACCATGCCGGCCGCGGCGATAATCGAGACTCTCGCGGCGCCCAGTTTCTTGGCCACTTCCTCGGGGGCTGTGAAACCCTGGGACAAGTTCATGTCTCCTTAGAACGAATCCCCGAAATGATGCGCGGCACACCAGCCATGTCGTTGTGCACCGTCAGCCCGCAACTCAAAGGGGTGAAGATCGCGCGGATTGACGACTGCTGTCCGAGGCCGATTTCAAGGGCGAACCACCCGCCGGATTTCAACAGGGCGGGCAACAGCTCCCCCGTACGGCGATAGAAGGCCAGTCCATCCTTGCCAGCCACCAGCGCGCGTTTGGGCTCATGCTCGCGGATCTCCGCAGCCAGCGACGCGTACTCCGTTTCGGTCACGTAGGGCGGATTGGAAACCACCAGATCGTAGGGGGCGTTTACACTTGTCAGGAAACGCGGCGAGAAAACGTCGCACAGCAGGGCGCGCACGCGCTCGCCGACGCCGTTGCTTTGCGCATTGCGGGAGGTCAGGCGCAGGGCCTCGAAGTCCACATCCACGGCATCCACGACGGCAGAGGAAAACCGTTTCGCGAGCGCGACTGCGATGCAGCCCGAGCCCGTGCCCAAGTCCAGAATGCGCAAAGCGGAGTTTGCGACCGGCGCGAGCTGCGTGGCCACGTATTCCGCGAGCTCTTCGCTTTCCGGGCGCGGAATCAGCACGCCGGGCTGCACGTCTATGTGGACGCCGCAGAACTCGACGAAACCGAGAATGAGTTGCAGCGGCTCTCTCTTGGCGCGCCGCCTGAGCAGCTCGCGAAAGACCCCTAATTCAGAATCCGTGAGCGGCCGCTCGTGCTGCAAATAGAGCTCGATGCGCGGCAGATTCAGAGCCTTGCCCAACAGCGCCTCGGCGTTTCCGCGCGGATTCTCAATGTCCTTTTCTTCGAGATAGCGACGCGCCGTGTCCAGCAAATCCTTCACCGTCCACACGCGATCACTCATCGCGCGGCCGCCTCGGTCTCCGCACGCAGCCGCCGCGTGCGGTCATCCAACTTAAGCGCTTCGATAATCTCGTCGAGATCACCGTCCATGACCCGGTCGAGCTTGTAGAGCGTGAGGTCAATGCGGTGATCGGTCACGCGGTTCTGCGGAAAGTTGTAGGTGCGCACTTTTTCGGAACGGTCTCCCGTTCGCACCTGACTGCGGCGGTCGGCGGACACGCGCTGCATTTCTTCGTCACGCGCCCGGGCCAGCAGCCTGGCGACGAGGATCTTCATGGCCTTCGCGCGGTTCTTGATCTGCGAGCGCTCATCCTGAATGGTCACCACGATGCCGGTGGGGACGTGCGTGATGCGCACCGCCGAGTCGGTGGTGTTCACGTGCTGGCCGCCCGCGCCCGAGGAACGGTAGACTTGGATCTTCAGGTCATCGGGGCGGATCTGCATCTCTTTTTCCTCGGCTTCGGGAAGAACCGCCACGGTGGCGGCCGAGGTGTGGATGCGGCCCTGCGCTTCGGTGACCGGCACGCGCTGTACCCGGTGAACGCCGCTTTCCCATTTGAGGGTCCCGAACGCGCCTTGGCCGCGCACCTCGACGATGACCTCCTTGAACCCGCCCGCGTCCGCTTCAGAGGCGGAGACGATCTCCCACTTCCAGCCGTGATTCTCGCTGAACTTGGCGTACATGCGATACAAGTCGGCGGCGAACAACGCGGCTTCTTCACCGCCGGTGCCGGCGCGGATTTCGAGGATCGCATGGCGGTCATCGGCTTCGTCCCGCGGCAGAAGAAGCGTCTTGATTTCCTCTTCGAGAGTCTCGATTTCGCCGGCAAGCTGCCTGAGCTCTTCTTCCGCCAACTCTCGGAGCTGGTCGTCTTGCTCGGTCAGAAGCTGCCGGGTAGCCGACGCCTGAGCCTCCAGTGCACGGCGCCGGCGAATCTTTTCGACCAGCGGCGTGAGCTCCTTCAGCTCCTTCAGAATCGGGCGCGAAGCCTTTGGGTCTGAGGCGACTTCAGGCCGCTCCAGCTCCTGTTCGAGATGAACGTATCTCTCAAGTATCTTGTCCAGATTGTCAAGCATCGAAGGTTGAAAGCCTTACATCGTGAATAGGGAGATCGGGAGCCTGTGACAGGGAGACATATTCGTAAACCCCTTCACCCAAAGCGTAAAATATAGCCAATTTGCGCCTGTATCTCAACCGGCCTCAGAAGGAGAGGCGTGCCCCGACTGCATCGAAGTTCGCGAACCCGTGGAGGTGCTCAGCGGGCGGCTCGAAAAGTCTCACAATACACTATTTATTCACCACTTTCATGCCAAGTAACAGTTGAAGGATATTTACACAAAAGTGCAAGGATCGCTAAAGGAGAGCGAGAAAGCGCTTGACTCTGCGGTATGGCGAAGCTTATATTAGGGTCAGTTGGATGGTACCTGCAAGGGTGAGAAGTGCGGTTAACTTGATGGAGGTGCTAACGTTATGAAAACCCTGCGTTTAGTACTGGCGTTGGGCTTCGTGTTGGGGATGTTGGGCACGGCCTTTGCGACTACCAGTGTTGCTGGTCCGTCGAGTCCGGCGATTGAGCGGCCGATGAACGGAATCGTTCCCGTTCCGCCGCCGCCACCGCCGCCGCCGAAGAAGTAAGAATCCCTTACACCAGGCAGTCCAAGAGGACCGCCGCACCAGCCACTTCCGTGGAGGTGCGTGTGGTCCTTTTTGTCGTGTATGGTGCTGCTATTTTGGGACTGATTGCAGGTACGGTGGTCTATCTGGTGACGCCGGACTGCATGCTGTTTTTCGGCTTCTATCTGAACATCGTCCTCTACGGCATCCTCTCGCTCCTGAGTTTCATGACCTACCGTCAGGAAACGCATTTCAGGGGCATTTTTTTTCAGTTCTGGATTCTCTTTGCCTGCTTCGCGCTGATCGGGCCGGCGGTTCTGTTCGCCTCCAAAGTCGCCGGGCCGGAGGCGGCCGTAGGAGCCTATGTCGCGACCACGCTGCTCATGCACGTTCTTTTCGCCTGGGTGATCGCCAAAGTGCTCTTCCACTATGTCTTCCGGGACGAGAAACGACGGGCCATCAACCTGCTTTCGGCCGTGGTTGTTTTGCCCCTCTGCCTCTGGTTGTTTTGGCCCTACTGGTGGTCTCCGGTTTCCATCCTTCAACTGCCGTCGGCGGCAAGTGCAGTCACCCTCTACACTCCGGTACAGAAACCCGCCATCGTAGTAAATGTCTTATGTCTGCTGATGCTGCTGGCATTCTTTCTGCATAAGCTTCAGACGGACAAACCGATTGGTGTATTTGCCGACACCGTGCTCTTTATCTTCGGGCTGCTGATCGTGTTGGACACCGTAGAGCTGGTCGCGCAAATCCACAGTCTGGAACTCTTGAACATCACCCAGTGGGCCTATTCGGCGCTGGGAGTGGCCTGGGTGGTCACACTGGTCCTTCGGCTGCATTACAAGGCACAAACGATCGCGGACTACTATGAATCTCAGTGCGTATCTCACGACCCTCGTGTTGGTCGTCGCATCGGTCTCTTTGATCGCCTTGTTCTATGGGGTTTTTTTGACCCGAAAAAGGTTGGCCAGAGGGTATTCCTTGGGGCGGACCACAAGAAAGTAACGGTTCGGCGCAGCTCGCCGCGGGTCACACGGCCGAGCGCACGTGAGTAATGGGATGAGAGGAATAATGTACAGGTCTTCGCCCCCCAAAGGGGAGGAGAGTGACACATGAGCAACTATCGAATGGAACTGTCGAGCGCCTTGAACAAGCTGGTTGTCGTCAGCCGCGCCATGACCGAGGCCGTCAAAGCCGCGGTGCAACTGGCCGGCGACAGCGTGCCGGTGCTCGTGGACGGTGAACCCGGTTCCGGAAAGAAGCTTCTGGCGCGGGTCCTTCACGAGGAAGGCAGACGAGCCGGCCGGCCGCTGGTCACCGTGCGCTGTGAAGCGATGACCGTGGCCGCGCTGGATCGAATTCTGCTGGGCGACGAGCGCTCGGACACCCCGGGCAAGCTCGATGAGGCGTCGGAAGGCACGCTGCTCCTCCTGAATCTCGAAGAACTCAATCCGGTGGCTCAGGAGCGGCTGTTGCAGGTTCTCGAACAAGGCCACTATCTGACGGCCGCCCGCGAGACCCGGCCGCTCAATTGCCGCATCGTTTGCACCGGCGACGGCGCCGTCCTGCGGGATGAAGTGCGGGTGGGACGGTTCTCTGCCGATCTCTTCCGCCGCCTGTCGGCTCAGACTTTGCGCATGCCTTCGCTGGCCGAGCGCCGCGACGATATTCCGCATCTGGTGGTGGATATTCTCCACGAGTTCGCCCGCCGCGAGCACGTGGAGCCGCCCATCGTGCCGTATCATTACATGGAACTGCTGATGAGCGTGAGCTGGCAGGAAAACGTCCGTCAGCTCCGCAATCACGTCGAGAGCGTGATGGCTCTCTCCGAAGGCATTTTCGATCCCGAGATCATTCGCGAGCACTTCACGCCGGAAAGTTCGCCGTCCACCATCAAGGGCGCGTTCGAGACGCTGTTGGGAAGGCTTCGCGGCAACGCCCCCAAACCCGTGACGGTGACCACCCGCCGATAGATTGCCCGCGATCCGATCAGAATCGCACGGTTGAAATGAAGGCCGCCGGCTTCCACCGGCGGCCTTTCGTTTGTGCCATATCCGTGAAGATTCCCCGGTGGTCGGCGACCCTTGCTCGGCGAAAAGGGTTGTAGGGTCGGTCTGCGACCGACGCACTCCGGAGCGGGTCACAGACCCG
>Ga0315288_10009219_pt1 | contig 12438 bp, 8 predicted proteins | sample YL17G11_20_MG_FD_203454 | JGI IMG/M metagenome (GOLD analysis project Ga0315288, IMG submission 203454) | Sediment microbial communities from Yellowstone Lake, YNP, Wyoming, USA - YL17G11_20 | ecosystem: Environmental > Aquatic > Freshwater > Lake > Sediment | place: USA: Wyoming | collected...
CCGACTGACATGGCGACGGGTGACGGGGTCGTACGGCGGGAAGCACACCGTCGAGAGGTGGAGAGATAGTTTGTGGTGCTATAAGAATGATTTATGGAATAGTTATTGTTCTAATGGCGAGTTTATCGTGGCGATGCTCCTGCAGGAGAACGCGGACTTCAGGGTCGTCAGGTTCTATAAGTCAGATGGCGCAGTCAATATTAACTGCGGGTTTAGGGTTGTCGCCCACGAATTGAGATAGGAGGGGGGTGGGGAATACCTTACGATGACTATTCGAGCAGATGTGTTGCTTTATCTTACATACGCCTACATCCCTCTTCCCACATGGACAGAGTATAAATGTCTTGTGGATGTTGCGACCTACTGGATATAGATGCTGATAGATCTGCTCTAGCACGTCGGCGTGGACGGTGGCATACTCTCGCCTCTCGGCGTTTGCTTTTTGTATGTTGGCGAATACTTCGTCGGCACTCTTCCTGTTTGGCATTATTAGTATATCGAGAGATAATAACTCACACGCCTACGGCGTATTCGTGCGAAACCTATCTAAATCTACATTATTACGGGGTAGATTAGATTATTTACCTATAATAGGGTATAGATTATTACAATCTGTCCTATATTATTTACAAATGTTAATAATTTATAAATTATTCACAGAATAATATAGAATATATACATTATTCCTCATCACTTTACATTATTACCGCCTTAAAACTCGTTGTTCGAGAGATTTGATGTAATAATAAATCATTTAGACATATAAATTATCTACATATATACTATAAACTCATAATGTCCTCTGCCGAACCTACTCATATCTATTATGATTTGGAAATCGCTAATCAGTCTCTTACGGACACTGGCGTCCCACCCAATCCTCTTGCCTTTACTCAAGTTCGCTCTTCTGCGGTCCTTGACAACCCCAACGACTATTTTATGTCTATTGTTAGGTTTAGTTTAGACACAGCAGGATCCTTGCCCTCTTTCATCCCGCAGATAGATTTAGAACAATTACCCGCCGATCCGAACTTCCCTAATGGCACCGTATATGAAGTCACTCTAAACTATCAGGATGTGGGGAATGCCAACCCCCTCCTACAAGTGAACTATAGCTCTACTCGGAATGTAATTTTTATCCCCCACAATTCGGCGTCGACTGCATTAATTCCGGGCGGGGATTTCGCACCGCCTACTACACCCCTAACGATTAGAAATACTACTACAAACTACTATTGGGTTCAGAACATCGAGCAGTGGATAATGATGATTAATGATGCTCTGGATAAGGCGTGGGCGGATGTCGCGGGTCTTGTTAATGGAGCAGTTGCGGGGACGCTTGCTCTCACTGACCTCGACCCACCCTATTTATCATGGGACACCGCGAATAATAAGGCGACCCTGTGGATGAATAAATCCCTCGCCGATCAGGGTAGATATTTTAACGCATTCACGTTTGCTACCCCCATCCCATCCGCCTCCCCCGCGAAAGTGAATCTGTGGTTTAATGCGCCCCTCCACATCTTATTTAGCAGTTTTGAATATGCCTTTCAGGGATACGCCCCGCCTACATCATTTCTTCTTCGTGTCTACGACAGGGGTAATATAGGCACATCAGCACAGACGAACGTCTTCCCCATCGCCACCGCCCCGAACGTCTACCCACCGTGGGCGGGGCTTGCCCTCGCGATGGAACAGGCATTTAGCACAGGACCTACTATGACTCCGATTACTAGCATTATCTTCACTACCTCGTTGCTCCCTGTTCTCCCCTCTTTGCTCGGCGTCCCTCAATTGTTTAGCGGATCTAACTCTGGCGTCCTTTCTCAGGACAACAATAATATTATAAATACGGTGACAGATTTAGAAGTAAATCTCACGAGAGGCGATGAGTACCTGCCGAATGTTATTTACGAACCCACCGCGGAATACCGGTTGCTGGATCTTCAATCCAACGCACCCCTAACCTCCATCCAGATCTCGGTTGTCTGGAAGGACATCTTCGGGCAACTCCATCCCTTTTATCTACAGAACGGTTGTGGGGCAACTATGAAGGTTATGTTTAGAAAGAAGGCGTATAACAACATCGTTCCTTTTATGGCAAATTAGGATTTAGGACCAATTTTTTTTTGTTATGATATATTATAAACTACTTATAACATGTCATCGTCAGATTTTAGCAAGGTCAAGGTGTTAGACGACGTTCTCTCCACCACCGACTCCGTGAAATATGCCGTCGTGAAGGGCGCTCAAAACATCACTCCCTCAGTGAATAACGCCATCTCTAAAAGCAACTCCAGCATTACATTCAACATCCAGACTCCTTCGGAAGCGACCGTGTTGTCTCGTCGTGTGATGATTAAGACGAAACTCTTCTTCACTGTGTCGGGTGTGATCGCTCAGGGAAAGACTCGTCTCCTCGACGTCGGAACAGACTCCGCCCTCGGTCCCTTCCCTTTTCAGTCTCTCTGTAACACTATTCAGATGACCGTGAATAACAACACCGTCACCCAGAATCAGCGTGACGTTATGTTCGCCCTCATGAGGTTCGGTGATGCTCGTGAGATGTATCGCTACAACACTTCTGCACCCGTCGCCTACGATCAGTATTGGCAATACTCCGACGCCGAACTCGCCAGCAACAACCCCAACGGATCTTGGAGCAATGTCGCGATGGATCCCGCCTATCAACCCCGCGGTGCTTTTAGGATTGACCGCATTCAGGGCAACTCTCAAGGTGTCGCAGGTGACGCTAAATCCGTCGCGATCTCCGTGGAAGTTATAGAACCTCTCATGCTGAGCCCGTTAATTTGGTGCGACCCTCAGAGCAACAACCAAGGTTTCTACGGTATTCAGGTTTTAAATCTCGTCTTTAACATCGGTTCTACTAACAGGTTGTTCCGCAGTTCGGTCCCAGGTTTGACTGTCTCTCTCGGCAATACCGCCTCAAACGGCGAAGCATTCGGAGACACCCAACTCCTGATCCAGTATTACACTCGTCAACCCAGCGACCTTGTTCCTGCACGCAACGTGGTGCCGTATGCTGAATATCCGCGGTACATAACTAACATCTCTGGCACGATCCCCGCCGGTGTCACCGTGAATGACGGTGCTGAATATTCTCTCACTGCAGGACAGTTCCCGACGATTGAAAGCAACTCCATCTCTCTCAATCAGATCCCCGATAAGATTATCATCTTCGTCCGCAAACGCCTCGCCTCTCAGACCTCCGCTGACGCCGATTGCTTCTTCCCCATCAAGCGTCTCCGTGTCAACTTCAACAACAAGGCAGGTCTCCTCACTTCCGCCACTCGGTGGGATTTGTGGCGGATGTCTGTGGAGTCAGGATCCAATCAGACGTGGGCGGAGTTTAGCGGTTGTGCCACAAGACGTGTCGCCAATCAACCCCTCAACGAAATCCCTACCTGCGGTTCTCTCCTTGCCCTATCTATGGGTAAGCACATAGAGTTAGACGATGTCTTTGCCCCCGGAAGCATCGGACAATTTCAGTTGCAGTTCAGCGTGGAGATTGAAAACTTCTCCCCTACTGCCTACGCCGACAATACCGAGTTAGTGCTGATTACGATGAATACAGGTGTCTTCGTTCTCGAGCGTGGAACTTCTCAGACTTACACTGCCATTCTCTCCCGATCTGACGTGTTGTCCGCATCCTCGATGCCGGGTTATAAGTCTAGCGATGTCAAGCGTCTCGTCGGTGGAAATATGGAAGACTCATTCAAGTCCCTCGTCGGTCTGCCCGATAAGGGTAGCGGTCAGTCTGGCGGTGGCACTTCTGGCGGTGGCACTTCGGGAGGCGGTTACTCTGGCGGTGGCACCTCTGGCGGTGGCACTTCGGGAGGCGGTTTGTCGGGAGGTGGTCGTATGAAGAAACATCTCCAGTAAATACAATTTAGCGAAAATGCTTCTAATTTATTTTATACGTGTATAATATAAACTACTTATGACTTCTTACGACAACGATTATAATCGCGGTCTCGCTAATCAGCAACGTCTCTACGATTATGCACAGATCGCAAATGACAAGCACGAGGCACACGAGGACGACGCATTACACGGCGGTCGTCGCAAAAAGGGTAAGCGAATCACTGCTGACGACCTTAAGGACATGGACTTCGCTCACTACGGAAAGGGTGTCGCCGATATGACGGGAGAAGGTCTCAAGGAAGATTTTGATGACGCCCTCAACTGGGTACATGATAAGGCAGAGAAGTTCGGTAAAATCATAGAGACAGGAAGCAAGATTGCCGGTTTAATCAACCCTAAAAAGGGATACGGTTTGTCGGGCGGTGATATGCACGGCGGAGTCCGTCGCGGTGCTGAACTCGCCGATATGTTAAACCCCTCCGGTTCTCCCTTTATCCCAGGGATTCAGCAACCTCACTCCATCGTCAAAATGGCAGGTGGAGCATCTGCTCGTGCCAGAGCGCAGAATTACAGAATGCCGGGTTTGGACGTCGTCGGCAGTGATCTCCGTATGAAGGGTAGCAATTTCTCCGCCAACCCTCATCAAATCCAAGCAGAACAGGCAAAGGACGGATTTATAGGGAACGGTATGTCGGGTGGCGATTTCTTCAGCGACATCGGCAACATCGCACAGCAGGTCGCTCCATTCCTCCCCCTTCTTGGGTTGGGTAGAGACGCAGATAATCTCACCCTAAATGGAGGAGACTTCTTCAGCGACCTCGGCAGTACACTTCAGTCTGTCGCCCCCTTCCTCCCTCTCCTCGGTCTCGGTAAAAATGTAAGAAAGGGGTCAAACGAAGCACGAAAGTTTATCGCCGTCGTCCGCGCCTTAAAGAAGAGTAAGGGTCTCGTGGGTAGAGGGTTCTTTGATGATGTATTAGGGTTTTTCAAGAAGATAGGTGACACCGTCGCATCCATTGCCCCTCATGTAGAGACAGGTATGAAGATCTACGATAAGGTTAAGGGTAAGGGTTATTCTGGCGGTATGACGCACGAACAGGACATGAATATGGCAGACGCAATGGGCGACATTTTCAGCGGTGAGGGCAAAAGGAAGAGGCAGGGTAAGCAGTCTCGAGAGAATGAAAGACTGGCGATGAAAATAACGGAACTCAAGGGTCGCGGTGCCAACCGATACGATATGCCAGAGTTGCTCGGATTGGAGGGTAGCGGTCCTATCAGCGATTTAGGTATCCCAGGTTTGTCGCAGATCGCGGGGTTGTTTGGACTGGGTATGTCGGGAGGAGACGATTACAGCACAGAAGAGGAGGGCATCAGCGAACCTCTCGCCACCGCATTTCTCGGCGGTCGTCACCCTAGCAAGGTCAGTAAGGCGGAGAAGAAGATGTTGTTTATGAAGGCAATCGCCGACGCTAAACTGCATCAGGAACTCGCTAATCAGATGAGGGGTCGCGGGTTGTCGGGCGGTGCTTTGATGCATGGTCTCGGTCTCTCTGGCGGTGACTTCTTCAGCGACTTCGCCGACGGTTTCAAGAAGGGGTTTATGGGAACAATGGACGTCGCTAAACAAGCACTACCCTTCCTACCTCTTCTTGGACTGGGGGAAAGTGGGGGAGGATTATCTGGGGGTGGGGCAGTAGATTACCCCGACCCTAGTCCTGCCCGATATTCATACGGACAGATGGCAGACACCGCAGGTAAGGCGAACGGTGGTTCGGGTGGTTCCCGCCCGATGCAGGCATTCGGTAGACGCAAAGCACCGTCTGCGACGTCTCAGCACCTCCTTCTTAAACCTCAAATGAAAGGTTGCTCCCTCTCGGGAATGGGCGTCGAGCGTCCTGTCGGCGGTGCTAAACGCTCTGCTCCCGCGGGTGGGTGGATCGCGCACGTGAAGGCGTACGCAAAACAGCACGGGTGTTCTTACAAGGACGCCATGTCCCGCGCCCGTGCCACGTATAAAAAATAAACACCGAGAGAAAACGGGTCTCTGGGAGATATGGTTTAGTTATTTAGCAGTTTATACAGATTTATTATCTCTGTATAAATTATAAAATGCCACGTCAAGGAGATCGACTAAAATCCCTTCTTGGGATGAAAGAAAAGAAAGTCCCCGATATGATTCGCAATCGGGAGATGAATGATGTCCGTAATTATAACCGCAATCAACAGCAGAAGGTGTTTGAGAATGAAAAGCGACAGGTGGCGATGTACGGCGATACACAGGCACCCCCATCCGCGAAGGACATCGGGTCGGCATTCAAACTGCAGGTCTACGTCCTTAAAATAAATCAAATACTTCAGGCGAAGACAGACGCCATTTCAGCACTCAAAGTGGCGACCGCTGGAATCCCCCTCGCACAATTGAGAGGTCCTACAACGGCGCCGTATGTGAACACTGTGTGGGGTAAATCAGAACTCCTCACTGCTTTTAATGAGATGATGGCATTCATCAAGATCTATATGGGAGACATCTTTTCAAGCGACCGTGTCCGCGATAATGCCTATCAATCCTATCTCACGCCTCTCTCGGATAATCTCACCGAGACTCAAAACCTTTACCCCCAATTTAATTTTTCACTAGTGCCTCGCGGTACTCAACAGGCAAAAACTGCTGACGACGCAGTAAAGGAATTATTCACACAACAGTCAGTCCAAGTCTTTTCTATGTTGGGAGCAATGTCGGAAGATATTGTTATTCAACGACTTCGTCCTATTAATGCTGATGATATAAATGCATATGCCGTGAAGAATGATGTCGCCGATATTTTTGCTAGGGGTGGGAAAGCACCTCAACCGACTATCCCCCTCTTACCCCCAGGTCAGGCAATCTTACCCGAAAAGCAGGGACAACCTCTTCAACCGGATCAGTCAGGGATACAACCTGTTCTCCCTCCACCTCAGTCTCCACCGCTGTCCCCGAGAGGGTCTCAACAGGGGTCTCAAGCAGGGTCGCCACAGGGGTCACGCTCTCCCTCTCCACAGGGGCAACCGCCACAGCAACAACAGATGCAGGACCCCGACGATATTGACGAACTCGTCACCCTGTTCGCTCAAGCAAATCCCGACGGTGTAGAACCATCAAGAGTTCTAAATAAGGGTGCCTACGGCGCGACAGGCGACACCGCCATTCGTGCTTCAATCAGACAGTACGGACAGACAATCGGTTATACAGGAGCAACCGGAAAGGATCCAATCAATCAGGCAATCTCTCGAGTAAAGGCACAACGCGCACAGCAGGGAGGTCCTGCCCCCGCACCCGTCGTACCCGTCGTCCAAGGTCCTAGTCTCCGCGCCTTTCTTAATTTCCCCGACAACGAAAACGGCAGAGGTGACAGGGTGACCGACACCGGAGGCGTTGTCGCAAAAATGGATCTCCCCGCCATGTTTCAAGATCGGCAAGACGAACAGACGGCACGAGCAACAGTTAATAATATAATACCGATCATCAAGAGAATAGAAGAACAACGACAGAATGTTATTAGTCCACAAGATGGAGGGGGTATCCAAGAGATATTGACTGAAGCGAGGACATTTCAGCAAATAGAGCTGGATCTCGACTCAATCATACCCGACGTGGCGAATCAGGCACCGTTCGTTAAGAAGATATTAGAGGGGATGCGTGATGTCCGTATGGAGTTCGCACAGCAAGAGGCAAGGGACAATCGCGTAGACGCCTACGCACAGCAAGAGGCGCAACTGTGGGGTCAGGGTAAAAAGCGGAACGCCAAGGCATTCCTGCGTGGGTGCGGTGTCCCGAGCGACGTTATAAATACCTCCATGATGAGGCACGGTCTCGACGACTACTCCACCGTCGGCGATCTCGAGGGCAGTGGCATTATGGATACGCTCAAGAACTTCGCAGGTTCTGTCGCCGACTCTGCTTCGGGGTGGTTTGATACAATCAAGGCAAATATGCCGACGATGTCCGATGTCCGCCGTGCCGTCGGCAAAATCGTCCCCGACTCTTACTCGGATTATGTCCCATCAGGTCTCCAACGCACATTCGGCGACAAGGCAAAAGACTTCTTCGGTTTCGGAATATCGGGAGGAGAGTTCCACGGCGACCCTCGTCCTCAAATCGCACGGCATCGCGAACCCTTCGTCAACTTCTTTGATGATAGGGGATACAGGCAGGGAGCAGTGGATCGTATGACAAGAATGTTCGTCCCCGAATACGAGGTGACAAGCGGACTCCACAACCTGAAGGGTGGCGATCAACTCGCCGATCACGACCCCGAGGTTCTCCGTCGCCAAGATCATCACGACGTCCTTCTCTATCGCCCCGCCGTTATTCAGCAACCTATTCACGGATACGGACACGACGGAGACGAGGACGAAGTCGGCGAGGGCGGGTTGCATCAGCGTCTGCGAAAACCGATGCCGATCGACGCCATCTCACGTCCTTACGGTAAGATGCCGATGATGGTACACCGCGTCGAGGATCACGACAGATTCGCCCCTGCCGACAATCTCGGCGAGGAACTCGGTCACTACATGGAACTCGAGAAACCTGCCGATATGGACGACGACCCTAACCCCTTCCGTGTCAGGACTGAAAATCATAAGGTTAATACGGGTAAGATGAAGAAGGTCACTTATCACACTAAATAAATAGTAATCCCGTAGAAAATAATATATCCATATTTAATATAGCAAATATGGATATAACACAAGAGCGACAAATCGGGCAAGATGTGCTAGGGTTCGTTAATGCCGTACAGTGGGACGCGAGGACACCCATTCAACTTCTCGGCACGGGCAGTCAGCAGGCGCAAAAATACCCGTCCGACATCGACCTCTTTTCGGGTATAAAAGAGACTGCGCCAAGCGACACCCGAGAGATTTATAATCATATAAATACTATTTTTGAAAACGCAGACGCCATCGGCGACATGTATTTCATAGAGTTTAAACTCCAGAATCTGGACGGATCTAAACAAAAGTGGTTTAATACAGACATCACTGAAAGTGATTTAGCAAATGCCGTCCCCACCGGCGCGACGATAGATTTCGTCAAAGTGGATTATGTCATCTTTATACGTGACCGCAACCTATTTACCGAACTCTCGTCTATATATTCATTCTCTCGGATGCCCCCCGTCCAACAACTCATCGGGAAGATAAGCACCGACTTTTACGGATACTTCCAAGACGGCAACTACTACAAATCCCTAAAGCGGATGTATTCAATCTACAAACTAAAAGGTAAGAAGGATAAGTTAGTAGAACTCTCAACCCTATTCAACTCTAATACAGGTTATAAATACTCAATCTCCTCTAATCTCAAAGCAATCAAACTACTACTGGAACACTATTCAGGGCAGGGTAGTATCGCGAATGCTGTCCGTGTAAATCTCTCGGACATCGGAAATATACTTGACACAAAAATAACAACTGAAAAGAAAATGGACGAAATAATATCTGCTCTTGACTCTCAAATACAAATTGAGACGGAAGAGTGGTTAAGCACGCACTCGTCCGTCCTGCCTCCCGACACCCGCCTCTCGGGAGGCGTCAACGCCCCCTTCGGGAGAATGGGGGGTAAGCGGAAACTCGCATCTCGTCTTATCGCCATGTTCCCTAAAGATTATAAAACCTATGTGGAACCCTTCGTCGGTGCAGGTAATATCTTCTTTCGCGTCCCCAAGCGGGAGGGCGTGAAATATGTCATCAACGATAAAGACCCCTCGATATATAAAATAATGAAGGCGCTGAGAGATAGGGGTGATAAGATCAACAAAGAGATTGATAGAAGTGTTCCAAGTAGAGAGAAGTTTCACGCAATCAAACACAAGAAAAACCGCACCGCCGAGGAGGAGATAATGCTGACTAAACATTCATATTTCTCGAGTAGAAAATCATACAATCCGCAGGGGGCATCTATCAAAACCGACTACAGCAAACATCACGAGGAATTAAAGGGGGTCACCGTTTTAAACGAGGACTTCGCTAAAGTAATCCGCTCGTATAATACACCCACTACCTTCTTTTATTTAGATCCACCCTACGAGAGTAAGGAGATGAAAGACTACGCCGACTACGTGACACCGGATCAGGTTCTCTCCGCAGTGAGGACAATCAAGGGTAAGTTTATGCTTTCATACAATGACTCGCCGAATATCCGCAGGGTGTTCTCTCAATATAATATCAAAGGCATCACGACGACCTACGCCCCGACGACTTTTTCACCTGCGCGAGTTGCACACGAGGTAGTCATTACGAATTATCTCAGCGGTGGCAATTTTTTAAGCGATGCCTTCGGTAAGATGGATACCCTAAATACACTCGAGGGGTTGGCAGAACTCTTTTAATTTCTCAGCGACTTAAACACATTATTACACGATAAAATAGGATTTTTCGTATTCTTTTTTTCGTGTGTTAATATAAATGTCTGTTTTAAACTTTGATAAAGTGGGGCGTCCTCTCGCCATCGTCGATGGGGGGACGCTGAAGGGTAAAACCGTTTATGTCGCTACAGAGGAGGAGCGTGAGGGTATCAAACGCAAGTTTAAGGAGTTAGATCTACCCGTCGGCAGTAAGTTTAAACTTATACCTAATACTAAAAAGGAACGAGAAATCCTTTACATCTGCGGTCCCTCCGGATCGGGTAAGTCCACATTCACCGCCAACTACCTCGCCGAATATAGAAAGAAATACCCCGACCGTCCCATCTACGTCTTCTCGGCACTCACAGAGGACGATGTTCTGGATAAGATAGGAGGATTAAAGAGGATTAAAATAGGTAAAGACCTCCTCTCCGATCCGCTCACCGCAGAGGACTTCACCGAGTCTGCTGTAGTGTTTGACGACATAGATGTAATCGGCGATAAGAAGGTCAGGGAGGAGGTTCTCAAAATCGCTAATCAGATATTAGAGATCGGCAGACACTTCAAGACTACCGCAATCTTTACAAATCATTTAGCGACAAACGGCAAGGACACCCGACGCATCCTAAACGAATCGCACATCCTCGTATTCTTCCCCTCTGCAGGTGCGATGAAAGGCACGAACTACCTCTGTAAAGAATATATAGGATTAGATGATAAACAAATCCGATATATCAAAAAATTAAAGACGCGGTGGTGCTGTTGTTTCCGCAACTACCCGATGATTGCCATGTGCGAGAGAAATATGTGGTTAATAAACAGCATGGACGACAGTGACAGCGATATATCCTCCACCGCCGAGAGCGACAGCGATTAATCGCACTGATGCATCGCCGAGGGTTCGGGGTCTCCCATGCACGGGTGGCAGACAGTCTGCTCCATAATCCGCCTCTGATGTTCCTCGTATTCTTCCTCGGTACTCTTCGGCATCGGGGCGAACTGGGGGTATTTCTCTGCGAATACCGAACTATTCAATTCTTCTAAAATCTCCTCATCTGTCTTGAAGATTGGAACCTCCTTCCGTGACTCATCTACTATTTCATTCCACAGCAATCTCTTAAAGTGCGACCTGACGACGGTGTCGTGGTCGAAGTCGCATTCCTCAATCATCTCCTTTGCTTTATATTCCATAAAGTTCGGAGAGAACTCGTTAATCAAATCCAGAATAACCATCTCAACATGCCCCGATTTGGCGTGGGCGAAGATTTCCTTGAAATCCTCCACCTTCTTCTTAAACTCGCGATAATCCATATTATTCCTAAACCTATTATATATTATTACGAGATTATATTTTATACCTATTTCACGAAAAAAAAGGAGGACTTACCCTGCCTCCGCGACTTACCTTTTATATCTTGTTTGCGTAGTATGAATTACTGATGTCCAGCGTCATCTGGTGAAAACCCGTGGCGTTCGCATCCACCTTCGTCGTTTTGTGCCCCCTCACTGGGTTTTCGGAGCATATTGGGCAGACCTTTCTGTGCAGTTTCATCCTGATCACGGCGGAGCGGTTGTCCGAGGTTGAGATTATCTTACCGCACCCCGCGATAAAGATTGCCGTCTCCACCGTCTTCCCTTTCTGTTTGCCACCGCCGACGTCCCCACTCACGCCCCCGTGCGACGCGATATGCTCTGCGATAATTCTTGATTTCTCCACGGCGTCCTCCTGTGTCTCTTGGGTTCCCGCGAGGATACTGGGTGCCACGATGCGACTCGTTCGCTCCTTTGTGTCGGTGTAGATTCTTGTTGTCGTTGTTGCCATTATGTATGTTGTTGTGTTGTCACTGCTGTATTAGTATATCGCGGAAATACATTTCAATTTTTTTATGAGTGATGACCCCACATCGCGCCCGGAGTAATTAATTGTCCGAGAGATATTAGATGTTAGATGTTGCGATGTGGACTCATCACCGATAAAAAAATTGAAATGTATTTCCGGAGGATGAGGATATGCAGTGCCAGACCACAACCACACAAAGATAATGAACGCCGAACACCAGAACGCCCAGAACGCCGATGCCCCCGTCATCGTCGCCGAAGAACACTCCGGAATGACCGTGAGGAAAATGCCCCTGAAGAACCCCCTGACCGAGAAACGCGTCTATGA
>Ga0315288_10009220_pt1 | contig 12437 bp, 5 predicted proteins | sample YL17G11_20_MG_FD_203454 | JGI IMG/M metagenome (GOLD analysis project Ga0315288, IMG submission 203454) | Sediment microbial communities from Yellowstone Lake, YNP, Wyoming, USA - YL17G11_20 | ecosystem: Environmental > Aquatic > Freshwater > Lake > Sediment | place: USA: Wyoming | collected...
TTCGGGCGGTATTACTCTTCGGCCCTCAGCAATCTATTCGTCGGGGTCAATCCCAACGGCGCGATCTCCTGGCGGCAGGCCTTGAATCCGGACTGGACGATAAAGGGAGATCCGTATCTCTTCAGCGCCACCGCTTCTTCCAAAATCAATCCCGATCTCGAGGTCCCCTACGTCGACGAGTTCACGGCCGGCCTGGAACGGGAAATCATGAAGGACACGAGGCTGAGCCTCCGCTACATCAAGAAGTGGGACCGGAAACTGGTCGAGGACGCGGACATGAACGCCCTGGACATGGCCGCCTTGAGCCGGGGGGAGCTGCGCTGGACGAACTACACCCCCTTCACGGTCAACGATCCTTTCAACGGCCAAAGCGCCACGTTTTGGGGCGTGACGAACACATCCATCACTTCGGTCAGCTATATCACCAACCCCCCGGGGCTCGAACGCAATTATGACGCCCTCGAATTGACGTTGAATAAGCGTTATTCCCATCGCTGGCAGCTGGTGGCCTCCTATGTCTATGCGTTTTCCAAAAATTTGACGGGCTTGAGCAGCGGCTTTGCGACCAGCCTGTTCAACAATCCCAACGCGATGACTTACGCCTACGGGCGCGACACGCTCGTGTCCCCTCATCAGGTCAAGATCCAAGGCTCATACACCGGCCCTTGGGGAATCAACGCCAGCGCCTACTTTTACTATCTGTCGGGACAGCCCTATACCCGGGTCATCCGGAGCAGCGACTTGGGGTTGACCCTCTCCCAGGGCAGCGTGACCATCAATGCCGAAGAAAAAGGCGCGCGGAACCTCCCGGATCGAACCAATCTCGACCTTCGCCTCGACAAGACCTTCACCCTCCCCGGCCGGTTCGGAACGATCGAGCTGATGTTCGACCTTTTCAATGCCTTCAACGTCAACACCGCGACGAGCCTGGAAGCGACGTCCAGCAACCCGACGCTGTTCACTTTCGGCAAGACTTTGGGATTGATGACCCCCCGGATGCTCCGGCTCGGCCTCCGTTACGCGTTTTAACCGAGCGGATTCTTAACGGGGCAAGGGGAGCGAGCTCGCGGGGCGAGCCGCTCCCCCAAAATAGAAGATGAAGTCAGAAAAATTTTGGGGAGGAAAAAATCATGAAGTCGAGCAAGACAAGACGCGCGAGAAAACACGCCCTGAAGATTTCGACGATTGCCGCCCTAGCGCTCGCCGGTCTAGTCTGGAACGGCGGCTGCCGGGGCGGCGGCAGCGACGGCCCGAGGAGCGGCGGCTTTCTCGACGATCTGGCCAAGCCGCAGGAAGGCCGCTCGATGCGCGCCACGTCGGCCATGCGCGTCGGTGAGCTGCGCCGCGGCCCGAACGGAGAGCGCGATACCGGCGAGCGCCGATACGATCCGAAAGCCGACCCGCGCGGCGACGGCGACGTCCAAAGCAACTGGGACAACTTCAATGTTCCTCCCGGCGCGACCCACGTATTGTTCGACGGCGAAGGCCCGGGCGTCATCACCCATATGTGGATCACCTTTCTCGGCCCGGAACCCCAGAACTGGGCGCCCAAAGGCTCGGCCAACCACCAAGAAATGATGCTCCGGATGTATTGGGACGGCAACCCCCGGCCCGCGGTGGAAGCGCCCCTCGGGGATTTTTTCGCCAACTGCTTCGGCGAGCGCCGTGAAGTCATCAGTTTTCCGGTCGTCGTCGAGGACGGCGATTCCTATAATTCTTACTGGCATATGCCCTTCCGGAAGTCGGCCCGGATCGAGATCGAAAACCAGAGCGACTTGCCCCTCAGCATGCTTTACTTCAATATCGACTGGATCAAGCTGGACAAGCTGCCGAAGGACACGCCCTACTTCTATGCCCAGTACCGCCAGGAATACCCGGTGGAAAAAGGCAAAGACTACCTGCTCCTCGAAACGACCGGGAAGGGGCATTATGTCGGTACGGTCCTGGCCGTCCGGATGCGCAGCCCGGCCTGGTTCGGCGAGGGCGACGAGAAGATCTACATCGACGGGGAAGCGAAGCCCTCGATCTGGGGAACGGGCACGGAAGATTACTTTCTCTCGGCCTGGGGCCTCAAGACGAACGGCACGCCCACCTTCGGCGTGCCGTTTTTCGATCAACGGGGCATCGGCGGCCACACCAGCGCTTACCGCTGGCATCTCAGCGACCCGATGGTGTTCAACGCGGGCATCAAAGTGACTATCGAGCATATGGGCTGGATGTCCCAGGACGAGAACCCCGAGTATAAATCCACCAGCTGGAACGAGCGCGAGGACGATTATTCGAGCGTCGCTTTCTGGTATCAGACCGGCACGCCCACCTTCGCGGCCCCCGCCCCGGGCGCGGCCGAGCGCCGCCTGCCCAACCTTGACCGGGTGATCGCCTATGGGCGCGATTTCGTCGAAGCCAAACGCCACGGAATAGGCCCGGCCGCGAAGCAGTCGTTTCCCCAGCGCGGAGGCGAGGATCTCGTCTATCAACCGGGGCGACAGGCGGGAGCGTGGCTCGAAATTCCCATCGAAGTGAAGGCCAAGGAACCGCTCCACTTCGTGATCGTCGCAAGCCAATCTCAAGAGGGAGGCCGCTATCAGGCCCTCCTCAACGGGGTGAAAATCGGCCGGCCGATCGATTTCTACGCGGCCGAACCCGGCCGGCGGGAATCCCATCTCCTCGACTTCTGGCCGGAGCCGGGGACGTATACGCTCCGGCTTGAATGCGTGGGGCAAAATCCCCAAAGCGGCGGGTATGACTGCGGCCTCGAGTCCGTGCGCCTCCGCGAGCGCCGCCCTCGCGTGGCAACTTTCGGCCACGACAAGGACAAGGACTGGCGGAAGAATCCGACGCTTTATCGCTGATAATTCGGCAACCGTAGTAAAATGAGTCTTATGGTGATATAGGGTGACAGCTACCCCATTTACCATATTAAGGAAACGGGATGAAATCGGCCCCGCATGATCGTTGATAAAGATTGACTTTTTGAAAAAACGACCTTATTTTTCTGATATTTCACCGGAAGGAGCCGCGGTCATGCAAAAAGCCAAGATTCTCGCCGCGATCATTGTCCTTTCTTCGGCTTCGCTCGGGGCCTTGCAGACAGCCCATCCGGGAGTAAAACTGCTCGAAAACTTGAACGCGCTTTTCGACCGGATGTCGGAAGGCCAAATCAGCGAGTCGGAGGGAACAGCCGCGCTGGACAAGCTGATGGACCAGGCGGCGGCCTTGCGGGAATCGGGCCGGCTCGAGGCCGCTTTCATGAAGCGGTTCCATCGCCTGCTCCTCGTCCTGCGCCTGTCGTTCATCACCGATCGCAAGGGCATCCTCCGGCCTCTCGTCGACCGGGAATTCGGGAGCTTCGTCAAGGACGCGACCGGAAAAACGTACGATCCCGAGGCGGGGGCGACGCAGCAAATCGCGCTGTTTGCGGAAGCCGTCAACGCGGAGATCCTGAGCCTTTACGGAACCGTCCGGGAGAAATAGTTCCCCGGAAGATCTGGAAAAAGGATCCATTGATCAAATCCGTCGCGTTTCTAAGGGCTGTCAACGTCGGCGGGCAGGGGATCCTGAAAATGGACACCCTCCGCCGGGCGCTCGAGGATATCGGGCTCTCAAACGTGAAGACCGTCCTCCAGAGCGGCAACGCGATCTTCGAGGCGGAGGCCGGAGACGCCGGCGTGCTCGGGCGGAAAATCGAAAAGCGCTTGCGGGCTGCCCTGGGCGTAGAAACGACGGTCGTTCTCCGGACCTTCCGGGAAATCGAACGGCTCATCCGCCGGGATCCGTTCGGCGACGAGGAGCAAGGCCGGGCGATCAAGCGGTATATGGCCTTCCTCGTTAAAAAGCCGAGCGGGCGGTTCGACCTTCCGCTTATTTCGGCCAAGGACGGGCTCGAGATTTTTTCGATCGAAGGCCGCGAGGCGTTCGTCCTCAGCCGTCCGATCCATGGCCGCTACGGGTTTCCCAACAACTTCGTCGAAGAGGCGCTCGGGGTGGCGGCGACGACGCGGAACTGGAATACGGTCCTGCGTCTCGCCCCAATATGGTGAAATATGGTGACAGCTACCTTATTCACCTTATTAATGAAATTGGGTAATTATGGTAGCTATCGCCATATGACGGAGCCGAAGCCGGCGGCTTGGAGCGTTTTGTTGAACGCCGGGATCGTCTCGGCCAGAAGTTTGTCGAACGCCGCCCGGGCTTCGGCCAGCCGCTTCTTGAACAGCTCATAGACTTCGATCTGCTGGCTCGTCGGGCCGTTGTCCTCGGTATTGCGGATATCGCCCGCGCCCGTCCCGACCTCGCCCGAAAACCAAAGCAGCTTCTGGTAAATGGCCATTTCCTCGCGGTAGGACTTCGGGTCCGAGGCCAGGAGCTGGTCCTCGAGGAACAGCCGTTCGACCGTCCGCATCTCGTTGTGCGCCTCGGCCAAGGCGGAACGCAAGGCCGGGCCGTTTTTCACCGCGGCCAGGATTTTGTTCATATCCTCCATCTGTTTGCCGATCCACTCGAGGCGGTTGATGATCGTTACGACCTCGTTGATGTCCTGGCCGACCGACGTCCAGAGCGCGGTCATGGCCTTGATGTCCTCGATCGTCCCTTGCGAGTTCGGGTCTTTGAGGACGTCGAGCGTTTGCTCGGACGTCGTTCCGCCGGCCGTCAGCCGGACCTTGTATGTCCCGGGCGGCAGAAGCACGCCCGACATCGTATTGCCGATCCCCCAATGGGAAACCGGCCGCGTTTCGCGTCCGCGGAACCGTTTCTCCTCCCAGACATGGGGGTGGAAGTCCGGAGTCGTCCGTAGCTCGACCGACAGGAATGATTCGCCCCGCAGATTCCAGACCGTCCGGTTCAAGCCTTTGTTGCCGGGACCGCGGAGCGACCGGACCTTTGTGCCCGCCGCGTCGAAAACCTCGATGGTCGCCCCGCCCGGAACCGCGTCCTTGAGAACGTAATTGATCACCGCGCCGGCCGGCCCGCTCTCGCTCCGGGAATTATCTCCAGGAAGGGTATCGATCGCTTGCCGTTGTTTAAACCGGAAAGCGGAGCGGGGCTTGAGGAGCGTTGCCCCGGCGCTCGAAGCCGCCGAGCCGTAGGCCCGGAGCGGCGAGATGTCGTCCATAATCCAAATGCCCCGGCCGTTCGTCCCCACGACCAAGTCGCCGAAATGCTCCTGGATCGCAATCCAAGTGATGCAGGCTTGGGGAAGGTTGGCCTGGAGAGGCTGCCAGCCCGCGCCGTCGTCGAAGGAGACATAGACGGCGTTGGCCGTTCCCGCGAAAAGAAGCCCCTTGCGGACGGGGTCCTCCTTGATCGCGCTCGTATAGCTCAGAGGAGACCGCGGAATTCCGGAGTCGATCCGCGTCCAGGTTGCTCCGAAATCCATCGTCTTGAAGAGATAAGGGTCGCGGACGTTTTCCTGATGGCCGTCGACGGCGATGTAACAGCGGCCGGCCTCGTATCGGGAGGCATCCATCATGCTGACCGTGCCCCAGGATGGCATGGCCGGGGGGGTGACGTTCGTCCAGGTCTTCCCGCCGTCACGGGTGACGTGGATGAGGCCGTCGTTCGACCCCGCCCAAATCACGCCGGCCTGGACGGGCGACTCGGCGATCGCGAAAAGCGTGCAGCCGTATTCGACGCCGAGATTGTCCTTGCTCAGCCCTCCGGACGAGCCCTGCTTGGATTTGTCGTTCAGGGTGAGGTCGGGGGAGATGATCGTCCAGTGCCGGCCGCCGTCCGTCGTCTGATGGATGACCTGGCTGCCGACATAGACTTTATTGTGGTCGTGGGGCGAGAGGACGATCGGGTGGGTCCAGTTCCAGCGGTACTTGAGCGGGGCGGCCGGCGAGTCGAGCGACTTGTCGGGCCAGGGATTGACGCTCCGGACGAGGCCCGTCCGGTGGTCGTAGATTTCGACCGTCCCCGAGTAGCACGTCCCCCAGACGATGTTGTTGTCGACGGGGTCGGGGTAGGAGAAGCCCGATTCGCATCCGGCCATGGAGATCCAGATCGGCGGTTCGGGCCCGACGCCGGGATAGGCCGGCCCGCGTTTCGAAGTCGAGTCCTGCATGTTGCTGTAGACGAAATAGGGAATCCGATTGTCCACGGCGACATGGTACATCTGCCCGATAGGGAGCTTGACCGTCCGCCACTGGCGCCCGCGGGTCGTGGTCAGGATGACGCCGGCGTCGTTGCCGATCATCATCCGCTTCGGGTTCCGCGGGTCGGCCCACATGTCGTGGCAGTCGCCGCCGCCGCTGAAATTGTCGATCGATTCCCCGCCGTCGTAGGTCACATACATGCTGTTGCAAGGGAAATAGACCGTGTTCTCGTCGTCGGGGGCGAGGCACATCCGGGTGTAGTAGTGCGGGCGCTCGTTGATCCGGCGGTCGTAGCTCACCACCCGCCAATTGCGTCCGCCGTCGTCCGAGCGCCAGAGCGAGCCGCGGTCGCCGGTCTCGATCAAGGCATAGACGCGCTCGGAATTGGACGGGGCGACGGCCACGTCGACCTTGCCGACCTCGAAATCTGGAAGGCCCCGGCCGCGGAGCCGCGTCCAGGTGTCGCCGCCGTCGCGGCTGACGAAAACGCCGCCCCCGGGACCGCCGCTGGACTTACCCCAGGTGTGAATGACGATGGACCACATCCCGGCGAACAGGATTTGGGGGTTGTTGGGGTCCATGGCCAAGCCCGAACAGCCGGTGTTCTCGTCCACAAAGAGGACCCGCTCCCAGGTTTTCCCGCCGTCCTTGGTCCGGTAGACGCCGCGTTCTTTCTGGGGGCCGTAGCAATGCCCCAGGGTCGCGGCGAAAACGATGTTCGGATCGCGGGGATGGACGATGATCCGGCCGATCCGGCCGCTTTTTTCGAGCCCCGCGTTCTTCCAGGTCCGGCCTGCGTCCATCGATTTATAGATCCCGTCGCCGATAAGGACGTTGGAGCGGATGAAGGCCTCGCCCGTGCCCGCCCAGATTTGATTGGAATCGGACGGGGCGATGGCCAGGGCACCGATGGACTGCGAGGTCTGCTCGTCGAACATCGGTTCCCAGGCGAAGCCTCCATCGGTGGACTTCCAGACGCCGCCCGCGCAGGCGCCGGCGTAGTAGATGTTCGGATCGTTCGAATCGCAGACGACCGCGCTGACCCGGTTCCCCTGCGGCCCGACGAACCGCCATTCGAGAGCGGCCAGGTCGGCCGGGATCGTCCCGGGACGGACGACGCGGGCGGGGCGGCCGAACCCGCGGCCCTCGCGCTGGGCGAATGTCTGAAAGCCTATGATTCCCGCAAAACCAAGAAAAGCGACAATAAACCATATAAATTTTTTCATCGCTCCTCCAGACTCCAAGTTTTCATGACAGCCTTCGCGGCTTTTGCCGCTGGGGCGCCCTCGATTCTGCTGCAATCCGATGTTCCATCCTGTTCCTTCGGTCTCCAATATGCCGAGAGGGACCGCGGCTTGCCTCGATGCCCTCGGAATTAAGTGATGTGTCCCCGTATTTATTTAATGACGGTCGGGACGGCGCCGACGGTCCAGCCCTGGCGGTAGCGGATGACGGCCTTCTTGGTCAGCTTCTGGCCGCCGGCTTCGAGCGTCACGAGGTATTCGCCCGGTTCGACCATCGCCCCTCCCCCGCCCATCCCAGGACCCCGCCCCGCCGGCTGGCCGGGCCGCTGGACGCGCATGCCCCACTGGACGGTGTTGATTCCCGCCTCGCCTTTGCCGCTGAGCTCGGCCAGGACTTGCCCGTACGGATCGGCGACGATGACCTTCACCGCGCCTTCCGACTTGGCTTTTAAATAATAGTTGATCACCACGGCGTTGGGCTCGTTGGGGGTGAACAGATGGCTGTCGCCCAGAAGCTGATAATTGCCGATGCCGCCGTAGACGCGCTGGGTCCGCGGTTCGATCTCAAAAAGGTGGACGTCCGCGGCAATCGTCGCCTCGTTCATTTCCTGTAGCGGGGTGATGTCCGTCACCCATACCCCGCGGCCGTATGTGCCGACGACGAGGTCGTTTTCGCGGGGATGGATGACGAGGTCGGTCACCTTCACCCACGGCATATTGTTCTTGAAGTCGTGCCACTCTTTTCCTCCGTCGAGGGTCAGATAGACGCCCCATTCGGTTCCGGCGAAAAGAAGGTTCGCGTTTTTTCGGTCTTGGAGGACGACGTTGACGGGTTTATCGCCGGGCAGGTTCCCCATGATCGGCGTCCAGGTCTCGCCGTAATCGGCCGTCTTGAAGAGAAAAGGCTTGTATTCGTCGAAGCGCCAGCCCGTTTTGGAGACGAACGAGGTCGCGGCGTCGTGGGGCGAGGGGAAGACGCGGCTCACCCAGTGGTTCGCCGGCCCGCCCGCGGCGGCGATCTTCGCCGTCCGGTCGAGCCAGGTCGCCCCACCGTCCTTTGTCACTTGGACTTTGCCGTCGTCGGAGCCGGCCCAAATGACGCCCGGCTTGACCGGCGATTCGGCTAGGGTCGTCAGCGTGCAATACGAGATGAATCCTTCGCCGTGCTGCTTGGAGTCGTCGTTTGTCGTCAGGTCGGGGCTGATTTCCTGCCAATGGGCGCCGCGGTCGAGCGACCGGAAGATGATTTGGGCGCCGGTGTAGACGATCGCCGGATTGTGGGGCGAAAGGGCGATCGGCGGCGTCCAATTGAAACGCAGGGGCGGCTGACCGGCGGGCCGGGACGGCTTGATGTCGGTCTGAACGCCCGTCCTTTGGTCGAGGCGCCACATCGCCCCCATCTCCCGGTTGTTGTAAAGCCAGCGGCTGTCGGTGGGATCGACGCAATTGTACATGCCGTCGCCGCCGCCGACCGTCACCCAGTCGGAGAGCGAAATCTCCCCCGCCCATCCGTTCGAAGGGCCTTTCCACGAATCGTGGTCTTGCAGCCCACCGTAAATATTGTACGGATCATCCATGTCCACGCCGACGGCGTAAAACTCGGTGAGCGGAAGGTTGGAGGCATGGTGGGAAGTTTTGCCCCGGTCGTAGGAGATATTCACCCCGCCGTCCGATCCGAAGATAAGGCGGTTCGAGTCCTGGGGGTCGACCCACATGCAGCGCCAGTCGCCGAAAGCCCGGGGCATGACGCCGTCGGAAGGCCAGCCCAATCCCTTCCAGGTCTTGCCGCCGTCGTTGGTCGAGGCGAGCGACTGGCCGGTGATATAGACGGTCTCGGGGTCGTTTTGGTCGAGGCGGAGCTGGTTGAACGAATACGGAGCCTTGTTGAGGGCGGCTTCGTATCCGGCGTTGACCTTGCGCCACGACGTGCCGGCGTCGTCCGTTCGAAAAACCTCGTTGCCGGCGGTCCGGACCGAAGGCGTGCCGCCGCGCTTCTTGTCCAGCTCGGCTTCCTGCGCCGTCGGCTCGCGCTTGTTGCCGTTTTCGACGACGGCGTAGAGGGTGTTCGGATTTTTTTGATACACATCAAGACCGATGCGGCCGATGCGCCCCGTCGGAAGCCCGCCGCCGAGGCGCGTCCAGGTCTTGCCGCCGTCGGTCGTCTTGGTGATCGCGGTCTCGGGCCCGCCCAGCTCATAATGCCACGGCAGTCGGACCTTGTCGTACATCGCCGCGTACAACGTCTCGGGCGCGGACAGGACGAGGACAAGGTCCACCGCGCCGATCTTGTCGTTGACATACAGGATTTTCTGCCAGGTCTTGCCGCCGTCGGTCGTCTTGAAGACTCCGCGCTCGGCGTTGGAGGTGAACAAATGGCCCATCGCCGCCACGTAGACGACGTCGGGATTCGTCGGATGGACCTGGATCCGGGCGATGTGGTGCGAGTCCCGGAGCCCCATGTTCGTCCATGTTTTCCCGGCGTCGGTGGATTTATAAACGCCGTCGCCCGAAGTGGAGGATCGGGCGCAGTACGGCTCGCCCGTCCCGACCCAGACGATGTTCGCGTTCGAGGGCGCCGTGACGACGTCGCCGATCGAAAGCTTCGGCCGGCCGTCGAAGACCGGCTCAAAGGTCGTCCCCGCGTTCACCGTCTTCCACACGCCGCCGTTTCGCGTCCCGACATAGAACGTGGTGAGATGGTCGCGGAGCGGGGCGTCGGGCACGGCGAAGGCCGTCACCCAAGAGCCCGCCCGAAACGGGCCGAGGTTGCGATACGTAAATCCCTTGAGCAGGTTCTCGTCGACCGAGGTTGCCTGCGCTGCCGCGAGCCCGCAGGCCAGCGCGACGATAGAGAGAATCCCCAGAATGCGACGCGAATTTTTATTCATAAGTCCTCCTTGAGTCTGATATACTTTATATCAAACCATGGAAAGAAAAAAGCCGGAAAACAAATCCTCTTCGATCTCCCGCCGCGAAGCCATCAAACACATCGGCGCGGCCGGGGCCGCCGTCCTTCTGACCAGCGGAGTCATCCGCGGCCGGGACGAGGACATCCTCATCGCCGGAAAAGCGGTCGAGATCGTCGTCTCCGAGCTCAGTCCCTCGACGGTCCGGATCTCCGTCCTTCCGCTCGCGGACGGCCGCACAGTCTCGATTCCGGTCGACGGGGCCCTCGTCCGCGAAGGCGAGGGACGCCCGATTTCGATCGCCCGCTCCCGGGAGCGCTTCAAGACCGTGCGCGCCGGAAACCTCTCCGTCCGCTTCGCGCCCGATCCGCCGACGCTTCATCTCGAGACGCGCGACGGAAAACCCGTCCAACGCTTGACCCTCGACGCCGCCGCCCCCGGGATGTCGTTTCTCCTCCCGAAAGGCCCGCTTCTCGGGCTCGGCCAAGGCGGTCCCCAGTTCGACCGCAAAGGGACGACGGACCGGATGCGGAACGGGCAGGGCGGCCATGAACTCCGGACCCACGGCGGCCGGGCGCCGATCCAGTGGCTCGTCGGGACGGACGGCTGGGGCATGTTCATCCATCATCCCTGGGGAACCTTCGACTTCACCGGCCCCGAGGGAAAGTTCGCCCCGTTCAACGACGCTCTCCCCCTGGATGTCTACGTCGCCGCCTCGTCCGATCCCAAAGAGATCATGCGCGAGTATGCCCGCATTACCGGATTCGCGGAACTTCCCGCCCTTTGGACGTTCGGCTATATGCAATCGCACCGGACCCTGGCCGGCCCCGACGAGGTCCTCGGCGTCGCCCGGACGATGCGCGAGAAGAAGCTCCCCTGCGACGCCCTGATTTATCTCGGCACCGAGTTCACGCCCTCCGGATGGAACACCCGCAACGGCGAGTTCGGCTGGCACTCCGGCAATTTCCCCGATCCCAAGGGCATGATCGAAACGCTTCATGCCCAAAAATACAAGGTCGTGCTCCATATCGTCATCGAAGGTCGGCGCCTGACCGGCACCGTCCTCGAGCCCTGCGATCCAAAAAACGCGGTTCCGAGCGGCCGGACGCCCGACGACAAATGGCCCGAGGACCGCAACGTCGCTTGCTACTGGCCTTATCACAAGCCGCTCTATGACCTCGGCATCGACGGCTGGTGGCCGGACCAGGGCGATGGGCTCGACGCCTCCTCCCGCCTCAACCGCCACCGGATGTACTGGGAAGGCTCCATCCTCTGGCGCCCCGACGAACGGCCGTTCGCCCTCCACCGTAACGGCGCCCCAGGAATGCAGCGCTACGGCGCCTTCCTTTGGTCGGGCGACGTCCACTCTCTCTGGGAGACCCTCAAGACCCACGTTCCGGTCGCAGTCAATACCGGTCTGTCGGGCGTCCCCTACTGGGGGACGGACATCGGCGGGTTCATTCCGACGGCCGAATACACCGGCGAGCTTCACGTCCGCTGGTTCCAGTTCGGCGCCTTCTGCCCGTCGTTCCGGGCCCACGGCCGCCACTGGCATCTCCGCCTTCCCTGGGGATGGGACGGCGGCGACGGCGGCCCGAAGGAAACGACGACCTTCACCGCCGACCCCGCCGAGCTCAAAAATCCCCGGGTCGAGCCGATCCTTAGAAAGTACCTCGAACTCCGTTACCGGATGCTTCCTTATATCTACACGTCCGCAAAGGACGGCTGTGAAACGGGGCTTCCCCTCATGCGCGCCCTCTGGCTCCATTTCCCCGACGACCCGGCCGCGGCCGGACGAGGCGACCAGTTCCTCTGGGGATCCGACATCCTCGTCTCGCCGGTCGTGGAGAAAGGGGCGGCGAGCCGCCGCCTCTATCTTCCCCGCGGGACATGGTTCGATTTCTGGACCGAGGAACGCCTCGACGGCGGCCGCGAGATCGACCGGCCCGTCGACCTGGAAACGACGCCGCTCCATGTCCGGGCGGGCGCGATCCTGCCGCTCGGCCCGGTCAAGCAGTTCGTCGAGGAAGCTGTCGACGCGCCCTTGACCATCCTCGTCTATCCCGGGGCCGACGGCGCCTCCTCCGTCTACGAAGACGACGGCCGGACGTTCGCTTATCGAAAAGGCGACTGGATGAGGATCGAAACGGCCTGGCGGGATGCCGACCGGCGCCTGTCGATCCGGCTCGCCC
>Ga0315288_10009222_pt1 | contig 12436 bp, 8 predicted proteins | sample YL17G11_20_MG_FD_203454 | JGI IMG/M metagenome (GOLD analysis project Ga0315288, IMG submission 203454) | Sediment microbial communities from Yellowstone Lake, YNP, Wyoming, USA - YL17G11_20 | ecosystem: Environmental > Aquatic > Freshwater > Lake > Sediment | place: USA: Wyoming | collected...
ACCACCCCAACCCGTTCAACCCGACGACGCGGATCGAGTTTGTCGTGCCCGAGGGACGCTCGCAGCATGTGACGCTCGCGGTGTACGACGTGACCGGCGCGCGGGTAAAAACGCTCGTCGACGGTCTTAGGACCGCGGGGCGTCACGATGAAATGTGGGACGGCCGCGATTCGAACGGCCGCTCGGTGGGATCCGGCGTGTACTTTTACCGACTCCGGACGGACGACGCGGTGCTGACGAGAAAAATGGTTCTCTTGAAGTAGTATGGAACCGGCTGGTGTCAACGGCCGATCCACGTCGAATGGAGGGTCCAGCCGCTTCTATATGGTCTGATCCCGGCGCGTGTGCGGAAGACGTTGTCGCGGGGAAAAGCGAAGTCTGTTGCAGCGCCAAGCTCGCGCTACGGCGGCGGCCGGCCGCGCGACCGCGGCGTGATGACCGGTGGGGGAGCCGTTAGACGATACGCAGCCCGCCGGACCCCTGATCATCCACTAATCACTTCAACAGGATCAACCGCTGCGTGAGGAACTTCTTTCCGATCTGGAGCCGGACGTAGTAGACCCCGCTCGCCACCGCGTTCCCCTGGTCGTCCACGGCGCGCCACCCCGTCGTGTAGATCCCCGGCGGGAGAATCTCATCGACGAGAACGCTCACCAGGCGCCCCATGACGTTGTAGACCTTGACGCTGATCTCGAGGGATTCTTTCGTCTCGATCCGCGTGCCGTCCGGCTCTTCGAGGAGCGACGGGATTTCGTAGGAGATCGTCGTCAGTTCGCGGAAAGGATTCGGCGAGCTGCTCAGCAGATCGTACTCGAGCCGCCCTTCCGTTTGCCAGAAGAAGGCCGCGCCGTCGGGGCCGGCCATTGGACTCAAGGCGCCTTCCATCGGTCGTAGAATCGCCTCGAAGAACTCGCCGTTTTCGAGACGGCCCTTGAGGATGATCCGTTCGCCTTTGCGGAGCGCTTTCTGCAGATAGTCTCCGCGCAGAACGAGGCGCTGGACACCGGGTTCAACATCTTCCCTTTCGACGTCCTCCGGGGCGACCCCGCTGAAATACGAGATCTCGCCGGCCGTCACCGCGTCGGTCCCCGCCGCGTCGAACTCCACGGCCACACGGGGGGTGCCCGCAGCGTCGTTCTCGACCGGGCGGTAGGATCCCCACAGGACCCGCGGCGTCATCGAAACCGGAGGGGGAAGATAGTGAACAGTCCCGTCTCCGGCAAAGGTCTTGAACGCGTTGATCGCGGCGGCTTCGACTTCGGTCTTTTCACGGACCGCGAAAAACGCGAGGTCGACGTTTATCTCGTCGCCGGGCCGTAGCACTCCCAGGTTCGGCGAGGCGCGATAAACGAGGACCCGCCCGTCGAGCCGGGTCTCCTTCGACTTGAAGACGGACGCATCGGAGGGCGAAGCGGTAAACGGCGAATCCGCCTCGCCGGGAGAGCCGCCGCGCGGAGCATTGCTCAGCCGGCCGAGGATCGAGGCGCCGGCGTCCCGTGGATCTTCGATCACGCCTCCCGCCCACGACCCGCCGTCGATCCCGTTCTCCGGGAAAATCACAAGACCCGCCGTCGTCCCCTGGAGGTCTTCGCAGACGGTTACGCTCGCGTGCTCGGCTTCCCGCTCCCCCGGAAGGGACACGACCCAATTCGAGAAATAGAACGGTCCTTCTTTCTCGAAGAGCGCGCCGATGTGGACATCTTCGAGAGCCTCCGACCCCACGTTCTTGATCCAGAGACCCATCATGACGGTCCCATCGATGTGGGGGAGCGCCCAGGCGTAGGACTCCTGCCGAACGGCAAGATGCGCCCTCGATCCTTCGATCACCGGGGAGAAATAGCAGGTCGCCGTCATCTCGTCGCCGATGGCGGCGAAGTCCTCGTCCACCCTTCCGTCCCCGTCGTTGTCGACCCCATCGAGTTGATCCTCATCCATCCGTCCGTCGCGATCGTCGTCCGGATGCGCAGAAGGAGCGCGAGATCCGCCCTCCGCGCCTTCGTGACACGTGCGGATTTTGCTCGCGTTCTCGCTCACTCGTATCTGATCCGTTGTTGTGTTCAGGATTTCGGTGAGGCGCCCGTCGCTGCCTTTCGCGAAAACGAACAACCCGCCGGTGGAAAAAAGCACCTGACCGCCGTTCCACGCCGGTGTGAAATCGAGCCAGCGGCCGTCCCGGGTAAATGTGAGATGCACCCTGCCGGGGCCGACCACTTGCTCGTCCTGTGGCTCGCCCGAAGCGGGCGCTCCGAGGAGCACCGCGCCGGCCGCTCCGATAATCGCCGCAAGGGAAAACACGGCGACAAACCGCGAGGCCAGGACCTTCACGTTCTCCCCGCGGTTACCCGAGCTAAGACGCGAGCGAAGACTTGAAGATCGAATTGTATGGCTGGATGATTCGTCCACTTCCCGATACCGCCTTTGGGACACTACGGCCGACCGGCCGACCCGAAATCATTTCGACAACATGAAGCTCAGGCTCTCCAAAGCGACGGCGAGGTTGACGTTCCTCAAACGAACGTTTGCCGGCACCGCGAGCTGCTTCGGCGCGAAATTGAGGATTCCCTTGACCCCAAGATCGACGAGGAGATCGGCGATCTCCTGCGCCGCCTCTTCGGGCGTGGCGACGACACCGATGTCCACGCGGTTGGTTTGAAGCGTCTTTCTGGCGTCCGCGGCGGGCAAGATCTCGACGTCGTTCCACTTTTCGCCCGCCCTCGCGGGATCCGCATCGAAGATATGAGTGAAATGGAAGCCGTCGTCCCGGAACCCCTGGTAGAAGTACAGGGCGTGGCCCAGACTGCCCGCTCCGAAAAGCGCCATCGTCCACCGGCGGTTGAGACCGAGGATACCGACGATGGCCCCCTTGAGATCGGACACCTGGTACCCCAGTCCCCTCGTCCCGAAGCTCCCGAAGTACGAGAGGTCCTTGCGCACCTGCGCGGAAGTCACCGCGCAGAGCTCCGCAAGACGGGCCGAGGAAACGGTGTCGACCCCGTGCCGTTCGAGGTTGAGCAGGATCCGGTAGTACGTGGACATTCGTCTGACCGTGAATTCGGACACGCGTTCCGCGAGCGCGCTGTCCGTCTCAACGGCGACTTCACGATCATCCGGGAGAACCGGGATCTCACCGGGGCGTCTTTCTTCATCGAGCGGGTTTTTCAAGACCGTTCCCCTTTCGGCTGGGTGACACGAGGTCACTCTTCTTCTTCTTTGACCAGCTGGGCCACGTCCATCACAACATCGCCTTCGTCGAGGGCGATGAGCTTGACCCCCTGAGTGGCGCGGCCCCTGACGATCAGCTGGGAAATCGCGCACCGAATGACGACGCCTTTTCGCGTGATGATCATGATGTCATCCTGATCCCGGACTTCCTTGATCGCCACCACCTTGCCGTTTCGCTCCGTGGTCCGAATGTTGATGACGCCTTTCCCGCCGCGGTGCTTCGTCGCGTAGTCCTCGAGCGCCGATCTCTTGCCGTATCCGTTCTCGGTCACGGTGAGAAGCGTCGCGTCCTTCTCCACGACGGCCATCCCGACGACCTCGTCGCCCGGGTCGAGACGGACGCCGCGGACCCCCCCGGCCGTCCGGCCCATGCAACGGACGTCGCTCTCGTAGAAACGAATCGTCCGTCCATCGCGCTTGGCGAGAATGACATCCTGGTCGCGCGTGAGGATCGACGCGGCGATGAGCTCGTCGTCTTCGCGCAGGTTCATCGCCCATATCCCCCCGCGGCGCGGTCTGCTGTACTGGCTCAGTTGGGTTTTTTTGATGATACCTTTGCGCGTCGCCGTGAGGAGAAACTTGTTTTCATCGAAATCGGTCACGGGAACGCGCCCCGTGATCCGCTCGCCGCTCGCGAGACCGAGGAGGTTCACGATCGCCTTCCCCCTCGCCTGCCGCCCGGCCACCGGTATCTGGTGGACCTTGACCCAGTGACAACGTCCCTTGTCGGTAAAAAAGAGGATGTAGCTGTGTGTGGAGGCGACGAAAAGATGCTCGACGAAATCCTCGTCCCGCACCTTGATCCCGGTCGCGCCCCGGCCGCCGCGCCGCTGCGCCCGGTAGGAATCGAGCGCGAGACGCTTGATGTATCCGAAGTGGCTGATGGTGATCGCCATGTCCTCTTCGGCGATGAGGTCCTCATCCTCGAAATCGGCCGCGCCCTGGTCGACGATCTCGGTGCGGCGCTCGTCCCCGTACTTCTCTTTGATCTCGAGAAGCTCGTTCTTGATGATCTCGAGCACAAGCTTGCGGTCGGCGAGGATCGCCTCGTACTCGGTGATCTTTTTCAAAAGCTCCTGGTACTCGTCCTCGATCTTCTGGCGCTCGAGACCGGTGAGGCGCTGGAGCCTCATATCGAGTATCGCCTGGGCCTGGAGCTCGGAGAGCCCGAAGGTGTCCATGAGCCCCTGTCTCGCGGTGTCGGGGGTGTCGGAAGCCTTGATCAGGGCCACGATCTCGTCGATGTGGTCGAGGGCGATCCGGAACCCTTCGAGGATGTGCGCCCGTTCCTCCGCCTTGCGCAGATCGTACCGCGTCCTCCGGACGACGACTTCCTCCCGGTGCGCGAGAAAATACTCGATGAGCTGTTTGAGCGTGAGAATCTGCGGGCGGTTGTCGACGAGCGCGAGCATAATGATCCCGAAGGTCACCTGCATCGGCGTGTGTTTGAAAAGCTGGTTCTCGACGACGCGCGCGTCGGCGTCGCGTTTGAGAATGATGACGATCCGCATCCCCTCGCGGTCCGACTCGTCGCGGATGTCCGCAATCCCGCCGATCGTCCCCGCCTTGACCAGCTCGGCGATCCGTTCGATGAGGGCCGCCTTGTTGACCTGGTAGGGGAGCTCCGTGACGATGATCGCTTCGCGGTCGTTCTTCATCTCCTCGAGCGACGACCTCGCGCGGATGATGATCCGGCCCTTTCCCGTCCGGTACGCTTCCTCGATCCCGAGCCTCCCGAGCACGACACCGTGGGTGGGAAAATCGGGGCCGTGGACATAGCGGAATAGCTCCGCGTTGGGAACATCCGGATCGTCGACGACTGCGACGCACCCATCGACAATCTCGCGGAGGTTGTGGGGCGGGACGTTGGTCGCCATCCCCACGGCGATCCCCGAGGCCCCGTTGACAAGAAGGTTCGGCACCTTCGACGGGAGCACCAGCGGCATCATCCTCGAACTATCGTAGTTGGGTCCGAACTCCACCGTCTCTTTTTCGAGGTCGGCGAGCATCTCCTCGGCAAACGCGGTCATACGGACTTCGGTGTACCTCTCCGCCGCCGCCGGGTCGCCGTCCACGGAGCCGAAGTTCCCCTGCCCGTCGACGAGCGGATACCTCAGCGAAAAATTCTGGGCCATGCGGACGATGGTCTCGTAGATCGCCGCGGTCCCGTGTGGGTGGTAGTTGCCGTTGACGTCGCCGGTGATCTTGGCTGATTTCCGGTAAGGACGCGTGTGGGTGAGACTCAAGTCGTTCATCGCGGTGAGCACGCGCCGGTGTACCGGCTTCAAACCGTCGCGGACGTCGGGAAGCGCGCGAGAGATGATGACGCTCATCGAGTAGTCGAGGTACGAGGTCTTCATCTCGTCTTCGATGGCGACTGGAACGATTCTTTCGCGGTCAACGGCCATTGTGTCTCCTCAGCTGCTTTTTGGGGGCGCTAAACGTCGAGGTTTCTGACGTTCAGCGCGTTCTCCTGTATAAACGCCCTCCTCGGCTCGACCTCATCTCCCATGAGGATGTTGAACATCCGGTCGGCCTCGACGGCGTCTTCGATCATCACCTTGAGCACGGTTCGCGTCTCGGGGTCCATCGTCGTTTCCCAGAGCTGCTCGGGGTTCATCTCGCCGAGACCCTTGTAACGCTGGATGTAGACCCCGTCCCCGCCGCCCCAGTCTTTCAGGACCCGTTCCTTGTCCTCATCGTTGTACGCGTAGACTTCGCGCTTCCCCTTCTTCAACCGGTAGAGCGGCGGTTGGGCGATGTAGATGAACCCCGCCTTGACGAGCTCCGACATGTAACGGTAGAAGAGGGTGAGAAGGAGGGTGCGGATGTGCGCGCCGTCGACGTCGGCGTCGGTCATGATGACGACTTTTTTGTAACGGATTTTCGACAGATCGAAGTCCTCTCCGCGTACACCCGTCCCGATGGCGGTGATGATCATCCTGATCTCTTCACTGGAGAGGACTTTGTCGATCCTGGCTTTCTCAACGTTGAGTATCTTTCCCCGAAGCGGGAGGATCGCCTGGAACTCGCGGTTCCTCGCCTGTTTGGCCGAACCGCCCGCCGAATCCCCCTCGACGAGGTAGAGCTCGCACGCATCGGGGTCCGCGTTGGAACAATCGGCGAGCTTGCCCGGCAAGGACGAGAACTCGAGCGCCGACTTGCGCCTGGCGAGGTCTCGCGCCTTCCGCGCCGCCTCGCGCGCCCTGAACGCGGCAAAGCACTTTTCGACGGTGAGCTTGGCGACCGCCGGGCTCTCCTCGAGGAACTCCTTGAGACCGTCGCTCACGACGGCATCGACGATCCCCTTGACCTCGCTATTGCCGAGCTTCGTTTTCGTCTGCCCCTCGAACTGGGGCTCCTTGAGCTTGACGCTAACCACCGCCGTGAGGCCTTCGCGAACGTCTTCACCGGAGAGCGTGAACTTTTCCTTTTTGAAAACCCCCGCGTTTTGCGCGTAGTTGTTAAAGGTCCGGGTGAGCGCCGACCGGAACCCCGAGAGGTGGGTACCGCCGTCTATGGTGTTGATGTTGTTCGCGAAGGCGAAGACGTTGTCCGCATAACCATCGTTGTACTGGATCGCGACCTCGACGTCGACGCCGTCTTTCTCGGAGTGAATGTAGATCGGTTCCGGATTGATGTTTTTCTTGTTTTCGTTGAGATACTTGACGAACGAGACGATCCCGCCTTCGTACTGGAAGACGTGCTTCTTCTCTTTTGAGGCTCGCTGGTCGACGAGCGTGATCCGAAGACCGCGGTTGAGAAACGCAAGCTCGCGAAGCCTCTGGGTAAGGGTTTCGAAGCTGTACTTGATTTCTCCAAAGATCGTGGAGTCCGGGAGGAACGTGACCTTCGTCCCGACGCCCTCTTTGGGGCCCCGGTTCTCGAGATCGCCGGCCGGGACGCCCCGCTTGTACCGTTGGAAGTACAACTTTCCGTCGCGGCGGATCTCCACGTCGAGATATTCGGAGAGAGCGTTCACCACCGACACGCCCACGCCGTGGAGCCCCCCGGAGTACCGGTACGACTTGTCGTCGAACTTACCGCCCGCGTGGAGCGTGGTCATGACGACCTCGACCGCCGGCCGGTGTTGCGTCGGGTGGATGTCGACGGGGATACCGCGGCCGTTGTCCGTGACGCTCACGCTTCCGTCCTCGTGGATCACGATGTCGATCTCGGTGCAGTACCCCACCATCGCTTCGTCGATGCTGTTGTCGACGACCTCGTAGATCAAGTGGTGGAGGCCATGGATGTCCGTGCTCCCGATGTACATCGCCGGCCGCTTGCGAACGGCGTCGAGACCCTTAAGGACCGTTATCTTTTGTGCAGTGTATTCTTCGCCCATTCCTGACCCTTCGATGTTCCGCGGTTTACTTACTCGTGCCGAACCGGATGCGGTTGAGCTCGATGTCCGGCGCCTTTTCCTTGAGCTTTTTCAGTATGTCCTTCTCCATGAAATGAAGTTCGTGGAGCCACGCGCTGTGGTCGACACGCACGTGGAGAACACCCCGATCGACTCTGAGAGGCTGAGTCCTGGCTGCGATCTCCTCCCCAACGACCTGAGCCCAGATCCCGAGGACCTCTTGTTCTTTCAGTCTTTGACCGAGTCCGATGGATTTGAGGACGGTGGGGAGGATGTCACCGACCCGCGCGAATCTTCTCTGGCTCATGTCTATTAAAGATACAGCCTTCCATCATCATGTTAAACGTTTTTTTTGGTATTTTTGGAGAAATCTGTCTCTGTATCCTATTGATAAATATACAGTTCCGCTGGCACCACCGACCGGACTGGGGGCCGCGGGAACCCGTTTTCCCCTGCCCCGAAAAAACGCGGCAACCGGCCGCAAAAAGGATTGTTACATGGGGTCTCCCCCGCCACGTTGACACTCCCCGGTGGGCATCGTAAAGTGACCCCGAACATCCCCGAACCCCACTCTCATGGTTGAAAACAGAGTCAAACACATAGCTCCGTCCACCGGTTCATCGAGAGCTGCTGATCGACCGAGCGGAGGAATCGCGATCACGGATTCTCCGGGCGCCGTCATGGGGCTCGTGTTCATCTTCGCCCTCGTCGTCCGTCTTGTCTACATCGCTTCGTTCCGCGAATCCCCCTATTTCGCCATCCCGATCGTGGACGCCCAGTGGCACGATGCGTGGGCGTGGGGTTGGGCGAACGGCACGTGGTCGATGGGCGGAGAGGCGTTTTTCCGCGCGCCGCTCTATCCCTTTTGGCTCTCCCTCATCTACCGAGTGTTCGGCCACGACCTCCTCGCCGCGCGGATCGTCCAGGCCGTTCTCGGATCCGCGACGGCGGCGGCGCTTGCCGGTTGCGGGTGGCGGATCCGCGGCAAACCGGCCGCTCTCTGGGCGGGTCTCATCGCGTCTCTCTACGGACCCTTGATATTTTTCGACGGGGAACTCCTCATCTCGAACTTGCTCCTCGCGCTCGTGAGCTGGGCGTTCTTTTTCCTTCTTGCCCCCGCGTCCGAGCGCTCCCGTTTGCTCGCGTTTTTTCTTTTGGGGCTCGCCGCCATCGCGCGGCCGAACGCGCTTGCGCTTCTCCCCGTTTTCCTCTGGTTCGCTTGGTCCCGGACTTCCGCGCACCCGCGCCACCGCCGGCGCTTCCTCGCCGCGATGGTGACCGCCGCGCTCCTCCCCGCCGCGTTCGTCACGGCTTTCAACGCGAAAGCGGAAAAGACGTTCGTTTTCATCGCGAGCCAGGGGGGCGTGAACTTCTACGCGGGCAATAACCCCGTGGCCACGGGGCGAACGCTCGCCGTCGACGAGCTCAAGGAGACGCGCGGTTCGTGGGGCGACTTTGTCGAGGCGTCTCGCCGGGTGGCGGAGCGCGATCGCGGCCGGAGGCTCAACTCGCGCGAGGTATCCGCGTACTGGTCGGGCAAAGCGCAGGCCTGGATCCGCTCGTCTCCCTTCGACGCGCTTGCTCTCACGGTCAAGAAGGCATGGTTTCTGGTCGCGAGCTACGAGCTCCCCAACGAACGCGATCTCTACTTCGAACGTCCGTTTCCGCTGAACGTTCTCATGTGGAACGCGGGGTGGTTTTCTTTTCCGTGGGGGATCGTTTTCCCGCTCGCCGCCGCGGGAGCCGTGGTGGGTCTCCGGCGCTCGAAGAACCGGCGGATGATCGGTTTTCTCGCGGGTTCGCTGGTTTTTTACGGTCTATCGCTCATTCCGTTTTTCATCTGCTCCCGGTTTCGCGTGGGGCTCGTGCCGCCCGTCATCCTCCTCGCCGCTTACGGGCTCGCCGCGGGAAGAACGCTCCTTCGCCCCGCGCCTCTCGTCGCGCTGATGCTCTCGCTTCTCATCGCGAACAACAACCTCTTCGACACCCGCGCCCGCGACACCGTCCAGGAGAGGGCGCGGCACGGTGTCATCCTCGTCGCGGCCGGGCGTGTCGACGAGGGACGCGAAGCGCTCGAGAAGGCGATCGAAGAGGGGAAGAAGAAGCCCCATCCCCCCGCGTACCTCGGAGAGTTCGCGTATCACCTGGGTGACGCGTACGCGAGGGAGGGGGAAAAAGAAGAGGCGGCGGCGTATTTCCGCGAGAGTCTTGCTCTGGGATGCACAACGGTTCGCCTGCTCGTCAACATGGCGAACACCTTGTCGCGGTTTGGTTATTCCGCTGATGCGGCGGCCGCTCTCAAAGCGGCTCTCACGGCGGTCCCGGAGGATGGGGGCGTATGGGCGGATCTAGGCGAGGCTCTGGAGAAAAGCGGTGAGGCGGATCAGGCGATCAACGCCTACCGCCGCTCGATGGATCTCTCTCCGGATAACGCTTTAGCCTATAACAAGTTGGGGCTTCTGTACCAGGCACGGGCCCAGGTGGATTCCGCGGTGGCGGTGTGGCGCCGGGGTGCCGCACGGTCCCGCGATTCAGCGGCTCTCCACTACAACCTCGCCCTCGCGTACGCCCAACGGGAAGACTATGAAGCGGCGCTCAAGGAAATCACACGCGCGCTCGAAATCGCTCCGGATGATTCGACCGCCCGGTCGCTTCGCGATACGATCGAGGAAGAGCTCCGGTGATCAACCCGCGAGGCAGGCCCGCCGCGCGATCGATTCAAAGCTGTGGTGAGGAAGGCCCGCTCACGTATGAAGGCCCGCCCGCCCGCCCGCCCGCCCACGCACGCGCGAGCGCCCGCCGGGTCACGGCCGTTTGAACCACTCCTCGGGGACCTGGACGCAAACCACTTCTCCGGTCGCGCATACCTCGCCGGCGGCGGAGAGAGCGGCCGTCACGATCACTTTCCGGCCTTTGATTTCTTTCACCGTCCCCCGGACTTCGAGCTCGACCCCGAGAGGCGTGGGTTTGAGATAATCGACCTTGAGCGATGCGGTCACGAACCTGCGGGGAGGATCGGTGTCCATCCCCCGTCCTTCGGCTGCGTAGGCGGCCGCCGCGGCCGTCCCCGTCCCGTGACAGTCGATGAGCGAGGCGATGAGTCCGCCATAGACGTACCCGGGGATCGACACGTGATAGGGCTTCGGCATGAAACGGCAGACGCTCTCCTCGCCTTCCCAATAGCTCTTGATCCGATAACCGTCGTCATTCAGCCGGCCGCAACCGTAACAGTGAGCGAGATGATCGGGGTAGTAATCTTGAAAGGCTTTTTGAGTCATGATGACCTCTTCGTTTGTGGCCGCGTTTGGTGTGGAGGCCTTCGGGCACGGCCCCGCGGATGTGTAACGCCTCGTAATCGAAAGAGTGTCTCGCGCCGTGCGCTCGAGAGCTATCTCACACCCCGTACTCGAACGGCGGCTCACGCCTTGTACTCGAAGGGCGTTCCCCTCCCCGTTTCGCAGTACGACTTGAGGCTCGCGAGATAGTACCCCCAGTTGTAGTTGCAGCTCGCGAAGAAATCGGTCGCTTGCCGCCAGAGGCCGTGTGTGAATCGAACGAGCGTCTGGTCCCCCTTTGTCTCGAGATCGAAGACGATTTTCGTCCCCACCCATTCTTCATCGCCCTCGATGCACTCCCACTCGATCTTGCGCGGAGCCTCGAGCGACGTGATCCGCATCGCCGTGTGATACCGGTCTCCGAACTTGAAATCGGCCCTCGAACCGGCAACCGGTTGGGCCACGACCTGGACGGTCCACCACCCGGCGAGACCCGCTTGTTCGGTGACCGCGCGATAGACTTGCTCCACCGGCGCATCGATCAACAGCATGTGACGGATCTCGGCCATTCCTCGGGACCTCCTCGTTCTTGCGCTACCGGAGAAACATAATAAGAATCGGCAAGAACACAATCCCCAGCGCAATCGACGCCGACAAGAGACTCGCGGCGAACTCGATGTCGAGCTTTGCGAGCGAGGCGAAAACCAGAGTGTTGAACCCCACCGGCGCCGCGCCGCACACGAGAACCACCGACCGGGTGAGCCCCTCGAGACCGAACAACCACGCGAGTAGAATCGCCAGGATAAAGCCTCCGATCGACCGAATCGCGAGCACCGTGATGAGAAGAGGCGCGCGAACGAGCGTCGGCGAAAAGTAGATCCCGAGCGATATCATGACGAGTGGAACCATGAGATTCCCCACGAGGGTGAGGAAAGACCCCAGAACGGGAGGAATCGCGATCCCGGTAAGATTGAGAAAAAGCCCGAGCGTGAACGCCCACAAGGGCGGCGCCATCGCGACGCGCTTCACCGCGCTCCACGGTCCGCCGCCGTCCGCGCCGTACCGGCATGCGGTGTAGAAGATCACGCTTGCCACGAGGAACGCGTTCCCGATGTCGAACACCACGGCTGTCGCGAACCCTTCATCGCCGTAGATGAGGAGGGCGAACGGCAAGATGAAACTCGTGTTCATGATCATCGACCCGACGAGGGCCACGCCGAAGACAGGCCGCTCCGGCGCCCACCGCCGGCACACGACGTACGCCGCGGCAAAGGTTCCCAGAACGATGAGAGCGGCGACCAACGGGAGGAGCGCGACGTCGGGAGTGATTTTGACGCGGGGGATCGACTGGAGAATGAGCGCCGGAATCGCCGCGAAGAACACGAGCCTTAAGAAAAGAGCGCCGTCTTCTCTTCGCACGGCCCGGGTCCTGCGAAGAACGATGCCGAGCAGATACGTGAGAATGATCGGCGAGAGTCTGATGAATACGTCAGCCATAAGAAAACGAAGCGCCCCCGGTTTGTCCGTGCGTGTGGGGAGGAGGGCCGTCGCGGGCCCTTCGCGAGAACGAGCGAGG
>Ga0315288_10009223_pt1 | contig 12436 bp, 13 predicted proteins | sample YL17G11_20_MG_FD_203454 | JGI IMG/M metagenome (GOLD analysis project Ga0315288, IMG submission 203454) | Sediment microbial communities from Yellowstone Lake, YNP, Wyoming, USA - YL17G11_20 | ecosystem: Environmental > Aquatic > Freshwater > Lake > Sediment | place: USA: Wyoming | collected...
GACGTCGGCGTGAAGTGCTTCAACGTCGAGAGCCCTGGCGAGTTGCACCTGCTGTCGGCGGTGGCCGTCGAGGCCGGCCGCCGCGCTCCGGTCAGCCTGCGCATCAACCCGGATGTCGACGCAAAGACGCACCCCTACATCTCCACCGGCCTGAAGGGCAACAAGTTCGGCATCGCGCACGAGCAGGCGCTCGTCACCTATCGGCAGGCGGCCGCGATGCCAGGCATCGAAGTGGTCGGGATCGACTGCCACATCGGCTCGCAAATCACCGATGTCGGGCCCTACCTCGACGCGTTGGACCGCCTGCTCGACCTGGTCGAGGCGCTCGAAGCCGAAGGCCTGCGCATCCATCACCTCGACGTCGGCGGCGGCCTGGGCATCACCTACACCGACGAGACGCCCCCTGATGCCGGCGAACTGGTGGCGCGATTGGTGCAGCGCATCGATGCGCGTGGTCATGGTCACCGCGAGTTGCTGTTCGAGCCCGGCCGCTCGTTGGTGGGTAACGCCGGCGTGCTGCTCACCGAGGTGTTGGTGTGCAAACCCGGCGCGCAAAAGAACTTCTGCGTCGTCGATGCGGCGATGAACGACCTGGTGCGCCCCGCGATGTACGAGGCCTACATGGGCATCGTGCCCTGCATCCTGCGCGACGGTGACGCGATGCTCTGGGATGTCGTCGGCCCGGTGTGCGAGTCGGGCGACTGGCTCGGCCGGGACCGACGCCTGATCGTGCAGCCCGGCGATCGCCTCGCCGTGCTCTCGGCCGGCGCCTACGCCATGAGCATGGCCAGCAACTACAACAGTCGCCCGCGCGCTGCCGAGGTGATGGTCGACGGCGACCGCAGTTGCGTCATCCGCGAGCGCGAGTCGGTCACCGAGTTGTTCGCCAGAGAACGCCTGATCACTCTTTGATCAGATACGGCCATCCGCGGCCGCGTAGCAGGCCACCCGCGCATCCCTGAGGGTCGTCACGGCCGCGCCCCCGACGACGCGCGGGACGGCGCGCGGTCTCAATCCAGCGTGATCTCGCCGTACCAGGTTTCGAGTGCCGAGCCGGTGTTGTCACCGTCGGTCATCACCGCCACGGCCTGCAGGGCACCGGGGGCCTCGCCGAAAGCCAGTTGGAAATCGTCGACGAGGTGGCGGCGATAGCTGCGCCATTGGCGCAGGCCAGACTCGCCCGACTCGACGACGATCTTGCGGATGCGGTCGCTGCGGGGGTTGACGATCACGCTGCCCACCGGCAGCCGGGCGTCCCAGACGTACATCAGCGTCGCAAACGGCGGCGGCTCGCCGGTCAGCGCGTGGGCCAGATCGAACTGCATCTGATTGCGCGCGGACAGTCGGCGGGCGTCGCCGACGAACGCAAACACCACGCGAGCAGCCGCATCTTCATAATCGGCGTCGGATACGTCGCCGAGCAGCGGCACGTCCTGCACCCACCAAGAGAACTCGACCGGACCCAAGGCCTCCGCAGGCCGCGCCACATTGCGCCGCCACAGAGAGGCCGATGCCTGTGCGCGCGCGGCCAGCGCCCTGCGCCCTTCCTTGTGCTCCCAGTGGTATTGCGTGGCCCGTTTTCCGGGCAGGGCGACGGCGTGCCACGCCGCGGTATCGGCACGATCCGGCGCAGCGGTGGGCGCGCTGCCGCAGCCACTCAATGCGACCAGCACCGATACCAACAGGGCGCCTGCGGCAGCAGACCGCCACAACGGGCGATCGAGGGTTGGACAACTGTTGGAGATCGCGGACATCGTTCGGGGCGAGCTAAAAAACAAGAGCCGCCTCGAAGGCGGCCCTTTCCTGGTATCGACGCGGTCGCGTCAGAAGCGGTGACGGATGCCGAACGCGATGCTGTCGGCGTCCTTGCCTGCCGTGGCCGTGACGCCGCCGAGGAAACCTGCCTGGCCGGGTGCGGCCTGCGCCAAGTTCTTGTTGTCGAAGTGCGTGAGAACGGCGTTCAGGTCGGTGCGCTTGGACAGCGCGTAGGTGTAAGCGACGCCGTACGACGCCACATCGGCGTTGGCCGGCCGGGAGTCGTTGAACTGGTTGTAGGCAACATAGAAGGTGTTCGGGCCGGTCGTCATCTTGTAGCCCACATGGAAGACGTCGCCGTCGATCTTGAAGGCCTCGATGAATCCACCCTGCACCAGTGCAGCTGCCGATGCCGGTGCGCCCTGGGCAACCAAGCCTGCGGCGATACCCGACAAGCCGGCCGGGTTGTCGTCCCTGAACGCCTGGTACATGCCGCTCAGCGTCCCCGGCCCAATGTCGGCCGACGCGCCAAAGACCGTCGAGTGAAGCGAGCTCTTGCCCAGTTCGTTGTTGCGCTCGTTGTACGACAGGCCCGCGGCATAGCCGCCAGCGCGGTACATCACCATGCCGCCCATGAAGCGGTTGATCGCGTTGTCGCCAGTGGCGCCGCCGAACCCGTACATGAATGACGCCGTCAGGCCACCCATCTGGATCCGATACTGCAGCGCATCGGAAATCCGGATTTCGACGGCGGACGGGAACGAGGCCACTTGCCCGGCAGCCAAGCTGGACTGCGTGGCCAGCGTGTCGAAGCTCGCCGAGACCTCGTATGCAGGCGTGTACTGCCGGCCTGCGAGAAAGCCGCCGAAGGGTGTGACCAGGCCGACGTACGCCTGGCGGTCCCAGAAGCGACCCGGAATGTTGACTCCGTATGCCTGCGTGGCCAGGTTGTTTCCAACGCCCGTGACCAGGGGCTGAAGTGCCGCCTGGACCGGGGCCGGCAATGTCGGAAACATCAACGACGCCTGGCTCATGCGATCAGGCAGTTGCGTGCCTGAAATCGGCCGGTTGGTGCCCGAGCCGTTGTTGAGTTCGGTGCGATTCTCGAGCGTGAAGATCGCCCTGTAGCCGCCGCCCATGTCTTCGTTGCCGCGCAAGCCGAAGCGCGAGCCGTCCATGATGCCGCTGACGAGCGCGGTGTCCGAGCCCTTCTTGTAGCCGGTGACATGCTGGATGCCCGCGTCGACGATGCCATACAGCGTGACCGATGATGTCGACTGCGCCATGGCTGCGCCACAGGCCATCGCCATCAGGGTGGGGACGAGCACTCTCTTCATGGGGGTCTCCTTGTTCTCGGTGTGCAATCTTGAACCAAAGCCCTGCAATGCCGTGCGCAATGTTGCGCTCTGCCCACACAAACTTTCCCCTAGTTTGCGCTACACCAAAAAAAGGGCCACCTCGCGGTGGCCCTCTGCATGAACGCCTGGTCAGGCGATCAGAACCTGTGCGTGATGCCCAGGTCGAATCTCACGTCCTTGTCCGAACTCGACGCGCGGTCGCCGCCGGCCTGGCCGATGTTGGAGTACAGGCTGGTGCGCTTGGACAAGGAGTACTCGCCGCCAACGCCGAACTTGTAGGCGTCACCATTGGCCTTGTCCGACATCACACTCACGTAGCCGACCTTCCACATGAAGGCGCCCATCGGGATCTTGGTGCTGATCGACCAGACGTCAACGCCTTCCTTGGTCGCCGAAGTGCCACTGGCCGTGTTGAGGTCACCCGACTCCCACTGGCCAAACAGCTTCATGAAACCGAAGTCGTACGAACCATAGACACCCCAGGTGTCGTAATCACCGGTGTTCTTGTCCCACGCGATGCCCACGTTCACCGGGCCCGCGGCGTAGCGCCCCGAGACGCCCTGCGGACGCTCCTTGTTCAACGTGGCGGTCGGGATCGAATAGCCCGCGCCGCCAGCGGCGAAGGTGCCCGAGGTCTCTTGGATGTACTGACCTTCGGCTGCTGCAATCGCCGCATGGAACGTCAGGCCACTGAAACTGGGCGAACGGTAGTACACGGCATTGTTGGCGCGAACCGTGGCCATCAGGCCGCCGGTGTGCGTGCCGCCGGCATAGCCGGTGTCGAACGCGTCGAAGCCACCGTTCATGTCTTGCAGAGGCATCAGCATGCGACCCATGCGGACATCGCCAAAGCCGCCGCCCAAACCGACGAAGCTGTTGCGCCAGAAGGTCGGCGAGGTGCTGTTGACGGCGCCGTTATTGATGGTGAAACGATGGTTCAGCACGAAGAACGCGTTCATGCCACCGCCCAGGTCTTCCTTGCCGGCGAACGTGATGGCGTTGTAGCCCGACTGCGAGCCACCGAGGCTGTAATCGCTGCCTTTGGCTTTGATACCAGCATCGACCGAGCCCGACAGGGTGACCGACGATTGCGCCGACGCGGCGCTGGCAAACGCGCCAAGCACGGCCAGAGCGAGTAGTGATTTTTTCATTCCAAAATCTCCTAGGTTGAAAAAGGGGTCCCGATCGCGGAACCGTCCGGGAAGAAAACTCATCCCGGTGAAGGGGCTGATCAGACCAACCTCCTCAGCGGAAGTTGGGTGTATTGCACCAGAGGCCTTCGCCGCTGCAAAGCATTGCCCGTGAATTCCGTCACCGCTGTTGTGGGCCCACAACGAACTGGCGCGGGTCACCTGCGACGATGTCAGTGAGGACTTCGCGTCGAATCCCGGTTTATCCTCGCCGCACGATGACACCCCCCCTGGATCGAAGCCTGATCGCGGCGGACGCTGCTTTGAAGACCCTGAGCGGGTCGGCGCGCGCGCAGCGCCCGCGTCCGGCCGCCGAGGGCCCCCCGTTGACGGCCGAGGAAAGGCGCCTATCGGGCGCGCTGATGCGCGTCAACCATGTCGGCGAGGTCTGCGCGCAGGCGCTGTACCAGGCTCAAGCCCTGACCGCCCGCACACCGGCCTTGCGCACGCAGTTGGCCGCGGCGGCGCGTGAGGAAACCGATCACCTGGCCTGGACCGAGCACCGCCTGCGGGAACTCGGCGACCGCCCGAGTTGGCTCAATCCGCTGTGGTACGCCGGTGCGTTCGCGCTCGGGCTGGCCGCAGGGCGCGCCGGCGACGCATGGAGCCTGGGCTTCGTGGTCGAGACCGAACGTCAGGTCGAGGAACATCTCGCGGGCCACCTGTCACGCCTGCCCGAGCGCGACACCGCGTCGCGGGCCATCGTGGCGCAGATGCGCGACGACGAAGCGCAGCACGGTCGCGCGGCGCAAGAGGCCGGCGCCGCGCCGCTGCCCGCACCCCTGCGGCTGGCGATGCGCCTGGCGGCCAAGCTGATGACCACCACCGCCCATCGGATCTGACGAGCGCGCTCAGGCCGCCACGACTTCGTGGCTGGTCGTGATCTCGGCTGTCTTGCCGAGCATGAGGGTGGCCGAACAGTACTTCTCGTGCGACAGCGCCACCGCCCGCGCCACCACGGCGTCATCCAGACCGCGGCCGGCGACGATGAAGTGCATGTGGATGCGCGTGAACACCTTCGGAGCGGTCGCCGCGCGCTCGGCGTCCAGCTTGACGCGGCAGCCGCTCACGTCGTGGCGGCCGCGCTTGAGGATCAGCACGACGTCGTAGGCCGCGCAGCCGCCGGTACCGGCGAGCACGGCCTCCATCGGCCGCGGCGCGAGGTTGCGTCCGCCACCATCGGGCGCGCCGTCCATCGTCAACAGGTGACCGCTGCCGGTTTCGGCCACGAAGGCCATGCCACTGGCAGCCACCCAATCGACCGTGCATTCCATCGCCGCTACTCCTGCACCGTTTGCGCGCCTGAACCGATCCGCCGCGGTGCATTGTGCACCGCATCAATGCGGTTCGAGTGTCCTCTCTAGGCTCGATGCAATTTCGATATTGCAGCGCAGCATCGCAGTCGCTAGACTGGCTTCGCAGTGCAGCGAATTCTTGTTTGCTGATCCGCTTGTCTCCTCCACCGCTCCAAGGGTGGATTTGGCCCGAGGCGCAAGCCTTGGGCCTTTTTCTTGGCGCGGCGAGATCGACCTGCTGACATATGATGCGCCGCAACAAGCAGGCGGCGGATGGAGACGCGGAAGATGGCGGCAGGCCCACCCCGGGTGAAGCGCAAGGCGGGCGGCGAGTACCTGCAAAGGATCCTGACCGCGCGCGTCTACGACGTCGCGATCGAGTCGCCGCTCGAGCCCGCGCGTACGCTGTCGCGCCGTCTGGGCAACCATGTGCTGCTCAAGCGTGAAGACCAGCAGCCGGTGTTCAGCTTCAAGCTGCGGGGCGCCTACAACAAGATGGCGCACCTGTCGCCCGAGCAACTCGCGCGCGGCGTGATCTGCGCCTCGGCCGGCAACCATGCCCAAGGGGTTGCTTTGTCGGCGAAGAAGCTCGGCTGCCAGGCAACCATCGTGATGCCGGTGACCACGCCGAAACTGAAGATCGATGCCGTGCGCGCCTTCGGCGGCGAGGTCGTGCTGCACGGCGACAGCTACTCCGACGCCCATGACCACGCCAAGACCCTGGAGTCCGAACGCGGGCTGACCTTCGTGCACCCGTTCGACGATCCGCATGTCATCGCCGGTCAGGGCACGGTGGCGATGGAAATCCTGCGCCAGCATCAGGGCCCGCTCGATGCCGTCTTCGTCGCGATCGGCGGTGGCGGGTTGATCTCGGGCGTGGCGGCTTACATCAAGGCGGTGCGGCCCGAGATCAAGGTCATCGGCGTGCAGACCAAGGACTCCGATGCCATGCTGCGCTCGGTGCGCGCCGGCCGCCGCGTGACGCTGCACGACGTGGGCCTGTTTTCCGACGGCACGGCCGTCAAGCTGGTCGGCGAAGAGACCTTTCGCCTGACACGGGCGCTGGTGGATGACTATGTGGTGGTCGATACCGACGCGGTCTGTGCCGCGATCAAGGACGTGTTCCAGGACACCCGCAGCATCCTCGAGCCGGCAGGGGCCCTGGGCGTGGCCGCGGTCAAGCAATACGCCGCCGAGCACAAGGCGAAGGGCCAGACTTTCGTGGCCATCACCTGTGGCGCGAACATGAATTTCGACCGCCTGCGCTTCGTCGCCGAGCGGGCTGAATTCGGCGAGCAGCGCGAAGCGCTGTTCGCGGTGACGATCCCTGAGGAGCGCGGCTCGTTCAAGCGCTTTTGCGAGTTGATCGGCCCCCGCAGCGTCACCGAATTCAACTACCGCATCTCCGACGCCAAGGTGGCGCATGTGTTCGTCGGCATCGCCATCGCCCAGCGCGACGAGGCCGACAGGATCGAGCGCAACTTCGTGCGCCATGGCTTTGCCACCGTCAACCTGACCGACGACGAGCTGGCCAAGGAACATGTGCGGCACATGGTCGGCGGCCGCTCCGAGCTGGCGCACCACGAGCGCCTGTACCGCTTCGTGTTTCCCGAGCGGCCAGGCGCACTGATGCGATTCCTCGCCGCCCTGCACCCGGGCTGGAACATCAGCCTGTTCCACTACCGCAACCAGGGCGCCGACTATGGCCGCATCCTGGTTGGCCTGCAGGTACCGGCCAGCGACAAGCGCGCTCTGCGCGAATTCCTCGACGGCCTGGGTTACCCGTATGTCGACGAAACCGACAACCCCGTCTACGGGCTCTTCCTGAGGTAGTTTCCAGCCGCCGCGGCGCGAGGCCGCCTACACTGCCGGCCATGTCGACCGCGACCGCGTCCCTGATCACCCCGACGGCCAACCCCCTGCTCGAGCGCGCGCTGCTCGACAAGCTGCAGCGCCGCGCCGAGACCATTGGCAGCCTCGGTGAGTTGGAGCCCCTGGCCGTGCGCATCGGGTTGATCCAGAACACCCTGAGGCCGCGATTTCGCGAGCCGCAGTTGGTGCTCTTCGCCAGCGACCACGGCCTGGCCGTCGAGGGCCTGCCCACGGCACCTGGCCACGGCACGGCCGATCGGGCCCGGCAGGCCTTGACGGGGCAGTTGCCGGTGGCCGTGTTCGCGCGCATCCAGGGCCTCACGCTGTCGGTGGTCGACGCCGGCGTGGCCGAGCGGATGGCCCCGCACGAGCGACTGCTGATGCGCAAGATCGCCCACGGCACGCGCAATGCCCGGGTCGGCGCAGCGATGTCGATCGAGCAGGCGCAGGCCGCGATCCGCGCGGGCATGGAAATCGGTGAGTCGCTGCCGGGCAATCTGCTGGCCTGCGCCGGGATTGGCGTCGGCGGCCACGAGAGCGCGGCGCTGGTGCTGTCGCGCCTGGCGGGGGCACCGGTGCGCGAACTGCTGTTGTCGCACCCGGGCATGGACCCGAACCGGCTGACCCACCTGCTGGTCATCACCCAGGCCGCCCAGGGCCGACATCGGGACGTCACCGACCCCGTCGAGGTGCTGGCTGCCCTGGGCGGCTTCGAAATGGCGATGATGGTCGGCCTGATGTTGGTGGCCGCCAGCCGCAGGCATCTGATCATGGTCGACGGGTTGCCGGCCTGCGCGGCACTGATGGTCGCCGCGCGGATCGCTGCACCGGTCACCGACTATTGCGTGTTCTGCCGCAGTCACAGCCACAACGGACTGGATTACGCGCTGAACCTGTTCCACACCTCGGCGTTGCTCGAGCTGGGCATGGAGAGCACCGACGGCACCGGCGCCACGCTCGCCTGGCCGCTGGTGCGCGCGGCAGCGGCCCTGCTCAGCGAAGTGGTCGAAGGCGAAGACCCGGGGCCCTCGCGACCGGGCGCGATCGACAGCCCACTGGAAGCGCTCGGCCCGGCCGACAGTTGACTGCCGGGCCAGGCGCGTGGCGAGGCCGCATCGACCCGGCGCCGCCCTAGCGGGTAGTGGCAGGTGGCGCCGCAGCCCGCGGCGGCACCGCTGTCGGCTCGCCCTGCTGCGAATCAGCCGTCACGGCGATCGCGGGGGAGGTGGCCACCGGCATCGGCAGCGCCGCACCCACACCAGGCAAGGCGACTGGCGCCATCGGTGCCTGAGCCAGCGGCAGACTGCCGGTGGCCGGCGGCGGCAGCGCGGGCAATTCGAGCGTCACCTGCGCCGCGGCGCCTCGCGCGCCAAGCCGGGCCCCACGTGTATGCACCGATTGCAGCACGAGCTCGCCTTCGACCGCCGAGCCCACCGCATAGCTGCGCGCCGGCTTGCCATCCACCGCAATCAGGGCCAGCCCGCTGCGGTCTCCGCCCTGCCGCGGTGCGGCCACGCCGAGCAGGCGAAAGCGCGACGACAGCGGGCTCTCGAGCACCACGGCCGCCCCCTTGGCCTCGCGCGCCGGCGCGGCACCGAACAGCCGTGTCAGGTCGCCTCTGGGCGCGTTGGCCGCGCCGACGGCGACAGTGTGCGCCGGCGCCGCCGGCGACGACGCGCCGAGCCGCAGGACCCAGAACATCGCACTGGCAGCCACCGCGGCCCAGATCACGAATGCAAGCAGACGTACCTTCATGGCTGCCGATTATCATGGAACCCATCGCACCCGATGCCCTCCCACCCTGTGCCGTGGCGCGCAACCCGCACGCGGCGCCGCCCAACACACCATGAGCCGCCACCCCATCCTGCCCTGCCGCCACCGTGATTCGCGCGGCTTCACGTTGATCGAACTGCTGGTGGTGCTGGTGATCATCGGCGTGCTGGCCGCGCTGATCGTGCCCAACGTGCTCAACCGTGCTGACGAGGCCCGGGTCACTGCGGCTCGCACCGACGTCAACAACCTGATGCAGGCACTCAAGCTGTACAAGCTGGACAACCAACGCTTCCCGAGCGCCGAGCAGGGTCTCGAGGCCCTGGTCAGGAAGCCCACCGCCGGCACGCTGCCGCCGAACTGGAAGCCTTACCTGGACAAACTGCCCAACGACCCGTGGGGCCACGCCTACCAATACGTCAATCCTGGCGTGAAGGGCGAGATCGATGTCTTCAGCTTCGGCGCCGACGGCCAGGCCGGCGGCGACGGCAACGATGCGGATGTCGGCTCCTGGCAGTGACTCGCGCCGAGGGTGCCGGGCCTCGCCCGCTGCGGGCTTCACGCTGATCGAGGTCATGCTGGTGATGGCGATCATTGCCATCGCCACCGCATTGGTCAGCCTGGTCCTGCGCGATGGCACGCAAAGCCGTCTCGACGAGGAAGGCGCAAGGTTGTCGGCACTGCTCGAATCGGCGCGCGCGGAGGCCCGTGCGTCGGGCATCACCGTGCGCTGGGTCCCGGCGGATGCCAACACCAGCGACGGCACGGACTTCCGTTTCATTGGCCTGCCGCCAGGCGCTGAGCAGCCGACGCACTGGCTCGCCGAGGGCATCACGGCCGAAATCGTCGGCGCGCGCGCACTGCTGCTCGGCCCCGAGCCGGTGCTGCCGGCGCAGCGGCTTGTGCTGCGCCTGGATGACCGCCGCCTGGTGCTGGCCAGCGATGGCCTGGCCCCGTTCGGCCCGGCCGCCGAAGCCGACAACGCCACGCCATGATCATGCGACACGCCGCGCGCGGCTTTACCCTGATCGAGGTGTTGGTGGCGCTGGCGATCGTTGCGGTGGCGCTCGGGGCTGGCATCAAGGCCGCCGGTGCGCTGACCAGCAACGCGCAGCGGCTGGCCGACGTGAGCGCCGCCCAGTGGTGTGCCGACAACCAGCTCGCCAACCTGAAGCTGGCGCGCCAGTTCCCGGGCATCGGTGACAGCGACTTTGCCTGCGAGCAGCTCGGCCGCGGCTTCAAGGGCCAGTTGCACGTGCGGCCGACGCCGAACCCCAACTTTCGTCGCGTCGACGCCAACGTCGCTGACGAAAACGACCAGCCGTTGTTGACCTTGTCGACAGTCCTGCCCCGCTACTGAGCATGCCGCACGCCTGGCGCTCGCAATCCGGCTTCACGCTGGTCGAAGTCCTGGTGGCCCTGTCGCTGATGGCCGTCCTGGCGGGTATGGCCTGGCAGGGCCTGGACGGCATCTCGCGTGCGCGCACCGCCAGCCAGGATCGCGTGGAACAGACGTTGCGCCTGAACACGGTGCTGGCGCAGTGGGAGCAGGATCTGCAGTCCGTGTACGACACCGCGGTGGTACCGGCGCTGGCTTTCGATGGCGCCACCGTGCGCCTGGTGCGGCGCCGAGCCGACGGGCTGCAGGTCGTGGCCTGGTCACTGCGCGAGCAGCAGTGGCAGCGTTGGAGCGGCCCGGTGGTCACGCAGGCCAGCGCATTGCAGGACAGCTGGCTGGCCAGCCAGCAACTGCTGGGCAATGAGGCCGCGCAATTGCGCATGCACGATGGCCTGGCTCAGTGGCAGGTGTACTTCTATCGCGGCAACGCCTGGAGCAACGCGCAGTCGAGCGCCGACGTTGCAGCGCCTGCGCCCGCCGCGTCGGCGCCGGTCGCCGCGCGCACGCAATTGCCCACCGGCGTGCGCGTCGTGCTCGGTTTCGAGGGCGGCGGCCTGGCGGGCAACCTGACGCGCGACGTGCTGCTCGCGCCGCAGATGCCATGACGGCCGATCGAGGCGCCAGCCACCGCCAGCGCGGCGCCGCGCTGCTGCTGGCCATGCTGGTCCTGACGCTCGTGGCCACCCTCGCATCGGGCATGGTCTGGCAGCAATGGCGTGCGATCCAGGTCGAAGGGGCCGAGCGAGCACGCGCTCAAGCGGCGTGGATCCTGTCGGGCGCGCTCGACTGGGCCCGCCTGATCCTGCGCGAGGACGCGCGCACCGGCGGCGCAGACCACCTGGGCGAGCCCTGGGCCGTTCCGTTGGCCGAGGCGCGACTGTCGTCGTTCCTGGCCGCCGACCGCGACAACAACAGTGCCGCCGAGGCCGACGGCGTCGAAGCCTTCTTGTCGGGCAGCATCACCGACGCCCAGTCACGCTGGAACCTGCGCCGGCTGATCGATGCCGAAGGCAAGGTCGCCCCGGCGCAGCTTCGTGTGCTGCAGCGCCTCGTCGAGCAGGCCGGGCTGCCCAGTGACAGCGCCGAGCGCATTGCGCAGGCACTGCGCAATGCCTGGGCGCCTGCCGCTGCCGCGTCCGGCGCCGCGCCGGCGCAGGCCACGATCGCTCCGCAACGGCTGGCCGAACTGGCCTGGCTGGGCATCGACGGCAACACCGTCAGCCGCCTCGAACCGTGGGTCACGCTGCTGCCTCGCAGCGATACGCCCGTCAACGTCAACACCGCCGCGGCCGAGGTGATTGCCGCCGCCATCGACGGCATGAGCCTGGGCAGTGCGCAGCGGCTGTTGCAGGAGCGACAGCGCACGCCGTTGCGCGACCTCGGCGCGCCCGGCACACGGGCCTACTTCCCGGCTGACCCGCAGACCAGCCTCGACGGCGTTGGCGTGTCCAGCCGCTACTTCATCGTGCAGGGCCGTCTGCGACTGGGCGAGCGCGTGCTGGAGGAGCGATCGCTGGTCGAGCGCCGTCAACTCGACATCGTGGTGCTGGCGCGCGAGCGCATCAACCTGCGGGAGGGCAACTAGGATGAAACTATCCCAACACACGCTTGATATCTGCCGGTCGTCTGCTCCCGGCCCTTTCCGGACGTTCGCAGCTGCACTTGCCCATGCAGGCCTGCATCGGCGCGGGATCAGGCCACCGGGGCGCCCTGCTCCGCTCATGTCCCCCGGCTCCGGCCTGCGGCCGAAGCCTCCTCCTTTACTTCGCCGCGCAGGGCACCCCAGCGGCCCGATCC
>Ga0315288_10009224_pt1 | contig 12436 bp, 11 predicted proteins | sample YL17G11_20_MG_FD_203454 | JGI IMG/M metagenome (GOLD analysis project Ga0315288, IMG submission 203454) | Sediment microbial communities from Yellowstone Lake, YNP, Wyoming, USA - YL17G11_20 | ecosystem: Environmental > Aquatic > Freshwater > Lake > Sediment | place: USA: Wyoming | collected...
CAAGCACCGTGCCTTGTGCCGTCACCCGCGCGCCGTAGATGTCGTAGTCGCCGCTGCGCTCGTCTCCCCACACCACGAGGAAGTTCGCGCCGTCAAAGGCGATTGCCGGGTCTCCCTTGTCACCCGGCGCTGGCACTAGTGTGATGCTCGTGTCAATCAGGAACTCGCCGTTGTCCACGAACCGCTCACCGCCGGCCGCTAGCCGCCCGCGGTTCTCAGCGACGCGCCGAACAATGTCATTCGGCTCAAAGCCCGGCTTCACCTGCGCCATCCCGGCGCTCACCAGCAACGCCAGTGCTAACAAGACCTTCATCCTGTTCACAATTCCTCCTATCGCTGCAATCGCGTGCCCGAATCGGTCAGCAGATTGTAGGTCAGACGCTCCGGAAGTCAAGGGGAGACGCGAAACGCGAAGTCAGAAGTCAGAATGCAGAAGTCAGAATAGGAATTCGCATCGGAATCCCGAAGCTAACTGGGGAGCGGCGCGAAACGCGAAGGCAGAAGGCAGAATACTGAATGCAGAACCGAAGCGGTCCGAAATCGACTCCTCTCCCGAGAGCCGGGTGATGCACTCACCCAGGCACTGGGGGAAGCACCGGGTGAAGCACTGGGTGATGCACTCACCCAAGCACTGGGTGAAGCACTGGGCGTAGCACTGGGGGAAGCACTCACCCATGCACTGGGTGAAGCACTGGGGGATGCACTGGGTGAAGCACTCACCCAAGCACTGGAGGATGCACTCACCCAAGCACTGGGTGAAGCACTGGGGGAAGCACTGGGTGGAGCAGTGCCCTTGAAACCGGTTCGATTGCTAAGTCACTGACTAGCCGAGCGCTACGTTGAAAACTGCTGGTCTTGAGCTTGGAACCGCTTGTGGCTAGAATATATCTCTGGAGCTATATTCCCGAGGACCAACCGACGGCCATCGATGCTTCGAGGTTTCAGCTCTCCGAGACGAGGAAGCGAAACCTCAGAGCCCAATCCCTGCTCCGTCGGTGTTCGTCTGTGTGGGTCGGTGGCTGCATCCGAATCCGGAATCGGCGGAATCTGTGTAGTCAGCGGATTCGGTTTCGGTTCCGTGTTCATCGGCGGTTTCTCTCCAGCTTCTTTCCGGCTCGGCTTGACTTTTCAGGTATTCGGGACTATGCTTCTCATTGCGAATTTCACTTAGAATACCCAAAGGAGCGTAATGGCTGAGAAGCTGAAGTTTGGTTTCTACTGGGCAGCGTCCTGCGGCGGCTGCGAGATTGCCGTGTTGGACCTGAACGAGAAGATTCTGGACGTCGTCGCGTTGGCGGACATCCTGTTCTGGCCGGTGGCGATGGACTTCAAGTACAAGGACGTCGAGGCCTATCCGGACGGGCACCTGGACGTTTGTTTCTTCAACGGCTCTATCCGGAACAGCGAGCAGGAGCATCTGGCGAAACTGCTGCGCAAGAAGGCGAAGACGCTGGTGGCGTTCGGCTCCTGCGCCCATCACGGCTGCATTCCCGGGCTGGCCAACCTGCACTCGCGCGAGGAGATTCTCAAGCACGTCTATCTCGAGGAACCGTCGGTGGTGAATCCGGAAGGCAAGATGCCGCGGACTACTACCAGGGTGCCCGAAGGCGAAGTGACGATTCCGGAGTTCTATGACCAGGTCCGACCGCTGGACCAGGTCGTGCCGGTGGACTACTACCTGCCCGGCTGTCCGCCGCCGGTGGGTTTGATTGAAGAGGCGGTGAAGGCCATTGCCACCGGGGCCCTGCCCCCGAAGGGCACGGTGCTGGCGCCGGTGAAGGCGCTGTGTGACGAGTGCATTCGGAACAAGAATGAGGCGAAGAAGATGCCGGACGTGAAGCGCATCTGGGAAATCCGCGCCGACCCGAATATCTGCTTTCTGGAGCAGGGCGTCATCTGCATGGGGCCGGCCACCCGGAGCGGGTGCAAGACCCGGTGCATCAACGGCAACTGGCCCTGCACCGGCTGTCTGGGCCCGGGGCCGAACGTGATTGACCAAGGCGCGAAGATGATTTCCGCAATCTCCAGCATCCTGAAGGTCGATGAGGAGAAGAGCCTGACCGAGGCCCAGGTGCAAGAGCTGGTAGACAAAATCAAGGACCCGGTGGGCACGTTCTACATGTACGGACTGGCGAGTTCGCTGCTCCAGAAGAAGCGGAGGGCATGATGCCAACGAACCGGATTACGATTGACCCGATTACCCGACTGGAAGGCCACGGCAAGATTGAGATTTTCTTGAACGAGAAGGGCGATGTCGAGCAGACCTATTTGCAGGTCCCGGAGCTGCGCGGGTTCGAGAAGTTCTGCGAAGGTCGCAAGGCCGAGGATATGCCCCAGCTCACGAGCCGCATCTGCGGGGTCTGCCCGGTGGCGCATCACTTTGCCTCAACCAAGGCGCTGGACGTCGTGTTCGGCGTCGAACCCACCGGGCTGGCGAAGAAGCTGCGCGAGTTGACCAACAGCGGCTACTACATCTATGACCATATCCTGCACTTCTTCTTCCTGGGCGGGCCGGATTTCGTGGTCGGGCCGGATGCGCCAAAAGAAAAACGCAATATCCTGGGCGTGATTGAGAAGGTCGGGCTGGACCTGGCCAAGGAAGTCATCAAACACCGCGCCTTCGGTCAGAAAATCACCGAAATTCTGGGCGGCAAGCCGACCCACCCGGTGTGTGGAATGCCGGGCGGCGTGAGCAAGGGAATCACCGAGGATGAGCGCAAGGAAATCGAGATGATGGCCCGCTCGTCCGAGAAATTCGCCTTGGCGACGCTGGGCATCTTCGCGGACCTGGTGTTGAAGAACAAGCTCTACGTGGGAATGGTGACCAACCCGGCGTACGCGGTGCAGGTCTACAACATGGGCACGGTGGACGCAAACAACAAAGTGAACTTCTATGACGGCAAAGTGCGCGTAACCGACCCGGCGGGCAAGGAATTCCTGAAGTTCGACGCGCAGGACTACCTGCAGCACATCGGCGAGGCGGTGCTGGAGTGGAGCTATGTGAAGGTGCCGTATCTGAAGGCGGTCGGGTTCAAGGGTATCGAGGAAGGCACGGACAGCGGCATCTACCGCGTGGGTCCGTTGGGCCGTTTGAACGCGGCGGACGGCATGGCGACACCCAAGGCCCAGGCCGAGTACGAGAAGTTCTACGCCGCGCTGGGCCCAAAGCCGGTGCACAGCACGCTGGCCTATCACTGGGCACGGCTGATTGAGTTGCTCTATGCCTGCGAGCGCGCGATTGAACTGGCAACCGACCCGGAAATCACCGGCACCGACTTTCGGAACATGAACTACAAGCCGACCCACAAAGGCGTGGGTATTGTTGAGGCCTGCCGCGGCACGCTGATTCACCACTATGAGACGACCGATGACATGTTGATGAAGAAGGTGAACCTGATTGTCGCGACCACAAACAATAAGGGCGTGATTGAGATGTCGGTGCGCAAGGCGGCAAAAGATTTGATTCACGCGGGCAAGGTCTCGGACGGCCTGCTGAACACGATCGAGATGTTCTTCCGCGCCTATGACCCCTGTTTCGGGTGCGCGACGCATACGGCCGGTGTCGTGTCACTGGAGGTCACTATCCGCGACGCAGCCGGCGAGGTCATTCAGACGCTGAGAAACTGAAGGCGCGAAAGGAGGATTCTAGGATTCCAGGACCCAAGGATTCAAGTGCTCGGTTCCTTGACTCCTTGATTCCCTGATTCCTTGATCCCTGTCCGCTGATATTGACCTGTGCCGGTTCTGCTATAGAATACACCGATGCCGGCAGACATAAGCTCGAGCGCAAGCGGGACCGAAAAGGCGCCGAAGCTGACAATCGTGTTCGTCAACTACAACACGGCCGAGTTGCTGAGAGAAGCCCTTGCTTCACTGGCCGAACGCCCGGCGCTATTCGGGATTGAGGTCATCGTCGTGGACAATGCCTCGACTGAGGACGGCGGTGTGGAACGGGCAGACTTCGCTTTGCCGTTTCGGCTCATCCGAAACCGAACCAACCGCGGCTACGGGGCAGCCGCCAACCAGGGAATCGCCCAGGCCCGTGGCACCTATGTCGCAGTCGCCAATACGGACATCAAGTTCATCGACAACAGCGTCGAACTACTGGTGCATTTTCTCCAGGAAGAGCCGGCGGCGGGCATTGTCTCCCCCTTGTTTCTCTGGTCTGACCTGACGCCGCAGAGCCCGGCCCGGCGTTTTCCGAGAATCCGTTATCTGCTCGCAGGACGTCGCTCGGTGATCAGCGCGCTGTTTCCGGACTGGCGCAGGTCCCGGGAATTCACCTACGCCGGCATTGAACAGAGCCCGGGACCGGTCGAAGTTGAGGCCGTGTTCGGAACGTTCATGGTCGCCCCGCGCCAGTTGCTGCTTGACCTGGGCGGGTTTGACGAGCGCTACGCCTTCTATGTCGAGGACGTTGACTTGTGTCGCCGCGTTCACGAGGCAGGTCGAAAGGTCTTCGTGCTCCCCCGGGCCCGGGTTATTCACTACCTGGGTTGGGCCCGACACCGGCGTGGGATGGCGGCTGAATTCTGGCGGGTGCGCGGCTTCTGCCGGTACTTCCGGGTGAACTATCCGAAGCTGTCTGGACTTCTTTTCTTTCTGTTTGCCGCGTATCTGGTGCTGCTCTATTCCGCCAGTATTCTTGGGCTGCGGGAACCGGAGCACTCCCTGCAGCGCGCGAGGCAGGCGACGTGAGAGTGCTCAGGCGCCTGAGCGCGCTGTTTGTGATGCTGGCAGTCGATGTCGCTGCTCTTGCCGGCTGTTACCTGCTGGCCTATGTGCTTCGGTTGACACTGCTGATGAACGTGCTGCCCGGACTGTCGGTACCGCTCAGCTTCGACAGTTTCGCCCAGCGCTACTACCTGCTCGTAGTATATGTTCTGGTCTTTGCCTATGAGGGCCTGTACAGTAGGCGGCTCGTACTCTGGGAGGAGGTCCGCCGGATTCTGCGCGGAACGGTGATCGCGACCGCGCTGGTAATTCTCGCCCTCTACGTCACGAAGGCCTACGTGCTGAGTCGTTCGGTGGTCCTGCTGGCGATGCTGCTGAGTTTCGCGGCGCTGCCCGTTGCCCGGACCCTGGCCAAGCAACTGGTCATCGCGCTCCGGTTGTGGTCGAAGCCGATTCTGATTGTGGGCAGTGACCGGAATGCCCAGGTTCTGAAGTCTGAGTTGACTCGTAACTGGCGACTGGGCTACCGGGTAGCCGGAGTCGTTGATCCGACGACACTGGACGGTTTGGGTCCGGACGGGGTCAGATCGCTGCTGCGGTCCCACCGGGCAGAGAGTTTCGTGCTTTCCGATGCGAGTGTGGGGCGAAGCACCGCGGCAAAGCTGTTGCAGAGCGACCGGAGTTCGTCCGATGAACTGCTGATCCTGCTTGACAGCAGCACCCTGCAGAGCTCAGGCGTCGAGGTCGAGCAGCTTGAGAGTCTGCTGTTGATGAAGTACCGGTATAACCTGCTGCAGCCGGTGAACTTCATCCTGAAACGGGCATTGGATATCATCGTGACGTCGGTGCTGCTGGTCGTGCTACTGCCATTGCTGGCAGTGCTGATGATGCTGGTCAAGGCGAGTTCGCCGGGTTCGGTGTTCTTCGGCCAGGAGCGGATCGGCAAAGCCGGCCGGAGATTCCGGTGCCTGAAGTTCCGGACAATGCTTCAGAATGCGGACCAGCGACTCGAGTGGTTACTGGCCTCGGACCCGGCGGTTCGTGAGGAATGGATGAAATACTCGCGAATCACCAATGATCCGAGGGTGACCCGGGTCGGACGTCTGCTGCGTCGCTTCAGCCTGGACGAGTTACCGCAGTTGTGGAATGTACTGAAGGGGGAGATGAGCCTGGTGGGGCCCAGGCCGTACATGCCTCGGGAGATTGAGAAGATCGGATCATTCATGGACGTTATCACGCGCGTGCGGCCTGGGTTGACCGGTCTCTGGCAGGTATCCGGGCGCAACGAGATTCTGTTCGACGAACGGCTGCTGTTGGATGAGCACTACGTGAAGAACTGGTCGCTCTGGATGGACGCAGCGATCGGGCTGCGCACCGCGCGGGTCGTGGTACGGGGCAAGGGAGCGCTCTGAGGTCAGGTTGACTTGAAAACCCGTTTCGGCTATCCTCATTCCTGATGTTCTCAATAGTAGTGATGTTGACCCTGCTCACCGGCCTGACCGGTGAGTGGCAGACGTTCACCAATACCAACTACGTCAATGACATTGCCGGTAATGATTCGGTTCTGTACCTGGCAACCTTTGGCGGGCTGCAGGTGTTCACGATAGCGGATACGACTTTTCGCGAAGTCTATACGAATGCCGGCGGTCTGCCGGTGAACGCCCTGCGCTGCTGTGCACAGGACCCGGACGGCAGGATATGGATTGGTACCGACGGCGGGGGACTCGTCGTTTTCGACCCGGCTGACACGTCATTCCGCAACTACCCGGCGGACAAGTTGCCCCTCAAGGTGACCAGCCTGGGCACGGCGGGCGATACGATTCTCGTCGGTTCGGATAACGGTGCATTCGTGATCTTACGGCAAGGCACGCCGCTGGTCTTCGGTGATGACACATTAAAGCAGTTCCAGACCCCGTACATTCTGAGCAATACCGTGATGTCGGTCGGCGCCACGGCCGAGGGGTTCTGGATTGGAACCAACCGGGGAGTGGACCGCGTAGCCAGGACGCTGGATTCAGTTGCTGCGTACCCCCGGCCGCTGGGCGATACGGTCAAGTCTATCATTGAATATCACGGCGCGACGCACCTCGCGACCGAGTGGGGTATCGTCCGGATCAATGGTGCGGGTCTTGACACAGTCGTGGTCTTTGACAGCAGCCGGGCAGTGCAGCGGCTGGCGGCGTACCGTGACACACTTTATGTCGCTTCGGACCGCGGCTTGAGCCGATTCACGGGAAGCGGTATGGAACCGGTGTGGGGCGGCGACCTGCGGACAATCCTCGCGCGCAACGACCTCTGGCTCGGTTTCGGCGGGCTGCTCGAAGCCGGCTTCGGGCTGGGCAGGCTCCAGCCGGACGGCGCAACGCATGTCTACGCGGCTCGCCAGTTGGCGTCGAACAACATTGCGGCGGCGGTCATCGACTCTGGCGGTGAGATCTATGCCTGTCACTACCTTACTCAGTGGGGTTTCAAGAGCATTAGCCACCGAGGCGCGGACGGGGTCTGGGAATGGTTGCGGGACACGATTCTCAACGCCCGGAGCATGGCCCGGGACAGCCGGAATCGGGTCTGGTTTGGTCACTTCGCCTGGGATGGCGGCTTGAGTGCCTATGACCCGGCCGCGAGAACCTGGCAGAGCTATCAATGGGGCAGTTGGGACCTGCGGAACGTGGTCTGCGGGTTCGGGGTTGACCGCTCGGACACGAAGTGGACACTCAACCAGGCCGGTTCGATCATCGCGGTCGACAGCAACTACCAGCAGGAAGTGTTCGCCGTACCCGGTGTGCTTGCTCCGTCCGGCGGCGGGTACGATTTCGCTTTTGACACGCGGGGCCGGGCCTGGTTCGGCACGATGAACGGCGTGGGCATGATTGACACCCGGGGCACCCTGCACGACCGGAATGACGACAGCTTGTCGTTCTTTACAGCTTCGACGAACGTGTCCAGCGTGGCGGTTGACTCGGCGGACCGGGTCTGGATTGCCACCAGCCAGGGTGGTGCGGTGCTGGAGAACGGCGCATTCCGCTTCTACACGACCGCCAACAGCGGCATCCTGGGCAACGACGTGAGTCGCGTGCGGGTTGACTCGTGGGGCAATGTCTGGTTCCTGACCGACAAAGGACTCTCGATGTTCGACACCCGGAATCGCCGCTGGTCCAAGCCGGACAACAACCGCGGGCTGATTCCCAACCTGAATGTGCGGACCGGATTCTACTCCTGGCTTGACCTGAACGAAGACCGGAGTTCGGTGCTGGTGGGAACGCTCTCGGGGCTGAGCCTGTTTCGGTTCGAAGTCCCGGCCGAGAGCAGTGCGAAGAGCGTCGACATCTACCCGAATCCGTTCATCCAGAGCGTCCACCGCGAGATGGTCTTTGATAGACTACCGAGCGGGTCCTGGGTTCAGGTCTACACGATTTCGGGTGAGCTGGTTGCGGAATTCCCGGCCAACGAAACCTACCACCGGGCGGCGTGGGAACCGCGGCGCGTTGCGAGCGGGCTCTATCTGGCGGTGGTCTGGGCCGGTAACCAGCGCTGCGTCTACCGCATCGCGCTGGTCAAGTAGCCGCTAGCTTACTTCACTCTCCGCCGGACTGTCTTCCTCCTCTTGGGTATCCCGGCTCTCGGACTGGCAGTCACCGAAGTCCGGGCACTCGCGACAGCAGTTCTCCTGCAACTCGTCCAGTTCCACGCACTCGTCGTAGAAGGGACAGATGTCACAACACATTGTGCCTCCTGCTATTTCTTGGGCCGGTAGGGGCGCCGGGACGCGTGGCTCGGATGCTGCTCAACTCCTTCGTCCGCGCTCTTCTCCATGCAGTCCTCGAAGTAACGGCACTGCTGACAGCAGTCATCGCGCAGCGCCTGCTTTGCCAGGCATACTTCGTAGCCATGACAAGCACGACAACACATTGTTTTGGTTCCTCCTTGATTTCAGGGCTTCGACCCGGCGGCCGGACAGGCAACCAGAATCGCCTCCCGTAGCAGCGCCGCAACCAGCGAGGCGGACGCCAGGTCGCGGTTTGCCAGCGGGTTGTACTCGACGATATCGATTCCGACAATCTGACAGTCCCGCAGTTCAAGCAATGCGTGCAGCAGCTCTACGTAGCTGATACCCCCGGGTTCCGGCGTTGCGACCGCCGGCATGACGCCAGGGTCCAGGACGTCGACGTCGATTGTGACATAGAGCGGCTGCGCCTGGAACTGCGACTTGGCCGTCCGTAGCGGTGCCAGCACCGAGAAGGGATACAGGTGCCGGCCGATGCGAAACTCCGCCTCGGTCCCGGAGCGGATGCCGAACTGGAAGATACGGTCCGGGCCGACAACCGCGGCCGCCCGGTGCATGGCCGTGGCGTGGCTGTACGACTCGTTCAAGAACTCCGGGCGCAGGTCGGCGTGGGCATCGAAGTGGATGACCGCCAGATTCGGATGGTACTCATGGGCGGCCGCGACGATCGGTCCGGTGATGGAGTGCTCGCCGCCCAGGCTTATCGGCAGCTTGCCCGAAGCGAAATGCTGACTGAGCCGCTGCCGAATCGTCTGCACCACGCCCGGCCAGGTCGCGTCCGGGAAGAACAGGTCACCGGCGTCGTGGATCTTGAGCGACGTCAGGTCCCGGCTCTGATATGGGCTGTAGGACTCGACGTTGTCGCCGCCAATGCGAATCTGCGGCGGTCCGAAGCGCGAACCGGGGATGAACGAACTGGTTCGGTCAAACGGGATGCCGATGACAACAGCGCGGGCATCGGTAAGGGACGACTGAGCGTAGTAGAGTGCCATGGCGTGCGCAGGCGACGCTGGATTACGTTTGTGAAGTCCGCCCGGGGCCAACTCCCCGGCACTCTCTCCTTTGCTCGTTAAGCACGGCTAATTGTAGCATAAGAATCCGGACTGGCAAGAGCCTTGAATGAGAATTTCCTTTCCGCGTCGGTTGGTTTCATCGGGCTACGAAACCGCGAGCATTCGCTCAAGGGCCTGGCGGGCCCGGGCGGCGATTTCCTCGGGTACGGCTATCTCGTTTTCCCCGGTCTCGAGGACATGCGCGACTTTCTCCAGCGTCGTCTTCTTCATGTTCTCGCACAGCGCACTGCGCTTCAGAGGATAGCACGGCTGATCCGGAAAATCGCGTTGGATGCGATTGCACATGCCGGCCTCAGTGCCGAGAATGACGGCGGGGAACTGTGCGGCCAGCCTGACCATGCCGCCAGTGGAGGCCACGTGGTCGGCGGCAGCCCGAACGTCCGGGTTGCATTCGGGATGGACGATGACTACGGCTCCCGGGTGTTCGGCGCGCGCCCGGGCAACGTCCTGGGCCGTGAAATACAGGGCGTGGACGTAGCAGAATCCCCCCCACGGGATTATCCGGCGCCCGGTCTGCTCGGCGGCGTAGCCGGCGAGATTGCGGTCCGGAACAAAGAGAATCGGCTTGTCATCCGGGAGCGAAGCGACCACCTTTGCCGCATTGGCCGAGGTGCAGCAGATGTCGCTTTCGGCCTTGACCTCGGCGGTGGTGTTGACATAGGCCAAAACATGGACATCGCCGAGTTCCTGTTTCCTGCGCCGCAAGGCTTCGGCGGTGACCTGGTCCGCCATCGGGCAACCGGCGTGGGTATCGGCCATGACGACTTTGCGCGTCGGGTTCAGGAGCTTGGCGGTCTCGGCCATGAAGAGAACGCCGCAGAAGACAATCAGCTCACTCTGCACCGCCTGTGCGCGGCGGGCCAGGTCGAGCGAATCGCCGATGAAGTCCGCGACTTCGTAGATTTCCGGACGCTGGTAGTTGTGCACCAGAATCGTTGCCCGCCGTTCAGCTTTCAGACGGCCGATCTGCTCAATCAGCCGTCGCTGGTGGTCGGTCAGTTCCATCAGCGCTGACCGTGACTGGAGCGCCGGTCCCGGGGTCGACTCTGCGGACGGCGTTTCGGCAAGGGGGGCCGGAAACGGGCCGGCTGCCGGTCCGTTGGCGGCGACCAGATTCGGGTCTCGTCAATGATGTGCGCGGTCTCGAAGCCGAGCCGGACCAGATCGAGAGCCACGTAGAAACGCTGGCAGTCATCGGGCAGGCGCTCACTGCACAGAATGCAGGTAACGCGACGCTCGGCCTTTGCCGCGATGATCTTCAGCGTCTGCTGAAACTCGGTACTGGCCAGCCAGTCCCGGAGCGCGAAACGGTCCGGCTGGGATGATGGCCGCAGCTCGGCGTTCAGGTTTCGACCCAGGTCATTACCCAGGAAGACGTAGTCGGCCCGCTGGCTGGCGCAGAGCATCTGGAGGCTGTCCCGGTTGAACTGCGGGGACTGGGGTGATGCCGGGCTGCGGCGAACATCCATGACGACCTGGATGCCGTACTTGTTCAGGATTTTGGTGAAGTCGTAGTGCTGGCGGCTGGCGGTACCGAGCGTGAAGACCTTCATTCAACTCCCGACCCGGTTGCGTGATTCACGACAACGATAATATCCCCGCGGCATGGCCAAGTCAATGCGCCGGGGCAGCTCGCGGATCCGAAATCGAGGACCGGACCTCGACCGCACGGGTCGGGCGGTGGAAGAGCAGGATTGCGCCGGTTTGCCAGTCCTGGCTGATGCGGATTTCGCCCAGCCGGGCCAGCTCGAGCGCGGCCAGGAAGGTGATAATCACCTCGGTCAGCTTGTGCAGACCGGTGAGATAGGCGATGAAATCCAGCGCCCGGTGCTCAATCATCAGTCCGCGTAGCGTCTGCAGGGCATTCTCGATTCGGAGCTGAGCCCGCTCGACAACCCAGTCGTCGGACGGTTCGGCACGGCTGATTATCGCCCGCAGTGTCTCGGTGAGGAGCATGATGTCTCCGGCACCGGCGTAGTCGCGAGGCGCAGCGCCGGCACGGGGGAACAGCCGGCGGCGTTCATCTTCTTTCTGCGCCAGCACGTTCGCGGCTTCCCGGTAGCGCTGAAACTCGGCGACAATCTCGTCCATGCTGACCAGGGCCCCGGTCTCCAGGTCCTCGGTCGGCGTCCGGGGGAGCAGGCTGCGCACCTTCAGGCGAATCAGAACCACGGCCAGCAGGAGAAACTCGGCCGCCTGCTCAATGCTGACGTGCGGCAAAGACTGGATATAGGAAAGGTACTGGTCGGTGATGCGGGCAATCGGGATTTCCTCGATGTTCAGTTCCTGCTCACGAACGAGGTAGAGCAGGAGCTCAATCGGCCCCTCGAAGGTCTCAAGCTGAACCTGGTGAATCATGAGCCGGGATTCGGGGTCAGGGGTCGGGGAGCGGGGGCGGAGTTCAGACGGTCTCCAATTCGTACTGGCGGGAGCCCAGGCCGAGCTCCTCGGCGTAGTCAATCGCCCGCTGCGGGTCAAGGTGCGGATAGAGCTTGTTCAGCGCGGTGCGTACCCGATCAAAGGCGGCCTGTTCGCACGCCACCGGGTCCAGCGAGGCGAAGATGCCGACGTCGGGCATGACCGGTTCCTCGGTGGTGCCCATGCAATCGCAGTTGGGCGTGATGTCGATAGCGAAGTTCATGTTCAGGCAGACGCGCGGTTCCGGGCGGACGGTGTCGCGCAGCACGGCATAGGCGTACTCGACGACCTTCCGGCTGACGCTGTCGGATGCCTCGTCCCACTTGATGCCGATGGCGGCCTGCTGGCAAATCATGATGCAGCCGCCGCAACCCAGGCAACTCCGTCCGACATGCGCGACCTCCTTGATGAAGTCAATCGACTGGCTGGGGCAGTACTCTACGCAATCGCCGCAACTGGTGCACTTGGCTTCATCGACCTGCGGCTT
>Ga0315288_10009225_pt1 | contig 12435 bp, 12 predicted proteins | sample YL17G11_20_MG_FD_203454 | JGI IMG/M metagenome (GOLD analysis project Ga0315288, IMG submission 203454) | Sediment microbial communities from Yellowstone Lake, YNP, Wyoming, USA - YL17G11_20 | ecosystem: Environmental > Aquatic > Freshwater > Lake > Sediment | place: USA: Wyoming | collected...
TCCTTGCCCCGCACGGCAGCCGCTAGGGCCGCGCTCACATCCTTGCAATGCACGTGCGATACGTAATCCACCACCTGCTCCAGAAACTTGACGGGATCCTTTCCGGCGATGAACGAGTTGCCGGTGTCAAAGTTGATCCGGACGTAGGGTGAATGGAAGTGGGTCACGATCTCCAGCAGCATTTCCGGGTTGGTGGTGAAGGGGCCGTGGGGCTCGACATTAATCACAATTTTGTGGTTCTCGGCCACCGGAACGCATTGCGCGAGGTGGTACTTGATCATGCCGAGCTGCTCGGTGTCCGAAAGCCCGGGGAGTTTGGTGGCCCCGTCGGTGGTATCCACGCGCGGGATACCGGCCAGGCTTGAGAAGATGATGCCGCGGCGGATGTAATCAATGCACTCCCAGCGGTTGATGGGAAAAGATACATCAAGTTGGGAGATTTTCAGGGCGTGCTTCTCATACTTCTTCCGAACCTCGAGGGGGTCGCTGTTGAGGGAAACATACGGCGCAAACCCGAGGCCCTCAAAGAAATCGTCGCCGTTGGACGCCTCTAGCTCGGCGTATTCGACGCCTTGCCGGGCGATGAATGCCAGACAGTAATCCAGGGACTTGTCGGCGTGACGCCAGTTGTCGACGTTAACTCCAATCTTAACCATCGATTTCTCTCCTTCCGAACGAAAAAGTTGCGGCCAAGCCCTTAGCTGCGGGCCACTTACGGCAGCCCCTATGACATAACGGCCGGTGGTCACACGGTGAAGGGAACCATATGCCATCGGCGCGGGGATTGCAACTGACTTGTCGTCCGTGGTTCCCCGCCGGCCGCTGCCCCCAGCCCTTCCCGGTTTCGCTTGAACCGCGGACGGGGCTGTGCTAGCCTTCGAGCGTAGGAATTTCAGCCGGGGAGGTGAACCGCTCGTGAGCCCTCTTACCGAGGCCATCCGGGAGCAGTTGATGGCCAACGACCCCGAATATCAGCGCCTCCACCAAGAACATGCCCGATACGTAGCCCAGCTTGAGCAACTTACGTGCAAACCTTATCTGAGTGAAGCGGAACAACTGGACGAGATTCGGCTGAAGAAACTTAAGTTGCGGGCGAAAGACCAGATGGAGATGCTCGTCCGTCAGGCTATGTCGGGAGCCTGCGCGGCCGGGTAGGATGCAATTGTAAAACCTCTCCAGGGCAGGGACGAACGAACCCAGGAACGGGTGCGGAGGGGGAGGGTGTACACGGAAGTCCACCTTCGGGGGTGACACAGATAATTCATGGTAAAGGAAGGCTATGCGTACGGTTTGCCCCTGCTGCTGGTGGCCGGCGGCCTGATCGGGTTGAAGGTCTACGGGATCGGTTTGATCTTTCTGGTCCTCGCTATTTTCGTCCTCAATTTCTTCCGCGACCCTGAGCGGCGCATTCCCGCAGATCCTCAGGCCATCATTTCTCCGGCAGATGGTCACATTGTACAGATACAAGACGAGGACTTCACCGGGCAGCCACAGCAGCGGATCAGTATTTTCATGTCCCCGCTCGACGTGCATGTGAACCGGGCGCCCATTGCCGGGACGCTCCGCGACGTTACCTATCGGAAAGGGGCGTTTCACGTCGCCTCGAAAGCGCAGGCTTCGGTGGAGAACGAACAGAACATTTTCACCATCGAGGGCGAACAAGGGACGGTCGTGGTAAGCCAGATTGCCGGCGCCCTGGCGCGTCGCATCGTGTTCTGGAAGAAGGTCGGGGACCAACTGGCCCGCGGCGAACGGGTGGGAATGATAAAATTCGGCTCGCGCGTAGATGTATTGTTAGACCCCCAGGTGGAATTGCAGGTCAAGGTGGGGGACTACGTTCGGGCAGGGAGCAGCATCCTTGGAACAGCCAAGTCATAAGCCGGAAAAGAAAGGGCGTTTGCGACGAGGCATATACATCCTGCCCAGCATGTTTACCGTCGGCACCCTCCTGTGCGGCTACTTTGCCATCCTGTCCACCCTGCGCGGCATAGAACTCCAGACCGCAGGCCTTAGCGCCGGATTGGCATGGATCGCGTTTGACAATGCCGCCAAAGCCATCGGCTGGGCCATCCTCTTTGACGGATTGGATGGCCGGATCGCTCGCCTCACGCATTCGACATCCGAGTTTGGACGTGAGTTCGATTCGCTCGCCGACGTCATCACTTTCGGCGTGGCCCCGGCACTGCTGACCTATGCCTGGGGCATTCGGGCTCTGGATGCGACTTACGGCGCTGAGGCAGTCAAACACCTGCGCCAAATCGGTTGGATTGTGACTTTTGCCTATGTAATTTGCGGCGCGGCGCGCCTGGCCCGGTTCAATATCGACAGCACCAAGGGCACGCAGGATCGCCGGTTCTTCATCGGTCTCCCCATCCCCGCCGCCGCGGGGGTGGTGGCCGCCATCGTGCACTGGACGAAGACGCCCGTGGACGAATGGGTCCACGGGGTCATCGGCCTCTGCGTGATGGCCATCTTGGCCTTCCTGATGGTGAGCCGGGTCCGCTATTACAGCTTTAAAGGGGTGAACCTGCGCCAACGCCGTCCTTACGTGGCCATTATCGTTCTCGGTCTCATCGTGTGGTTGGTCGCCGCTTTTTCAGAACCCGTGCTGTTGACCCTGGCGCTCACGTACCTTCTCTCCGGACCCCTCGGCCGGATTGTCTCCCGGTGGCGGCCCCAGCCTCCAGCCCCTAAAGAGGTGCACGCCGCATGAAGCCGACCTCACCGGGCTTCCGGGTCGCGGTGGTCGGAGCCGCCTCGCTGCTCGGCCAAGAACTGATATCGATTATGGGAGAACGCCGGTTTCCGGTGTCACGCCTGGTGAAGTTTGAGACCGAGGCAGAAGAACCGGGATTGCCCGTTATTGACCTGCAACAGGGCATTGGAACTTCTGAGTCCTCCAGCGACCTCAGCGGGACTGCGTTCGATTATGTCTTCCTGGCCGTGGCGCCCCCTTCGGCCTCGGCCGCGGCTGACCTGCGGCACCGAGCCGCAGAGGGCAGTTGCGCCGTTATCGACCTGATTTCCGGAGGCGAGCAAACCGGTGCCAGTTCCTCCGCCGAGGGGTCGGCCCAGATCCTGAGTATTCCCTCCCTGGAGCGTGCGGGTCTTGCCCCCCAGGTCGCGCACGGCCCAAGCCCGGCCGAAAAGAGGGTCTTCCTTTCGGCTCATCCCGCCGCAATCGTTGTCAGCAGCCTGTTGTTGCGCTTGGCGGCACAGCTCAAATTGAGGAGTGCCGCCGCGCATGTATTCATGCCGGTGTCCGAGTTGGGTTCCCGGGCGGTGGATGAACTGCAAAAGCAGACCGTGAGTTTACTGAGCTTCCAAAAGCCACCGCAAACGATCTTTGGGGCACAGCTCGCATTCAATCTGCTGCCCCGGCTGGGACGTACCCGCACCTCGGCGCTGGCCGAACTCGAGAAGCGTATTCGATTCCAGGTGCGGCATTACCTGGCGGACCGCGTTCCGCTACCAGCCTTGCGGCTGGTGCAGGTTCCAGTCTTTTGTTCGCTGGCCTTCTCCCTTTTCGTCGAAACGGCCGGGCCGCCGGCCGTCGAGGCCGTGACCCAGGCCCTTCAGGGTGAGCACATCCAGGTGCGGAAAGCTTTCCAGCCCGCGCCTTCGCAGATCGAGGTCGCCGGGAGCAACGAAATTTTGATCGACGCGATTACCCGCGATGCCGAGTTCAGTACCGGGATCTGGATTTGGGCTACGGTGGATAATCTGCGCCTGGCCGCCGTGAACGCCGTGGAAATTGCGGAAAGCTTACAGGGAACGCGTTCTCCGGCAGCAGTTCAGTAGTAGTTGTCAGCTCGCCACAGGTTGGCATTCGAGATCCGGCTTGACCCGGAGGATTTGGGCCTTGGCTACGGCGCAAACACTTGTTCCACGTGAACGAATCGAACACGCAATTGTGCTGATCCGGGGCCATAAGGTCATGCTGGATGCCGACCTGGCAGGGCTTTACGGCGTGCCGACGAAGGTTTTCAACCAAGCCGTCAAACGCAACATCGATAGGTTTCCTGAGGACTTCATGTTCCAACTGACCCCGGAAGAGTTCGAGAACTTGAGGCTCCAATGTGGCGCCTCAAGTTTGAGGTCACAATTTGTGACCTCAAGTTGGGGCGGCAGACGGTATCGCCCGCGCGCTTTCACCGAGCAAGGCGTCGCGATGCTTTCGAGCGTGCTGCGAAGCCCGCGCGCCGTGCAGGTCAATATTGAAATCATGCGGGCGTTTGTACGGCTCCGGCAAATGCTGGCCGAGCATAAAGAATTGGCGCGCCGACTCGATGAATTGGAGGAGAAATACGACGCACAGTTCAAAGGGGTCTTCGATGCGATCCGCCAGTTGATGGCGCCGGCGGCGACCAAACATCGCCGCCTTGGATTCAGAACCGCGTAGATTATGGTTAGATTGACGATGAAACGAATAACATCTCCGGGTTTGCCAACCCGCCCCTACCAACTCGCTGGCCTGATCCTGCTGGCCGCCCTCGCGCCGGCGTGCGGCTATCATGTGGCCGGGCAAGGTAGCAATCTGCCACCTACCATCAAGACCATCGCCATCCCGGTCTTTGTGAACGAGAGTGTCCGCTTCCGCATCGAGCAAAAGGTGTCGGCGGCGGTGACGCGCGAGTTCATCGAACGCACGCCTTACCAGATCACCGCCAGCCCCGCCCAGGCCGACGCCGTGCTGCACGGAACCATCAAAGACGTTCGCTCCGGCGTGGTGGCGTTCGACCTCAATACCGGCCGCGCCACCACCTCGCAAGTTCAGGTCACCGCGGAAGTCGAACTCGTCGATCTCCACACCAAGAAGGTGCTGTTCAAGAACCCCTCGTACATTTTTCGGGAGCAATACCAGATCAGCCAGACGCCCAGCGCCCAGTTCGAAGAAGACCAACCCGCCCTCGACCGCCTCGCCCGCGACCTCGCCCGCACCCTCGTCACAGAAATCCTGGAGAATTTCTAGTCGGGGCGGGGCTGCGTGTCCCCACGGGAAGAAACCACTCTCCCTCGTTCCCTCTCCCCACGGGAGAGGGAAGGGGTTAGGAGGAGAGCATGAAGCCGCCAATATGCGTCACGCCACGGTGGCGAGGCCGTAGCGGCGGGGCCATTCGGCGCGAAGGTAATTGACGAAGGCGGTGAGTTCCTCGCGGGACTCCGGCTGTTCGACGAAGCGCGTGGCCTCGCGCTTGGCCCACTCGAGGATCTCCTGGTCGCGCAGCAGGTTGGCAATACGAAAGGCGGGGATGCCCCACTGGCGCGTGCCGAAGAATTCTCCGGGGCCACGTTGTTTCAAGTCGATCTCGGAGATACGAAAGCCGTCGGTGGTCTCGACCAGGGTGCGGAGGCGCTCCTCGGCTACTTCGGAGCGCGGCTCGGCGGCGAGCAGCAGGCAGAATGACTCTTTGCTCCCGCGGCCGATACGCCCGCGCAGCTGGTGCAACTGCGCGAGCCCAAACCGGTCAGCGTGTTCGATAAGCATCACCGTAGCGTTGGGAACGTCGACGCCGACTTCAACCACGGTGGTCGAGACCAGAACCTGAACTTCGCCCTCTTTGAATTGCTGCATGACGCGTTCTTTTTCTTCGCTCGGCAGGCGCCCGTGCAACAGGCCCACCTTGAATTCCGGGAAGACATTGTGCGCGAGGTGTTCGTGCATGCGCACGGCGGGTTTCAAATCGAGTTTTCCCGTGTCTTCAATCAGGGGATAGACGACGTAGGCTTGCTCGCCGCGCCGCACCTTCTCCCGGATGAACTCGAAAGCTTGCGCGTGGTCTCGCTCTTCGAGCAACCGCGTCTTGATGGGCGAGCGGTTCGGCGGAAGTTCATCGATCACGGAGAAGTCGAGGTCGCCGTAAATCGTCAGGGCGAGCGTGCGCGGGATGGGCGTGGCGGTCATCACCAGAACATCCGGCATGGGACCTTTGCGGATCAGCCGGTAACGCTGCAAGACGCCGAAGCGGTGCTGCTCATCTACGATGACCAAGCCCAGTTTGCCGAACTCGACGTCCTTTTCCAGCAGCGCATGGGTGCCCACCAGGAGGTGCATGTCGCCTGCCGCCAGACGGCGCTTCAGGTCAGCCTTCTCACCCGACTTGCGCGCGCTGATGAGCAGATCGACGTGGTAAGGCAAGGGCTCGAACAGGTGCTTGACATAAAGGTAGTGCTGCACGGCCAGGATTTCCGTGGGCGCCATGAGTGCCACCTGGTAACCATTCTCCATGGCCAGGATCGCCGCCTGAATGGCTACGATGGTCTTGCCGGAACCGACATCACCCTGCAGCAAACGGTTCATCGGCCGCGGCGAGCGCATGTCTTCCACGATTTCCTTCAAGACGCGCTTCTGCGCCGCGGTGGGGTGAAAGGGCAATATGCTCTTGATCGTTTGGCGGACACTGTCGGTGACTGTGAACTCGATTCCCGGCGCGCCCTTCGCCTTGCGACGTTTGAGGGCGAGCCCGGCGCCCACCACAAAGAACTCTTCAAAGATCATCCGGATCTGGGCCGGACTTCGAAAACCGGCCACTTCCTCGAAGGGAACCTCGCTCGCCGGAAAGTGGGTTTGCCGCAAGGCCGCCGCACGCTCCATCAAACTGTTTTTCTGCCGCACGGAAGGCGGCAACCGGTCGCCGATCGATCCCTCCAGGCAAGTCAGGGCACGCCAGACTAGATTGCGCAGGAGGCGCGGCCCGAGCCCGCCCATCGACTCATAGATGGGCACGATACGCCCCACCGCCAGCGAGTTAACATCCTCCGTCTCGCTCTCCGGCAGAATCTCAAACTGCGGTTGAATGATCTGCAAGTTCCCCGTGCCGAAGGGATCGCGGTCAACCTTGCCGTAGAAGAAAACGCGTTGCCCCGGCCGAAAGACCTTTTGCTTTTCCAGATATAAGGCATTGAACCATTTGCAACGGATCATGCGGGTCGAATCCGTAGCCGCCAGATCGTAAATGTAGACACCGCGGCGGGTCCTCATCAAGCCGCTGGTAAGGACTTGAGCCAGGATCGTAGCGGTCTGCCCGGGAACCAGGTCACGGATGCGGGTGAGTTGCCGGCGGTCTTCGTAACGGAAGGGAGCATAGTAGAGAAGGTCTTCGACCGTGTGAATCCCCCGCTCCTCCAGGATCTCTGCCCGCGCGGGGCCGACACCCTTCAGGTACTTCACTTCGGAGGCCAGGGTCAAGTGTGAAGTCGCCATCGCATTTCCGGTCTGCTATTATAACCGCAGCCATGGTTTACGCTGCTGAATCCTCACACCGCGGATGGCGGCAGCGGGTGCGGTGGCTTCTCGATTACCGAGGCCGGGTTGAAATCATGCCGACTCCATCTAAATGGCTGCGTTACCTGCTTGGCATCGTGCTCGGTAACGGCCTCTATTTTTCCCTGGCACCCCATTTTCCGCTCCTTGCACAGCACAAACCCTACCACGTCGATCTGGGCCTGCTCATTGATTTCTGGCTTTGCCTATTGGTTTACGGGATGCTGGAGTCGGCGGCTTTTCTGCACCGCCGATTCAGGTCGGGACGCTGAGCGGAGTGGCAGACGCTGACAAGGGAAACCCCTTGAAGGTGCGAATTCCGATTGGGACGTCCGGCTGGCACTATGTCCCTCGGTGCGGGCCGTTCAATCCCTGCACGATCACGGTCAGCGAAGAAGGCGAAACAGCGAACACCCAAAGATTCCGATCCTCAGTCATTCCTTGTCTTCACCAAAAAAACATTTCTTATTTCCCTAAAGTGAGAGCTTGGTCACGCCGATAGCTATCACAGACTTGAGTTTCAGATTAGCAAAGAGTACTGGGCAGGGCCAGAAGGGTTGGGCTGATCGCGCGAAGTCAGCAGCGCGCCCAATCCAAGCTGGCACTACAGGGATCAGGTTGCGCTGCTGATAGGCGATAAGGAGTTGAAGTGACTTGCGGGGTGCAGTGCGGCTCAACGACCAGCTCGGCGGCGGGGATCGAACACCAAGCTTCATTGGTCGAAAGGTTTGGGTGGGTGATGAGAGAAGAAATCGTAGCTTTGCTAGTCCACGACCAAGCCGAGCACATGCAGGCACTGGCAACGACGTTGCGAGACCAGGGCGTCCGTGTGTATCACGTGCGGACCTGGCAGGCTGCGGCGCACGAACTGCAGCGCGCCGATCCGCCCCATTTGGTCTTTACTGACACCGTGCTTCGAGACGGCGAGTGGACTGACATCGTGCGGCTGGCCGAGAAGGCATCCCAGCCTGTGAATGTGATCGTAGTGTCCCGGGTCATGGATACGAAGTTGTACCTTGAAGCGCTCGAAGGCGGGGCCTTTGACTTCATCGTGCCCCCGTTCGCCTCCCTCGACTTGGCCCACGTGGTGCGCTGCGCCGCCGACAACGTGCAGGCTCGTCGGGAAGCGGCTCAGACGGCCGGCCACGAACCCCTGATTGAACCGGTCGCGCCGCCTTTCGGTGAGGCCGCCGCATCCCCCATCTCATCTAAGGCTAGCGATTTGCGGTCGTGATGCCGTCAAAGGCGGCCACAAAAGTGGCTAAAGGCAGGGTAACAATTCCGTCCGGCTCAGGGTGAGTACCCCACGGGTTCCGCAACTTGACTTGTCCTGACATAGCCTCGTAACTGAGGACGGTGTAGGCGTGTGATGTCGCATACCAGTCTTTCGCGTCCGCGCCTAGGCGGCCGGCTGAGATGAGGCCATCCACGGAGTCCTCCCGGCTGCTGGCGATGATCGGCTGATGGGACCTCGTGGCCAGGGCCAGCGCTGGCCCAGCCACCAAGCGTGAGTGGGTGGTCAAATAGCGTGCTTTCTTCCCGGTCAAGGTCAGGATCGCTCTTTCCGGCAACCCGCCCTGTCCCACCGCGCGGTAGGCTCCGAACAACTCACCATTCTGCTTCACCATTCCCACAATCGAGTCGAAGAAAGCCTTGGACCGGAGCATCTCGACCAGCGAATTCTGTATCGTCTCCGGAATCCCCAGCGGCTTCATGCGTTCTTTGAGCTTGCCTTCGAGTTTGGCCTGATCGACATTCCCAGACTGGTCAACTCCCGCGCGGATGGCCCGGTCATAAGCCAGAAGCAAAAAATCCTTGTTGGCGATAAGATCGCGCACCGAGCTTTTGAGCAGAGGAAACACGCTACTGCCGTCAATCGCCGTGAGGAGCGATTCGCGCAGGACTCGCTGGGCGTAAGCGCGAAAAAGGACTCCCGGCCACAAGCCGTCCGAGCGGTCAAAGCCACTTTCGCGGGCGTAGCGGAGATCTTCGGGATAAGCAGTCTCCTTCTTGCCGTCCGGGAATTGCACCGTGTAGGAGCCATCGCTATTGTCCTGAATAAGCTTCTGGATGGCCTCCGGACCCGCCTGCGCCAAAGCCGAAAGTGTAGCAAAGAAGTAACAGCTTCCCAGCCCACCCTGACGCACCGCCTCCGGCCGAACACCCGCCGACCCGTATAATTCCGCATCCGTGGCCGAGCCAGCAGCGGGGCTGAGATGGAACAGAAGCACCGCCAGGCACGGCAGGACAGACCATTGGCGGCGCCGGTATTGGGAGATCATCTGACGGAGGCAAATCTGATTAGCATCCATGTAGCATCCTCAGGACCAGAATCATTACCGCTGACGACGGCCTATTGAGTCCTTCGCCATCGGGTGACCCATGAACCCCCTTACCCGGCGCGACGGGAAGCACTGCTTCCCCGCGCCACCCTCTCCCCCAAAGGGGCGCGGGCATGAATTCAACTCGTCTCTCCCCTCGCCCCCGCTGGGACAGGAGCAAAAGAAACCTGAACTAACTCTCCCCTCGCCCCTTTGGGGGAGAGGGGCAGGGGGTGAGGGGGTCTAGTCACTCAATTCCGCAGGACGCAGCAAGCAACTTAGTGCCAACTCTCGGGCGGGCACGCACTTGCCTGGGTAGGAGCACAAAGCCTTGTGCCCCTACTTGCCCGAAGTGATAATGCCCCGATAGGCGGGCAGAAAGGTCCCGAGCGGCAGCGAGAAGATTCCGTCCGGGTCGGGCTGGCGGCCCCAAGGATTGCGCAGCGTCACGTTCCCTGCTCCGCCGTCATATCCGAGGACGGTGTAACAGTGAGCGTTTACGTACCAGTTCTCGACTCCCGCGGGCAATGCCTGGCCTGCCGCTACCTGTTGGTAGAACCGGCTTCCGGCCGTGCAGGCGACGATCGGCCGACGGCTCGAAGCAAGCTGCTGCAACCCTGAACCGACTTCGCTTTCCGATTCGTTCTTCATCACCGCCACGCTTCCCGCCAGAGTTTGCATGACGCGCTCCGCGATGCCACCCTGCCCCACCGCCCGATAGGCGCCGAAAATCTCACCGTTCTGCCGGATCATCGTGACCATCGTCCCGAAGAAGCCTCCGGAGTCCAAAAGCTTAATAACTGAAGCTTTCATGTCGTCCGGGACGCCCAGCGGCTTCAGCTGCTCCTGGAGATTAGCTTCCAGTTGCTCTCGATCGACGTTCCCGTACTGGTCCACCTGCGACCGGATGGCACGGTCATACGCCAGCAGTATCGGATCGTTCGCGGCCATAAAGTCCCGGACATAGGGCTTGACCAAAGGGAAAAGGTCACTCTTGTCGATGGCCTGGACCAGCGCCGCGCGCAGGACTCGTTGCGCATAGGCGCGAAAGACAACAGCTACCCACAACCCCTCGGACATGTCATAGCCGGTGTCCCGCGAATAGCGAATATCATCCGGGTAGGCGTTCTCTTTTACCCCGTCGGCAAACTGCACCGTGTACGTGCCGTCCGCGTTGGCCTGGATCATCCGTTTAAATGAATCGGGATTGGAGTGCGCCACAGCTGCGATCACCGCGTGGAAATAGCAACTTCCGAGTTTTCCCTGGCGCACGCCTTCGGGTCTGATTCCGCCTGTCCCATAGAGTTCGGTGTCGTCAGCTGCCAGCGGAGAAGCCAGCAGCAGGCCAAAGAGCAACGCCAAGAGAACCGGTTTTTTTCTGGATCGCATTGGGCACCTTGTTGTCAGAGGGCAGATTAGGGCTCCTAGCATGGCTAGAAGATACCTGTGCAGGGGGAGGCAGTCAACCAGTTTCTGGCGGGGGAGCGGGCGGGCCGGAGTGGCCCCCTATCTCGCAGGAAATACAGCAACCGCCCCTGCCTGGACCCGGCGTATTCCCGGCTCCGCAATGAACCGACGTTTTAACTGGCAGAGTCTTCCCCCTGCTACTAGCAAGGAGACGTCGCGGCAGCCGCCAAGGAGAACTGCGGAACCATCTCCGCGACCTCCCGCTCAATGGGAGCGTCGATCAGGTTACCCCACTCAGTCCAGCTACCATCGTAGTTGCGGACCTTATCAAAGCCCAGCAGGTACTTCAGCACGAACCAGGTATGCGAGCTCCGCTCGCCGATCCGACAATAAGTTATCACTTCACGATCTGCTCGCCCCCCGAGGCTCGTGTACAAGTCCAAGATCTCTTCATACGACTTGAAAGTGTCATCCTCACAGACGGTTTCTGCCCAGGGAATGTTGATCGCCCCGGGGATGTGGCCGGCACGCTGCGCGGTTTCGGTCATCCCCGGCGGGGCAATCACCTTGCCCGAGAACTCCTCTGGCGAGCGAACGTCCACCAGCCAGGATTCCTTCGTGTCCAGGAACGCGAAGATCAGCTCTCTCCGCGCCCGGATGCATTCGTCCGTCGCGAACGACTGGTAGCGCGTGGCGGGAAAAGTTGGCACCAAGCGCGTGTAGGGCCGTCCTTCCATCTCCCATTTCAGGCTGCCCCCGTCCATCAGCCTTACATCTGGATGCTTATAGTACTTGAAATGCCAGAACGCGTAGGCCGCGAACCAGTTGTGATGGTCACCGTAGAAAACCACCGTCGTGCCCTGGGTGATCCCCGCCCGGCTGCAAAGTCGTTGAAACTGTAATGGGGTCAGGAGGTTGCGGCGAATCCTGTCGCAGAGATCCGTATGCCAGCACCATCCCAGCGCATTCGGGATGTGGCCTTGGGCATACAAGCGGTCGTCAATATCGACTTCAATCAAACGCACTCTTGGATCATCGGCGTGAGCCGCGACCCAGTCCGTACTGACTAACACTTCTGGATGAGCGTAATCGGCCATCATCGATGCACCTCCTGCAAAAAACGTGAGGGACTCGCGCCTGTCTGGGAAAGGAAGAAGAGCCGCGATACTCGCTGTCAAGCCACGGCGCTGTGGGTACAACTCCGCAGAACTGGCGAAATACCTTTGAGTAAGCCCCTACCAAATACCAAGGACATTATGTCTATCATAGCTGGGTGAATTTGACAACCGTCTTGCACCCAGAGCGCGCCAGCCTTGCCAAACGGACACAATGTTGACTTGAATGGCACCGTCGTGCTCCCTGACTACGTTGGCCACCGGGGAACCGGTGGCCTCAATTGATTTCTGCCGCTGGGAGCACTGCTGGGAGCGCTTGACCTTCGGT
>Ga0315288_10009227_pt1 | contig 12434 bp, 10 predicted proteins | sample YL17G11_20_MG_FD_203454 | JGI IMG/M metagenome (GOLD analysis project Ga0315288, IMG submission 203454) | Sediment microbial communities from Yellowstone Lake, YNP, Wyoming, USA - YL17G11_20 | ecosystem: Environmental > Aquatic > Freshwater > Lake > Sediment | place: USA: Wyoming | collected...
ACTCCCCCAGTGACTCACTGAGTGACTGACTCAGTGACTCCCTCAGTGACCCAGGGAGTCACTCCCTCAGTCACCCCCTCAGTGACTCCCTCAGTCGTACGGTAGGTGCATGGTGATGGTCTGTATCTTCCGCATATTCGGCACTTATCCTGCATAATTGGCTTGACTCGATGGTGTCAGATTTATACTATCTGTAATGGCTCGAAGACCTAATTTCCTGACCTTGGAGATGGGCAGACGGCTGCTAGAGTTGAGGAAGAGGGCAGGGCTGACGCAGAAGCAAGTGGCGCGGAGAATGGGACTTACCGGAGAACAGGCCTACAAGCTGGTGTGGCGGCTTGAATCCGGTCGAGGCCAGGACCCGAGCATCGGTACAATTGCCCGATTCTTGAAGGCTTGTGGAGCGAGGTGGTATCAGTTCTGTGATGTGCTGGAACCGGTTGAGACGGCCGAAATCTCTGTGCCGGAGGCGGCTAAGGAGCTTCTGCCGAAGCGGGCAATCGAGCAGGCTGAGACCGCAGCCCGGGACGAGACCTGGCGCTACTCCAAGAACCAGCAGGAGTTCTTCCATCTGAAGCCTCAAGCGCCAGAGAGCAAGCCCGAGAGTATCGAGAAGTTCATGACCTATCGGATGCTGGAGAACGTCATCCAGCAGGGAGTGCTTGCGGTCTTGAGAGCGAGCCCAATCTCAACCATCATGTATCCGGCGTATCGCGGAGTTGCCCGACATGTCCTTGGTCTCTTGTGGCGGAAGGCCAAGACCGAGAAGGGGAGAACCGAACTGATGGCTGAGCTACCGAAGTGTCCGGAATGCATCTGCGACAAGCTGGACGAGAAGGAATCGGACTGGACCGACATGGGACTGGACCTTGAACTGGTGGCGCAGGTGCAGGCAACGGTATGGGCGTATTTCCGCGAGGCGGAGTTGAAGTCGAGCCGGGCTTGACGGGTCGCGTCAGCCCGGCGACAATCAAGAAAGGGCTTGACGCCGTCTGGAAACGAGCCTAGAATTAAGGTGGCTTAAGAGACCCATAGGGGTGGACCCGAGAAGGACTCAACTTTCGGTAAGAGACGACGACTGTGGTCGGCCAAGGATCTCAGACCGCAGGTCGCCATGACCTTGCGTCTGGATGAGACGCAAGGAAAGGAGGGTGTATGAGACTCGTTCGCGTGGCCGGTCTGGCTCTGATTCTTGCCTCGGTCGTCGCAAGTGCGTCGGCCGCAGGCTGGACCAGGTGTCCGGACGTTACCGGCCTGCCGAGCGGTAAGCAGGTCAAGGGCGGCGGCGGGATAGCGGCAGTCGAAGACGTCGTCTACCTTATTCCCGGCGACAACACGCTCGATTTCATGAAGTACGACGGCGTAGCCTGGGCCCCGATCGTGCCGGGCGTACCTGAGGGCGCGAAGAAGAAGAGGGTCAAGAAGGGCGCCTGGCTGGTGAGCGCGGATAACAAGGTCTACGTGTTCAAAGGCGGCGGCACCAACGAGTTCTACCAGTACGACCCGAGCACGAATACCTGGGCGACGCTGGTCGGTCCCGGTTTCACGAAGGGCGTGAAGGGTGGATTCGCCACGGTCGTCTCGCTGGCGGGCACGAAGTACATCTATGCCGGGAGCGGCTCCAACACGAGTGAATGGAAACGGTTCAACCTGAGCACGCTCGCCTGGGAAGCGGCCAGTCCGGCCAGCCTGCCGGTCGAGAAGGCGAAGGTCGGTAGCTGCTTGGTCACGGATGAGACCGGGGTGGTCTATTTCCTGCTCGGCAACGGCAGCAACGTGAATTCCTTCTATGCCGCGGACCTCAATCAGGTCACGCCGGCCTGGGCGCCGAAGACGCCGCTGCCGATGACCGTGCCGGGCGGCAAGGGCAAGAAGAAGGTCAAGGAAGGCGGCTGCATCGAGAACCTGGGCGGTACGTTCTATGCCGTCAAGGGTGGCAGCACGACCCAATTCTGGTCCTACCTGCCGGCAACCGATGCCTGGACCTATGTCGGCGAGGTTGGCGATGGCGGCGCAACCAAGGGCATCAAGTGCGGCAAGTCCCTGGCCACGGGCAAAACCGGTGTCTTCGCCATCATCGGCAACAATACGCCCGGGTTCTGGTACTACAGCCCGGTCTTCAATATGGGGCACGGCTCCGACCCGGCGGCGATGACCGGTGCGGTGGCGCCGCGCGCCACGCATATGCGGCTGACCCCGAATCCGGCCCGCGCCGGTGCCGGTGTTGCCTGCGCACTGCCTGAGGCCCAGGTTGCGACGTTTGAAGTTCGCAACACCCTCGGTCAGGTCGTGGCAACAGCGACAAGCCAGGACGGCCGGTTCCTGATTCAGGACCTGGTCCCCGGCGTCTATACGCTGAGTGTTGAGGCGCCAGGTTTCCAGGAGCAGGAGAAGCTCGTCGTTCTCAAGTAGCAGCGATTTCGACAACAAGGCGCCCTGGGACAACCCGGGGCGCCGGTCTTTGAGGGTAGGTTCGGGCTTGACGCGGTCGGGCAGCAGGCCTATAATTGTATCTGGCGATGGGCTCTGCCCTCAGGTGTGACCTCTGCGGGCGTTTTCGGCAAACCGCAAAGAACTTGGAGGAGACGATGTACAAGTCAATCCGCTATTTCCTGATTGTCCTTTTGTTGCCCGGGCTGCTGCTGGCCCAGAAGTGGGCGGCGCGTTATGATGCCGGCGGCAATGATGCGATGACCGCAATGGCGGTGGACCCGGCGGGCAATGTCTATGTCACCGGACACAGCGTAGGTACGGGCACCGCAAATGACTTCATGACCATCAAGTACACCCCGGCCGGCGACACGGTCTGGACCCGGCGCGCGGGCGGAACCGGCGACGATTCGGCCTTTGCGATTGCGCTGGATGGTTCGGACAACATCTATGTCACCGGCTGCCGGGAATCTCTGGGGACCGGGCAGGACTATCTGACCGTCAAGTACAACTCGGCGGGAGTCGTGCAGTGGGCCAGGACCTATACCGGTCCGGGTGTCGGCACGGACCAGGCCCGTGCACTTGCGATTGATGGTTCGGGCAATGTCTATGTCACAGGCACCAGCGATTCCAGTGCAACCGGCGCGGATTTCCTGACCATCGCCTACAGTTCGAGCGGCGCGGTGAGTTGGACCGCGCGCTATGCCGGGAGCGGAACCGATATGGCGGCCGGGCTCGGGCTGGACGGGGCCGGCAGCGTCTATGTCGCAGGTTCAAGCTGGGGCGGGACAACGCCGCAGTTGGACTATCTGCTGGTTCGCTATCGGGCCGGAACCGGAGACAGCGTCTGGACCCGGCGGCACAATGCCCTGCCGAACGGGAACGAGTATCTCTCGGCGCTGGCGGTGAGCGGGCCGGACGGCATCTTTATCACCGGCGCGAGTGAGAGTACCGGGACGAGCATTGACTGGCTGACCCTGCGCTATGACTCGGCCGGGACCAGGCTCTGGGTCAGGCGCTATGACCGGAACCGTGACGCGGATTCGGCGGTTGCGCTGGTCCCGGACCCGGACGGAAGTGTCTATGTCACCGGCTACACCTGTCCCAACAGCGGCAACGAAGACGAGGACATCTCGACCGTCAAGTACGGGCCGACCGGCAGCGTACTCTGGACCCGGACGTATGACCAGCCCGGCAGCCAGAGCACGGACAAGCCGCACGACATCTTCCGGGACGCACTCGGCAACGTTTATGTGGCGGGAACGGTCGAGACGAACAACAATCTGGACTTCGTGGTCCTGAGATATGAACCCGGGGGCACGCTGCTCTGGTCGGCGCGGTACAACGCCGCGACCGATGACGACGACCTGGGCATTGCGGTCCGGGCAACGGCATCGAGCATCTTTGTCGGCGGCAGTTCCTGGAGCGGGTCAGGTTATGACTTCCTGACCATTGCCTATGCCGCGCACGATGCCGGCATCGCGGCGATTAACGAGCCGCAGGGGACGCTCAAGCCATTCCCGATTACGCCGGACGTGACAATCCTGAACTCCGGTTCCAGTTCCGAGGACGTGACGGTTCACGTCTGGATTTCGCCGGTCGCGGGCACGCCGATCTACTACGATGTCCAGACGGTCTACGGGCTGGCCGCAGGCGATGACTACGACATGCAGTTCCACACGTTCATCGGCAGCATGGGGATGTACGTCATGACCTGCTCGCTGGCGCTGCCCGGTGACCAGAACAAGGCGAACGACACCGCCCGCAGCAACTTCACGCTCCAGTGGACCCAGTATCCGTACTGGTTCCCCCAGTTTCCGGTGCCGAGCGGGCCGAAGCTGAAGCTGGTCAAGAACGGCGGGTCGCTCGCCTATGGCCAGGTCTACGGGAACGACAATGACACGCGCTATCTCTGGGCGCTGAAGGGCAGCAACACTCGCGAGTTCTACCGGTTCCATCTCTATGACGGCGACACGTGGCATGCGCTGGAATCGATTCCCTGTTCGCCCTTCAAGAAGAAGGGCGTGAAGAACGGCGCCGGTCTGGCCTATGACCGGTACGACACCGCGGTCTTTGCCTTGAAGGGGAACAACACCGCGGAGTTCTGGAAGTACGACCCGCGTGTCAACTGGTGGTTTCAGCAGGACGACCTGCCGCCCGGCCTGAGCTACAAGAACGTCAAAGGCGGCGGCTCGATGCTGTTCTATCGCACCGGGGCCAACAGCTACATCTATGCGCTGAAAGGCAACAAGAAGAAGGAATTCTGGGCGTTCCATGTGAACGGTGACAGCTGGTTCCCGCGCGAGACGGTGCCGGGTGGATTGCTGAACAAGGGGATGGGCGACGGCAGTTGCCTGGTCAATGCCGGGGGTACGTTTTATGCCCTGAAAGGCCCGTACAACGAGTTCTATGCTTACCTCCCGGGTACGGACAGTTGGGCCCCGCGCCGGCCGATGCCGATCCTCGGCGCGGACGGCCGGAAGAAGAAGGCCAAGGACGGCACGGCTCTGTGCTACAATGGCGGCGACCATGTCATCTATGCCCTGAAAGGCGGGACGAATGACTTCTGGGGCTATTTCACGGCGGTGGATACCTGGGTGCCGTTGACGCCCCTGACGACTTCGCCCAGCGGCAGGATCGTCAAGGGCGGTGCAGCGCTGGCGTACGGCAACGGCTACGCCTGGGCTTTGCGGGGCAACCGGACGAACGAGCTGTGGACCTATGACCCGGGTGACGCATTCCTGGACGACGGTCAGGGACCCGGAGGTTCAGGTTCGGTCGAGGTGGCCGGGATTCCGCTGCCTGAAGGGCTCGACGGCCTGCGAATCAGCCCGAACCCGGTGCGGTCGGTTGCGACGGTGCGACTGCCGCCGGACATGACGTGGGCCCAACTCGAGCTGTACGACGTCACCGGCAAGCTCGTGCGGCTCTTGCCGGCCCTTGGCTCCGAAGTCTCACTGGAGCGGACAGACCTGGCCGGCGGAGTGTACCTGCTCAGGGTCGTCGGCGCGGACCGGAGCCTGGTTCGGAAGGTCATTGTTGAGTAGCCCGGGCGGACTGGCAGAAAACGCTTGACAAGAACCGGATTTTGTCTATATCCTTGTGGTAATGAGGAGGTTGAAAGCACCTAGGATTCTTGGTCCGTGACAATCTGGAACTAAGCCGTTCTCTTGCAGGTTCCCCTCTTTCTTACCCACCTACCCAATATCACACCTCCTGCTTGCGAGAGGGCGGCTTCCTCTTGAGCAGAGAGCGAGGGAGCGAAGGACTGAGAAGCAGGGGAATGCAAAATACAGATTGCAGATTGGCGGAAGAAAAGGCAAGGCTCAAGACTGAAGGAGCGCGAGAGTCAGGGAGCGAGAGAGACGCAAGAAAGCAGCGAGGGCTAGAGGCCCTCGCTGAACTGCTCTTGAAGAGACAGGTATTACTTCAGAACTGAGACCTTGCCCCGGACACTGGCGTTGCCGGCCGTGACTTCATAGAAGTACATGCCGTCGGCAACCCGCGAACCGGTGTTGTCTCTGAGGTCCCACAGCGCGCTCGACACGCCGGCATTGAGCGCGCGGTCGAGTACCGTGCGGACCAGATTCCCCGAACTGGAGTAGATACGAACTGCGACGTTCCCGGACCTGGGCAGACTGAACGAGATGGTGGTCGGGCGATTGGCCGGACTGGGTGCAACGCTGACCAGTTTCAACGGTGTTTCGACGTTGCCCTCGTGCACACCGGTCGGCGGCAGCGAGGCCTCAATGTAAGCGCGGATAACCGTCTCATTGAACCCGGACGAGTTGCCATAGAGGACGATTCCCGCGGTGTCAATCACGTAGTTCAGCGGGATGTAGCCGTTGATGTTGTAGAGCGGCCACGCCGTGCCCGGGTCGCGCAGGAACGGATAGGTGTAGTTACGGGCATAGACCTTCACCGTGTTCATGTTCTCGCCCAGGTTGACGGCGAAGGGGACGAAGCCCTGGGCACCGTAGTCGTCATACATGGCCTGCATGCGCGGCAACTCCGCGCGGCAGCCCGGTCAGGTCGATTGCCAGAACAGGAGCTGGACCACCTTGCCGCGATAGTCTGACAGGGTGTGGTTGACCCAGGCCGTATCTGGAATCGTGAAATCCGGCGCCTGAGCGCCCGGCTGGGGCCACGCCATCAGAAGGGCAGGTGCCAGCGCCAGCACCGCAAGCGCGGCGAGGAACAACCTTCTCTTCATGATTTAACCTCCTCGGACATTAAGCAAACCAAACTTGTCTCAACGCAAGACCCAAGATTATAGACCCCTGCCCGGGCGTGTCAAGCCGGGAAGTGAGCGGGGGGCTTGGGGCAGGGGTCGGGGGTCAGAGGCCGGTGGCCTGCCTTGACTTTGGCCCCGGTTCGGCTATCCTTTAACAATTGCGGTTCATGGCAGACCGCCCAAATGTCAATGCGGAATGTGGAATGATGAATGCGGAATTCCGAGATCTGCATTCCGCAATCTGCAGTGCAGAGAGGAGTTTGTTGTGATTGAATTCAAGAATGAACCCTTGACCGACTTCTCGCGCGAAGAGAACAGGCAGAAGATGCTCGCCGCCCTGAAACAGGTCGCAGCCCAGTTCGGGCGGGACTACGACCTGATTATCGGCGGCAAACGCGTCAGGACCGCGGACAAGTTCCATTCCTACAATCCTTCCGAGAAAACCGAAGTGCTGGGCACGTTTGCCAAGGCCGGCGCAAAGGAAGCGAAGCTGGCGATTGAGGCGGCCTGGAAGCGGTTCCAGACCTGGCGCTTCGCCCCTGCCGACGAGCGCGCCGGCTACCTGTTCCGCGCCGCGAGCATCATGCGCCGGCGGAAGTTCGAGATGTCGGCCTGGATGGTCTGCGAGGTGGGCAAGAGCTGGGCCGAGGCCGACGGCGACGTGGCCGAAACGATTGACTTCCTGGACTTCTATGGCCGGGAAGCGATGCGCTACAGCGGCCCGCAGCCGGTGACGCCGTATCCGGGCGAGATGAATGAACTCCAGTACATTCCGCTGGGCGTCGGCGTGGTGATTCCGCCCTGGAACTTTCCGTGCGCAATCATGGCCGGGATGACCTCGGCCGGGCTGGTGACCGGCAACACGGTAGTCCTGAAGCCGTCGAGCGATTCGCCGCTGATTGCGGCCAAGTTCATGGAGGTGCTGGAAGAAGCCGGCGTACCGGCCGGGGTCGTCAACTTCGTGCCCGGTTCCGGCGCGAGCTGCGGCGATACGCTGGTCGGGCATCCCCTGACCCGGTTCATCTCATTCACCGGCTCCAAAGAGGTCGGCCTGCACATCAACGAACTGGCGGCGAAGGTCGCGCCCGGGCAGGTCTGGATTAAGCGAGTGGTCGCCGAGATGGGCGGCAAGGATACGATTGTCGTAGATTCCGAGGCGAACCTGGAAGACGCCGCGGCGGGCGTGGTCGCCTCGGCCTACGGGTTCCAGGGCCAGAAGTGTTCAGCCTGTTCCCGGGCGGTGATTGACGCCCGGGTCTATGACGAATTCGTCAAGCTCGTGCTGCCGAAGGTGAAGACGATTCTGGTCGGCCCGACCAAAGACCCGGTGAACTACATGGGTCCGGTCGTGAACCAGAAGGCGTTCGACAGCATCATGGAGTACATCAAGGTCGGCAAGACCGAAGGGAGACTGCTCGCGGGCGGCAAGGCGGCGCCGGGCAACGGCTGGTTCATCCAGCCGACCGTGTTCGGCGACATCAAGCCGAAAGCGCGGATTTCCCAGGAGGAGATTTTCGGGCCGGTACTGGCGCTGCTCAAGGCGCCGAACTTCGACCGGGCGCTGGAAATCGCCAACAACACCGAGTACGGCCTGACCGGCGCAGTCTACAGCAACAACCGGGCAAAGCTGATGAAGGCGAAGCAGTTGTTTCATGTCGGGAACCTGTATCTGAACCGGAAGTGCACCGGCGCGCTGGTCGGCGTGCATCCGTTCGGCGGGTTCAACATGTCCGGCACCGACTCCAAGGCCGGCGGCCGGGATTACCTGCTGTTGTTCCTCCAGGCGAAGTTGGTGAGCGAGAAAGTCTGAAACCGGGAAGTCAAATTGCAGACTGCCGAGCGCAGAGTCCAAAGTCATTCTGCAATCTGTAATCTGCAATCTGCATTCCTCAGTGGCCCCTTCCTGTAGAAGCGGCGGGAGAGGTTAACTTGAAAGACAAACTCGAAGCTCGAAACCCGAAACCCGAAACCGGCGGGCGGCGTCGGGTACTGATTCTGGGCGCGGCGGGAAGAGACTTCCACAACTTCAACGTCTTCTTCCGCAACAAGCCCGAGTACGAAGTCGTGGCATTCACCGCGACCCAGATTCCGGACATCGAGAACCGGCAGTATCCGCCGGAACTGGCCGGGAAGCTGTATCCGCAGGGGATTCCGATTCTGCCCGAGGCCGGGTTCCCGGCGCTGATCAAGCAGTACGGCATCGACGTAGTCGTGTTTGCCTACTCGGACGTGAGATTCGAATACCTGATGGACAAGGGCTCGACCGCGCTGGCGTGCGGGGCCGACTACTGGCTGATGGGCGGCAAGAGCACGATGGTGAAGTCGTCCAAACCGGTGATTGCGGTCTGCGCGGTGCGGACCGGCGCGGGCAAGAGCCAGACGACCCGCCGCGTGGCCGAGGTCCTGAAGGAGCTCGGCAAGCGAATCTGCGTCGTGCGGCACCCGATGCCCTACGGCAACCTCGTGGAGCAGGAAGTCCAGCGCTACGATACGGTCGAGGACATGGTGAGGCACAAGTGCACCATCGAGGAGCGCGAGGAGTACGAACTGCACATCAACCAGGGGACGACGGTCTTTGCCGGGGTTGACTACGAGAAAATCCTGCGGACCGCGGAGAAAGAATTCGATGTCGTGCTCTGGGACGGCGGTAACAACGACCTTTCGTTCTATGTCCCGGACCTTCACATCGTGGTCGCCGACCCGCTGCGGCCCGGGAACGAGAACAGCTACTATCCCGGCGCGTCGGTTTTCCGTTCGGCGGATGTGATTGTCATCAACAAGATGGACTCAGCGACGCCGGAGCAGATTGCGGCGATCAAGGAAAGCGCCCGGAAGTACAACCCGGACGCTACGCTGGTCGAGGCCAATTCGGCGCTGGCCGTGATGTCAGGGAACGAAGCCGATATCCGCGGGAAGCGCGTGCTGGTCGTAGAAGACGGCCCGACGACAACCCACGGCGAGATGGGTTACGGCGCCGGGCTGGTCGCGGCGAAGCGGTTCGGGGCCGGTGAAATCATCGATCCGCGGCCGTTCGCGGTCGGCTCGATTCACCGCGCCTATGACAAGTACAGCCACCTGAAGGAAATCCTGCCCGCGCTGGGCTACGGCGAGACCCAGATTCGCGAGCTGGAAGAGACGATTAACCAGGCCTCGGCTGACCTGGTCGTGACCGCGACGCCGATTGACATCACGCGGATTCTGAAGGTGAACAAGCCGATGGTGCGCATCGGTTATGCGCTGAAGGAACTATCGAGTCCGGACCTGAAAGATATCATCACCCGCTTTGTATCGCAACGGAACGCATAAAGCAGGGTGAGATCCCACCGGGCCGGCCCGATTCGGGTCGGCCCGGTTCCATTTTGAACCACGGATGACCAAAGACTCCGCCGGGAGCGGGATTCGAGGATTCAAGGGATGACTTGAATCCTCGAATCCCTGACCCCCGGATTCTTTTCTCTGCCGCGCGAACAAGGCTCTTGCCAAAGAACAGAAATGCGCTATTATCATTGCCATGCGGAGTCGCTTCATCAAGGATGAGATGATCTACACCGGCGCCCAGCTTAATTCGCTGTACGCGCTGGATACGTTCGGCGTGGCCGGGGATTCGATTGTCTCCTTCATCGGCCCGGTGGACGTGTCGATTCGGGAGATTGTGGACATTGACGACCAGAAGGCGGGCAAGCGCATTGCCGCGCCCAGGATGCTGCACTTCATCGCCGAGCACTTCGAGAGCGACCTGGAGAAGACGATTCTGCGCCAGTACTTGATGATTGATATCCTGAAGGACGTAGTGAACGAGAAGATCGGCAAGCCGATTATCCGGCGGGTGGGGAACGACCTGTTCGACAACGACCACAAGCTGACGATTACGACCGCCACCGCGTCGCCGGTTTCGTGCCTGTTTCACGTCGGCATCAATGTCATCGCGCCGGACGAACCGACCGCGAAGGCCAAAGGGCTTTCGAACTACAACCTCGACCCGGTGGTCGTCGCACCGGAGGTCCTTGACCGCTACACCAGGGAAATCGAACGGATTGCCCTGACGCGCTGCAAGGTGCGCTGGGTCGAGTAGCCCGCACAACGCAAAGGGCTCGACGCCGGATGCGAGGCGAACGATGAAGAATCTCAAACGCTATTTCCTGGCCGGACTGGTTTCGCTCCTGCCGCTGGGAGTCACGGCTTTCCTCATCTACTTCCTGGTCGACACGCTGGGGCCGATTCTCGGTTCCCTGCTGCATTTCCTGCCCGCGATGCGCCATCTGCCGCAGGTCGCCTACTCGGTCATCGGTTTCGTCCTGCTGCTCATCGCCATTCTGCTGATTGGCATGCTCGCGACCGGCTTTGCCGGGACCTGGCTGCTGCGCCTGACCAGCGAGTTCTTCAGCCGCCTGCCGCTGCTGCGGACAGTCTACGGCACGGCGCGCCAGCTTACCGACGCGGTGCTGGTGGACCGCAAGTCGCTGAAGAAGGTAATTGCCCTGGAATACCCGCGCCGCGGAATGTACTCCATCGGCTTCCTGATGTCGGAAACGCCGGTTTCGTTCGCGAACGGGAAGAAGTGCGTGTTTGTCTTTCTGCCGGTCACGCCGACGCCGACATCGGGTCAGGTGCACCTGGTGCCGGTCGAGGAGATTCTGGAAACCGACCTGGGCGTGGACGAAGCGCTGAAGGTCTTCGTGTCCGGCGGCGCGGTGATGCCGGAGTCGCTCCGGAACCGGCCGCCGCCGGGCAGCGCCTAGACCAGCGGTTCGAGCAGACCGGCGACCGCTTTCAGGAACTCCTGCGCCGCGGGAGCGAAATCCTGCTCCGGCTTCTCGGAGCGCAGCGCGAGAACGGCCCGGACTATATTGCGACTCATCACCGGCACTGCGAGTTGAGCACCCTCCTGTTGAACTTCGCCCGAGAACGCCGAACGCAAAGCCAACTCACGCCCGCCGGTCGCGCCGTTGCCCTGAGTGCCGCACCAGGGGCCGGGTTCGAGCCGGCGCTCCCGCACCAGATAGATGCCGGCCCAGAGCAGGGACGGCGTCTCCACGCGCAGGAAGTCAAGCACGCGCTCCAAGGCCTGACCCGGATGCTCGGCCGAGTCAATCAGATGTCGGACGGTTGCCAGACGGTCCATCGGGTTCAAATCAGGAGCTTGCCGTCCTTGAGAATCAGTTTGCCGTCGGCATGGACTTCGCCGGCCTGGCGGAAATCGCAGACCATGTCCCAGTGCAGCGATGACTTGTTGACGCCACCGGATTCGGTGAGCGAGGCGCCGACCGCGAGATGCATGGTGCCGCCGATTTTCTCATCGAACAGGGTGTGTTTCGTGAAGCGCTGGATGCCGTAGTTGGTGCCGAAGGAAATCTCGCCGACGTAGCGCGCCCCTTCATCCGAGTCGAGCATTGCGTTCAGGTATTCCTCGCCCTTCGCCGCGCGGGCCTCGACGCACTTGCCCTTCTCGAACCGGAGCCGGACGTCTTCGACCTCCTTGCCGCCATAGACAGCCGGGAAGGTGAATCGAATCGTGCCCTCGACCGAGTCTTCAATCGGGCCGGTGAAAACCTCGCCATCCGGGAAGTTCTCTTTGCCGTCGCAGTTAATCCACTTGCGCCCGCCGCAGTTAAACCGGAGGTCGGTATCCTTCGTCTTCATCTCGATGGTCTTGACCTGGTTCAGGTAGTCCACGATGCGCGCCTGCTCTCTTGACACTCTCTGCCATTCGGCTATCGGGTCCGGTTTGTCAAGGAGCATGGCGCCGAACACGAAGCTCTCATACTCCTCC
>Ga0315288_10009228_pt1 | contig 12433 bp, 15 predicted proteins | sample YL17G11_20_MG_FD_203454 | JGI IMG/M metagenome (GOLD analysis project Ga0315288, IMG submission 203454) | Sediment microbial communities from Yellowstone Lake, YNP, Wyoming, USA - YL17G11_20 | ecosystem: Environmental > Aquatic > Freshwater > Lake > Sediment | place: USA: Wyoming | collected...
TTAATATATTTTTAAATTCATTTTATTATTCTAGTTGAAGTTTCCAAGCAATTGAAATGCGGAGCCCCTTGCAGTATCGGTTGAATGCAATACCCTTGTGAAAATATGCTGCGGGGAAAAGAATGCCGCGATTGTATAATGGTAATACTGCGATTCGAGAGAATGGGTCGTCATTTTGTTGATTCGGAATCTTAAATAGGAATTCGCCGCCGATATCATCCGCGGTTTCCGCGGTTATTTGCTTATTCGTATAAATGCAGAATGTGTAACTATTATTGGACGAATCATCTTGATGAAACGTGCCGTCCTGACCGAATGTCTGCCCGTTGGCATAAACGCGCTGCACAGTGAATTTGCGGTTTGCCGCGGTCTCGATTTTGGATTTCAGGTGCGTGCTGAAAAATGGGTCATCTGTCAGCGTCATCATCCAGAAAGGGGTGGATACGGGCGAGTTTTGAGACATTTGTCCGAACGACCACGCGGGGCGTTTTACGGTGCTTGCGCACGTTTCGAGCTCTTCCGGTGTGAGAAATGCGTCAAATATCTGGATTCTATCGGTCATTGGAGTGGTGGATATGTCGAATATGCTGATTATGAATGTAATTAATTACTTAATTACATTTTTAAATTATTTTTTTCTATTATATATTAATATAATATATAATAAGACAAAACAGACAAACCAGAAAAACAGTAAAAATGAAAGCGAATAAAACAATGAATTTTATAAAATTAATTAGTAAGAAGCGCGTATTTTTACTGCAAGTGTTTGCGAATTTAATTACGCAGCTGGGAATCACGTATGGCGTTTCAAAATCGGGTTTAAAAAATAACAACATGTGGACCCTTTTTGCATTTCAAATTTGCATTATATTAATTTTAGCATTTGTAAGAATGCCGCCCATAATAAAATTCGTGTTATTTTGCGCGTTTTCAATTTCATTTGGAATCCAGCTGTCTGTATTTAATAAAACCAGCTATGAAGACCTTGTGAATTTTGCAATTATCGGAACAATCTGCATTTTTATCGCAATGGCAGCGGTCGGAACCCTTCTTTCTTTTTTTGAAATAAATTTAGGAGACACATTTGCATCGGCATTGCTGTACTTGTTGATGATATTAATAATTGTTCAACTTGTTGTAATCTACACGAAAAAATATGATGCGCACATTCGAGCCATATCTGGCGCCGGATTATTTCTATTTTCTCTCTTTATAATTTACGACACAAATCACATTTTGCAAAGAAACTATGACGGAGACTTCATAACAGCGTCAATGGATTATTATTTGGACATTATCAACACATTCTATAATGTATTAAACTTGAATAATGAAATATGAATAAAATAAATCAAATTAAAAATACAATAAACGAAAATAAATTATATATTAATATATCGATAATATATATATAAATTAATAGTATAACAATCAATGGCATCAAGAAGAGCAAGAGCAACAAGAGCAGCAAGAGCAACAAGAGCAGCAAGAGCAGCAAGAACAAAGTATTACAAGAAATCGAAATCGCGTTCATATAAAGGAAGAGGAGGAAGACATTCGCCTCCATCTTACGTTGGTTCTATACGGGGCGAATTTATAAATTCCAATGGTCAGCAACTATTTAGAAATCCGACTGGAGGCATTGCTTAAAACAATAATAAAAAAATAATAAAAAATATTTTTATTTTTATTATTCGTCACAGCCAAACCGCATATATTTAATAAATGATGTCAATAGGAGGAAGTTGGTACATGTTTCCCCATACTTTGTCTTCGTCTTCATTGTCTTCGTCATCGTCGATGCTGCTGATGGTTGTCAAGTTGCCTTCTGATTCGTCGTCGTCGTCGCCTGAGTCCGACGACCCTTCGTCATCACCTGACTCTGAATCAGAGCCGTACATTTCATGCTGCCATTCGGGGTCAACATTTTCTTCTCCATTCTGCATGTGACAAACTGCATCATAGAGTAGATTGAAACCAAAATTTGCAACCATTACCATCAAGTCGTCTACGACGGATGAAACATTGCTTCCATCGGTTTGCGAGTTTCCAGCGATTTCGATTGCATTTTGAACAAATTGTTCAATTTCTTCTTCAATGCGGAGCGAAGTAAGCTCATAGTTCAGCAGCATAACGCCTTCATCATAAGAAATGGGCGTGACAATTTTTTTCGCGTTTTCTTCAATGGGTGCACGACAAAGAGGGCACGAATTGTTGTATTTCAGGTGACCAAGTAAACATGTGAGGCAAAATGTGTGTCCGCATGGAGTGGTTGCGAGATTTTTTGTTTGTCCGCGTTCTTGTTGTTCCAAGCAAATGGAGCAAGTGTTTTCTTCCTTTTGTTCTTCCTTTTGTTCTTCTTTTTGTTCTTCCTTTTGTTCTTTTTGTTCTTCTTCAAATAGCTTTGGTGACGGATTCGCAAATTCAAACCCGATGCATCCAATGATGCTATGGCGTCTTGTAATTGAGCCCAACTTGAAATAGTCAATGTTGTTTCCACTTATGTTTGTGTTTCCGTTGTTTCCGTTTCCACTGTTGATAATAATGTCCGTCATGAAAACGTAGTCGATGGTCGATGGTTCTGTAGAAATATGAATATAATAAAAAAGTATTCAATTTATATTTTTTCACACATTATAAATCAAAAAATAAATTTAAATGAAATGAAATGAAAAAATACGAATGCGATTTAAAATAAATAAAAATTGATTTTTGAAATATAATATTGTGAATCATATAAAACGAGAGAGAGTATTGAAAATGACGAATTACACCAGTTCGGCTCAACACTTTCATCTGACATGGAAATATGGAGTAAAAGCGCGAGACGATTACATTGAAATTGAAATCGGCAATGACCAAGACGAAAAGGACAAACAAAAAGAAAAAGAATCCAAGACCATTCAAATAAGACGCTGGTCGACATTCAAGTGTCATAATTTTCCAGATGGAGCAATTGTTACTGGATTTCGAGGTCGCCGAGATTATAAAGATGGAGTGTGTGATGGCATTATGTGTTGCGCGTGGTGCAAAGAAAACAATCATTTTATAACGTGGGCTTCCACGTTATCAAACGGTTACAATTCGAAATTCAGCGTGACCGATTTTGAGACCTTGAAACTTTGCAACGAAGAAGAATTTACGTTGAAGAATGAAGATGCAATATCCAATATTCGAAAACATTTCAGATGACGAGACGATGAGATGGAGAGAAATAGCTAAAAAATAAATCATCAATTTTATTTTTATTGTAAGAATTTAGCTTTTTTTTTATTCTTATTCTTCTTTTTAATATTTTTTTTGGTATAAACCACATCGTTCACAGTTGTCCTGCTTGCAAAGTCGTCGTCATCACATTTTTCTTTTTCTTTTTCTTTACCCTTTTCTTTTTCTTTATCATCATCATCCAGCACAACAAGACCACTTTCATCATTTTTTATTTCAATCGGGTCAACTTTTTTTTCGCTCAAGACGAGAACATCATCATGTTCTGCATCATTGGTTGCATTTGTTGCACTTGCCGCGCCATCAACTTTAATACTGCTAAAATAACCACCCATTTTTATAATTAATCTATAAAATAAAAATAAAAGATAAAATGAATAACAAAGAAATAAAAAATTAAAATACAATAATAATAAATATATTATCTAACGATATTAAAGAGATGTGGACATGTTACATTGTGAGTGAGTGACAAGAGCTCAGGTTTAGCAATGTTGTACACTTATCACCTTTAAATATAAAAAAAATCAAAGATGTTTCTGAGCTCATTTAGCTCAGTTGGTCAGAGCGTGGGTCTTATGAGCCCAAGGTCGCGGGTTCAAGTCCCGCAATGAGCATTTTGTAATTTTTTACACCCATTTTGACAACCTTACAGCTGTATAATTAAACATAGGTTGTCAGCATCCAGCGGTACCAACCCGCATCACCAACAACAAACAAAAAACAAACAAACAAATGTCATTACATACAGTAAGACATGAACAAATGCAAATGCATACATAACAACACAAAAAACACATGCAAGGTAATGAAAACAACGACACGAATATGTCAATGAAAAGAGCAAACAAACATAACCGACTGAGTTGTTTGATTTCGACTTCTATTTCATTTCATTCGATGTGTTTAGTAATTATCAAAATTGCGGATATGTGGTTTATAAGTTTGTTAACTGTGTGGTTTGGTTTGTCACAAGTTTGTTAAAAGTTTGTCACAAGTTTGTTAAAAGTTTGCATAGTCAACCTCAAACAAACGCCCCATCCAACAGAAACCATACTCGATTTGGTTTTATTGGTTGGTTAATTAATAGAATTTACAACAAACAGCAGTATAATGACCAAAGTGTCAATTGTTGTAAGCAGCCAACCCCAACCCAAACAAAACCCCTACTATTTCATATCCCTATCCCTATCCCTATCTTATTATAGCATATAGCATATAGCATGTAGCACATACATTCGCACATATTTGCAATCCATACTCAACCCAAAAAAAAGGTAAATGGACCCCAAACATATAACCCAATAAACGTGTGTAGCTTATTAAAATCTAACACTAATACATTTTGCAGGACGCAGCAGGAGGAGGACGACGGACGACGACATCAAGACAGAACAGGACGCAGCAGGAAGAGTAAAAATAAAAAAAACAAAAAACAAAAAACAAAAAACAAAAAATAAAAAAAACAAAAAAAACAAAAAAACAAAAACAAAAAAAAATCAGAAAACAAAAAACAAAAAAAATACATTTACATATATATGAGGTGACTAAGACCATCGGCATCACACTCGGCATTTTTTTTGCATACAACTCATTCGCTTATTTTTACTATTTTTAGAATGAGTGAATGCAACATGATGTAAATGTAACTTTTTGTTGTTTTTCTGAATGTGACGATAATAATAAAAATGTGACAACTCCGTTTCGCGCGAATGGCCGAGTGGTCTAAGGCGGTGGACTTAAGCCCCACTATCTCAGGATGCGCAGGTTCAAACCCTGCTTCGCGCAAATTTTTTGTAATATTATTGTATTATATAATTATATAATACAATAATAATAATATTACAAAAAATACATATAACTATTTAACAGAAAAATTACATCATCAATTACATAAAATAATTTTGTTGTGTATAATATATATATATATATATATATATATGAAAGTTGCGTTTTTATTGAAGGGGTTTTATCGTCTTGATAATACACAGAGTGGTATCAGATTTACTTTTACTGGACAAAATCAAAACTATCATTTTAATAATGTTATTGATAATTTTTATGAAAATGTATATATACCTTTAAATAATACATGTGATTGTGATTGGTATTTTGTAACATATGAAGATATTGACATATTAGAGTTTAAAACATTTTTATTAAGTAAAATGCCGTTATTTAAGTTTATTCTTATGAAACAAACTGATGATTCAACTGCAATACAAAATTTCTATTATGGTGTTAAACACATAGCAGATAATAAAAAATACGACCGATACATATTTGCAAGAAATGATTTGGAATACAAAAAAACTTTTGATACTTTTTTACCAGTATATGATTCACTTGAAGCAAAATTTTTTTATCTATTTAAAGAATTAACACATAACGATGATAGAATTTCTGATAATATATTCATAGTAGATAACAATGTTGAATTGTTTATCTTATTTCTCGAAGAATGTTTATCGCGTAATGACGTAAAAGAGTCGAAATATAATTTACACAATACATATGAAGTATTAGTAAAGTACTTCAAAACTATATCATCTCTTATAGATGGATGTTATGATAATGATACATCATATAATTACCCATTCTCAAATAATCCTGTATATAAATTTGCTAATCGCCCCTATTATTTTTAAAACTATATAATAAATTTTGTATAGAATTGTATATTATTTAATTTATATCAAGTTTCCATACATTAGATATCTTTATATTAATAATAACTTTTGGGTTATTATTAATTTTCATTCCAACATTTAACACGTAACCTATAATGCATTCCTACTCGTAATTAATCGTCACTACACTATTATTACTATAATTAAAAGAAGAATCAGTAGCACCATCTTCGTAAAAAAGTCCAAATCCCATAGGAAAAACAAAAATTAATAATAACCAGGCAGTTATATGGTATCCGCGTGAATATATCAAATTAAGGAGCCATGTAAGAGCAAGTGCCATAATAACAAAAAAAAATAGTACAGGTATTGTTGTTGTTTCATCACAATATTTTTTATTTTTTAAACACATTGCCGTGCCAATCGCAAGTGCTAAAGACACAATCGCTGTGATTACTAAATAAATAATTGCGGGCGTATTTAAAGACGCAACCGTCTTGTATATCGACATAACTGTATATATATATATATATATATTACATATTTATTCCTAAATACCTAAATAAATATAAATGTAGATGATTCATATGTGAATCTTTTACTTTTTTTTATTATTTTTTTGATTACTTTTTTTTTTGATTATTTATTTTTATTTAAATCGTCAAAAAATATAAATTGAAAACTTAAAATATATAATCATAATGTGCAGTGTTCCGACAAAGAAGCAAGCAACAAGAACAATGTCCGCCGCCCCCGCCAGTTATAACCCCACTCAAACCACCCCGTTTGAAGTGAAAATCGAGCTGATGAATAAAGAGACCGACGGAAGTGGAAGGCATTTCGGGTTTCTCAAATTGACAACGAGCCCCTTTCCTGAAGGGCACAAAAAAAGAGGCAACTACCGAGTCCACCTTGCGCTTGATGTTTCAACTTCAATGCGTGAAGAGAATCGTCTTGGGTTGGCAAAAGAGACGACTGCAAGGATGGTTGAGTTTCTCGCATCCGCCTCAAAAGAAAATCCAGAATTACAATTTTGGTTCACGCTCACCACATTCAGCACTGAAGCGAGAGTGGTCATCAACAATTCCAAGGTAAGTGAAGACACAGTGCGTCTAATCATTTCTACAGTTCAACAAATTCATCTTGAAAATTCAACCAGCTTTGAGGCATCATTCAAGCTCGACCGCGAAATCATGGAACAGCAAGCTGCAGCTGACCAGGAAGCCGGAAACGCCATTACCACTTTGCACATCGTGATGACAGACGGCGAAGTGACCGCCGGCAACAAGAATGAAGATGAGTTGAAGGACATGCTTTGCAACGACGTCGAACATGTGTTCATTGGCTACGGTGCAGGGCACAAGGCGGCATGTTTGATGAACTTGGCGAGTGTGAACGACAAGAGCAGCTACTTGTTTCTGGACCATCCGACCAAAATGGGTGCAATGTTTGCACAACTCTTCTGCCCGCACCTGTTCACCTCGATTTCCGATGTCGAGATTGAATTGACGGGAGCGAAGTTCCTCGACATTGAATCTGGCAACGAAGTTGAAACTCTGTTTGTCAAGCGCATTGCAGCCGACACGACCAAAACTTTACACCTTTTGACCGACCCAAGAGTCGATGCTGTGCACTACGCCGATGGCGATGAGGAAAGACACAGAGTCAAAGAAATCTACGTGCGAATGCAATTCCGCTCATTCGACAACGCAGACCTTGACGAGCCGCCCAATTTCCCCTTTTCCAAACTGTTCTCTGTTATATCGGCGACGACACACTCGCTCGATGTGCAAAAGGAGCGCAAGCGCTGGGCGGTTCTCGTGCTGATGAAGGATGCAAAGGAGTTGAAAAGTCGTGAGCAGACGTATCTGCAGATGATGGCAACGAGCCATTGGAGTCAGCGGGACCCAAAACAAAACGGCTTCAAAGAAGAAAAGGATGCACTCATTCGTCGCGCGACCGAACTCAAGGATGAAATCAAGGAATTCGCGGAGCAGAATGGAATTGCGGATGACGAGATGCTGAAGGATTTGACCACCGACCTTGTCATTTGCATTTGTGCAATTCCGAGCCACGAGCACGGGCTCATGTACATCAACTCGCGATTCAGGTCGTGCACGGATGAGACGCCAACGGCTGTGAGCGATTTGACGCCCCTTGACGACTACGTTCAAGATTTCGTGCATTCGTCCGGTTACAACTGTGGTGACGACCAGCTGTACTCATGCGGCGGAGACAATGATGAAGCGCTCCACCGACGAAGGTCAACTGGCGCGGCAAATGCGGCATACGACAACATGGCTCGAGTCATGTCACAAGACCCGCAGGACCAACAACAGCACCAACAACAACTGCAACGCCGCAACTCTTCCTACCGGCAACAACAGCAACAGCCTCAGAGCGATGATGTCAACCACCACTACATTGACAATGACGATGACTCGTTTTCCAATTCGAGTCATGTTGTAATCACCAATGACAACTACAACATGGAACTTTGCTCTGACGACGTGCCTACCCGTCGCTAAATCACACAATCACACACACACACACAGAAAAAACAACACACAGAAAAAATAAATAAAAAGAAATAAAAAGCACGCGAAAAACGTGCACAAATAAAAATGTTTTTTTATTTATTTATATAGGTTTAAATACCGCGCCGAGTCAAGTCAAAATATAAATGAAACTAATATAGAATTTATTTTTTATCCATCTATATCTATAAGAATCAATAATCATCGTTAAATAAATGTCAATCGCAGCAAGTGCACAGAATACAATGTTTGAAAAAATAGAAAATGAAGCAACAAAAAATAATGAAGAAGAAGTAAAAAATAATGAAGAAGTAACGAATGAAGAAATACACGATTCGGATGATGATATGATAGTTATATCAATTCGAGAAACTTATAAAAATGAGACAAATCAATCACAAGAAGTAAAAGAAGCACAATCACAAGAAGAAGTGAAAGAAGCACAAGCACAAGAAGAAGCACAAGAAGAAGCAGAAGTGAAAGAAGCACAAGAAGAAGCAGAAGTGAAAGAAGCACAAGAAGAAGCAGAAGTAAAATCAAAACAGCAAGGAGAAGAATTATTTTTCAAAGTAAAAAACGACATGGACAAAAAAAAGCTGTTTCCGATAATGCCGTGCAATATGGTATCTGCATTCGTGTGTGCAATGGAGAACGTTGAATATTTAGACATAAAAGATGTGGAGAGAAAAGCGCTTGTAATAGAACTTGTGAAATGTTTAGCATATATCAACAATGAATACGGCGCTAAAGAATGTTTTGATTACCTTTTTCAAAACAATATGACGGATGACATTATAAAAACAATCATTGATTGCACGAAGAGTCAGTATGATATTAATAAATACCCACACACAAATCGAAACATTGTGTTGTCGTGCGTGTCACTTTCAAAAAAAGTAAAAAATAAAACGAAACCAAAAATTGATTTATTAGACGATTTATTTGATTTTAAATTCAGTTTCTGTGATTTGAAGCGTTTTTTCAGAATAAAAGACAGCTCTAAAAGCGTCTAGGAATCAAGGATAACTTACATAACATATCAAATCGTTGGACGGTTTCACATTGGATTTCATAAGCATCTTAGTGATGGACGTGTCAATTGTGTATCCGTTATCGACTAAGAATGTCATGAGGTCAGGAAGTTCATCAACTGTTAAAAGTTTATTTTTATGATTCGGATGAAATATTGCAAAAATGCAAGGCGGGTTAAAACCATTGGAACCAGAACCACAACAGTCGCCATTTCCTCCATTTCCTCCATTGCCTCCACTGCCTCCATAGGTGTCAAAGTGCGACAATCGAGGGGAACGAATGCGTTTGACAATGTGGGTTAAATTTCCAGTTGGCATTTTATTAATGCGAATAATTTTTTTATAACATTGGTTTCGTTCATCATAAAATGGCGCGCCAACGATAGAATACATTACCATAATCAAAAAATGAAATAATAATAAAAAATGTTTCAGGTGACAATATGTGTATATATATATAATAAATAAAACAAAAAAAATATTTTATTCTTTTTTTGTTTTATTATTTTTATTTTGTTTTGTTTTTGGTCAGGGAAACTGATATAACCCCAAGACCGTTATTATTCGTCGCATTGAAGAACAGACGACATTGCCTTTTGGAGACGAGCGCCCGCCTTTGCATTCTCATGCTGACGCGTCCAGTAAGGAGGCGTGCGCTCCTTTTTTGAAGTGGCGGCGGCAGCGGCAGCAAGGGATGCGAGGATGTTTGCTGCTTCTTCGACCGCTTCGATGTGCGCGTCGTACTTTGCCGCTTGCCTCTTTGAGACCCTTTTGCCTGTGGGCTGTTCTTCGTGCTGTTGCTGCTGTGCTTGTTGCGCTGGGGCTGGGGCTGGCTCTTGTTTTGCGAATGCGACGGTTTTTTTGGCGGCGATGGTTGTTTGAGTTTGCTTTTGATTCACTTTTGAATTTCGGTTTGTTCTTCTGGTGGAAACGCCGCAGCAGGCAGCATCGCTGTGGTCTTCAAAGCATTCCTGGTCGTAGTCCGGCTGCTGCTGCTGCTTGTCATCATCGGTCGTGGTCGTGAGGTTCTTCTTTGCTGCGTTCAAGTAGTCGTAGCGAGTCGTGTGGCTGGCAACGTGGATGGAAGCGTGTCTGGTAACGGGAGTCATTATTGATTGCGTGGGTGTTTCTTGGTGGTGGAACTGATGATTGTAAAGTAAGATAATAAGTTTTCAATTTATATTTTTTACAGTGTAAAATACATAGTAAAAAATATAAAAGTATCGTAAAATGAAATAAATGATTTTGAAATGATTTCATTTTTTGAGCTGCCTCCATTCTCCAGCACAACCATGAACAAAAATGGATTTTGATATTTTCTCTGGAATTACATTTATTTTTATTTTGGAGACAGCAGCAAGTCTGTGCACAACGGTGCTGACCACATCCGGTCCTGTTAAATACAAAACATCGTAATCATTTTTAGGAGCGGATTGAATATGCATGCGTCGCCTAATCTCCGTTAATATTTCTATAAAAATCGGGTTTTGGGGTTTGGATGAAAATGCATAATTTGCAATTCGGACAGAGTGTTCAGGAATTCCTTTTCGAATGGGTTCATATTGAGCTTCATGGTTTGCAACATTGGTGATTATTTTTTCAACAAAGAAACATTCATTTGCGGTTATATTTTGAAGCGGTTTTCTAAGTACTACATCAGCGTCGAGGTACGTTCCGCCCGAATGATAAATAATCAAGTAGCGAATAATATCAAATTTCATAATATTTGTAGCCTTGTTGTAAATTCCCTCAAATTGAGGATATTCTAAAATTAAATTTTCGCAATCTGTTTTTGACCATAATTTTACTTGACAATTTGAGTTTTTCAATATGCTGGCAAATCCTTGACTGTATTTTTTATTTGGATGGTCAGTCGGGCTCGGTGCGTCAATGCCATACCAAATCAAATGAACAATCGGTGGAATAGTATTATTATTTGACACTGTCATTTCCTTTACCTCTTTTAGCTCCATTGTTATAATTATTTTTTTGTATTTTTTTGTGTTATATAATGTATAACCAATCAAATAAATAATAATAAACGACAAAATGAAAATGAAAATTAAAAAAATTTCGGTTAGACGACGACGATATCGTCGTGGTGGTGGTGGAACGCCTAAAACAAGAAGGACACCAAGGACAGAAAAAAAGAAAACAACAACACAAAAAACACTGAAAACAGATGACGTGTTAAGAAAATCTCTTCATTTTATATTTACGTATATCTCAGACATTAACAAATGGCATGACAACATTGATGATGTTGTGGATGCATATATAGCCATGTTTGAAAAAGCAAATACATTCAAAACAAGTTCGCCATCACCAAGGTCACCAAGGTCACCATCGTCGTCGCCATCGATGCAATTTGGTGGCGGATTTAATTTTCCATTTAAAAAATATGCAACCTGGTTGATGCACACAGCTGTTGGCAAATTCGACAACCCGTGTAATATAATAATTAGTAGCATTGCTTTGTCAACCTATGCAATAATGGCATATGCGTTTCTGCAATCAATGCAGAAACATAACTTCGATGTGGCTGCCGCAACATCGGATGAAACATACGTGTATTCATTGGCAACTCCTGTGAAATATGCGCTGTACCATTACTTTCCTTCAGTTCATGAAGTTCAAGAACAAATATTTGTTATTTTTGATGATTACATTCGTCACGTATTTCAATCATTTTCCGAGCGATTTTCACTGACACTTGCCTCTCAAAGTCCATCAAAAGCAGTTATTAATTTGTTACGTTCAATTTACTATGACGGAAATTTATATAATTTGTTGATAGTTAAACCGATATCATGCATTCTACGTTATAAAATAAAATCGTGCAACAGATTGTGTTGATTATTGTAAAAAAAACATTTTTTCTTTTTCTTTTTCTTTTTCTTTTTCTTTTTCTTTTTCTTTTTCTTTTTCTTTTTCTTTTTCTTTTTCTTTTTCTTTTTCTTTTTCTTTTTCTTTTTCTTTTTCTTTTTCTTTTTCTTTTTCTTTTTCT
>Ga0315288_10009229_pt1 | contig 12433 bp, 19 predicted proteins | sample YL17G11_20_MG_FD_203454 | JGI IMG/M metagenome (GOLD analysis project Ga0315288, IMG submission 203454) | Sediment microbial communities from Yellowstone Lake, YNP, Wyoming, USA - YL17G11_20 | ecosystem: Environmental > Aquatic > Freshwater > Lake > Sediment | place: USA: Wyoming | collected...
ACGCTCTATTAACTCAAGAAATTCTTCAAGCGAATATACGACCTTGTTAATGCGTCCTAGATGAATGCGAATATGTAAGCCTTTCTCGCGATGATAAGAGGCGAAACTTCTCCAATTGCGCATGGATTCCTCTAACGTCAATTCTAATTCAAACTTAGTCACTGTAAAACCCCTTTATTTCTAACGCTCTCAATATTTTAACGCAGTTCGGGCAGTACCAATGCGGATGCTGCCAAGCTGCAATGTGGATTTTAATTCGATTTCCGCTCATTTCAAGAACTCCTCCAATGTGTGCTTGGGCTGCTTTGCATCTTTCCAGCGAGTTATAAACCCCCATTCCTCCAGGAAAGCCTTATTACATTTTCGATGATTTATTTCCGCTAGCCCCTCCTGGTATTTCGTAACAGAATCAAATCCGTCCCGCTCTGCAATATCCAGCGTAGCGAACTTCATTTGAAGCGGGAACAATTCAGTAATACCAACAATAAACAAATCATCAATGCAAAACTCGCTTTCCTTGAATCGTAACATTACTAATTCTTGAACATGGTAGCGAGGAATATAGATAAGTCTGGTCGTCTGTTGCTTCGTCCTATCCTCCAGCTTCTCCCGGAACTGCGTAAAAAGAATACTTTTCATCTAAAACCCTCTTATCTCTAATCTTCTTAACATTTTAACGCAGTTCGGGCAGTACCAATGCGGATGCTTCCAAGTGGCATTGTGGGTTTTAATTCGATTTCCGCATTGATAACATTTGACCATTTTCTTTCTCCTATAATTCAAATGCGGTGCACCTCGTCTTTATGTTTCTTTAATTCTAGTTTATTCCCAGAGAATTCCCCACAGAAACACTTCCAGACTTGTCGTTTCCCATTTACCCAACCCGTGTGATTGCCTCGCAGATTGCGAGACCACGGTACGCGTGCCATTATACTTCCTCCCATTTGCAACCACAATCCAGGCATTCATACGCCTTCGCTATATGAGGCGTTGAAATGGCTTTATGACGAAATGAATGACAATTCGGGCAATAGCCACTCTGAAGCCACCACTTTTCTATCACGCTGAGCGGCTCTACGTCTTCCTTCTTCTTCATGAGTTTCGGCATTATTGCAACATCTCCAAGAACTTTTCAGAACGATTGATATGCACGGAATTCGCCCAGAGCGTCTCATAGGCGTGTCCCCCTCGAAATTGCGACGGAGGGGCAAACGCAAAGCCACCGGTCCCTCGCACATCTATTTTACTCAACCAGGTGGCTACGATTTTGAGCGCCGAATTCAATTCATGGGGTGCAATATTGCGAATTTCATAGGAATTATCACATAAGTAGAAAAGATGAAAACCCGAATTCGTTGCATTAATGCGGAAGGGCATAGAAATCGCTTTAACATCTTTTATCCATGACGCTAATGCGAGAATATGTTCACAGAACACTTTCTCCGTCACATCGATATCTAAAATTATCATTTGAAATTGGGTTTGAGGTATTAACCCCGTGACGAAAAAGCAGACTTTATTAAAACTAATCTTCCTATCACAAAGCTCCGTTTGCCACCGTTTCCACTTACCGATGAGATAACTCTGTTTTCGCAGTTCCTCTTTCGAGATTGTATTATTCCACATTCTCGCAGGTACAAGATTCAGCAGCACCGTCTCGGCATTGACCTTAATCTCCCGTTGCATCCTGACTTTCCGATTCCAGAGTTCAATCTCGTCCAGTCTCGTTGGCTTTACTGGTTCCGACAGTTTCGGCATGGTTTTCCCCTCCATTTCTTCTTTTTATTTACTCCTGGGAATATTTTCTGGCCACCAGGAATATTTTTTTGCAATACAATCCATGGCCCCGCATATGTAGTCACAATTTCGTTACACGCATCACAGAAAAAGGTATTCGATTTGGCTAAGTTCCACGAATCACGTTCGAAACAGTGGTTGAACCAATTGACATCGCTCAATTCCCGTGCTAAGTCTAACGAGGTAACAACCAGATGTAAATTCCGACTTCCACTCCACCGGTACGCCAAAATCTCCGTTGGATAGAGATGCAATAGCAATTCAATATCGCTATTATCCCTATCCACTAAAAAGCCTTGAGGGCGTGATTCTACCATAGATGTCGCCTCTTTCGTGCTCGTCCCCCCCTCTTCCTCGAATATTTTCTCCCCTGGTGCGAATACTTTGGAAAGAACGCTCTATCCAAACAATCCGTTGCGCACGTTCCGGCGTCCGGTTCGCATGTATTCAGAATTCTTGGATTGTACTCGTCGAGTTCACCATGCCGTTTCAAGCAGAGAATGTAATACAATTCCCCGCACATTCGATGCACGTCGCCCCGCCCCCAATCCTCGTATAAATTGCCGTGGGAATCTGTTAATGAATCCGTGTAAATTGTATAGAAGAACGAGTCATGGTGTCCTCCCCCTGGGGTCTTAATGGAGACGCAATACTGGAAATAATACATCACAGCACGAGGACGCCGAACTCGTTTCGGAGCGGGCTTTCGTATCTTCTTTTTCGCCGGCACTTTAACGCCCGGCTTCTTAGCAGCGGGCTTCTTCTTGGCTGCTGGTTTGCGCTTCTTAGCAGCGGGCTTTTTGACTGTGGGTTTCCGTTTCTTAGCTGTAGGCTTGCGAGGACGTTTCACTGCTGGTTTGCGTGGAAGTCTTATACCCCCTGGCGGATGCAATCCGTTCCAAATTCGTTCCGTTGCTGCTCGTGAATCCGGCGCTTGCCCTTGATAGCGTGGGTCCGCTCGCACTGTGGCTAAATCCGGGAAATTTGCGAACCAACGGCTTTCCCAGTTCTGGCGTGTGCTCCGTTTCAAATCCGATGCACCTCATCTTTATGCTTTTTCAATTCTAATTTATTTCCTGCGAATTTTCCGCAGAAGCACTTCCACGTTTGCCGTTTCCCATCCTTCCAGCCGGTATGATTACCCCGCAGCTTCCGGGACCATGGGATGCGTGCCACGTTTAGCGCCTCCAGTTCCAAACTGAATTCCGTAACATTCGCCGCTCTAAAAAATCGGCGTACTGGGTATAAACGGCTTCAAAATAGCAGCAATTATTCAAATTGAAATGGCAAAGCTCACAAATAATCTTGAGAACCTTGTAAAAACAGTGAGATTTATTCGTTCGAAATCAGCTCCTTTTGACTTTATTTTTATAATCTTTATTAAGAAAAAAACTATATAAAAGACTTTCTTTTTTGTCGAAATATTAATAAATAAATGCGCATTTTAAAATAGGGGCGTCTCCCCACCTTCAAAAATAATCAACTCCTTTTGCCTTATTTTTGACGGGGAGATTTGCCTCCACTCCTCGTTCAATTCCCCCTTTTGGCTGCTCTTGCTATCAGTCTCAATTTCGGATCACTCCAGTAAAACGCCTGAAAACCGGAGCACTCGAAAAAGGCAAAACTATATAAGAGTGATCAGTGTATAACACTGTTAATCAGCTCCTTGAGCCTCCCAAGACCACAAAAAATTTTGGAAAATTCCTTTGTCCTTCCTGGGCAAAGCATTCTTTAAAAATGAGGACCCTTCGGGGTCTGATCGTGGAAATCTTGGGCGGCTCTCTTTTTATAAAAATGAAATGGAGGAAAAAAATGCAGAAATACGGCGCCGCCATTGTGATGGCGATTGCTCTCGTGTCTGGGATCATTTATCTCAGCACCACTGCGGATATTATGCTCTGGGGCGATTTCGGGCTCATTGCATTATTGTCTGTGGCACTGGGCGTAGATTTGATTGGCTTTACGCTCGCTCTCCTAGGCTACGCAAAACACGGAAGCACGTAAAAACTTGTCTTTTTTTTTTTGAAGGTGGAAAACATGAAGAAATTCCCAATTCTGTTTCTTTTTATAAGTTTATTGTCTTTTAGTCTTTTAATTCTTCATTCAAATAACCCCTTGATTGCAAAGAATGGGAATACACAAATTCAGACCTTGACCCACGATGTCGACCATCAATTTCTAATCAATTTCTTCAATCTTGCCAATAGCACTTACTTAAATACGGCCGGGAATGCCTCAATTACCTTAGCGCCTAAAATCGTGAAAACATATCTTCGTGAGGAGGATAGCTGCAATAATGTGTCCTCATGGGGAACACACACAAACCATGAAAGCCTTGCCACCTACGCAGGGAAAACAAATGTCCTCCATTTAAACGGCACCATGCTGGGGCTCTCCGCTGCCCTAGATCGCAGCGAGATCCGTCTCTGGACTAATGAGACGTGGACAGTCGTCTGTTATCTCAATTCCTCGTTTCCTCTGATAGGAAATCATTACGTAGAGTTCAATGTCTACGATAATGATGACAAAATGGAAATTCTGGCCCGTTATATTACAAAAAATGCCTCTGCGGTCACGTTTTATCAATATGGCTCGGCTTCTTGGAGTCAGAGAGATATCCCTTACGACCATTGGACCACAATTGCCTTTCGGGTCAATACCACCGCCCAGAATTATACGGCCTCTATTGATGGCGTTTATTTAGGACAGCAGGATTTCAGAGTCGCAACACGGGCAAATATCGGAGAGTCTGAAATTGCGGTCAATGAAGGGGATGTTTGGATTGATTCCTTTTCGTGGAATACCACGATTAGCACAAACGAGTTTAGCACAGGTAGTTATGTCTCTCCTATACTTGACTTGGGTGATGCGAACAACTGGTTCTATGATGCTGTTGCTTTTGGAATAGACACCCCTTCCGATTCTGCCATAGACCTCTTTGCCTATTTAGAAGAAATCGGCTGGAGTCCCATTGCTTCAAACCAGTCCATTGGGTATGAATTAGGGCGTTATTTGCAGTTCTATGTCAACCTGACGACTTCCTCTGATTTCCTTGAAACGCCGAGTTTCTACTGGTTACAGTTAAACTGGACGGAAACCGTTGCAGACCCACCGCCCTCATCACCCCCTCAAGCCATTTCTAAATATATTGGCGTCATTTTTTTCTTCGCAGTCGTGTTTGTTTTTCTCTCGATCTGTTTCTCTTCAAAAAAAGGTAAATAGGTGTTATTTATAATGCTCTCTGAGATCTTATTAATTGTTGCATTCTCAGGGTGCCTCTTTATTGTAATTTTTGTATTACTGCGAATGTTAGCGTTAGGAGATGCACAAAATGAGTAGAAAATCACTGTTAATAATTGGATTACTCTTACTGAGTGTTTTTCTGGGAAGTATAGCGCTGATTCAACCGTCTCACGCTACGACAACACTTCCTATCACGTTTCAAACCACCACGAACTATGCCGTGAGCAATAGCACCGCTCCCTTACTGAATATGACACTGAATCCAAATTTTTCAATGGTATATGATAACTTTTCAAGAGTTGGCTATTTGGAAAGTAGTGGAAAATGGACGTTTCTCTCTAGGTTAATGGCAAACATAAGTGCGCTATTTGAATTTAGCCATAGTTTTGCAAATCCTTACGGAATTGCAATCAGTAATATTACGAATCATATTTATGTGTCTGATTCAGAACATAGTTCTATTAAGGTATTTACCATGAATGGGACGTATCTCTCTCAAATTGCAATCAGTCCCGCAACACCGAATCCTTTAGGACTTTATATTGTTGGAAATAGACTTTATGCCGCAAACGGAAACGGAAATAATGTGCTAATATATGATATAAATGGAACGTATCTCTCTCAAATCACCGGGCCCTATGGGTTTGACCCGGGCGATATTATTTATCCGACTGGCATTGCCGTCAAAGGGAATAATATTTATTTCTCTGATGAAGTGAATGTTATTGAAGTTTTCGATAGAAACGGCACGTATCTCTATCGAATTGGGAGTTATGGGACAGGGAACGGACAATTGCAAGCGCCAAAAGAGATATTTATTAAAGGAAACACTATTTACATCGCGGATTCAAGTAACAGCCGAATTGCGGTCTTTGATATCAATGGAACGTGGTTATACAATTTTCCAATACACGGCGGCGGAAATCCATACGGAATTAATGTAAACTACGGCTGTATTTATACAACGGACTGGACAAATAATCTATTACAAGTCTATACTTTAACAGGAACTCATTTAAGCACGTATTCAATTCCAGGCACGCCAAAAGGAATTTCCATTCAAAATTATACGCTCTATGTCGCTTGTATGAGCCTTCAGAAAGTTGCTGTGTTTTCCATTCTGTGTGATAATCATTTTTATGCTAACGGCACGCATTTACTAGAAAACGGCACGCAATTGGGTATATATGTTTCAAATCAAATAAACCCTATCACGTTACTATTTAAGAATGTCACCTATTCATATTTCACGTCAGATAATACATATCTGAATGAAAATCACTTCGGCTTGGTGAATTCTTCTAATGCCGCTCTGAATTGGTATGCCATTTTTAATATTAGTGGAAATGGCTGGCTGTCGTGTGTTGTGAAAGAAGCAGGAGTTCATTCTTATTATCGGCTCATTTGCAAGTTGATAAATAACTCAATACATACTTATCAGATTATTTACTTTCAAAACAACACCGTTCTCTTTCTCAATGACAATAATGTGACGAAAATAGCGACGGCTATCTCAAATTACAAGGGATTATACATTTATTTACAACAAGCTCACCGAAATAGACTCTTTATGACGGAGATTGACAGTTTCCCCTTCATTCAAAGCCAGATAATGCAAAATTACATTATCCATGGAACGCCACACACGGTTTTAATCAACAGTGGTTCAAGTGACGCAGTATTGTATCCTACTCACTGGATTAACTCAGAAACAATGATGCATGTAGAAAATAATGACTACGTCTACTTTCGCTATCAGATTACAGATATTAACAAAAATTCAACACTAACAAGCGCTTACTTACATTTATATTTTTGTTATTCCAGTATTTCAACCGGATTAATCGAATTGATTAATTTAGCAAATTGTCCAGCTTTTCCAAATTCAGGAACAAATACAACTGCCTATCCGATTGATTCTACTAATCAAATTGCTTTTAATATACCATCGGCGACTACAGTTGCCGTAGAAAAGATTGTAGATGTTTCCCTACTTCTACGGAATTATATCATTTTAAATGGATACTCCAGTGGAGGTTATATAGGCTTAAGAATTTCAGTAGCAGCAAACACAAACAGTTATATCTTCGCTTATGGGTATCCTTACCCCTATAAATCACACATTATTTATAGTTACTATACAGTCTATCATCAGACCGAATATAACTATACGCAATTTTACCAGACCATTGCACCTTACTTCTCCGTCTTTCAACGAGACCAATTGGTCAATATTGTAGGAGAACGTTTCAATTACGACACGGCTAGCTTTGAAATCAATATAAGTGTCACCTTACCTTTCAATTTTACCTATTTTAACTGTGAAACGAACGCTAACTTCAGCACGTTACTCTATTCTGGCTATGGAAAAAATCAGTCTCTTCGCTTACAACAGGCGTCCGGTGGGTGGTATACTGTGTCTTCTTTCAATTCTCAAATTAATGGGTATCAATACTTTAATATTCGCAATTTAACCCAAAGTCACGCTGTAACTAATCAATTCTGGGCTCTTATCTATGTAAATTATGTCATTAATATCCTAAATCCTCTAAACACACTTTACAATATTTCCTTTCCATTAATTAAACTGATTACAAACGGGACTCAAGCGCCCTTGCTCCTAACATGCGAACACAACAACCCAAACTCCTATTTCTATCTCAACAGCGGCGATTCTACGCATTTATTCTTTCATTTTGAGGGGCAAGCAAACGAATATATCCGGAGCATATTTACTTTAGCAACGCCTATCCGGATTCAGTACACAATGCTCTCTTTTAATGCACTCGCAACCTATCCATCCTTTGAATGGGTGGCCTTTGTAACGGATGCACCTATTCCCCCTGTTATTTATTCGACTGATTTGAACCCTATTTCATACTATATTGGAAATAACCCGGCGAATACAAAGACTGAATACTACCACTCATGGGACGATAATTTACTCGCTATCATCATAGAGGTGATTGATAATGCACTTTATCCAACTGTTACTGTCACGGGCTACGTGGGACCAATTAGCCTTAAAATTGGGGACGATACATCAAACACAATCACAGTGGGTCTGAATTTACTTATACCGTTTATGGTTTTATTTGCACCGACTTTAGTTGCTGTAAAATTGGCAGGAAAGGAGGCGTTCTTCCCTATCTTCCTCCTTATGACCTTCGTGTGTATGTATGTTCCCTTTATTGCTCTACCGATCTGGATTGGAATTCCTCTAATAATAATCGGACTGTTTGGACTGTTTAAAACATACAGAAGCGAGAGTGAAAGTTAATGATAACAGAAATCACAGGATTAATTATTTGTCTAGTTGTGAGCTTTGTTGTCACGCATTACAGTTACAATACGACGCAAATGTTAGTTTTCATGCTATTAGTGAGTTCACTACTCTGCACCTTCTTCAATCTACTGCCCTATTGGACGTACTTCGTCGATTTAGGGCTGCTAGGCATTTTAATCTTTCAAGAATGGATTAGTTCACGAAGAGGTGGATAAAAAATGGATTTCAAAGACAAAATGATTTACATTCCACTCGTCATCCTGGCCGTATTCGAAATTATCGGTGTAATTTCAGCCGGGATGGGCGTAGGTTCGCTCACACCCGGAATTCCGCCCGCTGGAAATGGAACACAGCAACCCCCCATACCCCCTGGCGGGGTCAGCATTGGAACATGGCAAGGATTCATAACAACGATTGTAGCGACCTGTTTCCTCATTGGCGCAATTGGGTTCCGCTTTTTGGGAAGTGGGTTCGGAGAGAAAGCGGTGCATATCATTACAACCGGTATCATTTATATTTGCATCTGGCTCGCTCTTTCTGGCTATGCGGAGCCTGAGTTAGCGCAAGTTCCATTCTTAATGATTGGCGGAACGTCTATGCTGTATGTGCTACTGACTGCCTTCTACGCGTTTGGTGCGTTTCTAAAAACAATAAGTAGTGGCAGTTCGGGGAGTGAAGTCAGTGAGTGACATGTATATTCATCTCGCAATCTTATTCGTATTCACGATTGCTGTGTGTATTGTGTATAAGCAGATGAATTACCCCGCCTTGTTTGCGATTTTAGACGTGCTTTTAGTAATACTGTGCTTTGTGTGTTTCTTTGATTATGACCAGCCGTTCTACCCAGCGCTCACATTGGCAGCGCTCTTTACGGGTGTGTTTTTAGCGTATAAATTAATAATAATAGAGCGAGAAGGTAGATAAAATGCCTCTACTCCCCCGAATTTCACTGGAATTCCCCAGAATGATCTATTTTTGCGAAGTAATCGAAAATGAGATACGAGTACTTCGCAAACAACGCTTCCAAGAAAAAGTATTATTCAGAGGTTTTGAATGGGAAATTGATAAAAATAAACCAACTTTTACAGCAAACGGGCATAATTTCTACTTTATTGACGCTAAAGAAGGGCGAAGATTGGAACTTTACGAGATTGAAAGCAATTCCCTACCAAAGGAGATCCTGAAAGAACTATTCAGCACCGATATTCTTACTCGTATAACGAGCGACATGCGTGATGCCAAAACCTCCCATGCAAACGGGCTAATATTGCTCATACTCGCGCTATTCCTCAGTTTTATCGCAACATACTTCATTTTGAAGGGAGGCTTGTAATGGATTTCTTAGGGCCTCTTATCACAATTTGCGTTATCGTTTTTTTGATACTCTATCAAATCGCAGATAAATACGATATTTCTATCGTCATCGACTGGCACCAGAGCATTCACTTCTGCGAAGCCAGGGGAAATCGAGTCGAAGTGATTCAGCAAATACGGTTCAATGCATTGTCTACGTATGCTCGATTCAACAATTACCTGTGGCTCATTGCAAAGGAGAATCCTACGTTTATTTCATTTGGCCGCAACTATCATTATTTCATCGGGAAAAACAACAAAATGTATGGGTTCACAGCGCTTGAAAGCGAGAAATTAACCACCGAGGATTTAGATGAGCGAACTGCTAATGCTGTAACCGCTCGGGTTTTGAGCGAGCGGCGAGACATTGTTGCGCTTCATTTCGAAGCCATTGCACTTACTTTCATAGGAGCCTTAATCGGCTTCCTTTCAGCCTACTTCTTAATCCAAGGAGGCACGCTTTAAATGGCATATACTGACCCGTTTCATAATATTGCTCCTCCGGATGAGGATGACCCTCTTTACAAATTGTTGCATGAATTGCTAACGATTCCGCAAGGTAAAACGCTGACATCGTATAAATTTCCAGAAGTCGTCATGCATTCGGAAATCAGAAACGTGTTAGCGCTCTCCAAGATGGCCACGCTTGCCCTCAAATTAATTGATTTGAACTATCCACGCACGGCAAAAGTGCTCACGGATTTAATCGAAATCTATCTCACATTTATGATTAGCAAAGATAGAGGCCGAGCGAGGGAAATCACGGACGCCTTGGGAGCAATGAATTCTCAGAAACGAGAAACAACATCAACTATTCGCAAATTGACACAAGCGGTGTAAACTATGCCAAGCATCGGAATTTTCGGAGACCCAGGTAGTGGCAAAGGTATTTACATGATGGTAAAAGCCTATCAAACTTACATGACTACAGATAAAGAGATTTATGCCAACTTTTGGATGAATTTCGACCGGTGGCATCGATTAGACCTCTCTTTTCTAACGAACTTAATTCCTGGAGTCATAATCTTTATTACAGAAGGCTGGGTCTGGCTGGAATCAAGGGCCTCCGGTCAAGATATACCTATTTTATGGACTCATGTGGATTTCCAGAGTCGTAAATTAGGCGTGGATATGTACGTGGATGCCCAACTGGAGAGTTCGCTTGATGTTCGCTTCCGAACTCTATTCAATCAATTAGTATTCTGTGAAGTCTACCCGCCTTTCTCAAATGACCCGAATTATGCGCCAGAATTCTTCACCTATCGTATTGGAACCCGGCACGGTTCCTATCCATTCATCTGGTGGACATGGGACGTGAAACGGCTTATCGCTTCTGAAATTGCGTATCTTTACGACTATTATAACTCGTGGGAAATAATTGAGGAGGTTAATAACCCCCGCCGAGCGAAAATGATGGCAAAGCAACTATCTAAACCACAGCAAGCGCAGAAAGTCGATGAACTCGCTGATTTACTACTTCCCAAGTTTCCAGATATCAAGAAAGCAACTCATAGCCGAGTCGCTTCGGCACTCGCAGATTTAGAAGTTGAATTAAATGAACAAATGGATTTCACAATCTTTGAACCCCGTGTTTATAACAAACTGCGAGATAAAATTGAGACCACGCCGAAAAAGAGTCATAAAAAGAAAATGAAAGCGGAGGCGAAAGCGCTCTATGGATAAGAAGAATGAAGCAATTGCGAGGGCAATAATCGCATATCTCATTTTCATTGTATTAATTACAAAAAAGAATTAAAAAAAAGAAAGAGGGGGAGGACCCGCCCGCAGGCGGCTTATTTATTGTTCTTTTAGGGCTCTCGTTAAACGCCCAAACTCTTGGTATGCGTCTGTCTTTCGTTCGTAGACGCCTATAACTTTCTCATTCTGCGTAACAACGTAATTACTATTGACATCCTCAACAACTTTGATTGTTCCATCGCTTGATGTTCGCAGAATCACACGAATTTCGATTGACTCATTAAATTTCATCATTTTTTTTCACTTTTTTTGTTGCTTTTTTACTAATAGAATGATAGTTTTCTCTATTTAAAAAGTTATGCTTTTTCGCTAAGAAAAACTGCGTTTTTCTATTCAAAAAAAGTTTATTCTAAAATTATAATAATAAAAAAAAGAAAAGATTTTTAGTGAATTTCCACTTTCAAATCAATGAGAATGCTGGAATGCGCTAAATGCACATTCTTCTTGACACCATGCTTGCCCGGGCTGAACTTGGCAGAAACTAAGCCCACCTCTATCAAATGCTTCACTTCATAACTAATTGAAGCCTCAGTTATGCCGATTTGCTTCGCCAATGCCGAAACGCTTAGATGTGGATAAATAGATAAAAGATTGAGGATTTTTCGACACGTTTCATTCGCCAGCACTCGGAAAAATGCTTTGGAACCATTGCCATTGAGGGCTATCTTGAATTCCGCCATATCATTTCATTCCGAAAATATGTTTCAATTCGCTTTCTGCATATCCTCGTTGCTCTGCTTGTCGCTGCAATTTATGCCAATCCGCTAAGAGTTTTTTAAGATGCGTCAAAATTTTGGGCCAATCCTTTGATTTCCAAATAACTTTATCCTCCTGGGGGGAAGCATAGAAATGCTTAAAGAACTCCCATTCATTCGTTCCGAGATTCTTTCGCAATGAGAGCCGCGATTCATGGTTTGTGTATAAATCGTATTCCTCCAAGCTAAAGCTAGGATGTCGAGGGTCTGCGAGTTCAAAGAGAATAGCATCTTCTAATTC
>Ga0315288_10009231_pt1 | contig 12431 bp, 9 predicted proteins | sample YL17G11_20_MG_FD_203454 | JGI IMG/M metagenome (GOLD analysis project Ga0315288, IMG submission 203454) | Sediment microbial communities from Yellowstone Lake, YNP, Wyoming, USA - YL17G11_20 | ecosystem: Environmental > Aquatic > Freshwater > Lake > Sediment | place: USA: Wyoming | collected...
CGATGCCGTTCTCGGGATTCTCGGTATCCGTGGCGAAGACAAGGCTTTTCCCCTTCTCCCCGAATTTATAGGCTATGCTGCCCTGGGGATGAATGAGAGGGCAATAGGATACCCGGACAGCGCCAACAGCAAAAGGATTCGCCGGCACCTGGATGAATTCTTTCCTGGCAGCCGTGTCCTTGAGGTCCACCGGGAAATAACGTCCTCCCATCAGTCCCCCGAGTTTTTTCTCGGTCTCGGCCGGCGGCTCGTTGCTGTAAAACGTGATCATCGTCCGGGGAGAATACATGGGTCTGAAGAACGGAAGCCCTATGATGTGATCCAAATGGAAATGGGTCAGGAGGAGATGGACGCGGATCCCGCCGTCCCCGGCTTCCCGGAGAAGCTCTTCGCCCAGATCCCTGATCCCCGTCCCCGCGTCGACGATCAGGATGTCGCCGGCCGCGGACCGGAGGGAGGCGCAAGGCGTGCTTCCCCCGACGAAGACCTTGTCCCTTCCCGACACCGGTGTCGTTCCTCTCACACCCCAGAATTCGAGTTTCATACGTTCATTCCTTTTTATTTTTCCTTAAGGTCCAGGATTCCGTCCCAGCCGTCGGGAGGCGGCGATTGTCTCAGGCTAAGACACCGCTCCGCATAAATCGAGGACAGCGGGTCGCCTTCAATGTTGCCGAAGAGAAGAGCGGCCCGATCCCACTCCCGCAACCCGTAAGCCTCCATGGCCATGCTGAAGAGATGGACCCGGGTCAACACATCCTCCGGGACACTGTCCTTTTCCCCGATGACTTCATAGACCGTCACGGGCTTGGCTTTCCCCACGACCCGGATGACGTCCACCTTCCGGGCGATAAATGTTTCCTTAATTTGATGGAACGTCTGCTCCCCGATGAGGACAGGGACCTTGTAACGCTTGCTGGCCCCTTCCAGCCTCGACGCCAGGTTCACGGTGTCGCCCATAGCGGTGTAGTCGAACCGCTGATCCGAGCCCATATTGCCCACCACGGCCGGCCCCGAGTTCAGCCCGATGCGCATAAAGACTTCGTGGCCGTACTCCCCAAAAAAACGGGGCCGGATCTCGGACAGCCGCTTCTGGCAAGCCAGGGCCGTGCGGCAGGCGCGGCTGGCGTGGTCGGGCTGGTCGAGGGGCGCGTTCCAGAAAGCGATGATGGCGTCGCCCTCGTATTTGTCCAGCGTGCCGCCCGTGGAAAGAATGATGTCGGTCATTTCCGAAAGGTAGGCATTGAGGAGGTTGACCAGCCGCTCGGGCGGCAGGCTTTCGGAGATGGGCGTGAACCCGGCCACGTCGGAAAAGAAGGACGTGATCTCCCGTTTCTCGCCTCCCAGCTTCAGGAGCGAAGGGTTTTCGATGATCTGCTCGATGACGTGGGGGCTCAGGTAATGGCGGAAAACGTTCTTGATAAAACGACGCTGCCGGCCCTCGGTGCTGAAATTGAGGAGCGAGGCACCGATGAACGCAAGGATCGAACCGGCTTCGGGCGCGACGAAATCCAGCCAGAATCCGGAGGTATAGGCCGCGCCCGCCGCGGCCGCCGGCAAGGCCAGGCAGAACAGAAAAAACAGGCTGAGATGCCAGATTTTCCGCAGATAGGATGTTCCGATCCCGGCCGCCAGAGAACACGCCAAAATCATAAGCCAGAGGACGACCGGCGCGGGCGTCCGGAAACAATCGCCGCGCAGCAGGTTGTCGACGGCCGTGGCGTTGATTTCCACGCCGGGGCTGACCGCGCTTAGCGGCGTCGGCCTCAGGTCCAGGATCCCCGCTGCGCTCCCGCCCACGAGCACGATCTTGCCCGCGAACTCCTCCGCCGGAACCTGCGGCGGTTTCCCTTCCTCAATCCGCGCCCAGGAATTAATGAGGGCGGCCGCGGAGTAAGTCCTATAGGTTCCGGACGGGCCGTGAAAACGAAGGATCATCTGCCCGGAAGGGTCCAGCGGGACCTTCCACGGGCCGGTGTCTTTGCCCAAGAAATCGGCGACGGCCAGCGGGACCGAAGGCAGGATCAGGTTCTTATAAAGAAAAAGGAGGGGAAGCCTGCGGAATATGCCGTCCGCGTCCGGAGTAAAAAGGACGTTGCCGACTCCGCGCACGGACTTGAGGAGGGGTTCAACGGGAAGGCCGGCCGCTTTGACTGGACGGAGGGCCCGCGCCGGAACCCCATTCCCCGAATAGGAAAAGGGTTTGAGCCGGTCCGGGGAGACGGGCACCGCTTCCTCCTGTTCGGCGCTCAGGGAAATCGGGAGGAAGACATTCTGCGCCCGGCTCATGGCCGAGGACAAATCTTGATCATCCTCAGAGCCGAATGGCGAGGACGCGCTCAGGTCCATATCGATGAAACATGCTTTCGCCCCTCCCTTTTTGAAATAATCGATGAGGGCCGAGTACATCTGCCGCGGCCAAGGCCAGGTAATGCCCTGCTGTTTCTGGTAGACGTCAAGGCTGTACTGGTCGATGAGGACGACGGCGATGTCGCGTCCCGCTTTCGCCTCGTCGGCGAAGAGGCGAACCCGCCAGTCCCAGGATTTCCACTCTAAAGGACGCGTCAGGCCCAGAAAATGGGCCGTCAGGGCCAGGGCGAAAGCCAGGAGGCCGGTGAGCAACCCTCGGACGATTTTTCTCTGCATTCTTTATTAAAAGGAATAACCTTCTGAAATCGAGCCGGCTTATTTCAAGTTCCCCACGTTCTGCTTGAAGCGCGCTATGCGGACGGCGGCCCTCAGGGGGATGCTTTTAACCGAAGAGATCTCGGCCTTGACCCGTTCCAGCCGGTCCTCGGGAGATGGATGGGTCTTGAACCAGCCTTTCCCAGACGCCGTGGACTTGTCGCCGACCATGGTCCCCAGGAAATCGGTCAGCCCGGCCGGCGAGTAGCCGGTCCGGACGGTGATGGCCACGGCTTGTCGGTCGGCCTCATATTCATATTTGCGGTCGTAGCCGCGCTCAATGAGGCTCTCCACGACATCGCCCAGAACGCCCTCGAAAATACCCGTCAGCTGGGCGAGCTGCTCGGAGCCGTAGCGCTGGACGGCCTCGGTTCCAAGAATTTTGAAGGCGTCGATCAGCCGGGACTTCTTGATGGACTGCAGGCCATGTTTCGCCGTGACATGGCCGATTTCGTGCGCCAGGACGGCGGCCAGCATCTCTTCGTCCTTGCACCTCTTCAGCAGCCCCTTGCTGATGAAGATGAAGCCGCCCGGCGCCGCCATGGCGTTGACCTCGTCGGTGTCCAGGATGAGAAAGTGATAGCCGGCGTAGACTTCGGGCCGGTTGGAAAAATAGGACACGGCGTTTCCGACGGTGTTGATATAGCGGGTCAACCCGTCGTTGTTATAGGCCGGGTAACGCGAGAGGATCATGGCCGCAACCGAACGGCCGATATAGTATTCCTCCTCCTCGGTGATGTCGGCAAAAGTCGAGCGGATGGCCTCGCTGGTCTTGATGATGGAGTTCTTGTCGCTCTCCGAGATCTTTCCCGTCTGAGCCAGGATTTCGGTCCCCTGCTGCACGACCGAGCAGCTCGCCGCCGCGATGACCAGAAGCAGAATCCCCGTGAGCCTGACGAATTGTGGGCGTCTCATTTGGACCCCCTGAATTCGCCCAGCTTCCCTTTTTTCAGAAAATCCTCGACCTCGGCGGGCGGAATCTTTATCTCGAGCATTTTATCCACCCAGGCGAAGCTTATCTCGCCGTGCTTGGCCCGGTAGCTGGCCTCGACCTGCTTGTTGAATCCTTTGCCGGCCAGGGCGACTTCGCTCGCCGAAGCCTGGGTCTTCAGGTTTTTATCCATGGCGAACAGGTTGAATTTTCTGGTCTCCACGGCGCTCGAATGAACCCAGCCCACGATTCCCTTCGTGGTTTTGACCTGAAACCACCCATCCTGGCTGCCGATTCTTTCCGCGGTTTCCCCGGCTTTCAGGACGGCCACAACCTGGGCATAGAATTTCGGATCCTTTCTCACCTGGGTCGTCTGAATCTTGACGACTAGCGTCTCGGCCAGCAGGACCAACGCCAGGCCGAGACAGAGGACGACGGCCAGGAACGAAACAGGGGGTTTTCGCATCCGCACCTCCGATGGAATCTTTTTCACTCCCATGATGTTGTCGTGCTTTCATCATAGGCAAAACAATAAAGTAAAGTCAACTTGGCAATAAAGGGGAAGGCATGACGATTCCTGCTTTTTTTACGCGAGATTTGTGAATAATGCAGGCTAAAAAGGGCTGACCGGCAGGCTTTCCGGCAGGCTCTGGATCAGCTTTTCTTTGAGCCGGCCGTTCCTTTTAACGGGCTTGTCGTTCTTGATGGCGATGTGGAGCGCCCTGTAGGAGCCGACGATGACACTCAATTTCTTCGCCCGGGTCAAAGCTGTGTAGAAGAGATTGCGCTGCAGCATGATGTAGTGCTGGGTCATGAGCGGCATGACCACGGCCTGATACTCGCTGCCCTGGGACTTGTGGACCGAGACGGCGTAGGCCAGGACGATGTCGTTCAGCTCGTCTTTCTCATAGCCGACGACCCGGCCTTCAAAATCAACGAACACCCGGAAAGCCCGGGGGTCGATATGGGTCACCAGGCCGATGTCGCCGTTAAAGACTTCCTTCTCGTAATCGTTCCGCACCTGCATGACCTTATCGCGGATCCGGATCTCGCGCGTTCCGAGCTTAATCCCCTCGGAGCGCGGATTGAGGCTTTGCTGGAGCTCGGTGTTCAGCCGGTCGACACCGACCCTCCCTTTGTACATCGGGCTGATGACCTGGATTTGCGGCGACAGAGTTGACAGGCCGAGCCTCCGGGGGATGCGGTAACAACACAGGCTGAGGATGCTCTTGAAGGCCTTTTCCTCGTCCTCTTGATGGATGAAATAAAAATCCGCCTCTTTGTCTTCGCGCGGCGGGTAAAGCAGGGTCAGCCCTTGGTTGACGCGGTGGGCGTTGAGGACGATCAGGCTCCCTTTTTCCTGGCGGAAGATTTCGTCCAGCCTGACCACGTCCAACCGCCGGGAATCAATGAGGTCGCCAAGCAGACTTCCCGGTCCGACCGAAGGGAGCTGGTCCTTGTCGCCGACCAGGATCAGGCGCATCCGGGGAGGGACGGCCTTGATCAGGTGATGCATCAGGGGTAGGTCGACCATGGAGAACTCGTCGATGACCAGCGCCTCGGCATTCAACGGATGGCGCTCGTTCTTCCTGAAGGCGCCCTGCTTGGGATTGTATTCCAGAGTGCGGTGGATGGTCTTGGCCTCCTGGAGCGTCGCTTCGGAAAGGCGTTTGGCGGCGCGGCCGGTCGGCGCGGTCAGCAAAACTTTCTGGCCCCAGCGGTTGAAGAGCTCAACCACGGCCCGGATAATGGTCGTTTTCCCCGTGCCCGGCCCGCCGGTGATCACCAGAATTTTTTTCCGGAAACATTCGGTGATGGCCGTCCTTTGTTTTTCGGAGAATTCGAGGCCCAGTTCTTTCTCCACCTCGGCCAGGGCTATTTCCAGGTCGAACGTAGGCTTGGCCGGCGGCAGGGAGGCCAGCATCGAGACGGCCCGGACGACCTCTTCCTGGGCATGGTAAAGAGCCGGGAGATAAACGGCCGCCCCCAATTCCAGGTCTTCCCGGACCACGAGGCCTTTCTCGACGAGGCTGTCGAGCGCCTGATGCGCTTTCTCGACGCTGACCTTGAGCTCCTGGACGCAGTTTTTCTCCAGGTCCTCCTGGCGGGAAAAAACGTGACCCAGCTCGTTGTCCTTTTCCATTAAGTAAAGAAGGAAAGCCTTGATCCGCTCCGGCGAGGCCGGGTCGATGCCCAGCTTAAGCGCGATTTGGTCGGCTGTGCGGAACCCGATCCCCCAAATATCCAGACAGAGCTGGTAAGGATTTGTCTTCAGCACCTGGAACGACTTTTCCCCATACTGGCGGTAGACCTTGGTGGCGATGTTGGTCGAGACCTGGTGCTCCTGGAGGAAGATGATCAGGTCGCGGATGTGCTGGTTCTCCCGCCATGATTTCTTGATCTCGGCGAGCTTGACCGCGCCGATGCCCTCGACACCGCGCATTTTGTCGGGATCACGGGACAAGATGTCCAGTGTCCGCTCCCCGAATTTCTTGACGATCCGGCGGGCGAGCACCGGCCCCACGCCCTTGACCAAGCCCGAGGCCAGAAATTTTTCGATGCCCTTGGCCGAGCCGGGAATCAGGGGAACGAAGGTCTCGACTTTAAACTGCCGGCCGAAGCGGAGATTAAGCTCCCAGCCGCCCTTGAGGCGCATGACTTCCCCCGGCGCGAGGGGCGGGAAAGTGCCCACCACCGTCACCCGCTCCCCTTTTTCCACGCTGAAGCGGCAGACAGTGTAGCCGTTGTCCGGGTTAAAAAAAACGATCGACTCGACGGTCCCTTCGAATTCTTCCATTTTCCGGGATTATCTTATGCTATTCATCGGGCGGGGTCAATGAAAGGACCCGGAAAATGGAATTCCCTGAAGGACAACTAACCTGTATTATCCATAAACCTGGTTCTATATGGGGGGAAGGCCGGGATGGACTCGCTCCCGAAGTCCCGACATGGTCGCTTCATCCATCCCGGCCTTCCCCCTTGAAGCATTCATTGATTCCGTGAAGCCTCCCTCGTTGACCCCGGGAGCGAATCATGATAATTTCTAAATAATGAAATTCCTGAGGGTTTTAGTCAATGCGCTGTTGAGCGGGCTTTTCTTCTCGCTCCTCCTGACACTCCTCATCGCCGACCTCAACATCAACCTGAAACCGACTTTCCCGCAGCTGGCCCGCCTCGTGCTGTCCATCGGAGTATTTTACGGCCTGTCGGTCGTCCTCGTTTCTTTATGGTTATATTATTTCATCCGTTTTTTTGCCGGGAGGCCCAACCCCCTGGCGTGGCTCTCGCCCTCCTTCCTGAGCATCAGCTTCGCCTCCTGGCTCATCCCTTTCCTGGTCATATTCCGGGCGAACCAGACCTATTTTTCCTCTTATTTCGACGCCCGCATGAATGTCATCCTCAAAACCCAGGCCGTGGTTCTGGCGCTTCTCGTCCCGCTCGGCTTCCTGGCCTTCTATGCCGCGCACCGCAGCGGCCGCAAAGCCTCGTATTTTACAGCCTATTTCCTGGCGCTCGTCCTGGGGATGACCTTCCTCTTCGCCGAGAGATGGGGGTATCCGGCGCCGCATGCGCCTTCCCGGGTGACCAGACTCGAAGCCAGGAAAGTCGACAGGAAGGTTTTTCTTCTCGACCTCGAGGGCTTGAGCATCGATGTCATCATCCCCTTGGTCTTGGATGGAAAGCTTCCCAATTTCTCCTGGCTCATCGATGGAGGCGGCTGGGGACGGCTGGAAAACTTCTCGCCCAATGAGCCCTGGGTCCTGAAGAATTCCCTGGAGACGGGAAAATTTCCCGCTAAGCATCGCCAGATCTCGCCGTTCTGTTATCGGATCTTGAACAGCGGAGACACGCTCGAAGTGGTGCCCCGGTTCATTCTCTTCAGACAACTGACCAGGATCGGCGCCCTCCAGATCATCCCCCAACAATCCGTCAGCCGGACCAAGGGACTCTGGCAGATTCTGGAGCAGAACGGCATCAGCGTCCTGAAGCGCAATACGCCGGCCGGGCAGACATCCGCGGCGCCCGATCCCAAGGCTGAAAAGCAGTTCAGCGCCTTATTTCCGGAGATGGGGTCGGCGAACGGCCCGCTTGCCGCCATCGTCCGAAGGGCTTTTCTCGGCGACTGGGAATACGAGAACAGTGCGCTCGAGGAGAAGGACCGGGTTCAGCCCCAGGTCTTTCACCTCGCTCTCGACGGCCTGAGCACAGTGGAAACTTTTTTCTACAAGTACAGTTTCCCCGGCGATTTTGGAAACGTCGACCAGGAATCGATCGCCCGGTATGGGACGGTCATCGAAAAATACTATCACTTCTACGACCAGCTCCTGGGGAAATATCTGACCGGCCTGAAGGAGGACGAAATCCTGGTGGTCTATTCCTCCCATGGGATCGAACCGCTCCCCCTGTGGAAACGGTTCGTCGAATGGATCCTGGGCAATCCGGAGGTTTCCGCCTACCACGAGTTCGCGCCCGACGGTGCGGTCTTTTTCTACGGGAAGACGATTGCCAGGGGACGGAGTCTGGAAGTTTTCAGGCTCGTGGACATCGCCCCGACGCTTTTTTATGCTCTGAGCCTTCCGGTGGGAAAAGACATGGACGGGATCGTCCGCAGTCCCGTCTTTCTCAGGGAATTCATCGCTGAAAATCCGATCTTCTCCATCTCTTCGTATGATGAGGTGGAGATCAGGCCGGCCCGTTAGGCCTCAAGAGATGATTTTCAGGAGGCGGTTCCAGCGCGCTTTGGGAAGGAAACTCACGATCTTTTTCAGCCTGTCCGCCATGCCGGTCTTTTGCCAGGCGTCCTTATCCGCCCGGTAGGAAAAATAAATTATCCAGGGCTTGCCCTTGATGTTATCCATGGAAAGGAAGCTCCAGTACCGGCTGTCGAAGCTGTTGTCGCGGTTGTCCCCCATGACAAAGCAAAAGCCGGGCGGCACGACCACCGGCCCGAAGTTATCCCGGGCGTCGACGTTGTACTGGTTGTCGCCGTTGCGGGAGATGATCTGGCTGTCGATGTGGACCTTGAACGGTTCGGAAAGGGGCTGTTCGTTGACAAAAACCTGCTTGTCCTTGATCTCGACTTTCTCCCCCTCCAGGGCGATCACCCGCTTGACATAGTCTTGAGTCAGGTTGTTGGGATTCTTGAAGACGACGATATCATGGCGCTTGATGGCCTTCCGCGGCAGCACCAGCCGATCCAGGGCCGTGGCGGGCCGGGCATAGATGAACTTGTTGACCAGGAGAAAATCCCCGATCTGGAGCGTGGGATCCATGGAACCGGTCGGGATCTGGAAAGCCTGCACGACGAAGGTCATAACGAAGAAAACGAAGACCGCGGTCTCCGCGATCAGCTCAAAGTATTCCCGGAAAACGCTCTTCTCGCGTTCTTTCTTTTCTTTGGTCATCGTCGCTCCACGAAGTTCCCAATATACTCTAAAAGCAGAATCCCATCAAGCCCCTCGAATTATTTTTGAATCGGGGACCATACCCTTGACATGAGGCAAGAATCGGGATTTACTTAATTCATGAATTTTACGCTGTTCGGCTACCCAAAATCGGGGAAGACCACGCTCTTCAATCTCCTGACAGGAGCCCGCGAACACACCGCGGGCTTCGACGAGGGAAAACGAGAGCCGCACCTGCGGACCGTCCCCTTCCCCGACGACCGGCTGGCCCGGCTCGCCGCCATTTACCCGGGAAAAAAACGGGTGCCCTGGTCGATCGATCTCCTGGACCTGGCCGGGCTGTCCTTCGGCGAAGTGAAGAACAGCACCCTGCTCAGCCATCTGCGCAGGGCCGACCTCCTGATCCACGTGGTGAGGGGTTTCGCGGACCCGCAGATCCCCCACCCCAAAGGACGGATCAATCCCCGGGAGGACATTCTCTCCATGGAGCAGGAGATGATCCTGTCTGATCTCGTCTCGGTGGAAGCACGCCTCGAAAAACTGGAGTTGGACCTGAAAAAAAAGAAAGACCCCGAAGCCGAAAAGGAGCGGGAGGTTCTGGCCGCTTTGCGGCCGGACCTGGAGGAAGGGAAGGCCGTCCGGGAAATCGGGCTGGGTTCCACTGAAGAAAAAGCGGTCCGGGGCTTCGCCTTCCTCAGTCTGAAGCCCCTCCTTCACGTCATCAACGGCGCCGAATCCGATATCCCATCGCTCGACAATCCCGAGGCGTTCGCCCCGCCCTCCAGGCCGGGAACGGCCGTCATCGGGTTCTGCGGCCGGATCGAATGCGAGATCGCGGAGCTTTCCGCGGAGGATAAAGCGCTGTTCCTTGCGGAATACGGGCTCAAAGAGCAAACTGCCCCGAAATTCTATCGGGCCGCGCGCCATCTCCTGGATATGATCCTGTTTTATACCATCGGCAAAGACGAAGTCCGCGCCTGGGCAGTGAGGCGCGGTTCGTACGCCCAGAAAGCCGCCGGCGCCATCCACACCGACATGGAAAAGGGATTCATCCGGGCCGAAGTCGTTCCCCTGGACGACCTGTTCCGGCACGGCTCCCTCCAGCACGCCAAGGAGAAAGGCGCCATCCGACTCGAGGGAAAAGATTATATCGTCCAGGACGGGGACGTCATCTACTTCCGGTTCACTTCATGAAGCCCGCCTTCGAAATCGTGAGCAAAGACCCCGGCTCATCGGCCCGCGCCGGAATCATCCATACGTCCCACGGCCCGGTGGAGACGCCGGCCTTCGCTCCGGTGGCCAGCCAGGGCACGGTCAAAGCACTCACGCATGCCCAAGTTGAAGAGCTGGGAGCTCAACTCCTCCTCATGAATTCCTACCATCTCTACCTCCGGCCGGGCCTGGAGACCGTCGCCGGGATGGGTGGGCTCCACGCGTTCGCCTCTTGGCCGAAACCCATCCTCACGGACAGCGGCGGGTTCCAAATCTACAGTCTCTCGCCGCTGGCCAAGGTCAAGGAGGACGGCGTCCGGTTCGCCTCCCACCTCGACGGCACCAGGATCTTCCTCAGGCCCGAGGAGGTGGTCGATATCCAGGTCAAGCTCGGCTCGGACATCTGCATGGCGCTGGATTACTTCCTCCCCTACCCCGCTCCCCGGGAGAAAATGAAAGAGGCTGTCGAGATCACCTCCCTTTGGGCCCGAAGGTCGCGAACCCATTTCCTCAGCCTCACAACCTCGCAGCAGCTGTGGGGGATCAACCAGGGGAGCGTGGATTGGGATCTGAGAAAGAAGAGCATCGAGGACCTCCTGGAGATCGGCTTCGACGGCTACGCCCTGGGTGGGCTCGGCCTGGGGGAGCCCAAGTCCGAGCTGTTGTCCGTCCTGGAGCAGTCCAACGGCCTCATTCCCGAGGACAAGCCCCGCTATCTGATGGGGATGGGCTATATCGCCGACATCCTGGAAGCCGTGGAGCGGGGCGTAGATCTTTTCGACTGTGTCCTTCCGACGCGGAACGCGCGCAACGGCACGCTCTTTACCAGCCGGGGGAAAGTGGTCATCAAGAACCAGAAATACGCCCGGGACCCGGACCCCCTGGACCAGGACTGCCGTTGTTTCACCTGCCGGAATTTCTCCCGCGCTTACCTCCGCCATCTTTACGAGAGACAGGAAATAACGTCGGCCGTCCTCAATACCATCCACAACCTGTATTATTATCTTGACATCTTCCGAAAAATACGGCAATCTATTTCACTGAATTTGTTTGCAGACTTAAAGCGTAAAATTTTAATAAATCAAGAGGAAGATATATCATGACAACATCGTTGCTGGCGTTTTCGCCGCAGGCTCAGCCCGCCGGCCCCGCCGGGGGAAACATGCTCGGGGCGTTGGTTCCTTTCATCCTTGTTTTCGTCATTTTCTACCTGCTCATCATCATGCCGCAGAGAAAACGGCAGAAGAAGCACCAGACGATGGTCCAGGCTCTCAAGCCGGGGGACCGGATCATCACCACCGGAGGCATTTTCGGGACGGTGATGGGCGTCGAAAAGGACCGCATCGAGCTCAAGATCGCCGCCAACGTCAAAGTCGATATCACCAAGAGCGCCGTGGCCGTGATCCTGGAAAGCCAGCAGGGACAAACGGATTAACGGGGCCGCACTCGAAATTCTCATTGGCTTTTATCTCGTATAGCGGAAGGTGACATGAAAAAAGGATTACGCTGGAAACTCATACTGATTATCGCCGTCTTGGCTCTGGCCGTCTTCGTGTCCTATCCGATCCAGAAAAAAATCAAAAGGGGCCTGGATCTGAAAGGCGGAATCCATCTGGTCCTCCAGGTCATGACCGACGACGCCATCAACCAGGAAACAGACCAGGAGATCCTTCGTCTGGAGGAACTTTTCAAGAAGACGAGCATCACTTTCACCTCCATAACCAGGGAAAGCCCGGGAAAATTCGCCATTCAGGGCCTGTCGCCCGACCAAGAAACCAAGATCAGGGACCAGCTCGACCAGTACCTGAGGGACTGGGATTACTCGCTGCTGGGCACCTCGGCGTCCGCCTCATTGAAAGCGCCGGCACTGCTGTTTTTCAGGGAACAGGCTGTTGATCAGTCCATCGAAACGATCCGGAACCGGGTCGACCAATTCGGCGTCGCCGAGCCGATCATCCAGCGGCAGAGCACCGACAGGATCATCGTCGAACTCCCCGGCGTCGACAACCCGGAGCACATACAGAGTATCATCAAAATGACGGCCCTCCTCGAATGGAAGCTCGTCATAGCCGGGCCGGCGCCGGACGAGGAGACGCTCCTCAAGGAGTTCGGCGGCAAAATCCCCGACGACATGGAAGCGGTTAAAGGCGATCCGAAAAGAAGGGCCGAAGGATGGTACCTGGTCACTAAAGTTTCCACCG
>Ga0315288_10009232_pt1 | contig 12429 bp, 10 predicted proteins | sample YL17G11_20_MG_FD_203454 | JGI IMG/M metagenome (GOLD analysis project Ga0315288, IMG submission 203454) | Sediment microbial communities from Yellowstone Lake, YNP, Wyoming, USA - YL17G11_20 | ecosystem: Environmental > Aquatic > Freshwater > Lake > Sediment | place: USA: Wyoming | collected...
GCCGCGTGGGCGGTCACCGCCAAGGGGTCGGCCTCCCGCGCGGGCGCCGAGTGCAAGTGCGACGGCGCGCTGATGAAAACGTTGAGGGCGTGGAAAGCGGACGAGTCGGCGGCCGACGAGGCCGACCCCGACGCGAAACGGACCGCCGACGAAATCCTCGGCGCCTTCCCCGTCAAGTGCCCGGGCGCGCTCGCGCTATCGCTGCTGCCCCACAAAAAAGGGGCGGTCGGGGCGCCCAACGGCGGGTAGGGGGAGGGTGGCGGCGCGCGCCCCGGTGAGGGACTCGTTGGCGCCCCGGTTTCGTTCTCCCTCGTTTTTTTCCGCGCGCCGCACGCCTGTCGCACCAAGATAGAGAGACTCGGTCACCTCACCCGGTTGCAACCCGTCACCGCGGGCGGGGCGAGCCGAAGGTGCTTCAAGCGACGAGCGCGACGCGCGCTCGTCCACGCCCACCGCTAGCCCGGGCGCGAGCGCGGTCACGCAGCGGTCAAAGTAGAGGAGTTGCTTAGGGTTGGGGCACCCGCTACCCTCTGCTTTGACCGCTACGACCCGTCGTACTCATTCATTCACTCATTCCGCTTTCGCGCTCGTGTTTTTCGAAATCACTTGCCCCCCGGCACGATGCACCCGAACGTCACAGCCCACAGAGCCGCCATGGCCAGCGCAACCCCGCCCAGCACGGCACCGCCCAGCGTGTAGCTGCCCGCTTTCGCGGTGAGCGCCCCCATCAAGGCGGGCCCCCACACGCCGCCCAGAGTGCCCAGCGCGATGAACATGGCGTACGCCATGGCGCCGTGCGCGGCGGTGCCACCCGCCAGCGACGACGGCAGCGACATGATGACGCCCCAACCGGCGAAACCCTGCAGCGCGGCGATGACGGCAAGAAAAGCGATGGCGCGGGTGGCGTTGGACGACGGGGCGTCCAGGACGGGGCCCACGACAAACAGGCCGGCCGCGCAGACCAGACCCGGCCACACAATGAACCATTTGCGGCCCCACCCGCGCGCGGCGCGCGTCTTATTGGCCGCCCACCCGTTTAGGACGGACGTGGCGGCCGCCATGAAGAACGGGATGGCGGACAGCAGGGCCGACAGGATGACGTAGCGCGCCGACCTCTTCTCGGCCAGCAGGCGGCGGCCGTGGCTGACGACGGGGCCGCCGGCGGCGATTTTTTCGCCGGTCAGGATTTGTTCGATGATGAGCGGCGTGAAGAATTGGGCGGCCCACTTGCCGCCACCAAACACGCCCTCGATCGTTCCAGCCACCATGATGCGCCAGTTTGTCAGCGTGTGCTTGAGGGCGTCCCACAGAGACGCCGCGTCGGCCGCGGCGGCGCGCGTCGCGCCGTCGCCACGGGCGGCGGTCACGTCGGCCTCGAGCCGACAGCGTTCCTCTGGCGTCAGAAACTTGGCGCACGCGGGCGTGTGGGGCAGGAAAGCCACCCAGATGCCGACTGCAATGGGCAGGATGCCTTCGACGATGAACAGCCAGCGCCAGCCGGCCAGCCCCGCCAGGCCGTCCATGGACAGCACGGCGGCGGCTATAGGCCCGCCAATGACTGACGCGACCAGGGTGGCGGCGTGCACATAGGAATAGGCGGCACCGACGGCGGTGTCGCGCGCGTGGAAAGTGCGCAAGTAGGTGGCGATCAGCGGGTACGTGGGCGCTTCCGCCAGTCCCAGCGCCAAGCGGGCCGCGTAAAATGACCAGGGCGACGATACCGCGGCCATGGACGCGGCGGTGATGCCCCACACAATGCAGGCCACCGAAAGCACGCGCACCGCGCCGAACCGGGCGCCCATGAGCGACACCAGCAGCTGGGCGCCGCAGTAGGTGACAAACAGCAGGGACGATCCCAGGCCGTACTGGGCGATGGTGATGCCGACGTCGCGCTTGAGGCCGGCCGCGGCAAACGCTAGGTTGGTGCGGTCTGTGAGGTGACGGGGAGGGGGGGCGGGGGGGAATCGGCAAGTCTCCCCCCAATTGCTCACCGTTTTTGGGTCTCTCTCACGTACATCACCACATCCACGCCACCCTCTTGCGCTCACCCAAATAGTTGGCGATGCTGATGGCGCACAAGCACGGCAGCAGGTGGCGGTCGATTTTTTTGTCGAGGGACGCATCGGGCGGGCCGCCGCCGCCGCCGCCGCCGCCATCGCGTGTATGGAGCGGGCCTTCAATGTCCAGGGGGGACACGCCGGGCTTGGTCGCGGTCGCGTCCAGGCGAGTGCGGGACGGTGGGCCCGAAATGTCTGTTTTGGGCACCAGCGGAAGCGCGTACGGCGCCATGGTGGAGTTTGGAGAGGGCCGTTGAGGTCTGGGTCACTCGAGGCGAAGAGAGCGTTGGCTTTCGGGGGGGGGGGGGGGGCGAGAGAAGAAAAGATCCCCCCCATTCACCAACCGCTGTTCGCCTCGCCCCCGTTCCCGCCTAGATCATCGCCTACGGTCAGCCCCTCCCCGCTCCCCCTCTGTCCCCGTCCCTCCCCACTGCCACGGCACCCTGCACCCACCCCCCGCACCCCGCAGCCGACGCCGCCGTCGGACTGCTGCGACGGGCCACGGCGGCCGCCCACCTGGCGCAGCACAGCAGGCGGGTTGTCGATGCCGCCACCCCACCTCCCACCCCCCCAACAAGCTTGGGAAGGTCCACGCGAGCGGCCCAGGAGGGGGGGAGGGCCGGGGCAGGGGGCGGCAGGGCCGGGGAACGGAAACGTTGGATGATGGAGAGGTTTCGTTCTCTCTCCGTTTTTTTCCGCGCGCCGCACGCCCGTCGCAACAAACTAGAGAAACTCGATCACATCGCCCGGCCACACCCCATCACCGCGGGCGGGGCGAGCCGAAGCGGGCTTCGAGCGACGAGAGCGACACGCGCTCGTCCACGCCCACCGCGAGCCCGGGCGCGAGCGCGGTCACGTAGCGGTCAAAGTAGAGGAGCTGCTTGAGCAGGATGCCGAACGAGCGCGGGAACTGGGGGGGGGGCGAGGGGTGGGGTGAGCCGGGGCGCGCGTCGGCGCGCCCGCCGCGCCCGTCCGTTGCTCCACCCCCTCTCTCTCTCTCGCCTTGATGCCGTACGCGTCCCCCACGCGCACCACGGACAGCAGCAACCGGTTGACCGCCGCCTCGTCAAACGTGACGGCCGCGGCGGCGGGGGCGGCGGGGCCGGCGCGCGCGTCGACGGTCAGCGTCGCGTCGACCGCGGCCGCGTCGGCGAAGACGGCCTCCAAGTCCCCCGCGAACGCCGCGAAGTCGACGTCCTCGTCCGCCGCGCCCATGGTGGCCAGCGCGCGGGCCATGGTGTCAAAGTCGCGGGTGGCGGTGGCGGCGACGAGCGCTTCGACCGCGCGCCACGCCGACGGCGCGGCGCGGCCCACGATGCCGAAATCGATGAACCCGACGCGCCCGTCGGGCATGGCGAGCAAGTTGCCGGCGTGCACGTCGGCGTGAAAGGTGGGGGCCGCGAGGAGGGAGCCGAGCCACGCGTTGAGGCCGTTGGCCAGCACCGTCGCGGGCGGGACGCTCGTCACGCGGGCCACGCCCTCCATGGACGTCAGCGGCGCGCCGTCCAGCCGCTCCATGACGAGCACGCGCTGCGTCGACAGCGCTCTGTACACAAAGGGGCACGTGGCGAGGGCGTCCATGCCGGTCGCGTCGAGGTACGCCCGAAAGTCGGCCACGTGCGCCGCTTCCCGCACGAAGTCGACCTCGTCCAGCATCGCCTCGCGAATGTCGCCCGCGATGGCGGCCACGGAGCCGCGGGCGAGGGCGGGGTTGATGAGCTCCGCCGCGCGCGCGGCGATGTACAAAAACGCGAGGTCCGCCTTGAGCGCGTCCGCCACGCCCGGTTTCAGCACTTTGACGACGACGCGCGCGCCGGACGACGCGAGCACGGCGGCGTGCACTTGGGCGATCGAGGCCGACGCGAGCGGGGTCGGGTCGATCGACGAAAAGTGTTTCGCGAGCGGGCCCCCGAGGTCCGCCTCGACGACCGCCTTGATCGCGGCCCAGGGCACCGGCTCGGTCGCGTCCAGCAGCGCCTCGAACTCGGCCACGTAGTCGGGGGGGAAGAGGGAGGGGGACGACGCGACAAACTGCCCGAGTTTGATGTACGTCGCGCCCAGCCTCTCAAACAGCACCCGCACCGTCTTGGGCGCGCTCCACGGCCTCCCACTGAGCCCCGCCACCACCGCCTCGCGCGCGACGCGCGCCGCGGCGGCGCCGGCCTGGAGGCCGCGCAGTGGCGCGCGCGGGCCGGCCGACGCGGCGGCGGTGGCGGCGTCGCGCAGCAGGAGCTGCAGGTCGGCCGCCCGAGTGGGGCGCGTGCTGAGAGAGAGGGGTGGGGATGGCGTGGGCGGGCGGCGCGGGCCGACACGCCGCGCCGACGCCCGCCCTCCAATCGGGGCCCACCTCTTCGGCGGCGCCGCCGCCGCGTCAGACGATGACGCGGCGGCGGCCCGCGGGCGGCGGCCCGGGGGTCGGCGCGCGGACAGCATTGGCTCGATAGAGTGTTGCGCGCCGTGGCGTCGGCCGGCGCCATCTCTTTCACTCCCGCCCCCGGTCGACCCCTCCTCACCACCCATGGGCCTGCTGTCGTCACCCGCCCGCCGCGGGGCCGCCCTCTGCGCTCTCGTGGCCGCTGCCGTCGCCGCCGCGGGCCGCGGCGCTGCGCCCGCGGCCGCGCCCAAGGCCCTCGCCCTGCTCGCGGCGGCGATCTATGTGGGGGCCACGTTTTGGTCAGCAGTGGCCATCGTGTCGAGTGGTGGCGACGCAGGGTGCCGTAAACCGCTCAAACCCCGACCCCCCTCCCTCGTCTCCTTCACAGGACCACGTTCGTGGCCGGCCTGACCCTCTTTGCCAAGTTTGAGGGCACGCCCACGTTTGGCGATGTGCAGGTGGGGGGGTGAAGCAGGGTGGAGGGCGCCGCGCCGGTGCCGGCTCGACGCCTTCACCGACGACCCCGCGCCCTGCGGCGACTGCCCGACACTCCCCCACCCCCCCTCCAGGCCGTTCTGTTCCCCGCCTACTTCTGGACACAAACGCTGTCGTCCGCGGCCGCGCTCGCCCTCACCGCCACTGGCCGCGCCGGCGCGGCGACGACGCGCCCCCGCGCCGTCGCCGCTTCCACCGCCCTCGCCACCTCCCTGCTCAACCTGGCCATTCTGGAACCGATGACGACGGCGGCTATGTACGCCCGGCGGGCGGCGGACGCGGGGAGCGACGAAGGGGCTCAGAAAAAGGCCCGAAAAAGGTTTGGCGCGCTCCACGGCGCGAGCTCCGCTGCCAACCTGGTCGGCCTCGCGGGCGGCGTGGCGTGGCTCTGGTTCACGGCGGACGCGCTGTGAGGTTGATGGGGAGGGCTGCGGGGTTGAACCCGCGCCGCGCAGCCGCGCGCTCTCAGAGCAGATGCTCGGCGCGCACCGCGCTCTCGCGGCCGCCCTCCCCCTCGCCGCCTCCCGCGCCGCGGCGTCCATGCCGCCGCGCAAGCGCAAGGCCGCGGCGGCGGCGCCCGCGGCCGCACCGCCGCCCGCGCCGGGCGCCGCGGCGACGCCGTCGCCCAAGAAGCGCGCCAAGCCGGTGCCGCCGCCGCGGGCGCACAGCGAGGCCACTCTGGCCAAAGCCGACCGCATCGCGGAAGTGTTGGCGGGCCTGTTCCCGGACCCGCCGTGCCCTTTGGATCACGCGTCCCCGCTCCAACTCCTCGTCGCCGTCATGCTCTCGGCGCAGACGACCGACATAAAGGTCAATGAATGTGCGCGCACCTTGTTCAAGGTCGCGCCCGACGCGGCGTCCCTGGCGGCGCTCGGGGCCGAGGGCATCCTCCCTCACATCAAAGCTCTCGGCCTCGCCCCGACCAAGTCCAAAAACGTGGCCGCCACGGCGCGCTTTATCGTCGACCTGCACGGCGGCGCCGTGCCGGGCGACCGGGCGTCCCTGGAGGCGTTGCCGGGCGTCGGCCGCAAAACGGCGTCGGTCGTGCTCTCGATGGCCGGCGACGGTTCCGCGTTCCCGGTCGACACGCACATCCACCGCCTCGCCGCGCGGTGGGGGCTGTCGGGCGGGGGGAGCGGGGGCGTCGAGCAAACCGAGGCCGACCTCTGCGCCGCGTTTCCGCGCGCGCGCGGGCACGACTGGGGCGTGCTGCACCTGCGCATAATTCACATGGGGCGGTCCCACTGCCCGGCCAAAGGGCACGACGCGGCGGCGTGCCCGGTGTGCTCGTGGGCGGCCGAGGGTGTGTGAACGAGGAGAGCGGCGGCGGGAGAGCGCGCCGCCGCCGCCCTCCCCTCACTCCACCACCACCCCACCAACCATGGCCGGCGGCGGCCACAAGCGGCGCCGCCCCGCGGCCGACGATGTGGCGGCCGAGGCGCGGCGCTCGCTGCACGCGTCATTTGCGGCCGCCGCGTCGGCCGTCGCGGGGCTCTACTCGGCGGCGTCCGCCTCGGCGCGGTCCGCGGCGGCGAGCGGGGCGCGCGGCGTGCTGGTGAGAGCGGCGCATGGGGGCGTGGGCGGGCGGGGCGCGGTGGCGCGGGCGCGGCGCGCGCGCCGCGCGCCGCGCGGCGCGCCCGGCGCCGCGCACGGGGCCGCCGCGCGGCGCTGTGTCGCACGCGGCGCGCGCGCGCGGGATGGCGGGCCGCGGGAGGCGACACCGCGTGCTGCGCTCACTCCCGCCCTCGCCCCACCTCCTCTCTTCTCCAGGAGCGCCAGGCCGAGTGGATCGCGCGCGACTACGGCCACGCCGGCGCCGTGCCCGCGGCCGTGCTGCTGGACTACCTGCGCGCGGAGCTGGCCGCGACGGCGGAAGCGGCCGACACGGCGCCCGGCCCGCCGCCGCCGCCTCCCTTCGCCGCCGCGCACGCGCACGTCACCCTCGCCCCGCCCCCCCACGACGCCGTCGCCATGGACGACGACCCGCTCGCGCTCAAGCCGCCGCGGCCGAGCCCGGGCGGGCGGCGCGGGGGAGGGGGAGGGGGGTACGGTGTCTAGAGTGAGAGAGGCGTTGAGGGGAGCGTCCCGAAACCCCCTGTATCCGACCGACCATCATTGTTTGTTGCTTGGGGGGAGGGGAGGGAGGAGAGGGAGGAGGGGCTGCCGCGCTCTCTTGACTCGTCTCTCTCGGTTGCCGCCACTCTCCCGCCCTGAAACCCGCGCCGCAGTCCCCACCGCGTGCTCGGCGCCGCCACCCGCCGCCACCCCCCCCTGTCCAGGGCGGCGGCCGATGGGCGCGCCCGCCGATTGGCCTCAATGGCCGGCCGGCGCGCGCGGAACGCGGCTCCTCCACGTGCGCGTGGGGACGCGGGTGGATGCTCTGGTTGAGGCCCTGTTTGGGGAGGGGTCGGAAGTGACGGTGAGAGGAGAGGGGTGCGGGTGAGAAGGGGTGCCCGCTTGCGGCGTTGGCGGGCGCCTCGACCCCTGTCCCTCCTCCTCCCCAGGCCGCCGTCAACTCGGCGAGAGGCTACAAAGAGCACGCGTCCACGGGATGGCTCCCCGACGAGGCAGCCGCCCTGGCGGCGGCGGCGGCCACAATCGACGCCGACGCCCCGTCCCGCCCTCCTCCCACCCCCCCTCTCCCCTTCCTCCGCGGCCGCGCGCGCCGCACCCGGTGCGCCGTCGCGACCGGCCTGCTCAAATTCGAGGCGCTCGAGCTGCAGCGCTGCACGGCGGCGGCGCCCGGCAAAGGGTTCGAAGTGGAGACCGTCGCGGCGATCACCCTCCCCCAAGCGTCCTCCCTGCGCGTGCTCACCACCTGGCGCCTGGCGGCGGCCGGCCGGGACACGGTGCTGGCGGTGGATTGCGAGACGGTGGAAGTCGGGGGCGGGCTGTCGGGGTTTGCGCGGCGCACGGTCGTCAGCGGCGCGCGGTCGGGGCTCGCCGACGCCGTCGCCGCGCTGCGGGCGGAGCTGGCGACTCGGCACCCGGTGGTGGACGCCGACGGTGGCGCGGGCGCGCCCGCGGGGCCTAGTTTTGCTGCGACCGCTCTCGCGGTTGCCGCTGCAGTCGCCGCGCGCGCCGTCGGCGCGCGCACCGCGCTCTCGTTCGAGCCCGCGGCGGCAGCGGTGAGGGCGCGGTGTGGGGTGGAGGCGCCCGTCGCGACGGGTGCGCCCACGCCGCTCGCGGTCGCGGTCGCGGCCGCCGCGCTTTCCCTCGCCCTCGCCTTTGTCGTCGCCTTTCCGCGCGCCTTGCTCGCCGCGTGCGCATCCCGCGCGACGCCCGGCTTCGCCTGCTGGCTCGCGACCGCGGCGTCGCCGCCGACGAGCCTGCGCGCTGCGGTCGCGGGCGCGGCGGCGTGCGCCGCGGCGCAGGGCCTCCTCCTCACACTCGGCGCCGCCGCCGCCGCGCGCGGCGAGGCCGCCGCCGCCCGCGTGCGGTCGGTGCCGTCCGTCCGCCGCCCCACGACGCCGCCGCCCGCGCGCGCGCCCGTGGCGGACGCGTGGGCTGCCGCCGCGGCCGCTGGCCGCGGGCTCGTCGACGCCGCGCGCGCTCTCGCCGCCCCGCCCCCCCCTCCCACCCCGCGCGCCGCGTCCGCCATCTTCTCCGATGACGGCGAGGACGCCGGCCCGCCGCCGCCGGGGACGATGGCGGAATCGGAGGTGTTTGAGAACGAGCGGCTGCAGCCGTTTCGCGGGTGGGGGTCGACGTGGCCTGGGCACTTTCTGCCCACCGACCGCGTGGGGCGCTACTCGGACCGGTGGGTGGAGGGGAGGGGGTGGGAGGCGGGCGCACGGGGTGGTGGTGGCAGCGGCGCAGCGGCCGACGCCGCGCGCCGACCCCTCCTTCCTCCTCTCCCTCCCTCCTTCTCCCTCTCTCTTCTCCAGCTCCGGCGCCGTCACGTCCGCCGATTTCTCCCGCGTCGCGCGCGCCCTGCGCCCCGGCTGGGTCTGGCTCGAGCCCGACTGGCGCGTCGACCTCGACGGCGCGGCCAGCGGCGCGGTGGACGCGGACGGGTGGTCGTACGCGGTCGATTTCGGATTTGTTGATTGGCCGCCGCCTCCCGGCTCGGGCCGCCCCCGCCCTCTTCTCGATTTTGTTCGGCGCCGGCGCTGGGTGCGCGCGCGCATGGTGGCCGACGCCGGCGGCGGCAGCGGGAGCGGGAGCGCGGCGGCGGCGTCGGCCCGGCTCACGGCGGCGGCGAGCGCGCGGCTCGAGGCCTCGGCGGCGCGCCGCGGACGCCCTCTCTCCGCCTCGCCCTCGCCCGCGCCCTCGCCCGCCGCCACGCGCCCTGCGTCGCCCGTGTGGCGCGTGCTGGACGCGGTGCGGTCGCGGTCGCGGTCGCCCTCGGCGCGCGAGGGGTCGCGCGTGCGCGAGGGCGACCGCGACCGCGACCGCTCGCGCTCGCCCTCGCGCTCGCGCTCCCCCCCCGCGCCCTTGTCCCGGGCCGGCAATCGCGCGTTCAGTCCGCTGGGCGCCGCGATGGAGGACGCGGCGGCGGTAGAGGTGGAGCGCGCGGCGGCCGCGGTCGCTGCGGCGGCGGTTGCGTCCGCGGTCGCGGCCGCCACCTCGTCCCCGCCCGTGCCCACGCTGCCGGTGGAGAAGGCGGACGAACCCCGGGAGCCGGTGTCCCCGGTCGCGCTCGGGTCGCCGCCGGCCGAGTCGCTGCTGCAGGAGCGGCTGGCGGGCGAGCGGGCGCGCGGGGACGGGGCGCCAGCCACCGCCTCCCCGCCTGCGGTCGCCGTCGAGACGCCGCCGCCTGACGCCGGCCACCTGTCGCCGCCGCCGCCGCCGCGCGCGCCCGAACCGTCGCCGCCGCCCGCGCCGTCCGACCCTCCCCCCGACCTCCCCCCCCCGTCCCGCACCCCACCCGACGCCGCCGGGCGCGCCCGCGCCGCCCTGGCCGCCGCGCGGCGCGCGGCGGCGGACGCGGGCGGGCGGTTGAAAGAGGCGGCGGCGTCGGCCGAGGGGCGGCTCAAAGACGCGGCCGCCACCGCAGAGGGCCGGCTCAAGGAAGCGGCCGCCACAGCCGACGGCCGCCTCAAAGAGGCGGCGCGCGAGGCCGACGCCCGGCTCAAGGGCGCGGTCGCCGCGGCGAAGCAGCGCCGCTCGTCGGGGGGGGGAGGGGGGAGCGAGGGGCCGCCGCCCGCGCCGGCCGCCGCGTGAGGGAGAGAGGAGAGAAGGCGGCCGTGTGAGGACGAGGGAGCGCTCAGGCACGACACGCCACGTTGGCGCCCTGCCCCCTCCCCGACGCCCCTCTCTCTCCTCCCCACCAGGTCATCCGCCCCTCCCTCTCCTCCCCCGCGCACCATCCTCAAGCGCCGCGCGCGCCGCGCCTCCCCTTGGCCACGGGCGGCGCGGCCGTCGAGTCGCGCACCGCGCGGCGCGCCTCGGCAGACAGCTCTGCGAGCGCGGCGTCCCCCCCGCGCGCCAGCTGCTTTTGCAGCGACCGCCACCGGTCCTTGCAGTCGACCTGGGACCGGGTGGCCAGGGCGGCGCCGGCGGCGGTCGACGCGGCAGCCCACTTGCCAAAGCCGCACGCGCGCACCGCGCGCGCGAGCGCCTCGGTCTCGGTCGCGGTCCACCGCTTGCGCTTGCGGGCGCCGGTGTCGGTGCGGGGTCTGTCAAAGGCCGGGGAGGTGGGGGTGGCGCGCGCGCGGCCGCCCGCCGCAGCGGGCGCTTTGCGCGACAGCGGCACGAGGGCTGCCGCGGGCGTCACGCCCCCGAGCTTGAGCAGGTAGATGACGGGGCCGACGGTGAGGCCGGCGGACGCCAGGGTGTCGCCGGGCGCGAGCGCTTTCGCGGGGCCCTCGCCGCCGCCGGGCGCCGCTGTGCGCAGAGCCAGGGACGCGCCCGCGGGCACCGCCGCCTTGACCGCGCGCTTGACCGCGTCCAGGGCGGAGGCGACGGTGGCGGACGGGGCGAGGGACAGGGGGGCGGGGGCGAGTTTGGCACCCAAGGCCGTGACGTCGACCTCGAGCCGCACCGTCGCCGGCGCGGCGTCCGCCCCCCGCTTGCCCGCGGGCGCTTTGCCCTTGGCGGAGGCTTTCGCGGCCGGCTTCTTGGCCTTGGCCTTGGCCTTGACGGGGGCGCCTGGGGGGAGGGAGGTGGTTTTAGGGTTGCGGCGTCGCGCGGCGCGCGCGAGGGGGTGGGGAGCGCGCCGCCCCTCGGCGACCCTCTCTCTCCCTCCCGACACACGCGCGCGAGCAAGTGACCGCGTCCGGGGCGGGTGGCGGGGCCGCCGGGCGCTCACCCTGGCGAGGAGGGGGGGGGACATTCGAGGGTTGGCGGCCGCGATTGGGGGGCCCTTCCGCGGCGCGCCACGCGCCACCCGGCCGCCCGCCACTCCCACACGAGGGAGTGGACGCGCCCAGGCCTTCGGGCGGGCCGGCGCCTCCCCAGCCTCGCGCGGGCGGCCGGGGGACGCGCACGGAACGCGCGCTGGGCTGGCCTCCCGGCGCGCGGGGCGGGGGCGGGGGCGGCTGGGCCGCCCGCGGTCGCGACCGACAGGTCAGTCGTCGCGTCGAGGCGGGCGCCCGAGCGGCGCGCGCTCTCGGGCGCCCGCGCCGGGATGCGGCGCGCGCGGCGCGCCCGCGCGCCCGGATGGCGGGCGCCTCGCCCACCGCCGGCCCCCTCACGGGCCCACCTTTTTGGGCGGCATCGTTGGCGGGTGGCGAGGGGGGTGCCGAGGGGAAGGGGTGTGTGCGCGCCGGCGCTCGCCGGCACCACTCTCCGCCGCCCGCTGCCCGCCCCGCCAACTGCCCCCCTCGCATGACCTACCCTTCCCGCTGTCGCGTCGTGGTGCGGCTCAAGCCGGCCGCGGCGTCCGGGGCGGAGTGCGCGACCGCGGTCGGCTGCCCGGTGCGGAGGAGGGGGGGGGGGGGGCGCGCGTCCCCCCCCCCCCCCCCACCCCCCCCCCACAACCCTCCCACCCCCCAAACCGCCCTAACTCGACCAGGCCGACACCCTGGTGGTGGACCGGGGCGACGGCGCGGGCGTGAACCAGGTCCGTTTTATTTTTTCTTCGGGCCGCGCGCCGCGCTGTCGCCCGCCCGAGCCCCTTCCCCCTCCTTCCAGTTTACGTTTGACGCCGTGCTGGATGGCGCCGCGTCCCAAGCGGACGTGTTCGAGGCGCGGGGGCGGGAGACGGGGTGGCGCGGGGCGGGGCGGGAGCCGAAAGGGGGGGCCGCGTGCGCGCCGCCCTCCCCACCCCCGTCCGTTACCCTCCCAGGCCGGCGCGCGCGACGTCGTGGCCGGCGCCCTGGCCGGCTACAACGGCACCATCATGGCGTACGGCCAGACGGGGGGCGGGAAGACGCACACGATGACGGGTGACAAAGGGAACAAATGTTTGACAAGATGTTCAAAGCGCCCATGCAGCGACAAACCTCGACTCCCTCCCTCCTTCCCTCCAGGCCCTGACGGCGCCGACCTGGACGACGCGGAACGGCGGGGCGTCATCCCGCGCGCGCTGGAGCAGGTGTGAGGGAGGGCGGGAGAGTG
>Ga0315288_10009234_pt1 | contig 12428 bp, 11 predicted proteins | sample YL17G11_20_MG_FD_203454 | JGI IMG/M metagenome (GOLD analysis project Ga0315288, IMG submission 203454) | Sediment microbial communities from Yellowstone Lake, YNP, Wyoming, USA - YL17G11_20 | ecosystem: Environmental > Aquatic > Freshwater > Lake > Sediment | place: USA: Wyoming | collected...
CCCTGATAAGGACGAGGTCTCTGGTTCGAGTCCAGAGAGGCCCACCATAGGTGGGGATGTAGCTCAGCGGGAGAGCGCGTGGTTTGCATCCATGAGGCCAGGGGTTCAAATCCCCTCATCTCCACCAAGTAGCATCATAACTTACCTTGTTTGACTTTTTTTAGAATTTAAAAGTTTAACTGAACTTTACAAAACTGTATCGACCTTGCTCATATGCTATCAATTTTTACCTGACATCAACTTATTTCAAATTAATATGTAAAAAGATAACTATGCTAGAAATAAACCAACAATTAATGAAAAATTTCAGAATAGCAACTTATTATAAAATATAGCCATATGGGTCTCGAATCCATTTTGTTAACTTACATCTGAGTTAATCTAAATAAAAGATAAAAATTATTCCTGAAATTTGTATTTTAATTAGCATAATTACTATACGAAGTACTTTATTTCTGTCTAAATTTCGGCTTTACAAATATTTTGATATTTTACATAATTTTATATAACTATAATGGTAGGTGGAAATTTAAGGGTAGCGAATTCAAAAAAATAGCTTTGAGTATGCTAATAAAACGGGTATGACTGCATTTAAATGCAGATTGAATTTATTAAAAGAAAGGAGATGAGCATGATGAAAAAGATTCTTGTTCTATTTCTTGCTTTTATGCTTGCATTTTCAGCCTGTCTTATCTGCACCTGTAAATAATACTCTTAAAGCTGATGAATCTTATCAATGGATTAAAGTAAACAATGGGCTTTATGGAGGTGATGTCCGCTCACTTGCTATCGATCCAACAAATTCTAAAGTAATCTATGCAGGGACATATAGTGGTGTTTTCAAATCAACAAATGGTGGTACAAACTGAAGTGATATAGGATTAACAAATCCTGATGTCTGGTCTCTTGTAATTGACCCGACATTTCAGAGTGGTAAAAACTATAATATCATATTTGAACCTAAAACTAGAGAAACAAAATGCACATCTGCCAAATTGAGGCATTTGAGGATACCTTGCAATAATAGCTCCAAGATTGTTGGGACTCAGAAGAGTTTTGAAAGACACGGGAAGCATTTATTTACACTGCGATCCTACCGCAAGTCATTATTTAAAACTTTTGATGGATGCAATTTTTGGAGTTGAAAATTTTAGAAACGAGATTATATGGTATTATAAGGGGTGCTGGATATCCCAAAAAAGACTTTGGCAAGAGGCACGATGTAATCTTTAGATATTCTAAGGCAAATAGCTATATTTTTAACCTTGAGAGGAAGAAAAATGAGGATAGGACTTCCAAAAATTTTACTTCAATATTATAAGTACGGTATCTTATGTGAAACCTTTTTAAAAGAACTTAAAATAGACTACATTTATTCAGATTGTACCAATAAAAAAATTGTCGAAGATAGCTTAAAAGTTGCGCAAGATGAGATATGTATTCCTGTAAAGCTAATATATGGCCACTCATTAAATTTGAAAGGAAAATGCGACAAAATTTTAGTTTCAAGAATGATATCCTTAAAACCAAACACGATTACTTGTCCAAGACTTAGGATACTTCCTGAACTTGTATCAATTCAGACCGAGATGGAGGTATTAAAGCTTAATATAAACATACAAAAATATCCTTTATTTTTTTCCTTTTTTACTTTTGGATTAAAATTGAGAAAAAATCCTATCAGTGTCGTTCTTGCTTATTATAAAGCTTTTAAGAAATATAATAAAGAGATTCAAGAATTAAAAGAGAAAAGAGAAAGGTTTTTAAAAGAAGAAAAAATAAAAATTGCATTAATCGGTCATTCCTATTTAATATATGATAAATTCATAAGCCTTGATATTTTAGGGAGATTAAAAGATGTCAATGTTTTTGTTTCCGAGATGGCAGATGAGGTAAAGGAGCTTCCAGCTACTTACTGGTCAGAAGAAAGAGAATTATTAAATGCTGCTTATTATTTTATAGATAAGGTTGATGGCATCCTTCTTCTTACTTCTTTTTTATGTGGAACGGGTTCACTTATTAATGAGTTTATATTCAGCAGAGCAAAAGAGTGCAAAGTTCCTATAATGCAGCTTATAGTCGATGAAAATACAACAGAAACAATGGTTGATACAAGGATTCAAGCATTTTTAAATATGATCTGGAGAAAAAAAATATGCAGAGTCCAATAGTTTCTTTCCCTCACATGGGAGAGAGCTGGATTATAATGAAAGCATTTTTTGAAACACTTGGTTTAAAAGTCTTAGTTCCTCCTTATAATAATGAAAAAACAATGAAGGAGGGAGTAATAAACTCACCTGAATGTGTTTGCATTCCATATAAAATTACCCTTGGTAGTATGATTGAAGCATTAAAAATGGGCGCAAACTGTCTTTTTATGATTGGAGGTCAAAGAACAGGACTCTGCAGATTACCGCAATACGTTGTAAATCAAGAGAAGACATTGAGAGAAATGGGTTTTGAGTTTGAAATTTATAAAGTGGGGGACCCGCTAATGATTCAAAGATTATTAACAAAAGATTTAAAAGAATTATCTGGAAATCCCAAAGATTATTATAAAAAATTGATAAAAGCATTAAGGATAGTATGGATAAAAACTGAACTGGTTGATTTAACAAATCAGCTTTCAAGATTTTACAGAGTTTACGAGACCAATAAGGGAAAGACAAATAAAGTAAGAGAAGAGATGTTAAAAATGGTTGATGATTCAAAGGAAATAAAGGAGTTAAAAAAAGCGAGAAAGACAATAGATGAAAGTTTTAAAGATATTGATATTGACAAGAAAAGAGAGGTTGTAAGAATATTGATCGGGGGTGAATTCTACTCTGTTCTTGATAGTTTTATTAATTGTGATATAGAAAGAAGGCTTGCTGAATTAAATGTTTTAGTTGAAAATCCAACTTCTTTTAGTTATTTAATTAAGGCTAAGATGGGCTTAGGAATAAGAAAAAAGTTGGTTAGATTGGGGTTAAAATATGTGCCTGTAACATCTGGGGGTGAAGATTTACCCACAATTGGAAGAATAGAATATTTCAGAAAAAAAGGTATTGATGGTTATATAATTCTTTTTCCTATGGGGTGTTTGCCAGAGACAGCAATTATACCTATATTAGACCATCTTGGAAAAAAGTTTGATTTACCTATTATTCATTTTTCAATAGATGAAAATTTATCAGAAACTTATCTTCAAACAAGGTTAGAAGCATTTATAAATACAATAAAGAGGAGAAAATGGAAAAAAAATATTATTTAGGTTTAGATATTGGTTCAACATCAACAAAAGCAGCAGTAGTAGACGAGAATATAGAGGTTGTGGATTCTTCATATATAATGACAGAAGGAAAACCAATTGAGGCTATAATGAAGTGTCTTGGTCTTTTAAAAAAGAATTATGAGATTGTGCAGGCCGCGACGACAGGTTCTGGAAGAAGACTCGCAAAAGCAATGATAAATGCAGATTTAGAAATTGATGAAATTACAGCACATGCAGTTGGGGTAACCCATTTTGTGCCTGATGCAAAAACTATAATTGAAATTGGTGGACAGGATAGCAAAAACATGATATTAGAAGACGGTGTTGTTATTAAATTTTCTTTAAATAATCTTTGTAGCGCAGGAACAGGCGTTTTTTTAGAGCATCAGGCAAATAGACTGAGAGTTCCAATAGAAAGATTTGGAGATCTTGCTTTAAGAAGCAAAGCAGGCTGCACTATTGCAAGCAAATGTACTGTTTTTGCTGAAACTTCTATGATAAGTAAGCAGAGTATGGGTTATAAAGTTGAGGACATAATAAACGGCTTATGTCATTCAATGGTAAGAAATTATATAAATATCCTGGTAAAAAATGAAAAACTACTTCCTCCTGTGGTGTTTTGTGGTGGGGTATCAGAAAATGTAGGAGTAAAATATGCATTTGAAGAAGCTTTAGAAGCAAAAGTAATAGTTCCAAAGCATAATAAAATTATTGGTTCAATTGGAGCAGCAATAATTGCAAAAGAAGAAATGGATAAAACTAATCAAAAAACTAGCTTTGATTTTAATATTATAAAATCAGATTTTAAAACAAAGACATTTTTTTGCTCTATTTGTCCAAATCAGTGTGAAATCTCGCAAATTGTAAGGGATGAAACAACAATTGCATTTTTTGGGTCAAGATGTGGAAGATATATATAATGGCCAATAATTTTTATTAAAAAAGTTATAGCATATTCTTTTAAAACAATAAGCAAAAATGCGAAATGTATCATCAAAGATACTACGATCCGTGTCAAGAGGAAAAACATAAGTTTTTATTATCTATGTAAAGAGGTTTGTATTTTGATTTATTTACATAGATTTGATGTGCTATTATAAGAAGTTTTTTCATACAGGCTACCAATGCAACTTTAGGTTTCTTATGGTTATTAGTAATGAGGTGTTCATAAAACATTCTTATGCGGTCATTGTGTTGGATACTGCTCATGCAGGATAAATATAAAATCTTCCTAAGTAACGAGTTGCCAGCCTCCCACACCGCACCTTGTAAATTTTCCTTTAGAGCCCTCTTGTTATGAAAGAATCTTTTTTCGTTATCGAGCAGGCCTCGATGTAGTAACTTGTTTTTCTTCACTATAAATTCTAAGTATTTCATGTCCCTTAATTACCATGAAAGCATGTAAGTAAGGTTTTTAGTCATTGCAAACATTTGAAGAGTTTTATTTGAATGTGGGGAGTTTCTTTGGATGTGTTAATCACGAAACTAGGTAACTTTCTTGTTAAGTGCAACACTTATAAGGAGGATTTAACCGCCCATTTTTAAATTCGCTACGATCCTATAAAAATACTTGCTCCTCTTTTCCTTTTGCTTTCTTCTCTCATTTTCAGCACATACTTCAGTGATAAGTTGCCTTCTATTTCACTACGATTCCTCGGCACCATTAAATTATTCCATTTGGCTCACGGCCTGATTTACAGCCGATAGAAATAAATCCATTTTGTCTTTCATCTTTCCTACTTGCAAAAGAGAAAGTCCCCCCCTCATTAAAAAAGAGGAAGCCAATTTAGGTCTCCTCTTTCTAATAAACTTGTTTTTCTACGGCGTTTTCAGAAGAATCTTAGATAATTCTTCAAAAGGTAGTGCTTTGAGTGTTTCGGTCCTGAGCCATCCGCCGGCATTTAGTTGATACGCAAAACACAATGCTGCTTCATCATCAGATGCTTCCTCAATAGCTATATAGTCATATCTGCCCATTGTGGCATAGAAACCCAACAACTTGATTCCACGCTCTGGTAGTGTTTTTAAGGTGTCTTCTACAGCCTTTAAGAATCCTTGAGAGTCCTTAGCTGCCTCATTAGTTGCTTTCATCAGCATAATATAGACTGGCATGCTCCTCACCTCCTTTCCTTATAAATATAATTTAACGTATTTCAACGCCTGTTAAAAAATGCTAAATCTAAATTTTAATCCCCTAAAATTTTTACTATACTCCCTATTAAATTATAGTAAAAAAATTATTTTTATGTAAAATCAGAAACAATAATAAAGAAAAACTTATGAATGTAAAGAATATATAAAGATAGATTTTTGTTTTGCCCATCTAGATTATGACAAGAACCTTTTTACAGAGCCTAAAAAATCGAAAAATTAACTAAAATTTTACTGCAATTTCTCTCTGTAATCAACGCAAATGCCCCTACATTGAACAAGTCAGAGCTTTATGGATATAATATTATTTTGCTTTGAAAAGAATATGAGCATTTTATATAGTGCATATCATTTATAGCCTAACAATAGTTTGGTTGGTGAGGCAATTCAAAATTCTGCTTAACAAGAAAAAGTATAAAATATTAAAAAGGAGTATGAGAAATGACAAAAATTATGAGCAATGTATTGGAATGTGTTTTTTGGTGTATCTGTATTGCGTTTGCACCGCCAAATCGGAAGTATAAACGCATTGCGGATATGAACAAGTTATATGCAAAAAGCGCGCGAACTTATTGTTGCTCGGCCATCCGTGGTCTTGCATGAAAAATATATAGAAGATATGTAATTTTCCTATTATATAGAACTCTATATAATAGGAAATATCCTGTATTTTATGGAATTAATTGTTTAAAACGATAGGATTGTGTTAAAATATTAAGTGGTTTTCTTTAATTATGGAATTATATATAATAATATGTTGGTCAGCAACTTATTTGACCTTGATAGGTATTAAAAACAGATAAGAAAGGAGTGCAGAAAATGAAACAGGAAAACGTTAAGAAAAAGATTCAAAAACGGTACACCAACAATGCGATAAGAACAGTGACTTCAACATTCGGCGTTCTTTGTGGACTGGCTGGTATAGTACATGGGTTCTTTGAAATGCTTCAAGGTAATGTCACACCAAGCAATATTGTGATAAATGCCATTGGTCCAGCGCAGAAGTTATGGCCGTTGGCAACTTTACATGCTTTTACAATTATCCCCAACTTTTTTATCACGGGTATCTGTACAATGATTGTTGGCTTTTTAATCGTAATATGGGCGGGTGCGTTCATTCATGGGAAGTACGGCGCGCGGGTCCTGCTACTGCTCTCAATTATTCTGTTCCTGGGTGGAGGAGGTTTTGGACCACTATTCTTGGCAATAATAGCTAGTCTTACCGCAACCCAGATAAATAAGCCGTTATCGTGGTGGCGCACCCATCTCCCTAATAACCTACAGAACATCCTGGTCAAGTTATGGCCGTGGGCTCTCATCACCTACCTACTCTTCTTTTCAAGTTCCGTTGGAATCGCAATCTTCGGAATTCCCTTAGTGTGGTTCTTTAGTGCAGATACCACATACGGCATTTTATTGAATTTAGGTCCCATCTCAGATGTACTTTTACTGGTTGCTATCCTTACAGCATTTGCATACAACATCCAGAAACAGACCGATTCACATCAAGCACCCTCGATTAGTGAGTGACCTGGATAACAACAAAATAGAAAAAGTAAAAAATGTACGGCACAGCACATAACAGCGCATATATGCTCCACTTCCGTTGGTCGCTTCGGGGGTTCGCCACATTTTGCCTTCGCATCTTCTTTTATCTATGAATGTTATACGACATAGCCACTAAGAAGGCCCAATGAATCCATTAGGAAAAAAAGTTAATTACGATTCGCTGAATGCACATCAGAAGGAGACCTACAACTTTCAAAAAGTATCAGCAATCTTCGCGGATTATGGCTACACCACAATAAAGTTGTCTGATGACTGGATGGGTGCTGATTTCATTGCTATAAGTTCTGATGGTAATATTTATTTGAAAGTGCAGCTCAAAGGTCGCCTTTCATTTTATAAGAAGTATATCGGTAAAGAAATTAGAATTTGCTTCCACGATTCTGAATCAGGTAAATGGTTTTTGTATCCTCATGATGAGTTGTTAAAAGAAGTAGAACCAGAATTGATTGGTACTGAGTCTTGGGATTCACATGGAGGCTATAGCTTTCCAGGATTGAGTGATAAAAATAAATCTAGATTAGAACAATATCGAATTTCGTGATTCAACTACAGTAGCAAATGGGGCATGTGCCTGGCGAAATAAAGATAATGCCAGACCCTTCTTACTATTATCAAGTTACTCCACTTGATTAATAGCCGATAAAAATAATTCTATTTTGTTTTTCATCTTTCCTAGGTGTAAAAGAGAAGGCCCCCTCATCTCCACCAAAGTAGTATCAGAAATGCTTTCTCTGGACTTTTTGAAATTTAAAAATTTTGAACAAGAAGTATAAAAATATCACACTAACAATATCAGAAAAACACAATTAGGACTTAAATAAATTTCAGCTATTATATCTGTTTCTTATCAATATCGATGTATTACAAAGTGTTGTGTTTTGACTTTATAAAGAATTAGTTTCTTTTTATAAATTACAATAAAAACTGTCTTGAGTATAATTTTCACAAGATTTTTTTGAGAAAGATCAGGATATTTATATTAATCGATTCAGCTACAAGAATAGTTTTATCATTTAATTTCGGAAGGTCAACTTTTTTAACTTTAACTATTCTAGATGATTATATAGATGATGATAAGGCTATTAAATTCTTTCGTAGTCGTCTAGAACGCTATCTCTTGGTTCAGGGTATTTCTTTTTATATCATTATAGAATTAGGCGACTTAACGCATAGGCTACATTATCATTTGATTTTATTTAATGCTCCATATTTCATAATTGAGGAGTTATGCAAGGTTTGGCATATCGGTAACGTTAAAATTCAAGAGGTTAAAAATACTAATGGTGCTATTTATTATCTTGCTTGCTATATTAAAAAAGGGGTAAAAATGAATTTTTACAGATAGATTTTTATGCGAGGCAATTATACTGTTTCATATGGGGTTTTTAGTGAGGCAATTCGCCCTCTTGACAAAATTTATGCAATGTTTTAAAATTTTGCTAAAAGAATTTGCTGGATGAGACACGCTATAATTTTAAACCTTCTTCGTTGGAAACGGAACAACGATGGTGTAATTTGGCTAAGCCCCAATTATTTGAAGCAATGAGGAGGCAACGCAGTTGTGCCTTTTAAGGGCTACGCGGATGAAAGAGCGAAATTAACTCAAAGAAGAAAACAATAGGAGGATTTATCGCTATGCTAAAAAGAAGTCAAGTAAAAAAAGGACAGGAGCGTGCGGTCGAACTGTACGCACGGGCAAGTATTGTCCTAACACCCAGTGAGAAGGCAAACATCGAAGTTGCTGAGTTCGGCCTGGGCGACCTTGAGCATCAGGGTTTAGAACTCGTTGTTTACATAAATACCGACCGTTATTGTGCAAAGGAACTTGCCCTCTTTCCCAGTCAGACTTGTCCGGAACATAAGCACCCGCCAGTGGAGGACAAGCCGGGAAAGATGGAGACCTTCCGTTGCAGGTGGGGAAAGGTTTGGCTGTACATTGAGGGAGAGCCTGTGAAACATATAAAAGCAAAAGTACCAAAAGGAAGCGAAGCATATTACACAGTGTTCCACGAAATAGAGCTGCTCCCTGGTCAGCAGTATACTATTCCGCCGAATACTCTCCACTGGTTTCAGGCAGGTCCTGAGGGAGCCATTATTTCTGAGTTCTCAAGCACAAGCACTGATGAGAATGATGTTTTTACTGATCCACGCATCAAAAGAATACCAGAGATCATGGAAGACTGAAAATTATGCAACTTAAGGAATGAGGGATAACTTGGCACGTTATAAGAATAAAATTATAAGAGATGCTGTCAATCTTTCTTTTTGTGAAGGGAGAGAAATTTATTAACTTCTGAAAGTTGTGGCATAGAATTAGATGCTCCATACCTTGTAGCAACAATAGCAGCTGCAGCATTTGCAAAAGTGAGAATATCTGTCAATTTTGATATTGAAAGGGCTGTAAGGCTACCACTATTTAATAACCTATATATAATTGCTGCCATAAAAGCATCTCCGCAGCCAGTCGTTTCTTTGATTCGTATTTTGTTAAAAGCAGGGACGTGAATGAATTGGCCTTTATGATAGCCTATAGCTCCATTTTTCCCAAGAGTGACAAGAGTCAAACGGTTAGTTTTATTTGGTATATTTCTTAAACCCTCTTTCATATCTGTTGAACCAGTGATGTATTCTAAATCATCGTCACTCATCTTTAAAACATCAACCATTTCGGATACCTTATAAAACATATCTAAATAATTTTTTCTATTTTTTATTAATGATGGTCTTATATTGGGATCAAAAGAAGTAATTACCTTTTCTCCATAAAAATTATTCAACACTTCTAAATAGGCATCCGAAGAAGGTTTTTTAAGTAAGGAAATTGAACCAAAATGATACATAGAATAATCCCTTGGGTTTATATCCATAATTTCAGAAACGGGTAACATTGTATCAGCTGCATTCTCTCTGTAAAATCTGAATTCAGGTTTTCCTTCTTTATTTATTGTTGCAAAGGCAAGAGTAGTATTCAGATTTAAATCTCTTTTTAAACAATCAGTATTTATTTTCTCTTTTAAAATAACATCTATCAATCCTTGACTAAATTCGTCTCCTCCTATTTTTGTCAACAAAGAAGCTGAAACTCCCAGTCTTCTTAAACCAACAGCAACATTGAAAATAGAACCACCAGGCCTTTTTTCAAATAGAATACTATCGGCAAGTCCTTTGCCTACTTCTTTTGAAAGAAAATCTAGTAAGATTTCTCCTCCACAGAGAACCGGTTTCACCATATTTTTAATCTCTCATTCATAAAACATGCCTTTAAACTACTTTTTACTTTTATCAATAATCAAACTCCCCCTAAAGTTATACAGGATTTAGCAAATGTGTCAAGACGTATGTAATTTGCTACTTACGAGACTTTAGATAATATTTAGCAAAAAGATATTGATGTAAATATTGCATAGGTAGTTGTTTCGTATGTATCGTAACTTATTCACGTAACATTTAAATACTTTTTAACAAGTCCTTTCCTGGATTAGTCTTTCTTAATTTTTCATCATATATTTTTATCATGCTGATTACCTATTTTTCAAACTAACTAATAATTTAATTTTGCATTTTCTTTTAAATTATTTTAATTCTAAATTTTTCCATTTATTTGTGGAATTTATAGCTCCCATAATGACCTGTAAATCTTTATACCCTTCAAAAAATGAACTTTTTACTTTTGTCCCTAAACGTATGCCTCTATAAAAATCTTCAAACTCTTCTCTATATCCCTGATCATCTTCTACTGCTTCCTCGAGTTCTATTCCCTTTTCACTTTTCAAGGTAAGCTTATTGTTTTCAATTAAAATACTTCCTTCTGAGCCAGAAATTAGAATAAAATTTTGCTCATAACCTTTTGAGCTGTAAAATACATTAAGTACACCATGAATATTTTTACTCGTACAGAATTGAAAACTCATTGAGTCTATTTCGCCTAAGTCAGGATTCACTCCCTTAGTAAAAGCAATCCCATAATTAATTTCGCCGAACATATCTCTCAAAGCTGCTACATAATGAATTCCTCCGTCAGTAACGAATCCTCCTTTATATTGAGGATTCCTACGCCACTTCGTTTGAGCATATTTATTATTCTCCAAAGTAATAAAAGTAAATGCATCCCAAAAAACCGCGTAAGGTTTACCAATTTTACGCTGCTGTAAATAATTTTTAGCCCTCTGAAATATGAGTAAATGGGGACACGTCCCATTTTCTTACGGCGCTAACTCCACAACCTATATATAAATATGCATGGGAGGTATAGAGAATTTTGCGAGAACGTAAGGTATAATGCGATAAAAAGATTTTTCAAGAAAAGTGTGAGCAAACCGAAAAAGGGAAAATAAGTTCAAATAGTTTTATTAAATGATTTGGATTTTTTGTATAGATTTGTAGTGAGGTAATGATTCGGTTTCATACAAGTTAATTTTATGAGGCAATAGAAAATAATTTGTCCACCATTGATTTTGCTAAAATATTATCCAGAGTCTCAGATGTATGTAACGCGTACAAAAATTTGACTTTTTTCGAAAATAGTTCTATAATTTAAAAAGTAAAAACTCCGACCTGTATCTGTCCCTCCGGGAGGAACAGGCGATAGGGTTCATCGAGCGATTGCTGAGCCTGCTGAGTTTGCAAAGAAGCCTCGTTAAGGGCTCCGTTTTTATTTTAAGGGGGAACAGAAGTTTTTTTAACTCTCCTCTTCAAGAGATGAGGGGATTTAAGTAATAAATCTAAATAAGGAGGTGCAGTATGATTGGTGGTTACATGGGAAAGATTCTCAGGGTAAATCTTACTACAGGAAAAACATCTGAGGAGCCGTTGAATGAAGAAATTGCACGAAAGTTTATCGGTGCAAGAGGGTACGGTGTAAAAATTATCTTTGATGAGGTACCACACAATGCAGATCCGCTTGGATCAGAAAACAAATTGATCTTTGCAACAGGACCGCTCACGCTTACAACCGCACCAACAGGTGCGAGGTATGATGTTGTAACAAAAAGCCCGTTGAATGGGGTTATTGCTGGATCAAATTCTGGTGGGTTCTTTGGACCAGAGCTAAAGAAGGCTGGATATGACATACTTATTGTTGAAGGAAAATCTGAGAAACCAGTGTACCTTTGGATTACAGATAAAAAAGTTGAGATAAAAGATGCATCACACCTCTGGGGTAAAGATACACACAAAACAACAGACGCCATCCTTTCAGAACTTGGAGACAAAAACATAAAAGTTGCTTGCATCGGACCTGCAGGGGAAAACCTTGTTAAGTTTGCTTGCGTCATTAACGACAAGGCAAGGGCTGCAGGAAGAACTGGCGTTGGTGCTGTAATGGGTTCAAAGAACCTTAAAGCAGTTGCAGTAAGAGGTAACAAGAAAGTAAATGTTGCTGACAATGAAAGGTTCAAAGAAGTGCTAAAAGTTACGATGGATAAAATTAAGACAAATGGTGTAACTTCACAAAGTC
>Ga0315288_10009235_pt1 | contig 12428 bp, 9 predicted proteins | sample YL17G11_20_MG_FD_203454 | JGI IMG/M metagenome (GOLD analysis project Ga0315288, IMG submission 203454) | Sediment microbial communities from Yellowstone Lake, YNP, Wyoming, USA - YL17G11_20 | ecosystem: Environmental > Aquatic > Freshwater > Lake > Sediment | place: USA: Wyoming | collected...
CCGGTCGGCGGTTATATTGCATGTGGAAATATTTTACTTTTTCGGGAACATTTTCCGCGAAAGCGCGTCTAACACAACAGAACTGACTGCGACGAAATCCATTTTAGGAGGAGACCCATGAAGCGCGTTTCAACAATTATCGTTTTTCTCGCCGCGATTGCGCTCGTTATCTCGCTTGGCGGCGGCCTGCGACTTTCCGCGCAGGAGAATCCCGCGAAGGAGCGCAACGAGGAACTTGTGGGCCAGGGCGGCATGCGCGTACTCGGCGAGGACGGCAAACCCGTCCTTGAACTGCCGCTCAAGCACACGTCGGTTTCCGCCGACGTTTCCGGCTACATCGCGCGCGTCAACGTGACGCAGACCTTCCAAAATCCCTTCAAGGACAAAATCGAGGCCGTGTACGTGTTCCCGCTTCCGAACAACGCCGCGGTTGACGCGATGACGATGAAAATCGGCGACCGCGTCATCATCGGCCAAATCAAGAAGCGCGAAGAGGCGAAGGCGATTTACGAAAAGGCGAAAGCCGCGGGCCATGTCGCGGCGCTCCTCGAACAGGAGCGGCCGAACATCTTCACGCAGTCCGTGGCGAACATCGAACCCGGCAAGGAAATCGAGGTGGTCATCAGTTACGTCGAGGAACTGAAATACGACCACGGGCATTACCAGTTCGTCTTCCCGATGGTCGTCGGGCCGCGCTACATTCCGGGCGCCGCGACAACGACGCCGGAGGGCGGCGGATGGGCGCCGGACACCGACCAGGTCCCCGACGCTTCGCGCATTACTCCGCCGGTGATGAAGCCGGAGACCCGCTCCGGACATGACATCGACGTTACGGTGAACATCGACGCTGGAGTGCCGATTGTCGGCCTTGAATCCAAGTCGCATAAAATCACCGTGAAGGAGCCCGGCAAATCCACGCGCGCGGTTACGCTCGACCCCGCGGACACGATTCCCAACAAGGACTTGATTATCGACTACAACGTCGCGGGCGATACGCCTGAAATCGCGGTGCTCACGCACGGCAAGGACGGCCAGGGATTCTTCACGATGATTATCCAGCCGAAGGCGGACTTCAATGCGAACGAAATCACTCCGAAGGAGATGATTTTCGTCATCGACCGTTCCGGCTCCATGAGCGGCTTCCCAATCGAAACGGTCAAGAACGCGATGAAGAAGTGCATCAGCGGCATGAATGCCGACGACACGTTCCAGATTGTCAGTTTCTCCAATGAGGCGGAGTCGCTTTCGCCCGCGCCAATGCCGAACACTAAGGAAAACGTCGAGAAGGCGCTTGCCTATATTGACGGCACCAGTGGCGGCGGCGGCACGGAGATGCTGAAGGGCGTGCAGATGGCCTTCAGTTATCCGAAGGACGAGAAACGCCTGCGCATCGTGTTCCTGATGACCGACGGCTACATCGGCAACGAGGCGGAAATCCTCAAGGCCGTCAGCGACAATTGCAAGGACGCGCGGATGTTCGCCTTCGGAGTCGGCTCATCGGTGAACCGCTACTTCATCGACGGTTGCGGCGAGATGGGCCGCGGGCTTGCGTTCTACGTCCGCCAGAACCAGGATCCCTCCGCGCAGGTCGCGGAATTCTACGAGAAAATCTCGAAACCGTACCTGACGGACATCGAGATTGATTACGGCGTTCTGAAGACAAGCGACATTTATCCGATGACGATTCCCGACCTCTTCAGTTCCCAGCCGCTTGTCCTCCATGGCAGGTACATGGAGGCCGGCAGCGGGAAGATTACCGTCAAAGGAAAGATCGCAGGCCAGCCGTTCGAGCGCACGCTCGACGTGGAATTCCCGAAGGAACGCGCGGAGCACGACGTGCTCGGCACGCTTTGGGCGCGCACGAGGATTCATTACCTTGAGAACGCCTACATCTGCGACCAGAAGGACAAGAACATTCCGGAACTCATAACAAACCTTGCGCTGGATTTCAAACTGATGTCGCAATACACGTCGTTTGTCGCGGTGGAGGAGAAGACCGTGACGGAAGGCGGCGTGCCGAGGAAGGTGCTCGTTCCCGTTGAAACGCCGGAAGGCGTCAGTTACGAAGGCGTCTTTGGCCGCGATGAAGATAAGGCCGGGGCACCCCAATTGCTTGCCAAGAATCGGGCATTGGGTGGCGGCGGAGGCGGTAACACGCAAATGATGATGCAACTGGATGAATACGAGGAAAGGAGCGAGATGCCAGCACTGGCAGAAGACGGCAGCATTGACGCGAAGTTGCTGGCAAGCATCGCCTTCACTTATGCGACCACGATATCCGCTGAAAACAGCAAGGACAAGGCGTTGTCATATCTGAATACGATGACACGCGCGCTCGACAAAGACGCCGCCTTCAAGTTCCCGGACAAGACCGAACAGCCGCAGAAGGCCGAGGCGCTGGCGCTGTGGTCGATGTACGAGGCGTACGCGCTCTGCCAGGATGCGAACAGCAAAGAGACGTTGCAGAAGACGGTTGACCGCCTGCTCAAGATGCGCGACGAGAAGACGGGCGTTTGGGCCGCGAAGGCGGGCGATTCGCCGGATGCGCTGACAACCGCGTGGGCTGTGCTCGCGCTCGCGACTGCGCAGAAGGCCGGCCTGAACGTTGACGCCGACGCTCTCGCGTCCGTGGTTGCCGCTGGCGAAAAACTCTGGAAGGAAGGAGAGTCGGCGAACCCGCTCTGGATTGCGATTTCAGCATTCGGCTCCAGCGCCGTCAATGACGAGCAGAAGAAGTCGCTGACCGACGCGCTGGCCGCCCTCGCGTTTGCGATTGAACTGAAATCCGACGGCCAGCAGACGCAGTTCCTGCTTGTGCTGGCGGCGATGAAACTGGATGCAGGCGCGTACAACAAGGCGATGACGAAGATGCTCACCGCGTACGGTGACGCGACGTCGCCGATTATACAGAGGCTGTCGAATCTGAAGACGGCGGGCTTCGCAATCCTGAAATAGGATAGTGGGAGGCGTTGTTAAAACGCACGGGAGGCGCGGTCGATGAGGGCCGCGCCTCTTTTTGCTTTATGTCATTATTGCATGAGGGCTGTGTTTGCGGCGGGCGAAACGACGTCCGGGCGCGAATCACCGAGTTGCTCAAGAAGATACTGCTTTTGGTCGGGCGGCAGGACGCGGAGTTCCGCGAACAGCCCGTTGAGATTCAGCGTTACGCGCTGAATCATCGCGTCATCAAAGCCAAGCGCCTGCATTTCTCCCGTGAGGTCCTGCTGAAAGGCGTCCGGCTCAAACTGCGCGTCGGACATCAGTTGCTGCCGGATTGCCTCGCGGACGGTACTGGCAAGATTGGCGATTTCCGGCGACTTGCCCGTCAGGAGGCCGAGGATGTTCGCCAGCGCATCGGATTCCGAATCCGAAGGCAGCGTGCTGGCGCCCTGCAAACAGTCCTGCGCCTTTTCGAGAACGGCGGCAAAGGGCGTGACGACGATTGTCGTTGCCTTTAGGGCCAAGCCCAACGGAACGGTCATGACGTTGCGCAAAATGGAGAGGAGCATTGCAATAATCCTCAAAAGGTGAATGAAATTCTCAATTTCGCCACAGGGAATTTCCGATTTATAAGATATATGGCAATTTGTATGCCCGCATGGCGTGATTTTTGTAGGTTGTTGTCAATTCGCGTGTTACGGCTTTGCGGCGAAACGCTGTGCGCTGTCGGCAGCGGCAGAAATCGCCGCCTGATGCGACTTATTTCCTCTTCCAAGTAAATGACTGAAAAAATTGAACAACCATCGGAGCCGGCCGGGCAGGCCGGGAACCCGGAGGCGAACGCCTCCAATGCATCGTCGGGCAGGCGCAAGACGACTTCGCGCCGCACGAGAACTGTCTTGGACGAAATAGCCGAGCAGGAAGACCGGCTCCGCAAGGAAACCCGGAAGATCACCGCTGAAGCCGCCCCCGCGAAGGAAGCCGGAGGCGACCCCGTCAAGACGACCCTTGATGCCGAATACGCTACCCTGCAGGCGAAACTTGCCGCGCTGGAAAAATTTGCCGCCTCCGGGGACACGACCCTGGGGCAGGGCGAAGCCGCCGGTCCCGCCGTTGCACCGAAAGCGAAGCCGGAGGGAGCGCGCGGAACAGCCGCGCAAGAGGCGGAGGATTTTCTAAAGAAGCGGCTTTTTGCGATCATGAAGGAAAGTCTCGTGGAGGAAAGGGTAGGAGGGCAGACGGTTGCGGAACAGTTGAATGCGGCATTGAAGCGGGCGGATGCGGAAGCGCCGGAGGATACGGATGACTCGGATGCTCCGGACGAAACCGATGCGGCGTTGGAAGAGACGAGCACTGAGGCGGAAATCCAGCGAGAAGAAAAGGCAGAACTTACTCCCCGGCATGCAAGCGGAAAGACATCACATTACGCCCGCCCAGCAGAGGCGAGGAAAACGAGAAGCATCATGCCGTTCAACGAGGATGAAGATGCTGATGCCGTGCCGGGGGGCGCGGCCGCCGGGTTTGGCGAGAAAGATTTCGTTTTGGGCGAAGAGGCTGAGGCTCCTCGGCGAAGCCGGGCGTCCACATCGCAGGCCGGCGCATTTGAGCGAGCGCGTACCACGCTTTGGGACGTATTTGGCTATCTCTGCATGGGTCTTGCGGCGCTGGTGATTATTTTGTGGTACGCCCAGTTGCTCTCGCCACGATAGCGTTCGGTTGAACAAGGGGGACGACGAAAATGACCATGCCTCACGAATCCCGCCATCGCAACAATGCGAAAGTAATCACCGCCGTTTGCCTTGTGCTGGCGCTGCTGTGCGCCTCGTGCGCGGATTTGCGGCCTCGCCCCTCCGATACGCCGCCGAAACTAAGTCCGCAGGGCGCCGCGACCGAGAACGAAAAAGCGGCGCTCATCAAATGGTTGAGCGAGTACGCGGCGCGCGAGCAGGCGCGCTCCGGCGTTCCCGCGTCCATTACCATCGCACAGGCGATCCTTGAGACAGGCTGGCTGAACACGGAGACGCCGATAAGGCGCAAGATGGTGCTTGAGGCGAAGAATCTGTTTGGGATAAAGGGCGTCGGCCCCGCAGGTTCGGTTGAGATTCCGACCACGGAATACGAGGGCGGGCGGCCGTACACCATTACCGCTAAATTCCGCGCATACCACAGTTACAGCGAATCGTTCGAGGACCATTCCCGCCTGCTGACGACGAGCGCGTATTACTCCGACGCGCTGAAATTCCGCAATGACCCGCGCAAGTACATCCGGGAGGTCGCGAAGAATTACGCGACGGACCCGGACTACGCGGAAGAAGTGTGGTCCATTGTCGAGCGGTACAACCTCACGCGCTTCGACAAAAGCAAGCCTGGTGACTAGCGTCCCGCATGAAAGCGGCGACGCCGCTATTCCTCGGCATTGTGCGGCAGCAGATGGGTTGTCGGCGGCAAAAAGTTTTCCTTGATTGACCGCGGCGACACCCAGCGCATCAGGTTGATGGCGCTGCCCGCCTTGTCGTTCGTGCCGGAAGCGCGCGCGCCGCCGAACGGCTGCTGGCCTACGACCGCGCCCGTGGGCCTGTCGTTGATGTAGAAGTTCCCCGCCGCATTGCGCAGAATTCTGCCAGCCATCAGGACCGCCTCGCGGTCGCGCGCGAAAATCGCGCCTGTCAAAGCGTACGGCGACGTCTCGTCGCACAGGTGAAGCGTCTCCTCGTACTTTTTGGCCGGATACACATAAAGCGTGATGACCGGGCCGAAGATTTCCTCCTGCATCGTCTTGAATTTCGGGTCCGTGGCAACGATGATGGTCGGCTCGATGAAGTACCCCTTCGAGTCATCGCAGCCGCCGCCCGCGATTATCTCCGCGTCCTTCGCCTGCTTCGCAAAGTCGATGTAGCCCTTGATGTTCTTGAACGCGGCCTTGTCGATTACCGCGCCCATGAAATTGCGGAAGTCGGTGGGCGGCCCAACGCGCAGGCTCTTCGTCGTGGCGAGAAGTTTCTCCTTCAGCGCGGGCCAGATGTTGTCCGGAATATACGCGCGCGAGGCGGCGGAGCATTTCTGCCCCTGGAACTGGAACGCGCCGGTAACAATTGCCGTGCCAAGGACGTTGGTGTCCGCGCTGGAATGCGCGAAGATGAAGTCCTTGCCGCCGGTCTCGCCGACAAGGCGCGGGTACGTTTTGTAATTTGCAATGTTCTCACCGACGGTTTTCCACATGTGCAGGAAAGTCGCCGTTGAGCCGGTGAAATGTATCCCGGCCAGGTTGGGGTTCGTTAGCACAACGTCGCCGACCTCGCCTCCTGAGCCGAGCACAAGGTTGATGACGCCGTCGGGCAGTCCCGCTTCCTTCCAGAGTTGCATGAGGTAATGGGCCGGGTAGACCGCGCTTGACGCGGGCTTCCAAAGCACCACGTTGCCCATGAGTGCCGGGGCGGTGGGAAGGTTCCCCGCGATTGAGGTGAAGTTGAACGGCGTTACCGCAAAGACGAAGCCTTCCAGCGGGCGCTGTTCCAGCCGGTTCCAGATTCCCGGCGGGGAGAACGGCTGCTGGGAGTAAATTTCCTCCATGAAACGAATGTTGAAGCGCCAGAAGTCTGCGAGTTCGCAGGCGGCATCGATTTCCGCCTGGTAGGCGGTCTTGCTCAACCCCAGCATCGTTGCGGCGTTGAGCGTGTCGCGCCAGGTCCTGGCCAGCATGTCCGCTGCCTTCAGGAATATCGCGGCGCGCTCTTCCCACGGCATTTCGGCCCATTTCGCCCGTGCCGCCAGCGCCGCGTCTATTGCCATCTGCGCCTCCTTCGCGCCGCCCTTGTGGTACTTCGCAAGAAGGTGGGCATGGTCAAACGGACAGCGGCATTCGCCGAAGTTCCCCGTCTTGATGTCTTTGCCGCCGATGACCATGGGGATTTCGATGGACTTGCCGAGGAGTTCGTTCAGTTTGGCCTTGAGGGAAGCGCGCTCCGGCGAGCCGGGAGAATATGACTTGATGGGTTCATTATGAACCGGTGGCGTTTTGAAAATTGCGTGAATCATTATTTGGCCTTTCATTGCAAAAAGTCCGAATTACGTTCGCTCCAAAGCGGCGCAGTGTAGCAAATTTCACGGCGCAGTTCAAGTTTCCACAGCATCCACGCCCCATTGCCGTCAATTTTCCAATTTTCCCCTTGACACGGGGGGACAGCAGGATATACTGATGGTATTCGAGGAACGCGCAATAGTCATTGGAGAGAGTGGGTGAGAATATCGGGAAACATGGTAGTTGTGGCACAGCCGCCCACGGCTGTGAACGCCGGGACTTGTCTCGCGGCTGTGCCATTCCATTTTTATTTCCCTCTGGTCTCAAACTTCCTTCCGCAATCACATTCCACATTATATAATCCCCATGCAAGGAGAGCGTCATGAAAAGGACAACCGAGACCATTCTGCCCTTCGCGCTCATCGCCGCGGTAATAGTGATAACGGCGGTCTGCGCAATCCATTCGCGTTCCGCGAGCAGCGAGGAAAGCGCCAGCACAACCTACGGCGTGCCGGACTCATCCTACGACCCCGGCCCATACGGGATGTCGCTGGAGGAGATAAAGAAAGCGCAGGAAAAGATGGACCCCTGGGGCCTCAATAGGACCGAACCCCTAGTCCGTCTGAAAGACCTGCCTCCGCTGCCGCCACCGTTCGGGACGGGCAAGCGAGTCAAGGCTGACGGTACGGTACAAATGAGTGGCTCCATCCAAGATCTGCCGCCCGAGTTGCAGCAGAAGATAGCGGCGCTTAAGGCAAGAAGGCTTCCATGTCAGCAGGTTCAAAAGGAGGGCGAGATTTATGAGAACTAGAAATATAATCCTGATGCTCGTTACGATCACCGCTTTGCTTACAATTGGCGCTCCTCAGCATGCAAGGATATTGCATGCCGATGAGGGACCAACATACCCCATTGTAATATGGTTCCCATATGTATGCAACATCGGGGACTACGACACCGGTATCGTTGTACAGGGAAACGCCAACCTCTTGCCGCCGGGGGTCGATCCGTGGATTAGGGTCGAATATTACGATGCCGATGGTGTCCACCAAGCAACGATAACGCCCAGCGTTCAGAAAGCGACCAATACCCAGTGGGTCGCCTTATTATCCAGCATCTACGGCGGCGGCGAAGGCTCGTTGCTGGTTCTCACAAATATCCCCGACGCAAAGGGACAGGGATTTCTTTGTGATTTTAACGGCTATCAAACCATAGCCTGCATTCCAGCGCTAAACAATTATCCCGTGGCGTCCGTCGATGAAGGCGGCGGCGTAACCATGAAAGAGGGGTTTGAGCGGCTGTGGTATGGTGATTTCGACCCCGACACACCCGGCGTGGACCCATCGCGGTATTATACCACGATGTGTTTCCCATTCGTTGTGAACGAGTCCGGCTGGGATACGGGTTTTACGATCTCCGGCCTGTGCTACGGCGCTTGGACTGCGGATCTCTATATTTACAACAAGACGGGACAACTGTCGCGCAAGGTGCGCATCCATATGGACGGCGAGTCGGGCGGCGCAGTCGCTCCGATGTATTGTAACGCTTTTTCCCAAGTAGCAACTGAAGCCTTCTACAACATTGCCCATTGCGATGCCTACGCGTCACAGCAATACACGCCGTTCTGCGGCGAGGGATACATGCTGGCGGTGGTCGAGACACCCTACGCTTACGGTTGTAGCTTTCCCAATTATAACCCGTACGGCATCGGCTGCATAAGCGGCGTCGATGCGGTCATCAATAACAATATCTACGGCGTGGACGAAGGTCATGAACCCTTAAGAATAGTCGAACCCACGGGCGGCACAACCGCCATCGTCATGCCCCTGATAGTACACTTAGACACGCCAAGGTATGACACTGTTGTTACTTTGACAAATCCGGTTCCGCCGCAGGAGTATCCACAAGGGTTTGGGAGCGTTGACTTCTATCTCTACAACATGGACGGCAGTCCCGTGACCGGAACAAACTTTGATGGGCACTGGAGCACGGCGTTGAATTACTGGCACACTGGTGAAACGGCAAGAATCGTCTTCGACGACAATGGCATTCAGATGGCAAGGGGCCATGACGTAACCGCGCAGACTGTCTGCAGTGATAACATAAATTTCACGGGTTGGATGCTGATAATATTTCACGGGGCGGATGCGTATGCGACGGGGAATGTTTATTCTGATTCGAGTCAACTCGGCTCATACGTGGGCGTGAATGACCCGGATATTACAGGCGTCGACGAAAACGGAATCGTGCGGCAAAACATGGAGTTCTACCCGCTGCCCCCGCCGCCAACCCATTGGCATCTGCCTTATTTCGTAACGGCGTACGGCTGGGACACGGCAGTCCTTACTGTCATGCCATACAGCCGGTACTATGGTGTTGGCAACCTGTATTACGATTACCAGGGCTACTCCGGCAATTCCTCTCTGGAGTACTGGGACCCCAAGTGGGTGCATGACGGGTTCCCGCATTGGCCCGTCAACGCCAGCGGGCCGTTGTCGCTAACCGGCAACGCAAGCTTTGGCGGCAATCTCGGCTGTCTCGATGCCGTGGTAAGCGGTTGTCCGCCGGGCAACATAAATCCGATAGGCGTGGCTTGGTACTACGTCGCGGAGAGCAGTGGCGAAATCGAGATTCATCTTGTCCAAGGCGAACAAGGCGGGACGCCAAATCCGTCCCCGCCCCCGCCGCCCGTGATTCTCAACCCGCCCACGTACTTGCCGGTCGGAGCGACGGTAACGCTGGACGGCAGTCCCGGGGTCACTTGGAGTATCACCAACAACAACGGTGACCCGGCGACCGCGGCTACGCTTGAAAATCTTGGGGACTCCGGAGGCAAAAGCCATGTCCGGTTATCCACCGGCCCCAACCTCAGTGTTGCGGTGGGTGACTTGACGATTCGCGTCAGCAACTCAGCGGGCCACCACGACTACCCTCTGACGATTTATAGGATGCACCTTAAATATGTGACATATTACGCACAAAACAATACCGACTGCCATGAGGTATGGAAAGATGACTCGTCCGGGCCGTATGCACCATATCCAGCGCCGCAATGGCATGACGCTTCGGATCCATTGGACGGGGATGCCGACGACCCCGGAGACGAAAAATATCCCATCTGTTACACACGCAACACAAAACCGAAGGCGGCAGTGCAAATTGTCGCCGAGCCTGCCGCTGCCTTCCCAAATCCGAAGATAATAGGCGAAGGGTCGGATAATATAGAGTTCCCGTATACCGCAGCGGCGGTGGTCGGCAACACGTTTACGGTCAGCGGAGTGGAATCCAACACAACGCTTCCCAACACCGTGAAATATTATGAGTCTTTCGATATTAACTGGAATCTTTCCCCCGATGGCGGCACGACCTACTGCTATGCCGGGACGAGCGATAACCCTCTTTGTGTGACGTATGATACGCCGCTTACTTTTGTGGTCCCCGATCCCCCTGCTCCTCCCGTGATCGACAATCGACTGCTTGCGTCGCACATCATATGGTCTTGTTCCAAGGCAGACAGCAAAAACAGCAAAGAAACTGTGGCCAACGCGATATGGGACGCCGTTAAAGCCGAAACAGATTTCGGAGGCAAAGGAAATTGGGCGTGGGATCTTTTGAACCCGGGGACATCCGGCGATTGTTTCCAGCAAGCCTCGCTTATGCAGTGCGCCGTTACGTTGCTTGGGATTTACGCGGACGTTCGTTATGTACGCGCCTCGACAGATGCGGGAGAGGGGAATTGTCTGGATCTGGAGACACGAGTTGTTAATGGACGCACACAGTATCTTTTTATGTATTTCCTCGCCGCGGATCCAGAATACCGTTGGAACGCGGGCGAAGGTTGTTGCATCTTGTACGACGTTGTGGAAGGGAATGAGCAACCTTGGAAGTTTTACGCCATTACACCATCGGAAAAGCAGGATAACGATTATGCAATATTGACTGCAATTCACCCGCAGCAATTTTGGGTGACACTTAAGAGAAAGGTAGACCAAGAGTGGGTTCCTTGCGGACCGGAAGATGATGGCGCGATAATAGAGGAAGTGTTTGAAGAAGAAGCGATACCTTAGAATAGGAGGTTACAATATGTATTACATAAGAACTATACCATGTCTTCTCTTGTTGTTCGCTTTACCAATCGGCACAGTTGGGGAGCAACAAGACGCCAATACACAAAAGAATAGCCCGGTGGATGCAGGTCAGCCAAACTCGCTCACGTTTGGATTTGTTGTGCCTGAAGAGATCCTCAAGGGACTAGAGCAGGCCGGGTTAGCAGGCGATTGGACGTGGGAACCGAATGTTGACCAACCCAGAGTTGTGGATAAGGCACGTGTTCCCGAGACTGTTCTGCAAGAGGCGGCTGGCTGGATAACGAAAACCGTCAGAGGATGCTGGCTTCCGACCGACCTGAAGGAGTCGCTTATCGGCGTGCAACGAACACTGAAGACGACCAGCATGTCTTATAAGTACGACACATTTTTCGCGGAGACAACAATACCGGGCGGTTTTCTGCGCATTTCTGAGTCAGACGGTTCGATCGGAGTGCTGTGGCACAACCCTGACATTCAAGTGGGACCAGACCCCAACAAGACCGTCAGGCTGCTTCTTACCTGCCTTCTCAATCTGCCAGCGGACGAAGTCGCCAAGTACAATTTCTCGCTAAAAGAGTCGAAGTACAACGATGACGATTCTTTATACTGTGGAACCGTGGAATTGCCTCCTGATAAGAACTGGAAGAACCCGACCGGGCACGGGCCCTATAATATAAAAGAGATGCCAGGTCTCCCTGCGGTCTTGGAAGAGAGAGAATGGTACCAGCATTTTTATGTTTGGCTGGCAGCCGGATTCCTGTTCGTGTCAGTTGAGGAGCATGTGCCGGGAGTAGAATTACCGCGCACACATTTTGGACCGTCGCCACGCTTTCTGAATGAGCCTGCGGAAGAAAACAATCCTGCGGATAAGACAAAGGAACCCATTCCTCACGCCGAAGGCGCGAATCCTCCGGCATCCGGCGGCGGAACGCCGTAACGGCAAGGATGAAGTGAGAAGGCTTGCCCGCCTCAGGCGGGATGAAGGATAAGGAATTGATAGTCAGCGTTCTTTGACAATTTGGGAATAGTGTCTAGGGATGAGGTCCGCCATCCCGATTTCAAATCGGGATGGCGAGACTCCGCCAAAGGGCGAGATTTCGCTAAAGGCGAACTCGCCAAAGGCGGGGATGGGGGATAAGTGCATCGGCGCTTCGCCGTCCTTTCATAACTTATGAAATAAGCCAGAGGCTTATGAATGTAAAAATAGGCCGCCGGGATTACGACCCCTTTTGCATGCATATACCAGCACTTCACCGGCTGGATGCTGATAATGGCTAATTCGCCGTGCGTGTATGCAACTGCCACGCTGACGCACAGCGGCTATAACCATATGGCCGGGTACGTGGGGGTAGTCGATCCGGACGTTACCGATGTCAGCGCGG
>Ga0315288_10009236_pt1 | contig 12427 bp, 10 predicted proteins | sample YL17G11_20_MG_FD_203454 | JGI IMG/M metagenome (GOLD analysis project Ga0315288, IMG submission 203454) | Sediment microbial communities from Yellowstone Lake, YNP, Wyoming, USA - YL17G11_20 | ecosystem: Environmental > Aquatic > Freshwater > Lake > Sediment | place: USA: Wyoming | collected...
CAGACGGCGAATCAGTCAGGTTGCCGGATGGAAACCTAGCGGGATACAGTGTTGTCATAGGCCTGAGAATGGACCTAGACCTGTATGCAAATGTGCGTCCCGTTAAGCTGTATCAGGGAGTACCGACGCCACTCGCAGAGAAGGACCACAGACACATAGACATGGTCATAGTGAGAGAGAACACCGAGGGCTTGTATGCTCCAGTACGGGGTGCCCTTTCGAGGGGAGGGTCGAAGGAGCTGGCAGTGGACGTCCGCGTCATCACAAGAAAGGGCTCGGAGAGGGTTGTGAAGTTCTCCTTCGAGCAGTCGATGATTAGGAATGGAGCCCCGGCGGACGGCGTGAGAAGAGTCACGTGTGTAGACAAGAGCAATCTCTTGGCTGGATGTCAGCTCTTCAGAGAGGTCTTCAATCAAGTCGCTGAACAGTTCCCTCAGGTGCAGAGAGACTACTCCTACGTGGACTCTTGGACTCAGTGGTGTGTGAGAAAACCCGAATACTATGACTTAGTGGTAGCTCCGAACGAGTTCGGCGACATAATAACGGATCTTGGAGCAGCGATTCAGGGAGGCCTAGGCGTAGCGCCCGCAGGCAACATCGGCGACAAACACGGCATGTTTGAGCCCGTGCACGGCTCAGCACCGAAACATTACGGAAAGAACGACGCAAACCCAGTGGCCTCAATCTTGGCTGCGGGGATGATGCTTGACTGGCTGGGCTCCCAACGGCGAGACCGCAACTGTCTGGAGGCGGCCCGACTTGTCAGGGAATCAGTCGCCAAGGTCCTCAAAGATGGAAGAGTCCGGACATATGATCTCTGTCTGGGTCCATGGGCGAGTGTCAAGCCCTCATCGACAGACGAGGTCGGGACCCTCATCGCAGAAACAGTAAAGGAAATCGGGAGTGAGAGGTGAGAAAGCTGGGTAAGACCCTCGCCGAGAAACTGCTTGGCAGCCACACTGAAGCTGGACGGGCCTCGGCAGGAGAGATCGTCGACGCATCCGTTGACCTGCTGATGGTACACGAGGTGTTGGGCTCAAGGATTCTGCCAGTGCTTGGGGAGATGGGAGTTGAGAAGGTGTGGGACCCAGAAAGGATCTTGGTGGTCAACGACCATTGGGCCCCAGCCTCAGACACGCAGAGCGCTGAGATACACATCAGGAACAGGCGTTTCGTGAAACAGCAGGGGATTAGACACTTCTGTGACGTGGACTGTGGGATATGCCATCAAGTGCTTCCTGAGATGGGATTGGTCAAGCCAGGGGACCTCGTAATAGGGAGTGACTCGCATTCGACCACCTATGGAGCCTTCAACGCGTTCTCGACTGGTCTCGCAGCGACAGATAGTGCTATCATCCTAGCCACTGGCAAGTGTTGGTTCAGAGTGCCGGAGTCGATCAGAATCGAAACAACAGGACGACTCGCCGACATGGTCATGAGTAAAGACCTCATACTGAAGATTGTGTCTGATCTTGGGGCCAGTGGCGCTAACTACAGGTCGATTGAGTTTCACGGCCCGACAATTGATTCGATGTCTGTGGCGTCGAGAATGACGATGTGCAACATGACCGTCGAGGCAGGGGCCAAGTGTGGTCTAATGACAGTGAATGATGCTGTCAGGGACTGGGTCAACATTTACGCTCCCTCAGTGCAGTGGAACCCCACGCTGCCTGACGCAGACGCACAATACTTGGAAACAATGAAGATAAACCTTGATTCTGAGCCCCTAGGTCCAATCGTCGCGCTACCTCACAGCCCGGCGAATGGAAGCCCCGTATCAGAGGTCGAGGGAGTGCTCATAGACCAGGCATTCATTGGCTCTTGTACAAATGGTCGGCTGGAGGACCTTGAGATTGCAGCCCGCATCTTGGAGGGAAAGAGGGTTCATGCAGGTTGCAGATTGGTCATCACGCCAGCCAGCACGCAGACCTATCTTCAGGCACTCAAGGCAGGATATGTCGAAACCTTCGTCCGGGCAGGGGCAGTCGTCACCAACTCGACATGCGGTGCATGCGTTGGAGGACACTTGGGTGTACTCGGCCCCGGGGAAGCCTGCATATCGAGCACTAACCGGAACTTCAGAGGAAGAATGGGACATCCTGACTCCAACGTCTATCTTGCTTCGCCTGCAACGGTAGCTGCCAGTGCCTTAGAAGGTGCAATCACTGATCCAAGGAGGGTCGTGTGATGCCAAAAAACTCCGGCAGTCTTCGCGGTAGGGTTTGGCTGTTCGGGGACAACGTGGACACAGACCAGATCATCCAGGGCCGGTACTTGACAATACTCGACTACTCCGAGATGGCAAAACATGCCTTCGAGATACCCCGGCCTGAGTTCGCTCGTAACGCAAAGAGAGGCGACATAGTGGTGGCTGGTGAGAACTTTGGGAGCGGGTCATCAAGGGAAGAAGCCCCTCATGTGTTGCTGGAGCTGGGAGTCGGGTGTGTCGTCGCGGAGTCCTTTTCAAGGCTGTTCTACCGCAATGCGTTCAACATCGGACTTCCTGCTCTTATTGTACCGGACATCACTACTTCAGTTAAGGATGGCATGACTCTGGAAGTAAACCTCGTCAAGGGCACAGTTTCAGTCGTCGAGACAGGTCAAGTCTTCCATGGCCAGCCATTGCCCCGGTTGATGCTTGAGATTCTGCGGGCAGGCGGCGCAGTCCCTTGGTATCGCAAGAAGAAGCAGAAGTAGCTACGGGACTCCCAGCATCAACACGCCAACATCTTCAGAAGGCAAAAACGCTAAAAGGCGTTGTAGAGAGGCTCGTCAAAGTCAGTATTGTCTGGGTGAACTCCTGATGAATGTGATGCTATTTCTTCTGATCTCTCTCTTGGTGCATTCTATTCCCATACCCTTCTCCCCCGAGATGCTGAGAATGGGCCGACTCATCAGATGGCTTCCTTTCAGGCTTGTTTGGGGCACGATTGCTTGGGTCATGATATGCCTGCTCATGGCGGCTACTCTGCCTTGGGCAGTACTCACTCTGTTGTTTAGCTTCGGTCTGCTTCTTGTTGTGTCGGGCGGCGTTCGGCCCAGTCGATTTGGGCGGGGATTCGAAGGGGTCAAACTTCCTGTAATCTGCGTTGGCATGATCATAGTACTTGTCGTACCGTTGTTCTCAGGACTGATATCTTGGACATCGGATGTGTCGAACGCGACCTTCTTCGACTCAATGATTCAGGAGAAGGATGATGCTCTCTTCTCCGCCCCCATTCCAGACGACAGAGTCAGACTCGTGACAGAGGACTATGCAACTTACGTGGCTAAACAGCATCTGTCACCCTTTGGCTCCAATGCGGTCGTTGCATCGGCACACATCACAACCCGGCTCGGGAGACTCGTGTGGGTCTGCACGATAGTTTCGTCAAACGTACTTGCACAGAACTACATCAAGGGGTTTTTCATTGTGGACGCCAACAACCCACAGACAGTCAGCCCTATACTCATCAATCAGACAACTATTCCCGTTGGCGAGGGACTCTTCTGGGACAGGAACATCCAGTTTGCTAACTACCTGAATGACATGTCCGCCACATATCAGTACGCGTATCCAACATGGGACCCCATAGGAAACATGGTGTACGTCCAGACGAGGACGCCTCTGGGGTTTGACTTCGTGGAACGTGCAATCGGACCAATCGTCTACTGCGAGAACGGAAGTATTGTCAGCTACGATTCAATGCAGGACACGCCGTACTGGATTACTCAGGCATATGCAGAGGAGTGGCTTGAGCGACAGGTCAGCAGATGGGGCGGCTACAGAAGAGGAACGGGCTTTGACCTCTTCGCTGGCGGCCTCCTTTGGTTCGTGCCCCCGTCAAGCGACCGTTTGGAGATCTCTGAGGACACACGCTACATCCTAAACCCCGACACTCAGACAGTCGAGGCATTCATAGCAGTCCATCCTGTGACAAGTGCCCAAGCCCTAGCTGGCATCTTCAGGGCTACGCGCAATGCAGTCTACTACTATGACCTGAGTTCATATGGATACGTCAGTGGAGAGGCTGCAAAGGCTAACGTTATCAGTCAATTGCCGCTTCCTGCCACCGGCAGCTACTATGGTGCGATGCCGCTGCTCTACCCGGTGGAAATCAACTCTACGCTGACCAAGTGGACGTGGTATTGCCCCATCTACTGGGCAGATGGCTTCTATGACGAAGAGTCCGGTGAGTTTTCTGTTTCAGACATGAGGCTCCACGCTCTTGCACTTGTTGACGCCAGTAACGTAGACAAGTTCTACATTCAAGAACTGGGCGGGTCGTTGTCAGGACCGACCCTCGTGCAGGCGGCACGGGTTGGCTACGTCACACTTCTAGGAGGAACCGTACTGGTACCCAAGGACACATTCGAACTGACTGCCAATGTCGTGAACAAGACTCAGTACGTCGAGGGCGGCGACACTCACATAGTCCTTGGAACTGACAACTCGACGTGTTGGTACATCGATGGCACACGCTCTTGGATGAACCTCACGGACTGGTACACATTGCTGAACTTGGGCATTGGGGACAACTTCACCGCCACAATACATGTTGTTGAAGGCCAGTTCCGCATAATGGCAATCACGAAGAACTAGGCGCGGAGGGCGTAATCCCCTTCGCGTTCTGTCTTCCACATGAGCGTGGTTTCAGGTAGTTATCCTACAGGTCGAACTCCTTGAACACTTCGCGCTGTATTAGGAACCTCAGTATCTCAGCTGTTCCCCCGCCTATTGTCATCAACCGGGCATCTCTAAGGAACCTTTCGACAGGGTAGTCAGTCGTGTAGCCCGAGCCACCCAGAATCTGCAGGGCATCGTTCGTAATTTGCACGGCGGCCTCCGTCGTATACAGCTTTGCGATGGATGCCTGCTTCGTGGCCTTTAGTCCCTTGTCGAGCATTCGGGCGGCAGTAAGAGTCAGTGCACGGCCTGCCTCGAGCTTCATAGCCATGTCTGCAATCTTGAAGCTCACACCCTCGAACTCGCGGATTCTCTTGCCAAACTGCTGTCGCTCGTTAGAGTATTTCACTGCAGTTTCATACGGAATGCGGGCGTAGCCAATTGCCTCCGCAGCAATAGCTGTCCGTTCACTGTCAAGCTCATCCATCAGGATCTTGAAGCCCTGACCCGGCGAGCCCAAGACCATGTCGGAAGGAACGCGAACATGGTCAATCTTCAGCCAAGAAACCCGCGAGGACTTCATTCCTAATAGGTCGTGGTCTTTCACAACATTGAAGCCCTTGCTCTTCGTGTCAACGACGAAGGCAGTCATGCCACTCTTCGGGTCAACCTTGGGGTCAGTAATAGCAAAACAGCACATGTAGTCTGCCTGACTGCCGTTTGTGATGAAGCGTTTCTCCCCGGTGATGACCCAGTCATTGCCATCCCTCTCGGCGCGCGTCTTCATGCCAGCAGTGTCTGAACCGACATCAGGTTCGGTGATTCCTATGCAGCCGATCTTGTCACCTCTTATGATCGGAGTGAGGTACTTCTTCTTCTGTTCCTGTGTTCCGAACTTGCTCACTGGCATGCCGTAGAGAGTTGCAGACGCCATCCGAGCCATGTCCAGACCACCGTTGCATCTGCTGATCTCCTCTGCTACTATTGTCTCGTAGGAGAGACCTCGAGCAGATCCGCCGGCTGCTTTCTCGTGATGGACACCCATATAGCCAGCCTTGCCAATCTTGCTGATGAGCTCTCTTGGATACGGGCTCTTGTCAAGCTTGTCGGATACCGGGGCAATCTCCTTCTCGCAGAAGCCTCGTACTTCCTCGCGGAACTTGATTTCGTCTTGAGTCCAGAAAACTGTGCTTAGATAGTCCATGCCGAGATTACCCAACGGTTGACTGAAGGTGCCTCCTTAAATCAATATATGATTCAGTCATTCGGAAGTGGGTCTACCTCGGTTTGCTGGCGAAACGGTTTGCAGGTCTGACCGACTGCTAGCTATCGTTGGATCTCTCAATAGGAGAAAAGTGAAAGCGGCCGTCATCGCCCACATAGACCCTTACTCGGTTGTCTATCTCAATATGGGAGGAATTCTCTGGATTGCCCAGACACAATACAACGACATTGTGCTGTAATTGGACAAGCACCAACAGGATTGGAGGGTCGAACCCTTCAGGAGGCATCTGTGAGAGTGTGTAGCTCAGGACAGTCCCTTCGTCACCAACAGTTATTCGTGACATGTCACCTGCCTTTGGTCCGCAGTAGGGACAGAGGGTCCTAGGTGGTACAATGGCCCTGTTACATCTCTCGCATTTCGATGCCGTGATGCTCATCTAAGCAACCGCATCCGGCATTGCGGCCTCCCGGTCAAAAGAGTTTCCCCTGCACGTGCCTACCGGTTCAGCACAGCACGGCAATAGAGAAACCGACGTTCCACCTGCAGGACGGAAGTGCGGACCGTTCTCAGGAAATAGCTGTGGTATGTTTCCTCCTTCTGAGAAAGCAGACGATAGCAGAAACGAACACGAAAGGCGCTCCCGCCAAGAATGCCAAGTACTGAGGTCGAAGAGGAGGCACGGCTCCCACGACAATCGTGACGCTGCCATCCTGCAATGTCGCATGCTCGTCGTCTGACGCTTGAAGTATGTAATCGACTGACCAAGCACCATTGCTGCGCGTGAAGTTAGCACCTACTGTGAGCACTTTCGGACCGCACACAATCCTCGATCCGTCAGCGTAATGTATCGTGAGGCTCTCATACTCGATCACCTGGCCTGCGAATAACAGATGCTGTGCCTCTGTTTCATTCAACTCTTCTGTGATGGAGAGAACGATATTGCTGCCCGGTGTCCATGGCCAGTTGTTGCGAGCGCTCACTGCTGCAGGATTATGTGACTTAAAGCAGTCAAACAGCATCCCCCAATCGGCGTATGCAAACACGTACTCCCTCATTTCATCACTGCCAACTCCCACAGCATCAACGGTCATTGCCACATTCTGTATCTCCATTGAAACCTCCCGGAAGGCAATGCCCATGAAGTCAGGTTCGTCGGGCCAAAGCCCGAATCCAAACTCTAATGTTCCCACTAATGTTGATTCATACGGCCCGCCATCGATTCTGATTTCGACACTGCAGGACGGGAACGATGTTATATCGATGTCCGACTGAAACTGGGCAGGACAGATCAGACTTGGACTGATCCCTGTAGCTGCCAGCGGGCAAGCAGCAATGAACGAGAGAACAACTGTCAAGAGAACGACTACTGACAACGCAGCAAAGGTTGCTTTCGTGTGTCCACACCCTGCTCTTACATACACTGCTCTCAGTGGACCGGAGATCGCTCATAAACCGTTCATTGTAAGTTGGACAGAGTTGGATACAGGAGTCTTTGTCCTCCCAGAAACGGCACTGGGGTCGTACTCCGTGAGGCTGGAATGTGTCGAATCAGTCTCAAAGAGATGTCTGGTTCGAGCTATTTAAGCCCCTACTCAAGAATGTCCAAGATTGTCCAACTTCTACGCAGCTGTTGCATACCCTTTCCGCAAAACAAGAATGTTCCAGATTCGGGACCTAGGGTACTTTCCTCGCCTTGAGTGTGTTTGCGACAGGCTTCAGATGTTTCCGAAGGAATGACCGAAACCTCGGGTCACCAGTCAGAATGAGCATGGTTTCATCTTGAATGCTGTCTACATCGCCCTCGAATTGCACGACTTCTCCTAGCTCGGCAAGATCCGTTTTGAACACGGTCTCGATAGCGTGTGGCGAGAACCCCTCCTTCCTAAAGACGGGGAATACCTGTGCCTTTGTGCCCCTTCCATCCAGCTTCAGCAGTGAGAGTATGATGAGCCAGTGGTGCCATGTAAGAGTGTAGTTCTCAAGGGACTTCATCACGTCTGTCAAAGGCCGCGTCAAACTTGTGTTACTCCCATCATATTCCATGTTTCGTCTGCTGTTTCACTACCCGGTTCCGCTGATATGCGTCAAGCAGATCATTGATGACAGCACACCTCACCGGCCAAGACCAGTATACCCAAGCTCACTAAGACGCGCAGCCGTTGCTCTCAGATTCTCCGAAACCTGTGCCGCTTCCTGAATTCTCGCCCTGAGCTCCTTGTGGAACTGGGCAGCAGTGAGCTCACCCCTATCAAGGCGGGTCGTCAGTTCTGTCCTCTCAGTCGTGAGTGCTTCACGCCTCTGGACCAGTCGCTGGTACTCCGCGAGCAGTGAATTCATCTCTGACTTGGCCGCTGGCTTTGGCACTTCGATCGTGGCCGGCCTTGCTGCGGGCACAGCCTGCTTCGGCACCCCAGTGCGCATGATCTCGCGTCCTCTCACGACGGTCTTGGGCTCTGGCGGTTGCGTCTTTTTCCGTCTCCAACTATCGAACAAACCCATTGGTTCTGCACATCCTTCATTTGCGTTTCAACTGATCCTCTACAGTCTTCAGGCGGGTATCAAGCCCCTTCCTCATGTCACGAACGACCTTAGCCTTCTGATCATACTCCTCGGCACCGGCAGGGTCGTTCAGGGCCATTTCCAGCAACTCGTTCTCCTTCTCAAAGAGTCGGGCTATCTTTGCCTTGAGTTCCTCCACCTCTTTGACGAGAAACTCTCGGGCGGCCTTTGCCGCAGACTCCTTCTCAGAGATTGGCTTGACTGGCAGCTCTCGCTCCTCAATCTGGACCCCCGAACCGACAGGAGATGAACCGACGGTTTCCTGTGCGCCTCCGGCCATCCTGATCTTGATTCCTTCATTGAGGCGCTTCTCAAGTCGCTCCATCCTGTCGATAATGTCGGTCATCTTGGACTCAAGCTTCCTCACGGCAAGAGTCTGACGATCGATTATCTTGAACATACCTTCAGCGAACTCCTCGAAGTTCAGACCGTACTTGAAGGAGTCCAGAGTTTCCTTGATCTTCGAAATCTCTTGGATCAGACGCTCCCGTTCCTTCTCGTCAATGAGCCTTTTGGCAGTGTCACCTGAGTCGCTCATACTAATCAACCTCGATCTTGTCTACAAGCCTGAAATCTATCGTTTCAAACGCAACACCCTTGAGGACGCCTAACCATTTCTCCCGGAAGTCACGCTGGTTAGCCTGCATGCCATATGCAGGTACTCCCAGTTTCTTACTGACTTCTTCAGGCGAAAGAGCACCCTTGATGTCCTGCTTGTTCGCAATGGCAATGGCTCGGGCATAGGGAAGCTCCGTCTTCAGCACAGGGTAGGCGACCCGCTTTGTCCAAGCGATGTTGTCCTTTGTCGAATCGGACACGATGATGACAATGCTACCAGACCTGATGATTTTCCCCCACTCCTGTACGAACCTGTCTTGTCCACCTAGGTCGAACATGCTGAAGATATACGGGTCGAAGTCAGCCTTGAGCAGAGCCTTGTCACCAAAGAAAGTCGGAACGTACTCCTGAGGGGGACCCTGTGAGGGCAATGTTGCTAGGTCGAGTAGGGTGGTCTTGCCAGTGCCACCGTGCCCTGCCAAGCACACCTTCACTGGGATTTTGCTCACGACCTGACGGAACTCCGGCTGGAAGGCTGAGAAGTCGGTCGACCTCCACTCAGTCGTCTTAAGGACTGGTTCGTACGAACCCATGAACTTCGTGACTATGGTCATCAGTGCTTCATTGACCTTCTGGAGCGATGATTGTCGGTCCATCGTGACAATGAACTGTGTGCTGTTGCTGTTCATGTAGACATAGCGGAAGCGCTCAATCTCCATGCTGTCGATCTTCCACTCTTGCAGCTTCTGGGTCGAAGATGAAACCAGCATCATCACAGCCTTTGTGTCGAGGTCTCTGTTTGGGACAATGACGTCCTCAAAGATGGTCTGCCCATCCTTGAAGATGTGTATCTCTCTGATCGTGTTATGTCACCGTCCCGGAGGAGTCGAGCACTCCCTAGAGCTCATCAATCTGGTTTCCACCTTATTGAGGTTCTTCGCCTGTATCTTGCGCCGGGGGTGCCTGACCCTCATCGCCCTCTCGCGCGGAGGGCTCAGGTTCTGCGCGGGCTGTCTGTCCACTGCTCGAGGGACTATCAGTCGAGGACTCGGCGTCAGACTCGCCCTGACCTGCGTCCTTCTCCTCTGAAGGCGGGGCCTCCTTCACTTCGGGACCACTCTCAGGCTCTGATAGCTCCTCAACCTTGGACTCCTCAGGCAGCAGAGGCTTCTCGGCCTCTGGTATCTCAGGAGGTATAGCTTCCTCAACCTTGGGTTCCTCAGGCAGCAGAGGCTTCTCGGCCTCTGGTATCTCAGGAGGCACAGCTTCCTCAACCTTGGGCTCCTCAGGCAGCGGAGGCTTTTCGACCTCCGGCGTTTCAGCCAGAGGAGCTTCCTCGACTTCCGGCTTCTCAGCCGGCGGAGGAGTTTCGGCTACAGGTGGGGCAGCCTTTTCGGCCTTCGGGATGACTTCCTTGATTGCCTCTAGCTCTGCGGCCAGCTCTGTTTCGAAATCGCGTTTCTCTGTGGGCGCAGCCTCCTCAGGCGCTCCTACCGCTTCGAGGACCTCGAGCTTTTCTAGGACCTGTTCGGTTTCAAGACCCTCCTCTTCCTCCCGACTGACGAAGGCCTCATAGTCGATTATGGGCGCCTCGATACCAAGGTCTGCAAGACCAGGAGCCAGTAGCTCGGACATTGTCATGCCCATCGTCTTTAGGCCCTCGACCTTTGTCTTGCGGCCCTTCTCGATGTTACTAATCGCCTTGTCAATCTGCTTTATCTGGAACGGAATCCTCATCCGTTGCACGCCGACAGCGATAAGCCCGACAGTCACGAATGCTCCAATCATGATCAGGACCAGGAAGAGTGTGTTGCGCTCAACTCGGAAGAGCAGCAGGTCGACGGTGGGCGGATCCACATAGACAGTGATGTACTGCGCGACTTCGCTCTCAGTCCAGTTCTGATAGCCAGAAGCTTGGGCGATGATTCTGATCTGGTACGGATCTCGACTCACCACACCGATGTCTGAGGCGGCGAGTTGTACGGTGTACTTCTGACCATCGAACTGAGCAGGCGTCACAGCCACGTGCGTGCCACTTCCTATCTGGTAGTACACAGTAGCGGACGTCCCAACGGCACGACTGTTTGTGATGTCCGAGTACTGGAAGATGAGGAACAAGGTCTGCTCGGCCTCAACGCGGAATGGACCGCCTGTCACCGCAGTGGCCGCGACAAGGCGGAGAACAATCGATGCCATCTGCGTCGTGTAGTTGGCAAGCCTGGCCGTGAAGTTCAACCGGTATACTCCGGGCACAGCCAATGATGCGTCTGCGGAAGGGTTGAAGTCAAAGACGTACTGGCCCGCAGACCATGACGCAGTGCGCTCCAAGCCTGCCCAGAGGAAGGTGACAATCGCGCCCTGAAGGTTGGTACCGCTGTGTGCGTAGTCGAGGCGAAGCGTTTCGCTCGTGTCGACGCCAGAGATCTCTACCAGTGGCCCAGCCGGGTTCACACTCAGCGTAGTAGATAGCTCATGCACTAATATCGGGACGTCTACTGCTGGCATTGTGTAGTTGTTTCTTAGTGCAGCCAGCCTGAGCACCCTATCACCTGCCGGGACATGCCCTGTGTCAACCGTGCCTTCATACCAGCCTATCAGGTAGTATGTCAATGTGCCATTTACTGACGGATACTGCGTCCAATAGTAGTAGGCTGTCGTGACTTCAATCAGTTTCGAGGTGGAGTTCACCATAATCTGAAACCTGACGCCGAATGTTTCGTTCCAGTCATAGTGATCTTCAGGCTGGTCAAGGATGATTATGTGCGCCGGCATTGGATTGACCCTGATTGAAACCTGGACTGATCCTGCCAAGTAGTGGGGCAAGCTGTAGCCGATGACAGCGACGTAAGGCGCAGACGATGCGCTAAACACATCGTCAGAGGCCAGTGTGATGATGAAAGTGCCGTTACCCAGCGAACTGAAGTTGCTAGAAAAGGAACCGTAGGTGAACGACACCGTGGCACCAAGCCAGATGTATTCCTCATGAATCAGGTCGCTCAGATTGACTCGGACCGTGAAGTCATCAGACCAGACCACGGGTTCCACTGTGCCAGCTGTCATCTGTGTGGGAGTCTGCATCACGAGGACTATCACCGTCACCGCAAGTGGAGTCTGGTATCCAAGCTTGCTCATCGTCACTACGAAGTAGTAGCTCGTGGGGAAGACCGCTGAATCGGCACCCATGACTAGGACACGGGTGTCCATTAGGAACTGATAGTTGCCAGAACCAATCCCCGCGACACCTCCAACATCCGGGTTGATCAGGGTCGCTCCCTTCCACAGCTGCACCACCACACTGTCCGGATTTGTGATACCAACTCCTCCGTCAATCTCAGCCACCCATGTGAAGTTCAGCAGGTACGCATCGGCATAGTACACTGTTAGAAGCATGTTCTGGGCCGAGGCTCTTGTTGGCGTGGCCATGACCTCCACGTACACCAAAGTGCTAGTCGAACTGCACCCATCGCGAGAGGCCGACA
>Ga0315288_10009237_pt1 | contig 12425 bp, 13 predicted proteins | sample YL17G11_20_MG_FD_203454 | JGI IMG/M metagenome (GOLD analysis project Ga0315288, IMG submission 203454) | Sediment microbial communities from Yellowstone Lake, YNP, Wyoming, USA - YL17G11_20 | ecosystem: Environmental > Aquatic > Freshwater > Lake > Sediment | place: USA: Wyoming | collected...
CGACGATTGCCGATCTCGTCGTCGCGACGAACGCGGGACAGATCAAGACAGGTGCACCCGCGCGCAGTGAACGCGTCGCCAAGTACAATCAGTTGCTTCGCATCGAAGAAGAACTCGGCGAAGCGGGAGAGTACGCGGGTCTCGCCGCGTTCAAACGCGGTTCGGGTTAATGGATTGGTTTTCAATTTTGTTGATCGCCCCGAGTTTAGGAATGGACACGTTCGCCGTCGCGCTGGGCGTCGGCGCGAGTCTGCCAAGTAACTCGGGGCGACCTATATTCCGTTTGTCGTTTCACTTTGGACTGTTCCAATTCCTGATGCCGCTGATCGGCTGGTTCGTCGGTCAGACCGTCCACCAATTCCTTTCGGTGTACGATCACTGGATCGCGTTCGTCCTGCTCGCGGGGGTTGGCGGGCGAATGGTGCGCGAATCGTTCAATCGCGACGAAGAGCATCTATCGATTGACCCAACGCGCGGAATGAGTTTGGTCGTGCTTTCGATTGCGACAAGCATTGACGCGCTCGCGGTCGGTTTGAGTCTCGCGATGTTACGCGTCGATTTGTGGATCCCGAGCGTCATCATCGGCATCGTCGCGGCGGGAATGACGCTGACAGGAATGTTGCTGGGGCGACGCTTGCAGGAATCGTGGGGCAAGCGCGCGGAGTTGATCGGCGGTTTGGTTTTGATCGCGATTGGACTGCGCGTGGTGTGGACACATTTGGTTGTCTAGTGACTGTCACTCTGAGCGGAGCGAAGAGTATCACAAGTTGCTTGCGAGACACCTGCACTTGCGTGCGGTGCAAGTGGGCTTCGCCCTGCTCAACATGACAATACAAATTGGGAGGAGATAATGGCAGAGTATCGTCCGCGCGGAATGTACTTTGAGGAATTTACTGAGGCGACCGAAGTCGTCTCAATGGGTCGCACGATCACCGAAGCCGACATCGTAAACTTTGCAGGACTGTCGGGTGATTTCAACACGATTCACACCGACGCCGAGTTTGGCAAAGCGACGCCGTTCGGCGAGCGCATCGCGCACGGGTTATTGGTATTATCAGTTGCGACAGGACTAGCCACGCAACTCGGTTTCATGGAAGGGACGGTGATCGCGTTCATCGGCTTGGAGTGGAAATTCAAAGGCGCTGTGAAAATCGGCGACACGGTACATCTGGTCGCCAAAGTGAAGCAGACGAAAGCAATGCGCGCGATGGGCGGCGGATTCGTCGTCTTCGACGTGCGCGTGCTGAATCAGCGCAACGAAGTGGTGCAGCAGGGTGAGTGGACAGTGTTGGTCAAAAGCAAAGCGTGATACGTGATACGTGACGCGTATTTCGTATTGCGTGTTGCATAAACGGATCACGCAATACGAAACACGGCAAGCACTATGAAAGCAATGCTCTTGAAACGCGCGCGGCGCGTTGAAGACAATCCACTCGAATTTGCTGACGTTGAGACGCCAAAAACGCGCGCGGATGAAATTCGAATCGCCGTGCGCGTGTGCGGCGTATGTCACACCGATTTGCACACGGTCGAAGGCGAGATCGCGCTGCCCAAGTTGCCAGTGATTCCTGGGCATCAAATCGTCGGCGTCGTCGAGAGCGTGGGCGCAAATGTCTCACGTTTTCGCGTCGGCGAGCGCGTGGGCGTGCCGTGGTTGAATTGGACGGACGGAACGTGCGAGTACTGCGAGCGCGGTCTCGAAAACCTGTGCGCGAACGCGCGGTTCACGGGTCAGCACGTTGACGGCGGCTACGCCGAGTTCGTCGTCCTGAACGAGAATTTTTCGTATAAGATTCCTGAGGTGTTCACCGACGCGCAAGCCGCGCCGCTTTTGTGCGGGGGCGTCATCGGCTATCGCGCGCTCCGAGTCAGCGGTCTGCAACCCGGCGAGCGGATTGGCTTGTACGGCTTTGGTTCGAGCGCGCACATTGCATTACAAATTGCGCGGCATTGGCAATGCGAGGCGTACGTCTTTACGCGCAGTGAAGAACATCGCGCGCTCGCGCAACAACTCGGCGCGGCGTGGACGGGCGGCGCGGGTGATACACCGCCGCGCCTGATTGACCGCGCGATTATTTTCGCGCCCGTCGGCGATCTCGTGCTCGACGCGCTGCGCGTGACGCGCAAAGGCGGCACGGTCGCGCACGCAGGTGTCTACAGCACGCCGATTCCTCAACTCGATTACAACTTGCTGTACAACGAGCGTGTCATTCGCACCGTCGCGAACAGTACGCGCCAGGACGCGGAAGACCTACTGCGCGTCGCCGCGGAAATTCCCGTACGAACCGAAATCGAAATTTTCCCGTTGCGCGAAGCAAACCGCGTGCTGCAATTGCTGAAGGCGAGCAAGGTGCGCGGATCGGCGGTGTTGGAGATTAGAGATTGGAGATTCGAGATTCGAGATTCGAGATTGGACATAGGAGGCGGCCTTTGGCTACATCACTTGAGGAATTGAAAGCGTTGCAAATAGCTGAACGAATTGCAAATGCGATTTGGACGCAGGTAGTGCGTTGGGATGAGTTCGCGCGTGATGTCGTGGGTAAGCAATTAGCGCGTGCAGCAGATTCGATTGGAGCAAACGTTGCGGAGGCATTTGGACGTTTCAATTACGGTGAGAAACTCCAAAATCCCTAATCTCTCGTGGGGAATCTTATGACATTAACCAGGACCTACAACTCAATCGTACTAGTCAAACAAGTGCCCGACACGCACAACATTCACGGCGATGTGATGAAGGAAGACGGCACGATCAATCGCGCGGCATTACCTGCCATTTTCAATCCCGAAGATTTGAACGCGCTTGAAATGGCGCTGCAAGTGAAGGAACGCTACGGCGGTCAGGTCACCGTGTTGACGATGGGTCCCGCGACGGCGACGGAGGTGTTGCGCGAAGCGCTCTATCGCGGCGCGGATCACGTCGTCTTGCTCAGCGACCGACGATTCGCGGGCGCGGACACGCTCGCGACTTCGTACACACTCAAATGCGCGATTGAAAAACTGGGACAGTATGACCTGGTCTTTTGCGGTCGCCAGGCGATTGATGGCGATACCGCGCAGGTTCCTCCTCAGACCGCTGAAAAACTCGGCATCCCGCAAATCACCTACGCGGAAACGATTGTCAATCTCGAAGGTGATGAGATCGTCGTCGAGCGCGTGTTCCCGCTGGGCAAAGAAATGGTCAAGTGCAAACTGCCTTGCCTGCTGACCGTCGTTGCTTCGGCGAATCGCCCGCGTCCACCTTCGGTGCGCAAGATGATCGAAAACAAGTTGGCGGCGACTCCACTCGAATACAAAGCACTGTTGGATCAATGGCGCGAATTCGAAACGGAAGAAAAATTGGACGCGTATCTCGCGGCGCACGATCTCAAAATCCCTCTCTGGACGGCGGACGATCTCGCGGTGGACGCGAATCGGCTCGGCTTGAATGGATCGCCCACCCAAGTTTACAAGGTCAACTACGTCGTGCTGGAGACAACGGAAAGCAGGCAAGTGCGTGCCAACGCGGAGGGGATCGCCGCGTTGATGCAACAGTTGGTGAAGGAATACATTGTCGGGTAGGCGACCGACGACATCCGACCGCAGACCGCCGCTTGTCATTCTGAGCGGAGCGAAGAATCTCGGCGGTCGGCGGTCGGCGGTCAACGACTTGGAGAACACAGAATGACAACCAACAACGATATCTGGGTTTTCGTCGAACAGGAAGAAGGGAAAATCGCCGATGTCAGTTTGGAATTGCTGGCGAAGGGACAGGAACTGGCGCGCAAGTTGAACAGCCAGGTGTGCGGATTGTTGTGCGGCAACAACGTCGAAGAATTAGCCGCGACCGTCATCCATCACGGCGGGGATCGCGTCCTGCTTGCCGATCACACCGAATTGGAGAATTACCGTACGCTGCCGTACGCGCGCGTCGCATCGGACTTGGCGCGCGAGCGACGTCCTTACGCGTTTCTCCTGGGCGCGACGCCGATTGGGCGCGACCTCGCACCGCGCATCGCGAGTTCTCTGCAAGTTGGGCTGACGGCGGATTGCACCGATCTCCAGACTGGCGACTATGAATCGAAAAAAGAAAAACGCGTTTATCCCGATCTGCTGTACCAAATCCGTCCCGCGTTCGGCGGCAACGTCATCGCGACGATTGTCAACCCGAATACACGTCCGCAAATGGCGACCGTGCGCGAAGGGGTGATGCGTCGCCGCGATCCCGACACGACGCGCAAGGGCACAGTCGAAAAAACCGCTCCCAAGTTCGATGCGCGCGAGTTGGTTTTACAAGTGTTAAGCCGCGAGACGCGCGAATCAAGCGTCAACCTGAAAGGTGCGCCGATCATCGTCTCAGGCGGCGCAGGTGTAGGCAGTCCAGAAAATTTCGAACTGATCCGCGAGTTGGCGCACATCCTCGGCGCCGAAGTGGGCGCGTCGCGGGCGGCGGTGGACGCGGGTTTGATTTCGCGCGAGCATCAAGTCGGACAGACGGGCACGACCGTGCGACCGCGCCTCTACATCGCGGCAGGAATTTCCGGCGCGATTCAGCATCGCGCAGGGATGAGCGAATCATCCAAGATCATCGCCATCAACACCGATCCCAATGCGCCGATTTTCCAGATCGCGCATTACAAAATCGTCGGCGATGTGGCGCAAGTGATTCCAATGATGATCCGCGCCTTCCGCGAGAAGGCAAAATAGAGCCACAGAGATCACAGAGAACACAGAGGGGAAAATAGGGTTTTCTCTGTGTCCCCTGTGGCTGAAAGCGGGAGAACACAGCATGGCTGAAAACTTTTTCCTGGACAATCTCGACCTCCAGTTCCATTTGAAGAATACTGACCTACGCCAGGTGATCGCGCTCAAAGAGCAGGGCTATTCTTTTCACGAGAAATATCTTGCCGCGCCGCGCCACTATGAAGACGCGCAAGACAATTATCGGCGACTCTTGACGGTGCTGGGCGACATTTGCGCGAACGTCGTCGCGCCGCGCGCGGCGGAAGCGGACGAAGTGGGTGCGCAATTCCGCGACGGCAAGGTGGAGTATTCGCCTCCAACGCAAGACGCACTCCACGCGTTCAAGCAAGCCGAATTGCTGGGCACGATGCTGCCTTGGGAATACGGCGGGATGAATCTGCCCGAGACAATTTATCAGATGATGGTCGAAATCATGTCGCGCGCCGATGCTGGGATGATGACGATTGTCGGCTTGCTGGAGATCGCCTTGTCCATCAACGAGTTTGGCGACGACGCGATGAAGGCGCGCATCCTGCCGCGCTTCGCGCGCGGTGAAGTCACAGGCGCGATGGTGCTGACCGAACCAGATGCTGGCTCCGACCTGGGATCAGTGCGGACGCGCGCGACGTTTGACGAAGCCGCGGGCGCATGGCGCATCAACGGCGTCAAGCGATTCATCACGAACGGCTGCGCGGACATCATGGTCGTGCTCGCGCGCAGCGAACCCGACAGTAACGATGCGCGCGGCTTGTCATTGTTCCTCGTGGAAAAAGACGATACCGTCGTGATCCGCCGCATCGAAAATAAAATGGGACTGCACGCGTCGCCGACGTGCGAGATTCAGTATAACAACACGCCCGCGCAGTTGATCGGCAAGCGGCGCTTTGGCTTGATTCGATATGCGATGGCGCTGATGAACGGCGCGCGCCTAGCGGTCGCCGCGCAAGCGGTTGGGATTGCGGAAGCGGCGTATCGTGAAGCGTATCGTTACGCGCACGAGCGTGTGCAGTTCAATCAACCGATCCGCAACTTTCCTGCGGTGACGCGAATGTTGCTTTCGATGCGGGGCGAAATTGAGGCGACACGCGCGTTGATGTACGAATCCGCGCGCTGGGTAGATTTGGAAAAAGCGCTTGGCAGCCACATCGCCGCTAGCGCCAAGCCAGACCCCGTCGATCGCCAACTCCTCAAGCGCGCGTCCCGCCTCGCCGAAGCGCTGACACCCCTAACCAAGTACTATGCCACCGAGATGGGCAATCGCGTTTGTTACAAGGCGATGCAGGTTCACGGCGGCGTGGGCTATATGCGCGAGTTCAACGTCGAGCGACATTTCCGCGATATTCGCGTGACGAACATTTACGAAGGGACGAGCCAACTGCAGGTCGTCGCAGCAATTGGCAAACTGCTGGGACATTCGCTGGATGATTTGCTAAACGAATGGGCGGCGCAGGATTATGGTCCCGCTTTGGCTCCGCTCAAGAATCAAGTGACCGAAGCAACCGCGCTCTTCAATCGCTCCGCCGATCACCTGAAAGAATGTCCGACCGAGGTCATTGATTATTACGCATCCGACGTGGTGGATATGGCGACGCAAGTGATCAACAGTTGGCTGTTGCTCCAACACGCGCGCGCGGACGCAAAAAAGAAATCCGTCGCGCAGGTCTATTTCGGCGACCACTTGCCCAGACTGCGCGGCATCGTCGCCGCCGTTCAAGCCGCCGACACATCGCCGCTGAAAAATCGAGACGCGATTTTGGCGAGTCCATTCTAATCGTAGGAGAAATAATCTGTGTCTATCACGGCAGATGTCATCATCATCGGTGGTGGAGTCCACGGCGCGAGTCTGGCTTTCCATCTAGCACAGCGTGGCGCGAAAGCGATTGTGCTCGAAAAACAATTCGTCGGGGCAGGCGCCACTGGGCGTTCCAGCGGGCTTGTTCGCATGCACTACGGTACCGAGGTTGATTCGCGGCTGGCATGGGAATCGTTTAAACTCTTCGTCAATTGGAAGAACTTGGTGGGCGGTGAATGCGGGTTCACGCGCGCGGGCTTTATCCAGATTGTAAAGCCCGAAGCAGAGTCCGCTTTGCGCGCCAACGTGGCAATGCATCAGAGAATCGGTATTCCCAGTCTGATTATTACGGCGGAGGATGTAAAGCGTCTCGCGCCGACTTTTCGTACAGATGATTTTGAGATTGCTGCCTACGAACCTGAATCCGGCTATGCTATGCCAAGCGACACCGCGAATGCGCTGATGAACGCCGCGCGCGAACGGGGCGCGCGGCTGGTGCAGAACTGCGCGGTCAACGAGATCACAGTGACAGGAGGCATAGTCACAGGCGTGGGAACGACACAGGGCAATTTCTCTGCCCCCATCGTGGTCAATGCCGCGGGCGCGTGGGCAAGTCAAATCAACAAAATGGTAGGGCTGGATTTGCCGTACGATACCTGGCGGCACGATACGATGTTCGTCGTCCGTCCCGAAGAAATCGGAGCGTCGCACCCCATGGTCATTGATTTTCCCAATGAGATGTACTTTCGCCCCGAGGGCGGGTTGACATTGGTGGGACTGGAGGACGGCAATCCGTTGGGCGAGTTGCCTGATAATGACACCGACCATGCGAGGGAGGGATTCGTAGAGCGCGCGATTGATCGTATCTGTCGACGCGTGCCGCCGATGAAAAATGGCGGTTTGCATAGCGCGCATGGCGGCTACGATGGCATCACGCCCGACCAGCATCCCATCCTTGGCGCGGCGGGACCCGATGGTTTTTACCTGGATTGCGGTCACAGCGGGACAGGGTTCAAGACCGCGCCTGCGATTGGATTGTGCATGGCGGAATTGATCCTGGATGGCGCATCCAAAACAGTGGATATTTCACCGTTCGCACCAAGCCGTTTTGCGCAAGGAAAGTTGATTAAAGGCAGTTACGAAAATATCTGGAAGTGAGCCACGTTTGAGACTTCCGAAGTCCTGGAGACTTCGGAAGTTTGATTTCCAAGCCCATTGTCATTCGACAAAGAACGCGGTATAATAGCGGGGAAAAAGGAAAGAGAGAATTCTATGATTACAGATGTACTGGTGGCACAGCCCGCGCCGTGCCAAATGGATGATGCTGGCGTCCTCCGTGTTTCTGGAACGCGAGTGCGTTTGGATACCATCATCGGCGCGTTTAACAGCGGTTATTCTGCCGAAGAGATTCTGCTCAAGTATCCCTCGCTCAATCTCACTGATATCTACGCGGTCATCACCTACTATCTTTGGCATCGCGAAGATGTGGATCGGTATTTCGCAGAACGCCAGGAGATTTCAGAGCAAGTGCGCCAAGAGAATGAGCGACGGTTTCCGCCGCAAGGCATACGCGCACGCCTACTTGCGCGTCAGACAAAATCACAATGAGCGCGCCCATTCGATTCTTGGCGGACGAAGATTTCGATAACGACATTTTGCGCGGCGTACTGCGAAGAAAGTCAGATGTCAACATTGTCCGCGCCCAAGAGGTCGGGCTTGGCGGAATAGCCGACGCACAAATCTTGGAATGGGCGGCGCGAGAGGGACGCGTTGTGTTAACGCACGATGTTTGCACAATGACGACGCACGCTTATGCGCGAATTCGTGATGGCTTGCCAATGCCTGGCGTGTTTGCACTGAGCCAATCCATTCCCATCACGCAAGCGATCGCTGACATCTTGCTGTTGGCAGAGTGCAGCATCGAAGGCGAGTGGGAAAATCAAGTACGCTATCTGCCATTGTAGAGATATCTTTTGGCAGACGCGGCTCCGTTGAGAAACCGAGACGCGATTTTGGCGAGTGCGTTCTAGCGTCAACGAATATGAAACGAATAAACGAATCTTGCCCGCGCGCTAAATCGTCTACTCGTTGCCAATTCGTTGACACCATTGTCATTCGACGGGGAACGCGGCATAATCGCGCGCGAGAGAAATCTATGTCCACCCGCTAACGCGTCGCTACTGAAGAGCATAGACAAGATTTTGGCAAGTCTGTTCTGGTTTTGGTGGTTTGTCAACATTCCGTCGAAGTAATAGGCGGCAGCACATCCGCAAGAAAGGGAAAGTGCCCATGAAACGAGATATGGAACTCGTTCGCCAGATCCTCTTGAGAACAGAGGAGATGCCTTTATGGAAGGTTAAGTCAGCTGGCTTGGAAATCGAAAAGACGTCGTCTTGGAAAGAAGAATCAACTGGAGCCAGTATTCGACATATAGAGGATTACCGAGATATGGAGGGTTCTTTAGACTTGGGAAAGTACATAGGCATAGAAGGTTATTCTACCGAGAAGATTTCTTACCACGCAAAGATTATGGCCGAGGCAGGGTTGATAGAGACAACAGAAGTTCGTGCTAATCCCGTCTATGCCGAGTATGCTGGAATCAAGATCCACGTTCCAACTGAACTAACTTGGGGGGGGCATGAATTTCTAGAAGCTGTCAGAGACGAATCCCGTTGGAGCAAAGTAAAAAGCATTATGAACAGGACTGGTGGGTTTGTCTTTCAAGTAGGAAGTTCGGTAGCAATGAAGCTTCTGGAAAACCAAGTTTCATCCCTCCTTTCTTCGGCTTGAGTCACTTGAGACAAACGTCTCATCAGCAAGTTTCAAATGTGTGCTTTTTCGGTGGTACCCCGGACAATCAAAAAACCAATCACCGCCTAACCAGCGGTTGCAGCCAACGCGCTACGCGAGCCGAATTCAGTGGTGCTTGGCTGTTGTATCACTGTTTACGTTGCGCTGTGCCTTGGCTGTGACCGCGCGTGACTGAACCCGCTGTCAATGGGTTGCTAAAGAAAGAAGAAAATGCCGAAACCATTCTTTGACCGCTTGATGGAATACTACACCAATGTGGGGAAAGTACTTCGTGGCGAAGCTGGCGCAGCGTCAGTTTTCGCCAACACGATTGACATCGGGGCATCAAGGGAACGAATATATGCAGAAGTGTTAAAAGCCCACCTCCCGTCAAGTTGCAATGTAGTCTTTGGTGGATTCCTTTTCGATCAGGAAGGAAACGAGTCTAAACAGATTGATATCCTAGTGATCAATGAGTCATCGCCGCGCTTTGATTTCCATAACAAGGATGGAACTGGCAAGTCATTTGCCTGTATCGATGGGTGTGTCGGTGTTGTGTCAGTCAAATCAAAGCTAGATTCCGCTCAGCTCATCGACTCTCTCGAGAACATCGCCAGCATTCCCGATAAACAACCATTGCCAAATGACCAGATAATCGGTGGAATCACCCTTGACTCTAGCGACTGGCCTTGCAAAATAGTCTATGCCTCCGATGGGATTACCTTATCATCGTTGCAGGAATCCCTGACCCATTTCTATTCTGACAACCCCAGGATACCGTTTCACAAACGACCAAACCTAATCCATGTTGCAGGGAAATACGCAATAGTCCGCTCAAAGGTGGATTCAACAGGGCCAGACGGGACCGCTGCAAGGTCAGGAGATTTTATCGGAAAGAATGATGCAACTGATGCCTTTGGCATTCTTACGGCAACTCTATACATCCAAGAAATCGCTCTGGCCTCAAAGTACGTTCTGTATTGTTACCGAAAAATGCTTGTAGGTGCTTTTCAGCAATCTATAACATGGCAACCGAACCCCGCTGCACCTAACCGCCCTATCAGATGACGAATGACTAACGCGGTTTCCCTTGTCACTCGACACCCGTCACTCGTCACATTTTCAAACGGAGGAACACATGTCAGATAACGAACGTTGGGCACTCATTCTCGGCGCGTCGAGCGGGTTTGGCGCGGCGTGTTCGCGCGCGCTCGCCGACGCGGGTTTCAATATCTTCGGCGTGCATCTTGATCTAAAGTCGACGCTACCGCGCGCGTTGCAGGTCAAAGCCGACATCGAAGCAAAAGGGCGTAAGGCATTTTTCTTCAACAAGAATATCGCGGATGACCGCAACCGCGCGGAAATCATCGCCAAGATAAGGCGGCTTTTGGGCAGCCGCTGTTCAATTGAAGTGGTATTACACTCAATCGCGTTCGGCAACTTGAAGCGCTATATCGCCGATGATCCAAAGGACGCGGTAGATCGCAAGGCAATGGAGATGACGCTTGACGTGATGGCGAACTCGCTCGTCTACTGGACGCAAGACCTCGTGCGCGCGGGCTTGCTCACGCGCGGCTCGAAAGTGTACGCGATGACGAGCGCGGGCTCGCATCGCGTTTTCATCGGGTACGGACCCGTCTCTGCTGCCAAAGCCGCGGTCGAATCGCACACGCGCCAACTCGCGCTCGAACTGATCGGCAAGGGCATTTGTGTCAACACGATTCAAGCCGGCGCCGCCGACACGCCCGCGCTCCGCGCGATCCCGAGCCACGAAGAAGCAGTCGCGCACGTCAAGTCGCTACACCCGGACGGGCGACTCACCGTGCCTGAAGATGTCGCGCGCGTCATTGTCGCGCTCGCGGATTCGCGCGTGGATTGGGTCACCGGCACGGTGATTCGCGTGGATGGTGGAGAAGACAACTGGTGATTTGACGCATCCGCCTAACAGTGCTATAAAGCGTTTGCCGCTTGAGCCGCAAAAGTCCAACCCTGCGGTTCGCGCCCCGCCGTTCGACTAGCCACTCGCTAGTCCTGCGGGGCGTTTGCTTGTTGAGAGGTGAAGAACGATGGCATACCTGAGCGAATTGTTGGGACGTGAAGTGCACGACGCCAAGGGAACGCACATCGGAAGACTGGACGATGTGCTGATCTCTCCCGAAGTCAATGGCGATCCGTATCCGCGCATCGTCGCGCTGGCAGTTCGCCGCGCAAGCCGCGCGCCGACGCTGCTGCCCTGGGGCGGGACCGAAGACCTCGCGGGAAACAAAATCATTTTGCAGCGTCCTTCCGCTGTGCCGTACCAGATCACTGGGCACGAATTGTTCTTGAATCGCGACGTGATGGACAAACAAGTGATTGACATCAACGGTTCCCGCGTCGTGCGCGTCAACGATTTGGAACTGGCGAAAATCGGCGACGATTATCGTCTGGTCAACGTAGACATCGGCTTGAGCGGCTTACTGCGCCGTTTGGGTTGGGAGGACACAGTCGAGCATTTCGCCGAACGCGTTCATCGCGCGATCCCTTCCCGTTCGATTCGGTTCAACGATTTGGAATTCGTTCCGCGCGGCGATTTGAAAGTGAGCGTGGCGCGCGCGAGACTGCGCGAACTGCATCCCGCCGACATCGCCGAGATTCTCGGCGATATGAGCCCGCGCGAAGTCGGGCAACTGATTCACGACATGCCGGACGAAAAAGCCGCCGACGTGATGGAAGAGTTGGAACCGAAATTCCAAGCCGAAGTGTTGGAAACCCTGCCGGACGAAAAAGCCGCCGACATTGTGGAGGAGATGGAACCGGACGAAGCGGCAGATGCTTTGCAGGGGATGGAAGAGGACAAGCGCGCCCAGGTTTTCAATTTGATGGAGCCAGACGAAAGCGCGACCGTCTCCGCACTGCTCGAACATCCAGAGGACACCGCAGGCGGTTTGATGACGACCAAGTACGTGACGGTGCCGCCGGACCTTATGATTGCGGACGCGTTTCAGCGCGTGCGCAAGGAAGCCGCCGCGAAAGAAGCGGAAAGAATTTACTCGGTGTACGTCGTGGACACGGACGAACACCTCGTCGGCGTGATTTCGCTCAGCGATCTCGTCCTGGCGCCGCCCGAATCGCGCGTCAGTTC
>Ga0315288_10009238_pt1 | contig 12425 bp, 11 predicted proteins | sample YL17G11_20_MG_FD_203454 | JGI IMG/M metagenome (GOLD analysis project Ga0315288, IMG submission 203454) | Sediment microbial communities from Yellowstone Lake, YNP, Wyoming, USA - YL17G11_20 | ecosystem: Environmental > Aquatic > Freshwater > Lake > Sediment | place: USA: Wyoming | collected...
GGGGAGCACGGCGCGCGGAGATGACTTCCGGCGGTAACATCCCCTCGTGAGATAGCGTGGTGAAGGGAACTTTTCGCCTGTATAATTTGTCTAATAGGGTAAAGGAATCAATGCAGGCACTGCCGAGGGAAATCCTCATCGCGGCATCGGAAGGCAATAGAGGCGCTTTCGAGAAGATATATCGGGCGACGTGTGATTATGTGTACACGATCGCGTTGAGGGTTACCGGCAACCGGGCCGATGCGGAAGAGGTGACGCAGGACGTGTTCCTGAAGACATTCAGGGAACTTAAACAATTCCGCTTTGCGTCCTCGTTTACCACGTGGCTCTACAGGGTCACGATCAACAGCGCGATAAACGCTTCCAGAAAAACAAAACGACGAAGTTCGCGGCAGGTCGAGTACAATGACGGCGTCGCACTCAAGGACGAGCGCAATGAGACCAAGGAAGCAATCGAAAAGGAGCATAATGAGATGCGCGTTCGCTCCATGCTGGAGGCGCTCAATCCCGATCAGAGGGCGTGCATCGTCCTGAGGGAAATGGAGGGGTTGCGCTATAAGGAGATCGCGGACGTGCTCAAGATTCCTATAAACACGGTGCGCTCCAGGCTCCAGAGAGCCCGGGAAGCGCTTCTGGCCCGCGAACAGCACGGGGGGGATAATGCCGATGAAATGTGAGGAGATGCGAGAACTGCTCACCGCCGATTACATCGACGGTGAACTCGATGAAGGCGCGCGGGGGGACGTCGTGAAGCACCTCGAGACCTGCACCCGGTGCAGGCAGTTTGAGGAGGCCGTACGGCGCGCCGCCGTTGAACCCTTCAGGCATGCGCCGCTGAGCAGCGCACCGGCGTCAGTCTGGCATCAGGTGGCGCGGGGGCTCGATCAGGAGCGGGGAGGAGGCGTGCGCGCGGCGCTGCGCCACGGATGGGAACAATTTTTTACCATCCGGAAAGTAGTCTATGCCGCGGCGTCGCTGGCGGTGGTCATCCTCATCGCGGTGATTCTGGTTCGTGTGCCGTCCACCGCCGGCAGAGGGGCACGGTTGTCATCTGGTGACGTTGAGGGAGTACACGATTACATGCAGGAGCAGTTCCTTGCCCTGGAGTATCGGGGTAATAACGGCGCGGGAAGCCCTGTTGACGGCGACACGGATTATGACGGCATCGTTTCAGTCAACTTCAGCACCATTGTGGAAGAATATCTGATATAGAGGGAACTTTTCGGGGCTCTGCCGTGTCTAAGGTTGGCAGAGGGGGTGATGACCGCTCGCGCGGTTATCGAAGCGGGGCCACTACGGTGTGTGGCACAGAGGCAGGTGTACGAAAGGAGGCATCAGAGATGAGCGCACGATTCAGAGGCGCATATGCGGTACTGGGGGTTGGCGCGCTGCTGCTTGTGCTGGCGACGGCGCGCGCACAGGCTCCGTGCCCCACGGGTGGGGCGGGAGAGGAGCAGAAGGGAGGGCGTTTCAAAGAGCACCTCAAGGAGCTCAACCTGACCCCCGCGCAGACGGAGCAGCTCAACACGCAGCGTCAGGCGAATAAGAGCGCGATGCGGGAACTGCAGCAGGCTCTCAAGACGAAGCGCGGGGAGCTTCGGGAGGAGCTGGACAAGCAGAATCCCGACAAGGGTAAGCTCGAGGGTATCACGTCCGAACTGAAGCGCCTGGAGGCACAGCGCATAGATCAGAGGGTCAAAAGTATCCTTCAGATGAAAGAGACGCTCACGCCCGAGCAGTTCAAGAAAATGAGCGCTCTGAAGGAGGAGCGCCGCGGCGAAAAGCACGGGCAGCGGAAAGGGAAGGGTCACGGGCGCGGGCATGGTGACGAACAGCGCGAGAAGCCCCAGCCTGTCCCCGCGCAGTCTGAGAAGCCCGCTGGCGGGTCGGCCGGAATCGTCTCGGAGTGAGGGAGAATAATAGACGCAAATAGATCAGATTGGGAAAGCGCCGCGAAAGGCCCCCGTGTCAGAGATGCCAGAATACAAATGGCCCTTTATAGGGCCATTTGTATTCTGGCATCGAGCGGCTGGAGGAATGGGAACATACTGCAATCTCTTTTAAAATTGGGGAATATCCGTAATGGGACAGTTATAGGGGGTAGCCGCAGATTTACGCAGATGAACGCTGATACACCTATATAAAATCTGCGTGTATCTGCGTGTATCCGCGGCAAGAAACCTTGACCACTCAAACAATCCTTTTTATCTGCGGCAATTCATTGCTGGATTCACCCTGTAAGTGACCCGTTACGAATATCCTGGAAAAATAGTGTATTGAAACGACGCGATAGTGCTATACTATTTCTGGTTTATACGTGAGAGGATCTGAGAGGAACGAAGCGTGCAGATGGAACCGGAGAAACCAGCACGTGCGCCTGTGTCTGTTATTGCCGCTTCGGCGGGAGCCTCCTGTGCGGTGTGGCTTGCCGTGGTGAAGGGCATTGGGTATTCAGTGATCGCCGGCCTCATGTATGGTATCAGCTATTTTGTGGCGATGATCCTCTTTTTTGAGGTGTGGGGATACTCGCTTTTTGGGAAAAAACAATGAGTGAGCGGCCTCGCATAGCATTCCAGACCCCGGATCCGGAAAAGGATCTCCTCCTCGAAGGTGTGCTCACCGGGTCCCACCCTGCCGACTCCTGCAAGAAGCTTCTGGATCTTCTCATCAAGGAGGGATCCCTGGATGATGCGGTCGAGGTGTACTGCGCATTCGCGAAGGATGAGCGCAAGGATCTTGAATGTGGACAGATCCTGGCGCGCGCCTGCGCCGCTGCGGGTGATGCGGCAGGGGCAGTCAGGATGTACGCCGATCTCATCAGGCGGTTCCCCGCCGAATATATCAACTACAAGGAGCTCGAGAAGCTCTACATGAGGATCGACCGGCCGCGGAGGGCGATCGCGCTGTATAAGGGGCTGACGCCCGATCACCCATTGAAGAAGAAGAGTTACAAGCGGCTCACGGGGATATACTGGCGGCTGGGTGACATTCCGCGCGCTATTTCGTGTTTGAGAAAAGAGATCGATGAGTACGGGGTAACCCCCAAGTTGAGCAGAGAACTCGGCAAGTTTTACCTGCTCAGCAGGCACTATATCAGGGCAATAGAATCTTTTCAAAATGCGCTCGCCGGGGATAAGGGAGATCGCGAGACCAGGGTCTGGCTGGGAGTCGCGCTCATGGAGAACGGCAACTACGAGCTCGCCGAATACGAGTTTGCCGAACTGCTGAAGGAGAAGCCCGGGAATTATCAATCGCTTATCCATATGGCCGAGTTGCGCATCAGGGAGAATAAGCTCAGGGAGTCACGGGAATTGGTGGAGGAGGTGGACCGTCGCTACCCCGACAAATCACGGGTGATGGTCTGTCGCGCGGAGATAGATTTTCTTGAGGGACGTTTCAAGGATGCGGCTCGACGTGGAGAAGCGGCGCTCGCCCAAACCCCCTTCTACTACATATGGGAGCAGGTGAGGTGCCATCGCCTGCTCAAGCATGCCTACCGCGCCCTCCATGAGTCGAAGAGGGCCACGCTGCACAGGGAGATGCAGGAGGCGCTGAAGAAATGCCGGGACGTTTTCAGCGGCCTGATACGCGTGGCTGAATTGAAGATCGGGAGCGGCAGGCTTGATGAGGGGAAGGAGATCCTTGAGCGGATTCTCGATCTCTACCCGGGAAATGCTCGGGCGCGCGTCGCGCTCGCGGAATTGTTCCTCCGGGAGAGGAATGATCGCAAGGCGATCGAGGTTGCCGAGGGGGTGCTCAAGGATGCGCCGCCCCGTTTCACCGTGGATCTGTTTCGAGCGCATGCGGTTCTGGCAGAGGCGCACGGCAGGGTCGGCGCGAGGGAGAAAGCCGCGCATCACAAGCGCCAGCGAGCCGCGCTCCGCGTGAAGGGACGGGCGTGAGCTACAGGTGAAAGTTAAAAGCGGAACGTTAAAAGTAATAATAGTCTTTGGGCTTTACACTGTCAGCGTTCGTCTGAATATCGTTTGGTGAGGCACAGCCAATGAAATTAGTATTTCTGGCAGTGATCGTGGCGGTTGCGCCCGCCCTCTCATGGGCCATTGACTCATCAGGGGAAGCCTACCGTGATGCCTATCACGCATTAGTTGAAGCCAGACAGGCGGAGCACGGAAAGAATAATGACCTGGCGTGGCAGCGGTATCTCGAGGCGAGGAAACTTTTTGAGGCGATCCAGAGGAACTATCCGGGATGGAGTGCGGAAGCTGTTGCCGCACAGGTGAGGGCGTGCGCGGCGGGGAGCGAGAAGGCCGCTCCCCTCATGGTACGGGAGCTCGATCAATCGATCCGTGAGTTGAGAATATTTTCTGCGCGCATGGTTGAGCTGAAGGTGCAAAAGCTGAGCGCGCTGAAACAGGCTGACTGGGAGTATGACTTTATCAATGACAGGATCGAGAAGCTCGTGAGGGATTATGCGCGGACAGTGGGGGGAGTTGCCGGAGGGGCAGAGGAGGCGAGAGGAGAGAGGCCAACCGCGGAAGAGGAAGAATTGGCTGCGGCGTTAGAAGAGGTGGCATCGACTCCAGGTGAGATTGCGCCCGGAGTGGATTCTGACAATGATGGACTCACCGACGATGAGGAGATCGAGTTCGGCACTGATCCGAACGATCCCGACACGGATAATGATGGTTTCTATGACGGCGATGAGGTCGAGTTGGGATACGATCCGTTGGATGCTTCAGATCATCCGGAGGTGGACGAGGTTGAAGATTATGATGAGAGCAATGTCAATCGGGAATCGCAAGAGGATTATACTGGGGACGGAGAATCGGAAGAAGAAAGATAGGCGAGAGGGACTGCACTCCCGGGGAGCATGCAATCGGTGTGGGTGACGCAGCACTTGTGTAAGAACGGGGGGGAGATGAAAACATATATCGCTATTGTGTTTTTTTTGATCACCCGGCTATTTCTTATAAACAGTGCGGCTGCGGAGATGCCGCAGGATGCGCGCGCCTTGGTTGAAAAGGCGGAGAAGGCGAAAACGAAAGGGGACACGCTCGCCGCCGTGGAGAGATATACAGAAGCGATTTCTGCATTGCGCCTCAAGGCGGGGCCGGCCGATGAGCTGGTCTGGTACACGGACAAGAGAGACAGGCTGGTATCCTCGCTCTTGTTTCAATTCTCGGAGATCAACAAAAGGAAGGCGGAGCTTGCATCAATTCAAAGGGATATCACAAAAAATCTGACCGAAATTGTCCGGATAGACCAGGATGTGCAGAGCAGGGTCAAAAAGAACGAGAGGCGATTGAAGGATATCGAGACAGAATTGCTGAGAGTGATCAGGTGAGGTGGGTGTTCTGTAATTCATGACTGAGTGGGGGAACTATTCGCTGTTCCTCATCCTCGCAAGGTTTCGCCTCGGCTCCTTCGCCTGCGGGTCAAGTTCCAGCGCCTTCCCCCACGCCTTTTGGGCCTCGGCAATCCTGCCGAGCGCCGCATAACAGCTCCCCAGGCTCGAATACACGGAGGCCTCCGCCGGCAACTGATTCGCCGCGGCGCGGAGTTCCTCCAGGGCCTGTGTGTAATTCCCCTCTTCGGTATAGATGCGCCCGAGGTTTGCATGAGCCTGCCCGTTGTCCGGCTGGAGTGCGATGAGATTCTGGAAACAGTCTCGAGCAGCCGCGGCATTCCCGATCCGCGCCAAATAAATTCCGCGGCGGTTGAGCAGTTCACCGTATTCTCGCACGATCTTCACCGCCAGTGCGCGTGGCACCTGCGGTTCCTGGAGGACATGCCCCAGGCGATCGATTTCTTCAAGGATATCATCTCTGCCGGGCTGCACCTGCGCCGCCCTCAGCAGCTCCAGGAGGGCCTCCGGTTTTTCGCCCTTGTGAAGGTACGCCTGCGCCAGATTGTAGTGGGGCAGCACCGCATCCGGCTCGATACGTACGGCCCTTGCGTAATGAGTGAGCGCCTCGTCGTAGCGGCCCCTCCGTTCGAGGTAGAGCCCATAGTCGTTGTGGGCCGGCGCTGAACGCGGGTTCAGTGTGATGATGTGTGTAAAGAGCTTCTCTGCCTCGCGGTCCCTGCCCTCATAGCCGTAGATTGATGCGGTGTTGGTGAGCGCTTTTTCATTGTCAGGATAGAGCGCCAGTAGTTTTTCGAATTCCTTGAGCGCATCTTCGTATCGGCCCTGCTCCTTGTAGAGAATCCCCAGGTGCAGCTGCCCCTCGCCGATGACCGGGCACTTCTGTTCAACGAACCGGTAGTGCGCAGCGGCATCCGCATACCTCCCCGCCTTCTTGAGCGCATCCCCCAGGCAGATCCTGCCCTCGATGAAAGTGGGATCGAGGGCCACCGCCCGTTCGAATTCCCTCAAGGCGCAGTCATCCCATCCCATTTTCTCAAAGACAATCCCCAGTTCTTTGACGGCCCTGACCGGCCGTGAGGGCATTGTGCGCAGGACGTGCTTGAAGAGGGCGATTGACTCAGCGTAGTTGCCCTCGTTCCCGTACATCGCGGCGAGGAAGAGCTCTGATTTCCAGCTCAATGGCGATGCCTCATGCGTGCGCTCCCAGAGCACCTTTTCGTTGCGCCAGCAGTCGGTGCGCTTTATCGAGATGAGGAGGAAGGACGATGAGAGCATGACCATGAGCACCACCGCGAGGGGGCGCAGCCGCTGGATTCTCCTGGCCGCTTCGAGCGCGATCGCCATGAGGAGGCAGAATCCTATCGAGGCGAAATACATCCGCTGCTCTGATAGGGGGCGCCCCGCAAGGAAGACGATATTGCACACGGGCAGGAGGCTGATGAAGATGAAGAGGAGGGCAAAACCGGCAGCACGCCTGAGGCGTAATTCCCTGAGCGCGCAGACGATGAGAAGGGCAACCAGCGCGCTGGAGAGGAGAGAGCCCGCCATGGGGGTGGCGGGCGGGATGATGAAACCGCGATCGAGCGAGAGGTTCACGGGCAGCGCGAGCATTGAGAGATAGATCATTATTGATTTTGTCACCGTGAAAAAAGAGGAGCGCCATCCGCCGAAGAGGTAGGGCAAAGCCTCCTCAAATCTCCCCTGGCCGAGGAGCAAAAACTTCATGGATAACAGCGTTCCCGCGATTGCGAACATGAAGATGAGCCCTGTGCGCGCGCGCGCGGTTGCTCCTCCCGGAAGGAACGGCAGGATGGAGGCGCACACAAACGGCACGACGGCCGCGCTCTCCTTGGTGAGGAGGGCGAGCGCGAGGGCAGCCAGAGATGCGAGCAGGAAAGGCCTCGGGTGCGTTTGATCTTTGAGAAAGCAGACCATGGCGGTAATGCTCACGAGCGAGAAGCTGGCGGAGAGGAGCTCCGAGCGATTCTGTATCCAGATCACGGCCTCGCTGTGTATCGGGTGGAGCGCAAAGAGGAGACTGGCCAATGCGGCGAGCCGATTCCTCCCGAAGATCAGGGTGAGGAGGAGATAGACGGAAACACAGTTGAAGAGGTGGATGAGTATGTTGGTGAGGTGATACCCCATCGGGTTCCTTTTCCAGAAGAGGCAGTCGAGGCTATAGGAGTACATCTCAACGGGCCTGAAGTCATTGGGGAAGAAGCTGCTCTTCCAGAATTGAGGCGATAGGAATTGTATCAGGCCCGCAGCGCGACCGAGGTACGGGTTGTAGAGAATCAGCGCCTTGTCATCCCAGAAAAATGGCGCTTGAACGGCTCGCCCGAAAGCGGCGAACGTGATCAGTGAAAGGAAGGTCAGGAGAATTACCGTGCGTGTACGCGGGTTCATTGAGGCGCTATCACCTTGGGCTGTAGTTCATGATGCCAAAAGGATTGCTGCGTGACAATTGCTTATGTTAAAGTAGCACCGCAACGGGCGGCGTCACGTGGGTTACGCGCATCATATGGGAAAAGGAATCCTCTCTGTATCCATACGTGTGATCGTACTCGTCTACTGTCTCGCCACAGTAGTCTACCTGTCATCATACCCTAATATTTTCCAGTGGGATTTCAAAGCATACTACTATGCTGCGCGCGCCTACGCTGCGGGACTGAACCCATATGATGTTGTCGTGACGGCTGCGGTTGGCGAATATAGCGATTTCCGGGGCTCCTTCAGATTTATCTATCCGTTGCCCATGCTGTTTTTATTCCTGCCCCTTTCGCTCCTCAGCTATACTGCTGCGCTTCACCTTTTTCTACTTATCAAATGTGTCCTGCTCGCCGGTCTTATCTATCTGTGGGGGAAGGAATTCCTTGAGGATAAGCCCAATCTGTCATTTTATCTCTTCTGCATAGTGGCATTTAACAGTCCCCTCTATATAGATCTCAGGGCCGGCAATGTCGCCATCATTGAGCAGTTCACCCTCTGGCTCGCATTTTATTTCTTTCTAAAACGCCGGCTCCTGCTGTTCTGCCTTTTCATACTCATTCCGGCAACGATTAAAGTCACGCCCCTGCTGTTCTTGTCCCTGCTCTGGTTTCTGGAAGGCAGGGGGCGGCGCCTGTACTTCTTCGGTTCGCTGCTGATCTTTGTCATGACGCTGTCACTGTTCCATTTTTGCACCCCGGTATTATTCGCGAGCTTCCTGTGCCAGGCAGGGAGAACGGTAGTCAAGGCAAGCCAGCCCTCTACGTTCGCATTGTTGGGTGATCTGCTCGGACAACTCGGGATGGATGCCTGTCCGGTGGTGGCGCACTGTATTCATGTCGTGCTGTTTTTTGCCATCGCCATGGCAATACTCGCGGTGACATGGCGCGCCTGCGTAGTGCTGAGGTCGCGGCACGCGATTTCCAGAGAAAAGATCCTGATATTCTTGGTCTGCACCGTGTATGCGGTAATTCTTCCGCACTTTGAAGACTATTCGTATATCATCGTGCTCGTGCCCGCGTATGCGATCCTGAGGAGGTCCAGACCCGGCGGCCTATCTGCGCTTCTCCTTTTTATGACTCTCTCTGCCGCGGGCACCACGCTGCCGCTCGTTCACCCGCTCATGAGAATCATGCTGGCGTACTCCCCCCTGATACTGACATATCTGGTGTGGGGTCTCTATGTACGTGAGATAGCGTCGCGGTCAAAAGTGCCCGAGGGTCAGGGAGAATGATGAACAGGACTTTTTTCAAGACATTCGCGGGTGTGATCGTGCTTGCATACTGCGCGGCCACAATCTTCTTTCTTGTAAGCCATCAGGACATTTTTCAATGGGATTTCAAGGTGCACTATTATGCGGGCAGGGCTCATGCGGCGGGCCTGGACGCCTATGAGACCACGATCGTGGCAGGTGTTGAGGGATCTCCCGGCCCCAGGGGGTTCAGGATCAATTATCCGCCCTACGCGCTGTATATATTGAGCGCGGTTGCGCTCCTTGACTACACGACGGCCTTCTACCTGCTCTTTGCATGCAAATGTGTCGTGCTCATTGGCCTGATCTATTTGTGGGGTAAGGAGTTTTTACGCGAGAAGCCAGATTTGCTGTTTTACTTTTTCTGCCTGCTGGCGTTTAACGGTTCTATCTATATTGATTTCAAGGCCGGCAACATCTCTGTCATAGAGCAGTTCACCCTCTGGCTCGCGTTTTATTTCTTTTTGAGGCGCAGGCTGCTCCTCTTCTGTATATTTATTTTCCTCTCGGCATTTTTTAAAGTCACTCCGCTGCTCTTCTTATCCCTCTTGTGGTTCTCAGATGGAAGGAAGAAACATGTATACTTTTGGGGCTCGATTGCGGTGGTGGTTGCCGTCGCGCTGATTTCGTACCTGTGCAATCCCGCCTCTGTGATGCAGTTTGTGCATAACACGGGGAGGGTATTAAACAGGAGATTCGTGGTCCACCAGCCCTCCACGCATGATCTACTGGAGGATCTGCTCCTGGCGGGGGGGACTGAGCCGCTCGCGACAGGCTTCCCGATCATTCACGGGGTGGCCTTCCTCGCCGTGATCGGGGCGGTGTTCATGGTGACCTGGCGCGCGTCATCAGTGTTGAAATCACTGAGTATAATCGACAGGGATAAAATTATGATATTTCTGGCATGCACGGCTTACGCACTGATCCTGCCGAACTTCGAGGACTACGCGTATCTCCTCCTTATCGTGCCGGCATATTTTATATTGACTGAATCAGCTTTTCAGGATAGGGGCGCCGCAGCCCTTATCCTGTTTATGATTGTTTCCTCGGTGAGCACCACACTGCCGCTGGTTCGACCTGCCATCAGGATAGTGCTCGCGTATGCTCCCCTTATACTGGCGTATCTCATATGGGGTTTGTACGTGCGTGAAATAGCGATTCTGGCCAGATCTGCGCGAGGTCAGCGTTAGATGCTCTACTGTGTTGCCCCTGAGAATTATCATTAAAAAAATATAAGGAAGCGCTTGACAGTATTGGGGTGGAGTGTTAGCATACGTTCACCCGTGCGATGCACCACCGTGTGAGATGTTCATGCACAGGCCGCCGGGAAAGATCGCGTGGCACCGTGAGGCAGACTTTATCTATTAACGTAGTGAATGCGCGTACACATTTTCATCGAGTGTGAGTTCGTGGTGGAGGTTTGATGCGTGCAATGAGAGGGAAGTCAGAGATACAGAGGAGGGGCCCTGCGAGATGAAATCCACAATACGATGTCACCGTGGTTCAATGTTATTTCTGACCGTGGTGGTAATGGTTGTTGCGTTAGCCGGTTTGTACAAGACCGCGCTCGCAGCGCCGGAGGCCGCCGCACCGGGCACTGCAATTGCCGCCGAGGTTAAAACCGGAGTGACAGCGGCTGAAGGAGCGAAGAAGGCCGAAGAGGTGGTGCCAGCCCAGACCGCCCCCGTAGAGGAGCAGGTCGAGACAATCGCGGTGGAGGAGCCATCCGGGGCAAAGGCAGGAGCAGCGGCGGGGCCATCCGTGCCCACTATTGACGACGTGCAGACGGTCATGGGTCAATTTTCCAAGGAGCCGTCAGTTCAGGAGATTCAGGAAGTGGCGATGCGTTTCGCCGAGGTGCACCCCGACCTGATCGAGGGGTGGCGGAAGGGAGCGAAATACCGCGGGCTGCTCCCTGATTTCACGCTCGACTTCGGTTTTGATCGCAGATCACGGTCGCTCTGGGGGGAAGTGGATGAAGTGAGGGAGTACAACCGTCGGGAGTTTGGCAGTCAAACAGGAGACACGGTAAATATCAACACCACGGGAGATGTGTCTATCACCTCATCCGAATACTCAGATAAGTTCTATATCTATACTCAGACGACACACAGAGATCGAACGGATGATATTCAAGAGAGGAGAAAAACAATACGTTTCAGATTCAGGTGGGATCTCGGCGATTTCCTCTACAATCCTGATCAGGTGAGAATCAGCGATGAGTCACGGGACCTGGTGGAGCTGCGGAATGACGTGCTCCAAGAAGTGACGCAGTTTTATTTTCAACGGAGGCAGTTGCAGATCGACATGCTCCTTTCTCCCTCGGAGGATCTCCGCGAGCGGCTGCGTCTTGAGCTCCAGCTCCAGGAGGTCACCGCCAACGTTGACTTTCTCACGGGCGGCTATCTCACCCAGCGCCTGAACGACGTGAAACAGGGGAAGGAGAGGAAGTCGAACGTCATCAAGCGCCTGTTCGCCATATAGCGCCCATGCCCTCCTCCCCGATTCCCCTGGAGGGGGAGGGAGGTGACCCAGGTGGTACGCGCTACCTTCTGCGATAGAGGTGCGGAGTGGGGGCGATAGGGGTCGCGGTTATATTTTCCATTGTGTTGTCTGCTCCCGCTGATGGTGCTTCTCCTGCTCGTTTCTCCAATCTCAAAGAAACACGCCTTTCTTCCCGTCAGCGAGGAGATCCCGGCGAGAATCGTCTCCCCCTCCTGTCCTTCAAAAATGCGCGTTCGTCGGATGCCACCCTCGTGATGAGGGGAGAGAAATGCCGGGTGGCCGTTCTCAAGTTCTTCAACACGCGGCAGAAGAGCCACCGCGATTGGATTTCGTGCGAACTCGCTGACTCGCTGGTGAGGAAGTTGAGCGTCTTCTTCGATATGAAGTACTTCGATCCGCTCACCATCCCCTCTCTTAAAAACCGCCTCGCAGGAAAGGGGGAGGTGAGGGTGAGTAAAGCCCAGATCGCTTCCATTGCCCGACGGCTCAGGGCTGATCTGGTGGTGGTGGGGAGCTACGCCTGTGCGGGGGACACGATATGCGCTGATGTTCAAGCGATGCGGCCGTCGAAGGATGCGGTCAGCGCGCCACTGCACTTTGAGGGTCCCGCCGATCAAATTTGTTCTCTCGAAGAGGAGCTGTCGGTCTCCATAGCAGAGCTGCTCGGCATCAACCTGAGCGATAGAGAACGCGCGCAACTGGCGGAGTGCCCTACATCCTCCGGCGTCGCCTTCGAGGAGTACTGCAAGGGGAAACAGGCGCCTGAAGGCTCCTACAGCAAAATCCAATATTTTCAAAAAGCAATCGAGGCGGACCCCGGCTGTGCTGAAGCTCGCTACCTGCTGGGGAATG
>Ga0315288_10009239_pt1 | contig 12425 bp, 8 predicted proteins | sample YL17G11_20_MG_FD_203454 | JGI IMG/M metagenome (GOLD analysis project Ga0315288, IMG submission 203454) | Sediment microbial communities from Yellowstone Lake, YNP, Wyoming, USA - YL17G11_20 | ecosystem: Environmental > Aquatic > Freshwater > Lake > Sediment | place: USA: Wyoming | collected...
GGCTGAGCCGATCCAGCACTTGCTGGTCGATCCATCGTCCGCAAAGTCGAATGGCCCCGATCACGGCGCGAAGGATGGCGGGAGGCGGGTGGGAAGTCTAGCACAAAATCTTTCAGGCAACGATCAGTGCTTGAAGCACCGCTTTCCCTTCGCCACGACACGCCAGGCCTCGCCCCACCGCCGCCTGTGCCCCGAAGCCAAAGCGCCGGTGAAACCGGACGCAGTCCAAACGCTGGCGCGAGCGACCTGCCACCAGACGTGTCCGTTCTCATCCGATCACCCCGGAATTCCGTGATGAGCCAATTTTGAAGCAGGCCGGCCCGTTAAGAGCAGCCCGTGCAGGTCGGACCCTGCCTCCTTCGCAGGTGGCGAATTCCCGCTTCGCCTTTTGGCGCGGTGTGCGTTAGCGTCGGGTCACTGTCGATGAACGCAACCGCCCGTCCCCGCTCGTGGCTCCGACGTGTCCTCCGGTTTCTGCTGTGGACCGCGCTGATCCTCGCCACGCTGATCGTCGCCCGCTGCCTCTACGCCTTCCGCGACCGCTCGCCCGGCGCGGATTTCGTCCTCAACCTCGACGACCGCGACGCCCGGAGTCAACCGCGCCCGCTCCAGGTGGGCTTCGGCCGCGTGAAAATCAATCCCGACCTCAGCGATCCCGCCCGTCCCGTGTGGCTCGCCGGATTCAACCAGCACCGCGCCGCCACGAAGATTCACGACGATCTCTGGGCGGTGGCGTGCGTCCTCGACGACGGCACCAAGCGGTTGGGAATCGTCGTCCTCGACGCGATCGGTCTGTTTCACGAAGACGTGTTGAAGGTTCGCCGGCGCCTCGCGCCCGACTGGAAAATCCAATACGCCGTCGTGTGCACCACTCACAACCATTCCACGCCCGATCTCATGGGGCTGTGGGGGCCGGACAGTCCGGCCCTACCTCGGTGAAGACGACGGCGATGGCGAGGCCCGCGGCCAGCAACAGCACCCCGGCGGCCTCATCGCCTGCCTGGACGATCAGCCCTTCGCTGACACAGCTTCGTAGAACGCCACGAGGTTGTCGAACGGCGCCCCAGGCGGCACATCGCAGCCGGACGAAATGATGAAGTTCGGAAACGTGCGCGTGGCGTCCAGCAGGTCGCCCGTCCGTGTCCGGACTTCCTCGGGCGTGGATCGGCAGAACACGCCGGCGGGATCGAGGTTGCCGCAGAGCACGATGTCTTTCGGGACCTTGCCGAGCGCGGCCGGCAAGTCCATCGGCGCACCGAAGTGAAAGACCTTCGCACCGGCCTCCAGGATCGCGGGCAGGTGAGCAAGCTTGGCGGCGCAGTTGTGGAGGACGAACGCGAAGTGATCGTCCGCCACGGCTGCCACCACCTGCTTCACGTACGGCGACGAGAACGTGGCGATCGACCGCGGCGACAGCAACCCGGCGCTCGGCTCGGCCATGAGCAGGCCGTCGGCGCCCGCGGCCTTGAGCGCCTTCGCGTAAGCAACGAGGAACTCGGTGCTCTTGGCGACGAGCCGGTGGGTGAGGTCCGGGTCCTCGATGGTCAGGCTGAGGGATTCCGGGACGCCAAACAGCCGCCCGGCGAGCGAGAAGGGACCGATCGAACCAGCGAGAACCAGCGGTTTGTCTGGCAGGTCTTTCAACAGCCGGACCGTTTCGAGATAGACCGCCGTCCGTTTTTCCCCCGGTGTGGGCACGGCGAGTCGTTCGAGTTGGTTGGCCTCGGTGATGAGCCGGCCCAGGACGGTCGGGATTTCGTTATCCGAGAGCTGGATCTCGACGCCAAAGGCCTCGGCCTCGGCGCTCAGGTCCATGGCGGTCATCACGACCGGCGTTTTGAACCGCTCGTGCAGTGCGCGCTGGGCTTCGAATTGCGCCTGTGCATTTGTCACCACGGCCCGCACATTCGCGCCGGTGGTCGCGACGCCCGGATGCACGGCCAGCGGCATCGCGAGCCGGTGCGACGCCGCGAAGGCCAGTTTCGCCAGGCAGTTCGGAGTGGAGTGGGTCGAAGGCGCGGATGCGTCAGGGGCTTGGGCGTTCATGCGTTCTGGCAAACGCGCCTGAAGATGACCGCGCATGCTCCGGCGTCAATCCTTTAGCGCCGGCTCACGGGATGAGCCTCCACGATTCATTATGGGTCGCAGATCCGGGGAGTTTTCACCCCCGGCTGATCTCCGGTGCCCCGGCCGGGGCGCGAACGCGGCGGGTTCATGGAAACGCGTCAGAAGGAGTTGGCAGAGTCCGGAACATCTGTCAGGTTTTGCGCGCTGCATGAGCAAGGCCTCCAAGAAACGTGCGTGTCCCGCGGTCCGGCACGAGATTACGCCCGCCGAATGTGGCGAGGGGCGGGGCCGCAAGTACGCCTGCCCGGCGCACTGCCTGTTCAGTCCGTTCGCTCCCGCCAACTACACCCAGCTTCTGGAACTGGAAGCGGCGGTGGACAAGGAATCGCTCGCCCGGCTCGATCAGGAGGCCCCGGATCGGGCGGCCTTGGCGCGAGAGATACAACGCGCCTCGCGCGAGAAGTCGCCGCACACCCTGCACGCCTTGATCGTCTGGCGGCTCTTCCACTCCACCGATGCCAGCGGCCGGACGTGCGCGCAGCGCTGGGAGCAGGCAGGCTTCCCCGGCTTGAAGAACGACGGCCGGGTGTTGATGCGCGGCAAGATGGGCCTGCGCCTGGCGCTGTTGGAGGTCCAGCGGGTGCTCGACTCCGAACAGGTCGAAGTCGTCGATCTGCTCGACGCCGAGCCCAAACCGTTCATCATCCGCGACCGCGGGTTCGCGTCCTCGGCGGCGCGCTTCTCCTGCGGCCTGACCTGGACTTATGCCACGCCTCATTACCACCGGCTGTCCGGTTTGGCCATCCTGCTCCAGGAAATCCCATCGTGGGAACCGCAGGCGGTGGTGGCGGAGGTCGTGCGCCATCTCGGCGGGCCGACCGAGGAAGGGCCGATGCGCCGCTGGCTATCCGAGCATTTCACGCGCTTCCAGGAGGCCTTGACCGCGGTCGGGCTCGAACGGCGGCGGCTGATGTTCGCGAACCTCGACGCCAAGTTCGGGAAGGCGGTGTACGAGTTGCGGCGCCCGTTCGCGGAGTGCTGCAAAATTCTGGACCAGGTCGAGGACGTGGACGAGGACGATCTGGCGGAAGGCGAGGAGCAGGAGGGGTTCGCCAACGCGCGGGTCTGGTTCGCCAGTGAACAAGACAAAGAGTTGCTCACGCCCGTCACCGCCGGGGCCCAACCGGTGCTGGGTCGGGTGCTGATGGCCCAATCGCACTGGCGGCTCGAGACCATGGGCGCGGAGAAGATGGCGATCCTGCGACAGCGCTTCGAGCAGCAGATGGGCGATCGCGTCCGCTTCACCGGCGAACGGCTGGACGACCTCGCCCAGAGCCTGGCCGAGAAAGATCCCAAGGCCGATCCCGCCCTGGTGCCGCCGCGGTTGCTGGAGAATCCGAACCTGATCCGGATGTTCAGCTCGCGCGTGCCCGCGCCGATCGCGGCCAAGTCGAAGGCCGAGATGGAAGGGGAGGCCTTTGCCGCGATGGACCGCGAGTTCCTCGATAATCCCGTGCCCGCGCTCGACGGACACACGCCGCGCGAAGCGGCCCGGGATCCTGCGCTGCGCCCGAAGCTGATCCGGCTGATGAAGGACCGCATCCGCTCGCGCGACGAGCGCAACCTCGAAACCGGCTTCAACCATGACGCGGACTGGATGCTGCGGGAACTGGGCTTGAACGAAATCCTCTTTGACCCACCGCCCGCCGGCCGAACACCTCGCACCTTCCGGCCCGCGGCCACCGAAACGGACGACCAGGGCGACCTCGAAGGGGATGACGACGATGAGACCGTCGCGCTGCCCATGGACCCAACTCTGCCGCCCGCGCCACCGTTACCGGACCGCCCCTTCACCGCAGACAAATTGCAGGAGCGCTTGCGCGCTGCCGTCGAGGAACACGAGTTGGCTGCCGATGCGATCAGCGCGCTCGAAGCCGTTGGGTGCACGCTCATTGACGATGTGTTCGAGGTGACGGTGGGCTTGGTGGAGGACGACCGCTTTCCCCTCCTGGTTCCGCTGCTGATCGAGATCTGGCACGTGTTCGTGCCGGCCGGGACCCGCGGGTTCAACCTCACCCGGGCCGACCTGCGCGTCGCTATCCTCCGGGATGCGGACGCCCTGTCGAAGGCGCTGGGGCAGCACACCGAGAAGGCCTTCGAGCGCTACCTAGAGAGCGGTCCTCAACCGGAGCTCGCCAGGATCATGCTCGGGCAGTTGCTCGAAGGTGCCAAGTTGCTGCCGAAGAAACCGGCGCCTGCGACGGAGAAACTCGGCATCCTGGGAACGGTGCTGCGGGCGGTCATCGACGAGCTGGATCGCGCGAACCGCCCGAGCTGACCGTCCCCGGCGGCCGATTGTGCGATGCGGGAATCCGGCTCGGCCGGGACGCCCGACCAATGCGCGGATTTCGATTCTGCGTCTTCTGCGCCTTCTGGCGGCCGCAGATACGGGTGTTGGGGCGGAGCACTCGCCCCGGATACCCTAACGCGCTTCCTGCACCTCCAGCTCGGCCACGGAAGCCCACGGACCTGTCGCGTGGCCGGAACTGGCGACGAAGCGGAGGAATCGCCCGGACGCGGGTTTGGCGAAGGCAATGGTTTTCAGCCCATCGTCGTTCGGGAAGGCGCCTTGAGCGACTGGTTCGCCCCAGCTCTGGCCGTTTGCGCTGACAAACACTTCATAGTCCTTGACCCAGCCGTTGGGGTTGCCGTCTTGGCGCGGCAGGACCGTCAGGCCCTGCAGGGGGAAAGCCTCGGAGAACTCGAGGATGAGCTCGTGCGGGAAGGCGCGCTCGCCACCCGTCCAGGCGCTGTGCCACAGCGTCCGCGGATCGCCATCGATCGCACAAGCCGACTCGTGGCCGGGTTCGGCGCTGCTGGCGTTGACGATGCGTGCGCCGCGCCGCTGCATCGCGGACGGCGCGGACATGAGGCCGCGCACCTGGTCGGCGCTGACCTCGAACTTTGGCTTGAAGCGATCGCTGGCCAGGTAGCGGAGCAGGCTGGCGCGCATCTGCCGGGCCACGAGGTTCGTTTCCAATCCCGAGCTCAGGTCGATGCTGGTGACGAGCAGCTTGCCCTGGCCGAGCTTCGCCTCGAACACCAGGCCCACCTTCCGCGCGCTGAACCAGTCGTCAATGACCTGCACTGTCGGGCGCAGCTTGGCGGGGAGATCGTCGAGGATCATCGCGCCGGCGCGGCTGACGAGATACCACCACTGCCAGTTGCTGTGGGACTCGGTCGGAAAGTCGGCCAGCGCGGGGTGTTTCGGGTCACAGAGGATGCCGAGCGTGTGCGGCGCCTGGCGCGCGGTCCACGCCGTGTTCCAGAAGATGCTCGAGAAACCGAGCGCGATCTTGCCGAGCTTCGGATCGCCCTTGACCCGGGCGGGTGGGATCAGGAGCAGCACCCGGCCGCCGGCGTTCAATGAGGCGAGTGCCTCGTCGGTCAGGTCGTTCACGACGCGCAAGTCGAAGGGAGTGATCGTGTCCACCTTCGGCGGATAGACCCAAAGGTCCCAGTCGTTCTCAAACCGTCGCGGCCGCGAGTCGAGCTTGGCCGTGGCGGCACTGCGCTTGAGTTCCACGCCGGGCGCGTCGAGTCCGACCACGAGTTGGTAGCGCGCCGGGGCGGGCAGACCGCGCAGGTCGATGTTCAGGGACCCCAGAGAAACCGCGTTGTCCACCGGCACCGTCCGGGCGGGAAACTGGCCCGAGCGCTCCGCCACCCCACGACCGTTGAGCAGCGTCCAGTGCGCCTCGACGTTCTCGAGCGGCTTCGGGCCGAGGTGCGCGACTTCGATGTCGGCGGTCAGGGTCTCCTCGGTGGTGAAAATGCGTTTGGCAAGTCGCGCCAGGGGCACGGTGGAGTTGCAGAAGCGACTGTATTCGGCGGGCGTCACGTAGCCCTTCTGTTCCCAGAACGGATCGAGCACGCCGACGAGCGCGGTGCCTTGTCCGGGAAAATCGTGGAGGTCGAGCAACTGGAACCCGCCCATGCCAGGCGTGCGGAGGGCCGATTCGATGTCTTCCTTGTAGCAGAGCGCCTGCAGCTTGCCAGACGCGAGCAGGAAGTCGCGGGCCTGGTCGAACATCCCGTGCGCCTTGAGCGTGTCGCGGAAGATCTCGAAGTTCTTCGGCTTGAGGTAGCCGGTGTACTTCTTGATCTCGTGAAAGTTCGGATAGACGCACCACTGGCCGATCTCGTGGCTGACGACCGGCACCTTGCGCGTGGCGATGTAGTCGCGGTAATCAGTGCGCGTCTCCGGCGGAAGGGCGTTGATGCGCGACTTGAGGCCGCCGCCCCAGGCCTGGACGCGCGGGTCGGGCGTCGAGTGCCACTGGTTCTCCGGGATCTGCGGCCAACCGGCGCCGCTGGTGTAAAGCCGGCGCGGGTCCTTCGCCTTGCAGTAGTCCACCCATTTTGCCAGAAACGCGGCGTGATCCTTCCCGCCCGGCTCGTTGCCATAAGGCATGAGCACAAACGAGGGATGGTTGCCGTAGGCTTTCAGGATGCGATCCGTCTCTTCGTATAGCCATTGGTCCACCGGTTTGCCATCGCCGAGTGACGTGGAAGAATTCGCCCAGGACGAAACCTCGACGTGCAGGTACATGCCCAACTCGTCCGCCGCGATGAACGCCGCTTCCGGCGGACACCACGAATGGAAGCGCAGGTTGTTCAATCCGTGGGACTGGGCGACGCCAATGATGCGTTTCCACTCGGCGACGTCGGTGGGCGGGTAACCGGTCTTCGGGAAAATGCAGCATTCGAGCGTGCCGCGGATGAAGGTCTTCCGGCCATTGATCGTGAACTGGGTGCCGTCCGTGGAGAATTCGCGGAGGCCGAACGTCACCTGACGGTCGGGTCGGACCTGTTCGTCCGGCTTGCGCTCCCCGCCGTCCATCGGAGTGAGCGAGGCGGACAGGGTATAGGTGACCGGATCGAACTCGTCCCAGAGACGAACGTCCTTGGAGAAACCCAGCTCCGTTTCAAAAGCGCCGCCGGTCCCGTCCCAGCTCACTTCGATGGTGCGGCCGGCAGCAGCGCTGGAATTCAGAGCGGTGTAGTCCGCGTGCAGAAGCAGCATACCTCGCCCGGCCTGCCCGGTGGCGTTGCCGATGCGGCCGCGGACCGTCACCCGCACCGGTCGCAACGTCACGTCGTGCGGATAGACCTGCAGGTCTTCGATCCACACGAGCGGGGTCGCTCGCAGTTCCATTCGCCCCGCGATGCCATTCCAGTTGCCCTGCGTGTGATCGGAGACGCTGTGGGAGTCGTGGCCCACGTCCACTACCAGGCGATTGTCCACCCGGATCGTGAGGGTGTGCTTGCCCGGAGCGACACCGGTGCCGAGATCGTACTCGTGGGGTGTGGACAGGCTGTTGTTCGAGCCGAGGAAGCGGTCGTCGAGCCACACCTGCGTTTCCCAGTGCGGCCGCTCGAGCGTCAACACGACCCGCTGGCCCTGCCAGTCCTTGGGCACCTCGACGTCACGCTGGTACCACGCGGCGCCGATGTAGTGCTTGTCCGGTTGGAGCCAGAACGGGACTTTGACATTCCCCGGCTCGCGGTACTTCGCGAACTCGGGCGCGGTGAACCACGACTTGTCCACAATGCCGCCGGTCCACTTGGTTTCGACCGTCACGTCGTCGCCTTTGCCGCTCTCGGCCATCGCGCCGGGCAGCTTGATCCGGTCCGACAGCTCGGACTTGAACCAGCCCTCGTTCTGGCCTACGTCCTGGCGGTCGATCTGGAAGCGCCATTTACCCGCCAGCGAGATCGGTTTGCTGTCAGCGGCGAGTCCGGCGCAGCCGGCTGCGAGGAACGCCACCAGACCCGCCAGCGAGGTCAGTTCTTGGAGTGAGGGGCTCGGAGTCATAGGATTGATGTCGGGGTCAGCTTGCCGAAAACCCTCGGGGCTGGCAACGGGGCAATCGAGGGTCTGCGTGGATTCAGTGCATCCACGAATTGTCGATGGGGGTAGGGCGTGTGTCGTCACCGCGCCGTCGGGGGATACCCTCACCCAAAGCGGCGGACTGAGGACAGTCCCGCCCTACCCCAAAGCGAGACCGCCAACTTCGGGATCCGCCGGCGTGGAGGGGCTACCCGCTCGTGGTGGAGCGACTGGCTCAACCGTGCGGCGTCATCAGCGCGGCGAAACGGAGGCCGCGGGTGCTGACGCGCAGGTCCGGACAGTGGAGCTTCTCCATCACGGCTTCGTAGATCGCGACGCCGGTCAGGATGACGTCGGCGCGCTCGGGTGGCAGGCCCGGGAGGGCTTTGCGCTGCTCGAGTGGCAGACTCCACAACCGCTCCCGCTCCCGGCGCACGTGGGCGCGGGTCAGGCGCGTGGCTTCGATGCGGTCGCGGTCGAACGTGGTCAACCGCTTGGCGAGGCAGGCGAGGATGCTGGCGGTGCCGCTGGTGCCAACGAGTTGAACGGTCCGGTGCGTCAGCGCACTCAGGGCCGGCTGGATCGCCGGACCGATCTCGCGGTCAAACAGGTGATGGAGCGTTTCCTGACAGCGCGCCCAATCCTCGGCTGCGGGAGGATCCGTCGGGCGCAATCGCTCCAAAAGCCGGACGGTGCCGAGCCGAAAGCTCTGTCGGAAATGCGCGTGCCGACCTTCGCCCAGAATGAACTCGGTGCTGCCGCCCCCGGCATCCACGATGAGCAGCGCCTGGCCGCCCAGGGCGGGGTCGGTGGCCACACCGAGGAATACCCAATCCGCCTCCTGCTCGCCAGAGATGATCTCCACCGGCAAACCGCAGGCGGCGCGCACGGCGGAAACCAGCTCCTCGCCGTTCACCGCGTCGCGCGCGGCGCTGGTGGCGATGACCCGCGGCCGGCGCACCCCCGACTGAGAAGCCAGGGCAGCGAAATCGGCCACCGCTCGGGCGGTGCGGGCGATGGCGGTGGGGCGGAGTTGGTGAGTTTCGTAGAAGCCGCTGCCGAGCCGCGACTGGTTGCTCTCTTCCCGCAACGGTTCGACGTGGTGGCCCGACACTTCGCCGATCAGCAACTTGACGGAATTCGTGCCGATGTCGATGACCGCGCGGCGGAGCGATCCCATGGTTCGCGGTGAGGAAGGACTTGAGGAACTCGTCGGTGAACCGCGGCGCGCCCGGCTCTGGTCACTTGGACTTCATGCGCGCGAGCACGGCAGCGCCGGTGATGCCCGCGTCGTCGCCGAGGTCGGAGGCAATGATCTCGATGCCCTTGGCGGTGCCGTCCATGGCGTAATCCATGGCGGTTTCCACGACAATGGCCATCATGTCGTCAGCCAGTTGCTGCACCAGGCCGCCGCCGAGGACCACGACTTCCGGGTTGAAGATGTTGATCAGGTTGGCCACGGCGATGCCGGTGTATTCGGCAGCTTCCTCGACAACCTTCTCCACGAACTTGTCGCCCCGTTTGATGGCTTTGCGCAGATCGCCGCTCCGCAGGTCGTCCAGGTCGGGTCCGAGCAGGTCCGTCAGCACGGTCTTCTGGCCTTCCTTCACGGCGACCTGGATCTTGCGGAAGATGGCCGCGCGTCCAGCCAATGCCTCGAAACAGCCTTTGTTGCCGCAGGCGCACTTGGGGCCGCCCACCTCGAGGACCATGTGTCCGACTTCGCCGGCGGTGCGATTGAAGCCGGAATAGAGCTGGCCGTCGAGGATCAGGCCGCCACCGATGCCGGTGCCGACGAAGATGCCGATCATGTGCTTCGGCTTGCCTTTGAGCTCGACCTGGTGGACGCCGAGCGTGCAGACGTTGCAGTCGTTCTCGACGAACACCGGGAGATCGAGGTGCTTGGCGAGATCCTTCTCGAGCGGCACGTCCTTCCAGTCCAGGTTCGGCGCAAAGATCACGCGGCCGGTCTCCGGGTTCACCGCGCCGGGGGCGCCGATGCCCACCGCCCGCACCTGCTTGAGGGCGAGATCACATTCGTCCACCACGTCATGCACGCAACGGGCCACCCGCTCGATCACCTTGTCCGGTCCGCGTTGCGCCTTGGTGCTGAGGCGGGCCTGGCCGATGTACTTGAGCTGGGAGTCGAAGACCCCCGCCAGGATCTTGGTGCCTCCCAGGTCCACGCCCACGAAGTATTCTTTCTTGTCGTTGCTCTCGGCCATGGTGCGGAGGAGGCTTGGGGGTTGGCGGGCGGGCTACTTCCCGGTCAGGGTGGACTCGATCTTCTGCTGGAGCTCGGCGTTGAGGTCCTCGACCGAGCGTTCGCCGTTGACGATGGTAAAACCGTAGGTGGCCTGCAAGCGTTTGAACTGCTCCTGCACGAGGGCCTGATACTTGAGGAAGCTGTCGAACATGTCGCGCGAGAGGCCCAGGTCCATCCCGCTCTCCCAGTAATCCAGCGCGCTGTTCTTGGCGAACGTGCGCTGGACCAGCGTCTGCGAGGAGACGTTGAGGTAGAACACCGCGTCCGGGACCAGCGCGATGCCGTAGAGGTCTTTCACCCATTGCCCGTCCGCGCCCCGGACCAGGTCCCGCACCATCAACGTGTAAATGTACCGGTCGGCCAGCACCATGAACCCCGCCTTCAGCGCCGGAAGGATGATGTTCTCGAGCTGATCCGCGAAGTCCGTCGCGTAGAACAGGCTCATCGTCATGTGGCTCAGAATATTCCCCTGCTGAGCCTGCTCCAGTTCCTCGCTCACCAGCGTGGATCGTTTCAACCCCACCTGCACCGTGGCGTGCCCACGCCCCTCGAGCCAGGTGACCAGCCGCGCGATTTGCGTCGAGCGCCCCGAGCCGTCGGCGCCCTCCACCACGACCAACTTGCCGACCAGCTTCTCCGGGTCCACGCCCGGGATGCCGTGGCCGTAGAAGCGCTTCGAGCTCGGCTTGGGCACCAGCACGCGTTCGCTGGGGCGGTGCCGGGTCGGACGATGAGGCCTGTGCTTGGCGGGTGGCATGGGACTTACTGAGCGGCTTCGGTGACCGCGAACTGTGACAAGTCGAGCTTCGACGACACCAGTTGGCGCACGATGGATTGCTGTGCCTCCACCGGATGGTCGGCCTCAATGACCAGGAAACCGAATTCCGTGCTCATGGCCAGGTATTGCTCGATCAACCGGCCCTGGAAAATGCGGAAGCTCTCATACGGATCGCTCGACAGGCGCAGGTCCATGCCCGCCTCGAAGAACTTCAACTCCGGCCGGCCTTCCAGAATGCGATGCAACGACACCTCCAGCGGCGCGTTGAAGAAGAACGTGAGATCCGGCTGCGCGGCGAACCGGTACATGCCCCGCACCCATTCCGGCGGGCAGCCGCGCACCGTGTCGCGGGCGAACGCGGTGAAAATGTAGCGATCACACAGGACCAGGTACCCCGCCCGCATCAACGGCACGAGCTGACGCTCGTAGCGGTCGGCGAAATCGGTCGCGTGGATCAGGCTGAAGGTCGTGGGGGTGAGCAGTTGTCGCTTCTTGCCCTTGCTGGTGGCCGCCTTGACCAGCTCCGAGGAGTTCCACTCGCTGAAGAACACCTTCAAGCCCTGCAGCTCAAGCCACCGCTTGAGCAGGTGAATCTGGGTGGATTTCCCGGAGCCATCGAGGCCTTCGACCGCGATCAGCCGGCCGGGGAAACCAAGTTCGGCAAAATTCTTCATCCTGATAACGCCGACAAGCTATCGCTCAGGCGGCGGAACACAAGCCTTTCCCTCCCGCGTGCCTTTCCCTCCCGTGCCTCGAAGCAGCGCGGAACCGCACCGCCACTGACGAGGGCCGCAAACGGGATTTGCCAAGACGGGATCGCTCGTGGTTAACTTCGCCCGGTTCCCGAGCGGCCAGGGCAGCCTGATGGTCCCCCGGCCACTGGGAACACATGATTTGAAACCACCGCCATCAACCCTCAACCCCTGACCAACACAATGGGCAAAATCTATCTCGGAGTGAACATGGAGTTCGTCCGGCACGCGGACAAGAATTTCGAGTGGGGCGTCCGGAAGGCCGCCGAACTCGGCTACACCCACGTCGAGCCGATGGTCCACTGGGGCCGCGAGCTCCTCAGCGAGGCCGGCTACTTCCACAGTGTCTCCATGCTGGATGATCCGCTGCGCATTCGCCGCGCCTGCGCCCAGGCGGGCATCAGGCTCTCCGGCTTGTCCGCCCACACGCCGATCACCAAACCGGAAATCGGCGTCGAATACCTCAAGCAGGCCATCCGCTTCGCCGCCGAGTGCGGCGCGCCGGTGATCAACACCGACGAAGGCCCCAAACAACCGTGGACGACCGAGGACGAGGACTTTGTCCTGATGCGCTACACGCTCATGGAAGCCGCCAAGGTCGCCGAACCGCGCGGCATCCTGATCGGCCTCGAATGCCACCAGCAATACAGCAAGCACCCCGACGGTCTT
>Ga0315288_10009240_pt1 | contig 12425 bp, 10 predicted proteins | sample YL17G11_20_MG_FD_203454 | JGI IMG/M metagenome (GOLD analysis project Ga0315288, IMG submission 203454) | Sediment microbial communities from Yellowstone Lake, YNP, Wyoming, USA - YL17G11_20 | ecosystem: Environmental > Aquatic > Freshwater > Lake > Sediment | place: USA: Wyoming | collected...
CTTCAGCCTTGATTTTTCCTCACCAAGCTCAGCAAGGAGGTCGATAACTTGCTGATGTGTGCTGATTGCGCCAGCATCTATTAATGCCAGGCCAGCCTGACCCTTCACCAAGTAAGAACGCACATAAGAGCCTTGAGAATAGGGAAAAGGCGTGTCGATCGCATAAAGACAATCTTCAAGTTGCATGGTTGTATTCATCACTCGCTCCTTATCCTAGCGTCTATGATTGCCGAATGCTGTCCGCGTCCCAACAAAACGCATATCCGCCTCATTGCATCTTCCATTTTCATCCTGCCTGACTCTGCTCTCACTCCAATAGAACAGGCGAGGCGTCGTCAATCAGAGCGCCGGCCGCCCAACGCCTCAACCTTGCCCCTCTTCCCGCTCGGCAATAGCCAAATCCGAAATGCAACATCGCGAGCTTCTGTTGATACTCGGATCGACGTTCAGCACAAGACTTTACGGCCCGCTAGAGCTGGCGTTGAATGTGATTCTTTCTCGTGCCAGTCAGGCGTAAAAAGACTCAGGGTCTGACAGGAATCCGGACCCTGAGTTCGCCCTAGTCGGATTCTCGTGCATAGGAGCTTGCAAGTGCGGCAGGCATGGACCATCGACCGCGGAAGAATGCTACCGCGATGAGCGTGAACAAATAGGGCATCATCATCAGGAATTGACTTGAAATCCCAATCCCAAAGCCTTGAACCCGTAACTGGAGCGCGTCTGTCGCTGCAAATGCCAAGGCCGCCAATGTCGCTGAGGCGGGATTCCATCTTCCAAAAATCACGGCGGCCATTGCAATGAAGCCCCGGCCGGCAGTCATGTTTTCAGTGAACGTATTCAGCTGAGATAAAGACAACGCTGCTCCTGCCAATCCGCACATGATGCCGTTCAATACGGCCATCCGATAGCGCCATGCGTAGACGTTGATCCCAACGGTATCCGCTGCCTCGGGGTGTTCACCGACCGCCCGAATCTTTAGCCCCCAAGTCGTGCGATACATCACGAACACCGCCATTGGCACAAGTACATATGCAAGATAAACGAATACATCCTGTTGAAACAATATCCTACCAATTACTGGTATGTTGCTAAGGTACGGGATTGGAAAAGGATCGATTCCAGCGACCATCAGCGGAATACCCCTAACACCAAAGATCAACCGATTAAGAAAGCTTGTCAAACCAAGCGCGACCATATTAACAGCCATGCCAGAGACGATCTGATTTGCCCTCATTGTCACAACAACCACAGAAAACATTAGAGTCACAATGGCTCCTGCAATTACGGCGAACACTACCCCAACAAGAGCACTCCCAGTTATGGCCGAACCCAATACGCCGAAAAACGCGCCGGTGAGTATTGCTCCCTCCATGCCGATATTGATTACCCCGGACCTTTCTAGAAACACTTCGCCTAGGCACGGCAGGACAATCAGGACAGCAATTCGAATCGTGCTGTGGAGGTACTCGATTATCAGGCTATTCAGGAGCGCGTCGCTCATTACGACGTTCCTCTCTGCGGGATAAGCTTCTAGCAGACATCGTCTGGAGAATGGTCGCACTAACTACGAAAATGACCACAGTACCTTGTAAGAGATAAATCAGTGAGGATGGAAGATTGGTCATTCGTTGCATGGTCGCGGCTCCGGTTTTCAAGCCGCCGAACAAAATGCCTGACAACACCAAACCAATTGGATGCAATTGACCAAGCATAGCTACCGCAATTGCATCAAAACCGTAGTTCGACAAGAAATAGTCGCGCAGTCGGTACTGCGCCCCCAAGATTTCAGCGGCGCCACCCAGACCAGCTAGTCCGCCACTGATTAGCATTGCGGACACTTGAACCAGATGTATCCTCATGCCCGAATATCGAGAGGCATGCACATTTATCCCTACAGCTCGCAATTGATAACCAATCGAGGTTCTGAACATAAGCACGTAGATCAGGACCGCTGTGAGGAGGGCAACAATGATGCCTGCGTGTAGATTAGTTCCGGGATATATGATCGGGAGGGTTGCCGAGGGCAATATCATAAACGTTTGAACATCAGACCCGCCCGGGTCTCTTATGGGGCCTCGGATCAGCCAACCGACAAAATACATTGCAATGTAATTCATCATGAGCGTAGTTATGATTTCATTCACGCGATACTTCGCCAATAGGAAGCCGGCGAGTCCACCCCAGAGTGATCCCCCCACAAAGCCGCTAGCCAAACAAAGGGGTAAATGTACATATATTGGCAATCCCTTAACGTAAATGCCGACGACAGCTGAAGTTAGCCCACCGATAAGTATTTGTCCTTCGGCTCCGACGTTCCAGACTCCACTACGAAAAGCGACCGCGATGCCGAGGCCGGCAAAAATCAATACGGTTGCGTGGATCAGAGTGGTTGCAATCGCGTGCTGATTCCCAAATGCCCCACGCATGAGGGCGCCGTAGGCGACCAGCGGACTTACCTTCGCGACTGCAATCACAATGCTCAGAATAGCCAGGCTCAGGAGAAACGCACCTACCGGAATCAGCCAGGAAAAGAAACGGTCGCGATACGCGCCTATTGCGGCGAGGATTGCATCTTTGCGTAACAGGTTGCGCGGATACTTCTTGGTGATTGTCACTGGGCCGTCCTAGAGCTGCGCAAGGTTGATCATGGTCTTAGAGACTATTGCCACGGAACGCCACATTGACAGACTCATGATTCTCCAGGTCCTTCGCTCTCCAGCCCGTCATCATTAAGGCAATCTCCTCCATATTGATGTGATCTGAATCCACAGACCCCATAATCTCGCCATTGAACAACACCATAATTCGATCGCTCAAGGCCAGAATCTCATCCAAATCCGCGGATATCAGCAATACGGCCGCCCCCCGGTCCCGTTCAAGCAGTATGCGCTGCCTTATATATTCTGTGGCCCCAACGTCAAGGCCCCTCGTCGGTTGGCATGCTACTAGTACGATAGGCTTGCTTGCTAGCTCTCTAGCAAGTACTGCCTTCTGTTTGTTCCCGCCGCTTAAATGGCCGACAACGGTTGAGGAACGCGGTGCACGTATGTCGTAGTCCTGCATTAGGTTCTCGCTGTATTCCCGAATCTTCTTCAGATCAAGAAAAGTGTGATTCGAAAATCGCGGATCGTTCCAGCCCTTTAGAAGTAAGTTCTCACTGATCGTGAAGGCACCTATTATCCCTGTTCTTTCCCGGTCAGATGGGATACTGGCCACGCCTCTCTTGATTATCTCATCGGGTCTTAGTTTCAAAGTCGATTGATTGCAGATTCGGACGTCCCCGCTATCAACAGTCCTCAAGCCCAGGATCGTTTCTTCCAACTCAACCTGACCATTGCCATCCACTCCCGCCATCCCTATGATTTCTCCTTTCTCTACAACGAAAGATACATTCTTTAGCGCCAATTTCCCCTTGTCATTCGATACTGACACATTGTCCAACTCCAGTGCAACGCCCCGTGGTCTCGCAATAGATTTATCGACCTGAAAGAAGACTTCCCTACCCACCATCATTCTCACAAGCGACGCCTCGTTGACGTCCTTCGCACTGACCGTATCGACAACCCTACCTCCCCTTAGTACAGTCACACGATCGGCAATATTCATTACCTCTTTGAGTTTATGGGTGATGAATATGATGGTGCGGCCTTCTTCCTTCAACCTGCGCAGTACAACAAATAGCTCATCTGCTTCGCTGGGGGTAAGGACTGATGTGGGCTCATCTAAGATAAGAATCTTCGCATTACGATATAGCGCCTTTACAATTTCGACTCTCTGTTGCTCGCCAACCGAGAGCTGCGAAACCTCGGCTCTTGGATCTACACCCAATCCATACGAGCGGGATATATCAGAAATGGACTGTTCGGCAGAGCTTAGATCAAGCAGCGGCTCTCGCTTGAGCCGCTGCCCCAGGATGATGTTTTCCGCAACTGTATAGACGGGAACTAACATAAAATGCTGATGAACCATGCCGATCCCGTGCGCTATCGCCTCTTGTGGCGAATTTATCTGGACGGGTTGCTCATCAACATAGATCCGGCCGCTATCAAGACGATAGAGACCGTAGAGTATGTTCATCAGGGTAGTCTTGCCGGATCCGTTTTCCCCCAGCAGCGAATGAATCTCATTTCGAGGTATAGCTAGACTAATGTCGTCATTTGCTACGACGCCGAGGAACCTCTTGATGATATTCTCAAAGCCTACGGCGTTTGTCAAAATGCATTCTCCTTCCAAGTGCTAGCACGCGGATCGAGGGCTTGGAGGTTGTCGGTTATTTGCCGACGCTTTCACTGATGCGCCTACAGCCAATCCGGAAAAATCAAAACAGAGGATTATTCTGCCCTAGCCCAAAGGGTGGCGACATGCCAAGTGGGCTTCAATATGGCGACGATCAACGTGGTCAAAGTTAGAGAGGCAATACTCCTTGTCAGAGATTGCCTCTCTAATATGTGCTCGATCCTAAGGCCTACTTCGTGAGATGCGGAAGTGTGATCTCTCCGGCCTTCATCTTCGCGAGGTAACCTAGAATTGAAGCTTTCTGCTCGGGAGTTACCAATTTGTCGTTCAAAGGCGCGAGATCATAGGCACCAGTGTCATAACCATTCAGGGCGACGGTGTTTGCCTTAAAGTTGCCGCTTTGAACGTCCGCAATAATGTTATAGATCATCGGCGCGAAATACTGCAAGGTGGTCGTCACGACATTATCGGGCGCAAGCGACGACTGATCTAGCCCGGATCCGATCATCATGATGTTTCTTTCCTTTGCGGCTTGGATCGCGCCGAGCCCAGACGCATCCGCATATTGAAAGAGTACATCGGCCCCCTGATCGATTAGGGCAGTCGCGGTCTCCTTGCCCTTAGCGATATCGGACCAACTTCCGGTGAAACTGTTAAGGACCTGGCAGTCAGGACAGACTTGCTTCACTCCGAGTTCATATCCTGTTTTTGCCCTCTGCGACACCATGATATCCTCGGCCAAGACAAAACCCACTTTTTTGGTTTTTGTGAGGGTCCCCGCAACAATACCTGCCATGTAGCCGGATTCTTCGTTCTTGGTGTCGATCCCGGCAACATTTTCAGCTGAAACACCTGCGTTGGTGACAGCAAAGCGGGTATTAGGGAAATCCTTTGCCACCTTTAGGACCGGATCAGCAAAGAGCCCTGCATTGGCAATGATCAGGTCGTAACCTTGACTCGCATAGTCGCGAAAGGTGGATTCTGCATCGGTCAGTGTGACATTTTCGGAGTATCCAAAATCAATTCCCAGTTTTGTCTTGGCGTCCTGCATACCTTGATAGGCAGATGCGCCGATTCCTGCGTCATTAATTACTCCCCCCAACACAAGCGCGACTCTTAGCGGCTTTGTTGCCGCGGTCGGCTGTTGGGCTGCTGGGGCCGGCTGTTGCACCTGCGTTGTTGGAGCGGCAGCCGGTGGCGCACAAGCAGAAACCAACGACACAATGACCAGCACGGCGAACATCATGGAGACTTGCTTCCTGTAGTTCATTCCTTCCTCCTCAGCTTGCTCGTTCAAGTGGTGTCGACGATTGAAGATGTTCGAATTATACAAGAAAAATGATCGAACGTCAACATGGAATGTGTGTTATGTGGAGGGGGTTTCCCGTTTTGGGCCAACCGTAGGAGCCTCAGGTCGTCGGGCAACGTCGGGGCCGCGACCCTGGCCGATGGCCCTCCTTCCGCCGACCACAAGCACACTCTGGCTCATGAAGCCGCCGGGTTTCATGATTCTTCTCTCCACTGGCTTCTTCTGCGCCTCGTCGACCTCAGACGAGACGGCCGCTGGCCGAAATCGTTGTTTTGCGTGGGTCCACCTTCCCGACCGGCAATCTGGGCCGACCGTCAGCCATTGCCCTGCCGCGCAGCCATACCATCACGAATTTGCCAAAACTTCTTCAAGAGGCCAGCATACTTTTCGTGGTTCTGAAGGACCGGTCGCGTCTCTCCCAGAGGATGACTCATGGCGCTGGCGGCTGAAGGCACGTCGGAGTGCAGGCCCAGCCCTACTGCGGCAACCATTGCGGCACCAAGGGCCGAATCAGTGCCCACGTAGGTCAGTGGCGTCCCGAGTACATCGGCCAGGATCTGTCGCCAGAGATCACTTCGTGCGCCTCCGCCGGTGACCTTCAGACGATTCACCTTCAGGCCAAGCTCTGAGAAGGTCTGAAAGATTTCAGCAATAGCGAAGCTTACTCCCTCCAGCACCGCCCTTACCATATCTGCCCGGTTATTGGAGAGGCAAAGGCCGAGGAAAGCCCCGGTTGCATGCGGGTCATCCACTGGAGAGCCGCGCCCCATCAAATAAGGGATGAAAAGAACGCCCCGGCTCCCTACAGGGCTCTCTCCCGCCTCAGAAATGATTCGTCTGATCGTCTCGTCGCCATGATCGGCTTGGATGATTTGCACGAGCCACTGTAACGAGGAAGCGCCGCTCTTGGTTTGCCCCCCTGCCACCCAGCACTTCTCTACGTAAGGCCAGCAGAACAAGGCCTTCTCCAGGCGAACCTGCGGAGAGATTGGCCCGTCTAGGATTATGCGTGCGACGCCGTTGGTCGCCATAGTAATGATTGCGTCTCCCGTCCGGACGGCCCCAGCGGCGAGCGTTGCGCACGCGCCATCGTTCAAACCCATTACCACCGGCAATCCAGCCTTGACGTTGAATCTCGCGGCGATGTCCGGGGTTATGTACCCACCTACGGAGGTGGGCAAGGTAACCTCAGCGAGCTTTTCGAGGGGCCAGTGAAGCGCTTCAAATACAGGCCTGTACCACTGCACGCCTCCTGGCCCGCTGGAAGGCTCCGTGACAAAATGGCCGGTCAACCACCCGACCAAGAATTCCTTGATCCCAAGGGCGTACCTTGTCTTGGCAATAATCTCTGGCTGCTCTTGCAATGCCCACAAGAGCTTTGCAGGGAATCCGGTCAATGGCATACCGAGACCGATCCACTCCGGGCCGACCCGCTCCAGCAGCCATTTGCCCTGTGCCTTGCAGCGCTCGTCTTGCCATGTGGGGCTGTTGTCTAGGACTGGCTGACCTGATTCATCCGCCAGGACCAAACCAGGCCCGTGGGCCGACAACCCGATTCCTACAACATCCTTCGTGAACTTGCCCAGCTCCGCCATGACCTGTAGCCACGCTGCGCTCAAGGCATCTATCCAATCCGACGGTCGTTGTTCAGCCCAGCCGCTACGGGGAAACTGCGTGCTGTACGGGACTGCTGCTTGCGCCAATGCTTTGCCTTCAAGATCGTATGCCGCCGCCTTAGCGTTCGTCGTGCCTAGATCCAGACCGATTACAAGCTTTTCTTGAGGAGTCATTCCGCTTGCTCTATTTTCCTTACAGTTAGACCAGAAACTTCCCGTCTTCCAGCACTTTCTTGCCATTCAGGGTAACTGCACCCCCTTGGCGTAGGTCCTTGATAATGTCCCAGTGCAGAGCTGATTGGTTGGTACCACCACATTCCTTGTAGGCCCGCCCCATGGCTATGTGGATTGTCCCGCCGATCTTTTCATCATAAAGAATATCGCCCATAAAGTGGTCGATACCAAAATTCACACCAATCCCGAATTCCCCAACCCGACTGGCGCCGTCGTCCATCTTCAACAATGAATGCAGCAAATCCTCATTGGTGCGGGCGCCAGCGCGGATCAAGCGACCCTTGGAGAACTCAAGGCTGATCCCCTCGACTTTTTGGCCCGCGTAGATACCCGGAAACTCAAAGGAGATCTTCCCGTCAATGCTGTCTTCCAAGGGGGAAGTGAATATCTCTCCATCCGGCATGTTCAAGTGACCGTCCGCCACTTCATAGATGCGCCCTTCTGTCGAAAAGGTCAAGTCCGTGTCCTGGCCGATAATTCGCACCTGCTCGGATTGCTGGAACACTTCGTTGATTTCCTCATAGCGCTTCGCCTCTTTTGACCAATCACGAAGTGTGGCTGTGAAGAAAAACTCCATCATGTCGTCGAGGCTCATCTCCGCCTGTTGAGCAAGGGATTCGCTAGGGACGCGGACGAGCACCCAGCGCGTCTGCTCTGTGCGCATGGCCGATATTGTGCCCATTGCCCGCTTGTGCGCCGTCACTCTTTCAGAAGAGATGCTGTTGAATTCAAACGGATTTCGTGCGCCCCGCAAGCCCACATAGACATCTGCCCACTCCATTCCGTAAGCCATCATCTCCGGCACCCAGTCCAACTGTTGCTGGCTGCCCAACCGCATCAGATCCCGTTCGAGATAGGCAGACTGAAACTCAATGTGGGGCTGGCCCCCTGCCATCACCGTCTGTGCATAAACCGCCCGCGCCAGCGGAAAGGTTTCCGTCTCCATCATCGTGATCAGGACGCGCTCACCCGGCTTCACGCCTGTAGAATATTGGATCAAGATCTCGGCCAATTTGCCCCATTGATCAGCGCCCATCGCTCTCTCCGTCTTTGCTTTAGATCTCACCCGAAGACCTCTTCAAGAGCAGCTCGTTGAGCTTCTTGCTCATCTTCATCTGCCACATCAGAGTGACACAGGCGGATGGGTGGAGCAGCCCGACTTCGGAGATCACCGCTGTAATCAGCTCAGGCGGTGTCTCGTCAAATACTTTACCGACCACACTCACCTGGTCCGGGTATGCCTTGGTTAGCACCTCGTCCCGATGGATAGGCTCCACCTTCCAGGGCAGACCGATAAGCGTCGTGGGGTCGAACTTTAGGGTGTCGGCGGCCACATAGTAGGGGACTCCATGAGCTTTAGCAATCAAAGCCGTCGGATAACTCCCTACTTTGCAAAGTACTGTGCCGTGAGAAGAAACCGCATCAGCTCCGACAAAGACGACGTCACTTTGGGGAACGAGCTCGCCGATACACGCATCTACGCTTACGCCCACATCAATCCCAGCCTTCACCATCTCGTCGACGGTCCACATACCCTCGTTGGCCGGGCGAGATTCGGTCACTAGCACGCGGAAGCGCTTACCCCGAGCCTTGGCGCTGAGAAATACTGCCCAGACCGTCGAGCTCATACTGTAGGTAAATACAACATCTCCGTCCCGGATTTTCTCGGCCCCATATTGGGCAACCTTGTCCCGCGCCCCCGCAATCACCTGGAGTAAGCTCTCACATGCAGCCAAGAGGCTTGTTCGAGTCTCTCCCCCGGACAGGCTATCTGCTTGGGCCTCCTCAAGAACGCCCATAACCTTGTGCAGGGCATTCAAGGGCGGCGCTAAGGAAGGCGTAACTCGCAGGATATCCGTCACGGCTTCCTCGATCACCATGGCAAGACTACTTGGATTGCTACCGTCCGTATCCCGGATTAGGGTGGCAAGAGCCGTGGTGATTTCTTTTGCAGTATCGGCTGCGCCGCCGATGACATCGGTGCGGACTCGCTGGACAACTTCTAGGATCGCGGGATGTTTCGACATGAGCATGCCTATGTGACAGATAGACTTTCTTTGGAGAGCGACCAGGCAGATAACTTTTGAAACAGATGGCTGCTGAACGGCAGCTCGCGCATGAGTGCAGCAGCAGCCACGGGATGCATGAGGCCGCGCTCAGTGACGAGCGCGGAGATTAGTGTCTGCGGTGTCTCGTCAAACAAGTGGCCTTCAACCTGGACGTCGGGACGATCGTTATTCGGAAGCACATCCTGGCGCCGCAGATGGTCTAACACCAGAGGAATCGAGTAGAGGGACAGCAGGTTGAATTTCGAGCTGTCCACGACGACGTAAACAGGGACGTTATTCGCCCGAGCAACGAGAGCAGCCGGATAGGTGCCCACCTTGCAGACCGCGCTGCCCACTGCAGTAATGGCTTCAGCTCCGACCAGCATCAGATCGCACCCGGCTATCAGCTCTGCCATGCAGGCATCTATGCTCAGCTCCACCGGTACGCCGATCTCGGCCAAAGCGGAGGCCGTTTGCACTCCATCCCTGTTCGGGCTCGACTCCGTCACCCTCACCCTGAATGCCTTACCCTGGCCGACTGCCTCGCTCAACACCCGCATCACGGTCTCCCCAAAGGTAAATGTGAAGACCTTGTGGCCCTGCCGAATCAGCTCCGCGCCCACAAGAGCCGTCTTTTCTCGCGCTTCTTGGGACCAGAGCCGGAAGCGATTCCTTTCCTCGTTGAAGGCCGTTTTGAGCTCTTGCACCGGAAGCCCGTTCCTCAGGCCAGCTTCTGCCAGTGTGCTGACCCGGCAAATCGCATTCAGAGGAGGGGCATATGCCGGCATGGCCCCCAATAGGGCGTCCACGGCCTGCTCAATCTCCGTGGCAAGTGCCGCGCTGTCCCGGGCCGGGCTGTCCAAGACGACCTGGACCAGCGTTTCGAATACTTCTCGCCCAGCCCGCGCCGCATGTAGCTCGAGAGCCCTGAACTTGCGAGCCACCTCCATCACGGCTGGGTGTTGCTGGCTGCACATCTCGAATGCACCTTTATTGTTTTCTAGTTGTTCACCTGCAGAGTCTCTTCCTTGCGCGCTCTATCTACCTCAGCCAAGAATTCCTTCACCCTCTTTGGGTCGACCGCGTTCCAGGTATGCCCATCTTCTTTCAGGCTCGATCCGACGATGACGCCGTCTGCCACCTTCAGGAAGGTGGAAATATTCTCAACCGTGGCACCCGTATTGAGGAACACAGGGACGTCTTTGACTGCTTCTTTGATGGCGAAAAAGTGATCGACGACCGGTTCGCTACCCGCCATAGGTCCCGAGACTAAGATCACATCGGCCAAGCAGGAAACGACCGCGCTGCGAGCTCGCTGCGCGATGGTCCGATGGCCTAACGAATCCGCAAACTCAGGCGCGATGTTGTAAAACACCTTGATCCGGTCTGCGCCGATCTCTTTGCGAAAGCGTAGAACCTGGCCGGCATCTGGCGACCACAGCCCCATATCGGATTCATAAACGCCGGTCAGGACCTCCCGGATAAAGGATGCACCTGTTGCATGGGCAATTGCCATCGCTGCCATGGGATCCCACAGGAAATCGACACCAAACGGGAGGTCCTTTGGCCTGCATTCCGTCACGATTCTTGTCATAACCGCAATTTGATCGATGTTTGCCTTGAACACATAGGGGCGGTCGTCTTCATTGCAGAACATCAGCGCATCGACCCCGGCATGTTCAAGCACGTCCACGTCTCCTCGTACTTTCTCAATAACCCCCGCGATTCCAATCTGGTCATCATATCGCGGCGTGCCTGGCAGAGCTGGAAGATGTGCCATGGCAATCACCGGCTTACAATCCCCGAATAGATCTGTCATCCATTGTGACATAAGGCATTCTCCATTTGCGTTATTAACCTGGGTCGACGCTTCATGCAGGGGCACACACTGCTCAATAATGCAGGGAACTTGGGTTTAGGCACCGCTCACCATTTTCACAATTGCGATGGAGGAGAATCCACCAAGATAACTTCAATGCCCATTTCGCCCAATGCCTGTACGAAGTCGTTCGGTGCAGCCTGATCGGTGATGATAGTGTCGACTAAGGAGACGTCCCCGACGGAAGCAAATGTGGTCCGGCCCAATTTGCTGCTATCCGCAACGATAATGAGCTGGTGGGCGTTTTTCAGCAGGTGACGTTTGACCATGGCATCTTCCAGGTTGTATTCCGTCAACCCGGCTTCGAGGCTGATACCAGCGACGCCCATGAAGACTTTATCCACATGGATATCGTCAAAGGTGCGTTCCGCTAAGTCACCAATCATCGAGAGCTCATTGGGCCGCACAATCCCGCCGGTGACAATCAGCCTGATATCAGTCCCGACTGCGAGGGTCGAGGCGATTTCATAAGCAATCTGAAGGCTAGCGGTCAATATCGTGAGATTGCGCTTCCCTTGGAGACCCTTAACCATCGCAAAAGTAGTTGTCCCAACGTCGAGCACCAGGCTGTCGCCATCCGCAACAAGGTCGCACGCTCTTTGCGCAATCGCGCTCTTGACATGACTTTGTTGATTTAGGCGCAATTGGTATTGTGGTTCATAACTTCTACCCAGCCCGCTGATTGCGCCTCCATGAATCCTTCTTAGTAGCCCGGCGCGGTCTAACTCCACTAAATCCCGGCGCGCGGTCATATCGGACACGCCATACTGATCGCAGATAGATCCAACGGTAATGCTTCCGTTCGTTGAAACGGTCTCTAATATCTTCTGCCATCGAACTTCTTTATTCATAGAATTCCGGCCTGATTAATCTGAGATTCGACTGCCTAAATTCATAGCCGAATCAATGTTTGAATATGTTTGAATTATATGTAGAGAGTGTTTGTTTGTCAATACACGGTGATCTTGGCCCGGCAACAGGGGCTGTCCAGTATTGACCTGCCCCCCAAGAACTGATCCAATCCTTGAGTTAGGATTGGAAGATGGAGACAGGTCAAAATGCCGAGAAAACGCTTCACGACCGAACAGATCATCAGCAAGTTG
>Ga0315288_10009241_pt1 | contig 12424 bp, 18 predicted proteins | sample YL17G11_20_MG_FD_203454 | JGI IMG/M metagenome (GOLD analysis project Ga0315288, IMG submission 203454) | Sediment microbial communities from Yellowstone Lake, YNP, Wyoming, USA - YL17G11_20 | ecosystem: Environmental > Aquatic > Freshwater > Lake > Sediment | place: USA: Wyoming | collected...
TCGTGATGGCGTCGATGCCGAGCTTGTGCAGGTAGATCGCGTGGTTTTTTCCGATGCCGAACCCTCCCGTGGCGCCTTCCCCGTCGGCGATGACGAAGTCGATCGAGTGCTCCTCGCGGACCTTCGGCAGGAGCTCCTTCACGCACCAGATGCCGGACTTGCCGACGATCTCGCCGAGGAACAGCACGCGAAACGGCGTCACCTGGATGCCGCCGGGGTGGGAAGTCTCATCCTCAAAGGATAGCGGCAGAAAGCGTTCTTGACAAGGCGAGCCGCTTTTTGCTACTTTTCCCTTGCGCCCGGATGGTGAAATTTGGTAGACACGCTAGATTCAGGGTCTAGTGCCAGCAATGGTGTGGAGGTTCAAGTCCTCTTCCGGGCAATCCCACTCTTGTGCACTGTGATCGCTGTATTCAACCCTCTGCGCCAGCACGCGGCATGTGCCCAGCCCTTCCCACACAGTCATGTGCGCTCTCCCCGCTGCTCTCCGGGCCGGACTCCAGTCTGGGCTCCTGCGAAGCCCCCGTCAGCAGCACCCATTGTTCACTACCCTTCGGGCGCGAACGGGGCTACGCTGACCAGGGTCCGTTTCGAGCGGCTGCAGGGAGACAACGACACACCGACGGCCTGCGAGAGCAGCTATCTCATCAGGGCCAGGTCGACGTTGCAAGGGATCCATGAAGCCATGTGCAATGCCGGCTTCGGCAAGAATGGCATGCAGTTTCAACCAGGTGAGGTGTGTGCTACTCTTGATTGATGTCCCTGCCTATTCTGGCGACGAAACTGTATATTCCCCCGCTTCAGCCAAACATTGTCCGCCGCCCCCGACTGGTCGAGCGGCTGAACGAGGATCTGCACCGAAAGCTGACCCTCATCTCCGCTCCCGCCGGCTTCGGGAAAACCACGCTGGTCAGCGAGTGGCTCGCCGGCTGCGGGCAACTGGTCGCCTGGCTGTCGCTGGATGAAGGAGATAACGATCCCGCGTACTTCCTGGCATACCTCGTCGCTGCTTTGCAGACGATTTCAAAGCATATCGGCGATGGGGTGTTGGGCGTGCTTCAATCCCCCGGACCGCCGCCGGTCGAATCGATTCTGACGGCCCTGCTCAATGAAATCACCACCATCCCGGACGATTTCATCCTCGTCCTGGACGACTACCACGTGATTGACGCCAAACCGGTTAACCAGGCCCTCACCTTTCTGCTCGAGCACCTGCCACCGCAGATGCGCCTGGTCATCGCCACCCGTGAGGATCCTCAACTCCCCCTGGCCCGCCTGCGCGCCCGAGCCCAACTCACCGAACTGCGCGCCGCCGACCTGCGTTTTGCCCCCGCCGAAGCCGCCGATTTTCTCAACCAGGTGATGGGCCTGAACCTCGCGGTGGAAGACATCGCCGCACTCGAAGCCCGGACCGAAGGCTGGATTGCCGGTTTGCAGCTGGCCGCGATTTCAATGCGGGGACATCAAGACGCCGCCAGCTTCATCAAATCGTTCACCGGCAGCAACCGTTTCGTGCTGGACTATCTGGTGGAAGAAGTCCTGCAACGGCAGTCCGAAAGCATCCAGACTTTTCTGCTGCGCACTTCAATCCTTGACCGCCTGTGCGGCCCGCTGTGTGACGCTGTTTTGGGTTCTCCTGCTGCTTCCGGGCAGGAAACCCTGGGATATCTCGAACGCGCCAACCTGTTCATTGTCCCTTTGGATAACGAGCGGCGCTGGTACCGCTATCACCATCTCTTTGCCGAATTGCTGCGGCAGCGGCTGCACCAAAGCGCATCTTCAGGGAATGAAGAGGGAGGCGTGGCCGAATACCACATCCGTGCCAGCCGGTGGTACGAAGACCATGGCCTGGAGATGGAAGCGTTTCAGCATGCGGCTGCGGGCAACGATATTGAGCGCGCCGAGCGGATCATTGAAGGGAAGGGCATCCCTCTGCACTTTCGTGGTGCGGTGGCCGCCATACTGGACTGGCTGGCGTCGCTGCCCAGGACAGTACTGGACGCCAGGCCCTCTTTATGCGTGAGGTATGCCACGTTGTCGCTGGTGGCCGGACAAGCGACCGGCGTAGAAGAGAAACTGCAAGCGGCAGAGGCAGCTCTGGCTTCCGACCTGCAAGGCGCCGAGCCGGACAACAAGACCCGCGACCTGATTGGACAAATTGCCGCCGCAAGGGCCACTTTAGCTCTCACCCGCTACCAGCCAGAAGCCATGATCACCCAGGCGCGCCGTGCCCTGGAGTATCTGCCCCCCGACAGCCTGTTTTCCCGCATTAGAGCCATCTTTACGCTGGGGTTTGCCTACCAGGTCCAGGGGGACCGTGCCGCGGCCGGTCAGGCCTATACCGAAGCCATAGCTATCAGCCAGGCGTCCGGGAATATCCGTATGACCATAGTGGCTACCATCAGCCTGGGCGCAATACAGGAATTTGAAAATCACCTGTATCAGGCGGCCGAGACCTTTCGGACCGGCCTGCAACTGGCAGGTGATCATCCGCAGCCGTTCGAAAACGAAGCGCATCTTGGTCTGGCCCGCATATTCTACGAATGGAACGACCTTGAGGCCGCTGAGCAGCACGGGCAGCAGGCCTTGCAACTGGCGCGACAGTTTGACCGCGTGATCGACAGATACATTCTCTCCGAGGTATTTCTCGCCCGCTTGAAACTGGCTCGTGGCGATGTGGCCGGCGCGGCCGCTATGGTGGCGGAGACCGAGCAGTCCGTGCGCCAGAATAACTTTGTGCATCGGATATCCGAGGTCGCTGCCGCACAAGTGCTTGTCCTGCTCCGACAGGGCGATCTGGCGGCAGCCGCTCAGTTGGCCAAGACCCACGAACTCCCCATCAGCCAGGCCAGGGTACTCCTGGCCCAGGGAGACCCGTCCGCGGCCCTGGCTTTGCTTTCGCCATTGCGCCAGCAGACGGAAGCAAAGGGTTGGCAGGACGAACGGCTCAAGGTGATGGTTCTCCAGGCGGTCGCTCACCATGCGCACGGGGAAAAGGACAAGGCTGTGCACCTGTTGCGTGACACACTGGCCCTGGCAGAGCCGGGCGGCTTTATCCGTATCTTTGTTGACGAAGGCGAGCCAATGCGAATGGCGATTTCTAAATTTCGATTGTCGATTGAAAAGCAACCGCACGGCCAAGATCCTAAACTGCTCGGTTACGTAGATAAAATCCTGGCCGCTTTTGCACAACCGGCGGCCATGCCGCAATTGAAAATCGAAACCCCAAAAGCCAAGATGCCTGAGCCATTGAGCCAACGCGAGTTGGAAGTACTGCAGCTTGTTGCCCAGGGACTCTCGAACCATGAGATTGGTGAGCGGCTTTTTCTCGCCTTGGACACGGTCAAAGGGCACAACCGCAGTATCTATGCCAAACTACAGGTTCAACGGCGTACCGAAGCTATAGCCCGAGCCCGCGAGTTGGGTTTGTTGTAAGCGGACGTGGTGGTTTTCCTCGCGCAATGCTCGCGATTGAGCGGGGTTCCGCTGGGGCGTGTGGTCTTCCGTGGAATTCCTCCTTTCGTTCAGGTGCCGCGATCTCGCGAGTTCATTCTACATAGTGATGACTATCTTCCCCCGCGCGTGGTCCTTCTCGTAAAGCCAGAAGGCATCCGCCGCTCTCTCCAAGGTGAAGCTCGCGTCGATCAGGGGAAGGACCTTCCCCTCCTCGAGCAATCCCTTCATGAAAAGCAGGTCTTCCTTGCTTTGCTCCAGCGAGAGGGTCTCGATCCTCTTCCCGCCCGATCCTTGCATCGCTTTCTTCCGTGAAGCCGCCTGGATGACGAGCCTGATGGCTCCTCCCGAGACGACAAGGCGTCCATCCGGCTCGAGGGCCCGCAGGTAATCGTCTATATGATGGTAGCCGTTCACCGCGAGGATCAGGTCGTAGGTCCTTCCTTCCCGGGAGAAATCGGTCTTCCGGTAGTCGATCGCCCGGCGCGCGCCGAGGCAGAGGGCCGCCTCCATGTTCCGCTCGCTGCAGGCCGCGGTGACCTCGCCTCCCAGGGCCTTCGCGATCTGCACCGCGAAGCTTCCCACCCCGCCCGAGGCTCCCTGGATCAGGACCTTCTCCCCCGGCCGAAGCTTCCCCTTGTCCCGCAGGGCTTGAAGCGCGGTGAGCGCCGCGAGGGGGACGGCGGCAGCCTGCTCGAACGAGAGCTTTGCGGGCTTGAGGACGATCTCCTCCTCGCCCGCGAGGGCGTACTCGGCGAAGCATCGGCCTCGATGCCGCTTCAGGTAGCCGAAGACCTCGTCGCCGACCTTGAAGCTTTTCACGCTCGCGCCGATCTCCGCGACGGTCCCGGCAGCGTCGGCCCCGAGTATCCGCGTCCTGGGCCGGAAGAACCCGCCTGCCCTGAAGCGGATGAAGAAAGGGTTCGCCCTCATCATGCGATCGTCCCTCGAGTTGATCGAGGAAGCGCGGACCCTGATCAGGACCTCGTCCTCCGCGGGGGCGGGTTTATCGACGTCCCTCAAAACGAGGACCGACGGCGATCCGTAGCGGTCACACACTATCGCTTTCAAGTTCGCTGCCTCCCTTTGTCCATCATCTCATTATCCCTTCGGACCTCGTCCGTGGGATTCACCGATATCAAGGAGACGCCGAGGTCGCTCAGCTTCTTGAAAAGGCCATGCAGGGCGGCTTGATCGGGGAGGGATCCCGTCAGCACGGTTTCCCCCTCGCCGACCGGCTGGATATCGAAGCCTTCGAACCAATCAGCCTGGCGGCGATCGAATCGGCCCTCAACCCTGATCCGGAATACCCTGCCCTCGGCTTTCCGCGCCATCTCCCCGAGATCTTCCATGCCTTGGAATATAGGGCAAGCTCTGCGCTCGGACGTACACACTTAAGTGTGGTTTCGAGTGTGTTTTTTCGATCGGTTACGGATCAGGCTCGCGGAAGGCGGGGGATTCATCCGCATCTTTCTGGACGAGGGTGCCCCGATGGCCAGGCTCCTCTCCGTGGCGGCTGCCCGAGGAATCATGCCGGGGTGAGCTCGAGGTCAAGCGGCGCACCGAAGCCATCGCCCGCGTACCTGAAAACAACACTCCGAACGACACTTTCGTGTCTACGCGCCGCGGGGCGGAATGGACATGCTTGCACTATCAAACGATCACAGGAGGCATTTCATGGACACGTATCGACGATCGGGAATTGTGACGGGGATCTTGTTCATCGCAGCGACGGCAGCCGGTATGCTGGCATTGTTCGCGCAACCGATTCTCGACGCCCCGGACTACCTGACGAAGATCTCCGCGAATGAACCGACGGTCCTCGCAGCGGCATTCCTGGTCTTCATCATGGGCTGGGCGGGCGCCGGCATCGGGATTTCGATGTATCCGATTCTGCGGAGGCACAACGAAGGCCTCGCCCTGGGCGCTGCCGGATTCAGGATCATCGAAGGGGCCCTCACGTGCATCAACGCCGTTCTCATCCTCCTGCTGGTGACCTTGAGCCGGGAGTTCATCAAGGCAGGACCAGCCGATCTGGCGCAGTTCCAGAACCTTGGCACGCTGCTGGCAGAAGGGCGCATCTGGGTGCGCGATGTAGCGGTTCTCCTCGCCTGGTGCATCGGCGCGTTCCTGTACTACGCGCTGTTCTTCAAGACGCGGCTGGTCCCTCGCTGGCTGTCCGTCTGGGGGCTCGTCGGGATCACCCTGACGGTGGCTGCCAGCATCCTTGTGCTGTTCCGTCAGATCGCTCCCCTGTCGACCGTCCACCTGCTCATGAACCTCCCCATCTTCCCACAAGAGATGGTCCTTGCGATCTGGCTCATCGTCAAGGGATTCAATCCATCCGCGACCGCCTCGCCGCAGTAAAGAGCCTCATGAAGTATCAGATACGGGTCGAGGGTGAGCTGGGGCCGGAATGGGCGGACTGGTTCGGAGGCCCTGCCATCTCTCGAGAGGGAGACGGCGTCACGCTCCTGACCTGCGCCGTAGCCGACCAGGCTGCGCTGGATGGCCTGCTCAGGAAATTGCGCGATCTGGGCCTGCCCTTGCTATCGGTCAATCGCATCGACGACAGGAGGTAACAATGAAATCCAGGGATATTTTCAGGGTGGCAGGGCCCGCGGCTGTGCTCATCGCCGTAGCGCTCCTGTGCTCGTGCACCACGACCAATCTGGCGAGCAACAGGACCGGGTGGTCGGATTACGCAACCGTCGCGATCAAAGACTACACCGTCGTCGGAATCGTACGCGTCGTGAGCGAAGAGGTCACTCGGCGCGGCTTTCTCGGCATCGCCAAATCACACAAGGGTTCGCAGGTCACGTACGACTTGCTCGTCAGTGAGGCGAAGAAGATCGGGGCCGACGACATCATCAACGTCAGGATCGATCGCACGGACAAGAGCCTTCACGGAATCTTCGATTGGCTTGTCGGGTACACCGAGAAGTACGCATACACCGCCAACGCGCTGGCGATCAAGTACACACAGGCCGTTGCAGGATCCTTCACCGACGGTGCCGGCGGTCCCTCCGGCATGGGCGGAGGGCCCGGGCTCACCGAGGTCGCCACTCTCCAGGGGCCTGCTGAAGCAGATGCCACTCCCGCGACTCCGCAGCACCAGAGCAGGGACGGCCAGAACAGGAGGCAAAAGACCATGGCCACGGCACAATAGCCATGGTTGGGTTTCATGGAAGACATACATCCGCGGACCATGGCCCGCAACGTTTCAAGGAGGAGACCTGAGATGAACAGCTACAGAAAGACAGCAATAAGTGTGGGGGTATTATTCATCATTGCAACGGCTCTGAGCGTGCTGGGCAAAATTGTTTTTATAGATCCAATTCTGAATGCTCCGGATTATCTTGGTAAAATTTCCGCAAATGAAAACCAGCTGATTCTAGGGGGCCTCTTGACTTTGCTCTCGGCTTTTGCATCTGCCAGTATAGCGATTTGGCTGTATCCAGTCCTGAAGAAGCATCATGAAGCGTTCGCCCTTGGTTCTGTTGGGCTCAGGGTAATGGAGAGTATGCTCTATATTGTCGGTGTGGTTGGCCTGCTGTCACTGCTCACATTGAGTCAGGAATATGTAAAGGCAGGGGCCTCAAATGCTTCCATAATTCAAGTGTCAGGCACTACGCTGCTGGCGATCAAAAAATGGGCCGGCGAGTTGTCGGTGATTGCTTTTACTCTGGGTGCTTTGATGTACTACTATGTATTCTATCAATCAAAGCTCGTTCCTCGATGGTTATCCGGCTGGGGTTTTCTGGCAGCTGCAGCATCGCTTGCAGCCGTGTTGTTATCTATATCTGGCCAGATAGTTCCTTTTTCAACGATTTTCATTTTGTTACAGCTCCCAATAGGCTTGCAGGAATATACTCTAGCGGTATGGCTGATCGTTAAAGGATTCAATCCATCTGCAGTCGCTTCTCTGTCTTCGAAAACAGCGACGAACTAGCTTCGAGCGCGTCATAGATTTGCCATAAAGGGGCGAGGGAGAGCCCAAGGCCCTCCCTCAAACCTTAAGAAGCGGGCACCGCACATCACAAGGAGAAAGCAAAATGTTGAAAAGAGGTTCGACCATCCTCTCAATCGGGACCACCGAGTATCTGGCTGCCTCAGTAGTACTGGTACGGCATGGGTCCACGATGTTTGTTCTCAATGCGGGGATTCTTTAGCCGCATAAAAAAGTAAGGAGTTCTAGATGAATACAAGCAAACGGTTCGCAAGACAGGACACAAGACCCGTTGGCGCAACGGCCGGAGGTGCCCAATGAGTAACCAGATCGTCGAAAGATCGCCCCGCGCGTCGGCCAGAATCATAGAAGACATACATCCGCGGACCATGGCACGCATCGCCGGGATTCTGTACCTCAGTTTCATCATTTTCATGGCAATCGCCAACGCGGTTGGCCGCACAGGCATCATCGTAGACGGCGACGCGGCGGCGACGGCCGCGAAAATTGCCGCGAAGGGATTGCTTTTCCGTATCGGCTTCGTGAGCGATCTCGTATCAGCCCTGCTTTTCCTCTTGACCGCGTGGGCGCTCTACGCGCTCCTGAAACAGGTGAACAGGACTTTGGCCTTATTGTTCCTGCTGCTCAACGCATGCGGGGTCGCAATTCAATGCTTCAGCATGATTCTCCTGTACGCGGCCCTTCCTCTCCTGAGCGGAGGAGGATACCTCGAAGCGTTCACCACCGATCAACTCAACGCCCAGGCCATGTTCTTCCTTGGTCTCTACAAGGCGGGATTCACAAGCGCCCAACTCTTTTTCGGCGCATGAACCTTGCCTTTGGGGTACCTCGTGTTCAGATCCGGATTCCTCCCCAAAGTCCTCGGCGTCATGCTCATGCTTGATTGCGTGGCCGTACTCGTCTGGTTCCTCCAGTTTTTCATTCTGCCCGGCTCTCTGGCCATAAGCTACCCTTGCTCTATCGTCGGCTTTCTCGTGGAAGTCTCGCTCACCCTCTGGTTGCTCATCAAAGGCATCGAGGAGGAAAGGCGTACATGAGAGTCTTCATCGCTCCGCAGCGCTTGAGTCTTGATTCTGAGGAAATTGCGCGATCTGGGCTTGCCCCTGCTCTCGATCAATCGCATTGACGACTAGGGAGGCAGAGAATGATTTCCCTCTCTTGCGGAAGTGTTGAGGATCACAAACAGAAAAGGAGAAGAACAGGATGACCCAATCAAAAGGAATCTGGAGAAAGGCGTCAGTACTGGCTATTGCGGGAGGATTGGGATTCTGGGCAGCGAACTTCGCAATTTCCCTGACTCCCATCGCAGCGGAGTATAGAGCCGCCCTTTCCATTCCCTATCTTCCAATGCTGCTCGCGTCTTTGCTTGGTGGTCTGATTATCGGATTCTGCGTCAGCTATTTCTTGCTTCGTTTCTTCGATAGGATTCCAACAAAGAGTCCGATTCTAAAATCCGTACTACTGAGCCTCATCGTCCTCATCATTGTCACAATCCTCATCGAAGGTCCCTCCAGTCTTCTCACGACAACGAATGATGCCCTGCGCTACTTCCTCATCGGCGCGGTGTTTAACGTACTCAGGATTCTCGCTCTTGGAGTAGTTGTTGGCCATCTCTACGGCAAGCTGAATGAGGGCGGGTGAAAATGAAAGCGATTGTGTGCACAAGATACGGACCGCCGAAGGTCCTTCAGCTCAAAGAGGTGGCACAACCTGCTCCCAAGGATGATGAAGTCCGGATCAGAGTTCATGCAGCATCCGTTAATGCACGTGACTGGCGTATGATGAGAGCCCATCTCTTCATCATCCGCATGGTGCCGGACTGCTTTCTGCAACCCAAGAACAAGATACTCGGGGCTGATGTGGCCGGACGACTTGAGACGATTGGCTGTAATGTCAAGCAGTTCAGACCAGCCGATGAAGTCTTTGGGTACTTACCTAGTGCAACCGGTCGCGGCACTTTTGCCGAGTATGTTTGCGCCGAGGAAAATGCAATCACGCTGAAACCGGCCAATCTATCGTTTGATCAGGCTGCGGCCGTGCCGCTGGCGGCCTTCACTGTCCTGCAGGGCCTGAGAGACAAGGGAAATATCCGGGCGGCGCAGAAGGTGCTGGTCCAGAATGCGTCGGGCGGCGTGGGCACGTTCGCGGTGCAGATCGCCAAGGCCTTCGGGGCGGAAGCCACCGGGGTGTGCAGTACGAGAAACCTGGAGGTGGAGCGCTCCATCGGGGCAGACCACGTCATCGACTCTTCAAGAGAGGATTTCACACGAAGGGGGCAGCAGTACGACCTGATCCTGGCTGCAAATGGATACCATCCGGTTTCGGATTATCTGCGCGCCCTGACTCCCGGAGGAATCTGTGTCGTCGCCGGAGGTTCCCTGCGTCAGCTGTTTCAGGCCGCCGTCAAGGCACGGCGACGCTCCGGGGGCGGGAGCCCGAGGACGCGTGGCGTCTCCCTGGTGCATAGACATGAGGATTTGATGTTCCTGAGGGGATTCCTGGAATCAGGGCAGGTCAACCCTGTGATCGATGGATGCTACCCACTGCGCAGAAAGGATGAAGCCATAAAGGATGAAGCCATGCGGTATTTAGAGGAGACCCACGCCAAAGGGAAAGTCGTCATCACCGTAGAGCACAGAGGAGGCAGAGAATGATTTCCGAGAAGAATGCGCCGCGACTCCTGGGCGCTTTGTTTCTGATCGTCATCGTGACAAGTGCGCTCGGAACCTTTTCCTGCGCCTCCCCTGCCGCTGATGCGATCTCCTCGGCTACGACGGCTCTCTCGATCCCTGCGGAGTCCGTGCCGGCAGGAGAGACGAAGGTGCTCATGATCATCGCCGCCTCCCCCGCGGGCTCAACAGCCAAGGTGGCGAGGGTTATCGCGGACGAACTTGGCGCTCGGGTAGTAGGCCCCGATCAGGCCGACGTGGCGAGATCCGGCGATTTCACGCTCATAGGATTCGGATCAGGCATTTTCCACGGGGAGCACCATGCCTCTCTCCTCGCACTCGCAGACGAATTGCCGCCGGCCCCACACGCGAAGGCCTTTCTCTTCTCGAGCTGCGGCATCCCCGCGCGCTTCGCGCGTCCGGAGGAGCTTGCGGACTATTCCAGCAGGAACCACGCGGCGCTTCGAGAAAAACTCCGTGCGAAAGGCTACGAGATTGTCGGTGAGTTCGGGTGCCCCGGCTTCAATGACAATAAATTCCTGAAACTCTTCGGTGGTTTGAACCGGGGACGTCCGAATGCGGCAGATCTCGCGAGCGCGAGATCTTTCGCGAAGGGACTCAAGCAGTATCTGTCGTTGCCCTGAGGTTGACGAAGCCGAACAGGCGAGGCGGCTCGTGGCTCGGCTGGGAAAACAATAAACGAGGCCGAGCTCACGTGCGCACGCGATGGCCTCTGTTTGACGCGTCACGGAGAGCGTATCGAAGAAGCGTAGGCCGATGAACACCGCGTTGTGCCCGAGGGTGTTCCTGGTGATGCGCCATCCGTCCCGGGACTGGAAGAAGAATCAGGAGATGCCGAAGATCACCCAGAGGCTCGCGGAAGAACCCCAAATCACGTCGAGGGGTAGGTCGGCGAATAGGCGCTGGTCTTGGCGCAGAAATACCCTCAGAGCCTTGGGCAAGGTGAAGACGAACTGGCGGTGGGGAAGGGTAAGGAGCAACTGCTCATCGAAGTACTCGTCGAGCAGAAGGGTCTGCTTCTGTTCACAGGAAGAGGAGAGGAGGTAACTCTTGCAGGAGAAAGGACGGAACCGGTCGGAACTGAACGCAGAGCACCTAGTACGGACGATGCCCTGGTTCCAGTCGCCACAAAGGCGTAAGGCCGAGACGGCTGAGGAATGTAAGTGTGAGGAAAGTCTAGTAGCTTGTCTGTAGGATAAATGTAGCACACCGAGTGCCACCCGCCGCTACAGAGTGACATGGTGTGCTCCTATGCCATGTACACAATCGCCACACTGAGCTACAAATAGACACGCATGGCCACGGAGAGCCATGGAATGGGAAGTGCCGGAGACCCGTTTCTGGGTCTAGTGCCAGCAATGGTGTGGAGGTTCAAGTCCTCTTCCGGGCAACGTAGGGAATTGTAGGGAAAGGAATTAGAGAGCTATTTGATGATGGGTAGCCAAAGTTCCTTTCTAACAGTTCCAAAAGTGACCTAAAAGTGACTGATTCCCCGCCCACTCCAAGCCTACTAATACGGCATGGAGGAGTCAGTCATGAAAGTGCAAAAACCGTTTACGCTTCTTAAAAGACCCCCGCAAGGGGTCTGGTACTATAAGCTCTCCGGAGAAAAAACTCGGCACTCAACAGGTCTTACTGCTAGAAACCAAGCTGAACGATTCGTTGTTAGCATACTCAAAGGGGAAGCAAATCAGGAAAGATGCCAGCGACTAGGTGAGTTCACAAAGCATCTCTTTGTACGCGGAGAATGCGATTGGATTCATCGTTCGGAACAGAGGGGTTGAGATCACCCGGGAAATGGCTCAAATGAGGAGGGGCCATTTGACCAACCATATCCTCCCCCAGTTCAAGGATCGGGAGGTCAATAGTATTGCATCGGCTGAGATTGACGATTGGTTACCTTCCTTGAATGCCGCTAATGCCACAAAGAATTATATTATGGATACTTTCCGCATAATTTTAGATGAAGCTAAACGGGCAGGATTAGTCAAGGAGAATGCCGCGAGGCAAATCAAGCTGTTTGCACGCAAACAAAAAGATCGAGACATACTTACCCCTTAGGAGATCAAGAAGCTGTTTCCGTACGAAACGGAGAAGGCAACAACCATCTGGCGGGGACCGATGGTCGGTTTGGTCGAACAGCGCGGTTCAGGCGCAGGCCTGGTTCCCCGCTGATCCTTCCTCCAACATGAGCTGCACATGGTCGGCGACCTTCTGCGCGATCAGCCGGCACTTGGCGATCCCGCTGCCCTGGAGATACGCCTCGACCTCTGCGGTCGAGGAGAAATCCGCTCCCGTGATCGCCCTGCAC
>Ga0315288_10009242_pt1 | contig 12423 bp, 14 predicted proteins | sample YL17G11_20_MG_FD_203454 | JGI IMG/M metagenome (GOLD analysis project Ga0315288, IMG submission 203454) | Sediment microbial communities from Yellowstone Lake, YNP, Wyoming, USA - YL17G11_20 | ecosystem: Environmental > Aquatic > Freshwater > Lake > Sediment | place: USA: Wyoming | collected...
CGTCGCGAAAGCAGGCGGAAACAGAGAAAACAAACCTCGTCCTGTAAACACTGAAGGCCTCTGCCTACTCGAACAGAGACCAGAAGGCAGAAGGTAACGGGTGGAATAAAAAAAGGGTTCCCGTTTCGGTTTCGCCTATTTGAGACTCTAAACTCCGAACTCCTGACTCCTAACCCCGGAAAAGCAGATGGACACTCACTCTAGGTATTTTAGGCTTCGCCGTGAAGATATTGCCTACTTCAAATTCATCCTGGAATCTTGCGAAGGTGTGGCCATCGTTCGGACAAAGGACCCTCAGGAGGCGGTGGTTGAACTGATGATTCCCCCGGGACTCGAAAGAGACGTCGAAGAAATTTTGGAGGGCGTGCGGAAAGAGATTCCTGTTGAAGCCCTGCCACAGGAAGGGAACGAACAGATCTGATGGGCGAGCGTTACGAGACCCTCTCCTCTTTCGGAGCTGGCGGGAGCTCCTGCAGACGAACCTTTGCAATCCTCTTGCCCACCATCTCAACCACTCTCAAACGTTTCTCTTCGACAACGACCTCGTCGCCCACCTGAGGCATCTTTTGTAAGAGCGTGATCAAGAGGCCTCCCAGAGTTTCATAGTCTGGCGATTCGGGAAGTTGGACGTGGTAGTCCTCTTTCAAATCCCTGAGGCTGATGGAGGCATCAATGAGCATCTGTCCGTCGGCGACCTGAACGACAGGACTTTCCGTATCGTACTCGTCGTGGATTTCTCCTACGAGCTCCTCGAGAAGATCTTCAATGGTCACGAGGCCGGAGATCCCCCCGTACTCATCAACGACCAGAGCCATGTGATTTCTCCTTTTCTGCATTTCCCTGAGCAGAAGACTGATCTTCATCGTCTCGGGAACGAAGAAAGGCGATTTCATGATCTTTCGAACGTCCACATGGCCTGTCTTGGCGAGGGCATTGAGAAAATCTTTGGCGTGGAGAATCCCCCGAATGTCGTTCAGCTCCTTCGCGTACACGGGATAGCGAGAGAACTGCTCTTGTTCGATGAGGGACATGATCTCTTGGGGAGAAAGATCGATAGGGATAGAGACCATCTGGGTATCTGAAACCATCACCTCTTTCACCGAGATGTCCGTAAACTCAAAGACGCTGTGAAGCATTTTTTCTTCGGTGGGCTCGAAAATGCCATGCTGGCCTCCCTCCTTGATGAGCATCTTCACCTCCTCCTCTGTCACGTAGGCCCGTTCGGTGAATGTCTTTCTGCCAAAGGGACTGAGGACGATGGAGGTGGTGAAAGTCAGGATCTTGACAAAGATGGAGGCGATCTTCGAAAAGTTGTCGATGGACCTCGCGGTCCAGAGACCAATGGTTTCTGGATGCATCAGGGCAATGGATTTTGGGATGAGCTCACCGAAGATGAGAGAAAAGTAGGTGATCACCACCACGACGATACCGATGGCGATGGGCTGGGCTGTATGGGTGAGCCATGGGAGGGGAAGAGCTCGAAGGAAAGGCTCAATCACCTTGACGGCAGCGACACCCCCCACGGCAGAGGCAAGGACGCCAACCGTTGTGATCCCGATCTGGATCGTGGCCAAGAAACGGTCCGGCTCTTCCTTGAGCTTCAGGAAGATCTGTGCATTCTTCTTCCCGCTTTCTGCCATCTCTTTGATGTGGCTCTTCCTCGCTGTGACCACAGCTATTTCTGTCCCCGCAAGGTAACCATTCACGAGAATCAGAATGGCAATGAGAAGTGTCTCAAAAAGGAGCTCTTGCATTGAGTGACCTCCTACGGCTTGTTGTTAGAGCTGGTCAGGGACGGAAACAAGCAAAGGGAAAAGACGTTAGGGGTTGGTAATGCCTTCATTCGCATAGAGGAGTCGAAAAGGTGATGAAGTGTCTAGAATTTGATTCGTTTAAGCCTTTCGATAGCCTCCTTTAATCTTGATTCGTCCACCGTCAGGGCCATCCGAATATACCCTTCACCTGCTTCTCCAAATCCATTCCCCGGAGTTACGACGATCCCCCCCTGCTCGAGCAATAAAGTTGCGAACTGTGCGGAAGTATATCCCCTCGGAATCTCAATCCAGAAATAGAACGTAGCCTTGGGAGGGTCGACTTCGAGTCCGATCTCTCGAAGACCCCTGAGTAACACATCTCGCCGCCTCTCATAGACCTGGATGATCTCAGGACGAGGGGTGTCGAAACTGCGAAAGGCCTCTATGCCTGCTTCCTGAATGGCTTGGAACACCCCGGAATCGATATTGTTCTTCACCTTGCCAAGACTGGCCACGATATCAGCGCATCCCGCGGCAAACCCGATTCTCCAACCCGTCATGTTAAACGTCTTGGACAGGCTGTGAAACTCGACGGCCACCTCTTTCGCCCCTTTCACTTCGAGAAAACTTGGAGGTTGAAATCCGTCAAAGGCCACTTCCGAATAGGCAGCATCATGGCAGACGATGATCTCGTACCGTTGGGCGAAAGCGACCACCTCTTCAAAAAAGGATCGCTCGGCAATGGCTGACGTGGGGTTATTGGGATAGTTGATGAACAGAAGCTTCGCCTTCTCGGCCACCGTTTTCGGGACCTCTGCAAGATTGGGCAGAAAATGATTTTCCTTCCGGAGGGGCAAGACGTAGGGAATTCCACCCGCGAAAAGCGTCGAGACAGAATAGACGGGGTATCCCGGACTGGGGATAAGCACAGTGTCCCCAGGGTCGACAAAAGCGAGGGGGATGTGGGCAATCCCCTCTTTGGACCCAATCAGGCAGAGAACCTCTGTCCCCGGGTCGAGGCGGACTCCAAATCGCCTTTCAACCCATTCAGCCGCCGCACTCCTAAATTCAAACGTCCCCTCATAGGCGGGATAACGGTGATTCTTTGGATTCTCGGAAGCTTTCTTCAGCCGCTCGATGATGGGCTTCGGTGTGGGGGTGTCAGGGTCTCCTATACCCAGATCGATCAGGTCCATCCCCTTCTTCCTCAGCTCTGTCTTCTTTCGGTCAATCTCTGCGAACAGGTAAGGAGGAAGCTGAGCAATTCGTCTTGCTTTCTCGATGCGCATTCGTTTCAACCTTTCTCTTCAAAGTATGTTTTATCTTAAGGGCTTTCCCCTGTAAATTCAAGACAAACCTTGGGCAGAGGGAGGTTCACGGGCAAGTCGGCTGGAAGCCCCGCGGGAAGCCGACCCTATAGTCATGGTATCCACATTTCCCGGAAGCCCCGCCCTATGGGCGTGGAGCTTCACTGTGCAGCGAAGAGGCTAACAAAGTGAACCGAAGTCGGCTGGATGTCCCGCGGGGAGGGCGGCAACGGACTCCAGCACTGGAGTGAAGCTTCACGCCCTAAAGGGCTCGACTTCCCGGTAAGGTCCTTTCCTTTTGTATTGTTCCCCTTGATACCGCCATTGAGGGCGGGGTCAAAGGGAACTTGCCGGCCAAGGCCGACCCTATTATTTATAATGATATCCAAATTCCCCGGAAACCCCGTTCTGTGGGCGGGGAGCTTCTCTCGAAGAACCTTGAAGAGGGCCCTTTGTTGGGGAAAATCACGGGCTTGGTATTGACATCGTCCTTCCACCCAATCATAATACACAGACAATGCTCCTCAGAAATAAACGCAAATTCACCCTGGCGCTGGCCTTCCTGTGCGCTGTCCTGGTGCTCCTCGCTGGCTGCTCGAAGAGTAAAAAGGGAGCCATCAGGACGGTCGAAGGAAGTCCAGAAGGCCTGTATAAAGAGGGTTTGGCCCTCTTCAACAAGAGGGACTACTCAGATGCGTTGGAGAAGTTCCAAGAAATAACATCCACTTTTCCAGATAGCCCTCCTTATACAGTATGGGCAGAGTTGAAGGTTGCAGACTGCCATTTCTTTCGCGAGAAGTATGTGGAGGCAGTTGCCGCTTACGAGGAATTCCGGAAGATTCATCCCACCCACGAGGAAATTCCCTACGTCGAGTACCAGATCGGAATATCATATTATGAACAGATAGTTTCTTCGGATCGGGACCAAACTCCGACGAGAAAGGCTCTGTCTAATTTTGAATACCTCGTCGCTAACTACCCTCCGAGTCTTTTCACGGAGAAGGCAAGAGAAAAAATAACGGTTTGCAGGGAGCGTTTGGCAGACCACGAGCTCTATGTCGGAAATTATTACCTCAAGCGCAAACAGTACATGGGAGCGGCACAGCGGTTCGAAACATTTTTGGACGAATTTCGGGACGTTCCGGATCAGGATAAAGCGCTCTTTCTTCTCGGGAAATGCTATATAGAACTCGGGCAAGCCGAGAATGCGAGTTACGCATTCAATAAGATTGTGACTGAGTACCCGAACAGTTCTTATACTCGTGAATCGAAGGCGATCCTCGAAGGAGGAGTGAAAGTGAAGAAGCCGGCCCCATCCAAAGGCGCTCCTTCCAAGACTGAACCCGCAGTTCCTGAAATGATGGAGTTGGAACAGGATCGTTTAACCCTGGTCAAATTCGAGGAAGAGGGGAGACAAGCGGTTTCTTTGGATGAGGCGAAGAGGGCAAGAGAAGAGCGACCCCAGGCCGCTCCAGTCACGGAGCCGGTGAAACCAGCGACTCCGGCAGAAAGAAAAGAGCCAGTTAGTAAAGCAGAGCCCAGGAGTAAAACAGAACCCATTGCCAAAGCAGAGCCAATCACTCCAACAGAGCCGGTGGCCAAAACTGAGCCGGCTGCGCCGGCAATGGAAGAAAAACCTTCTCGGACCGCATCCCAGGTCAAAGGGGAGGAAGTGAAACCAGAGGACGTGAAGATTGCGGTGGCTCCAGCCATGGAAACACGCCAGGCTATCCCTCTCCAGAGTGAAGCAAAGGGTGAAGCCAAACCAGAGGAGAAGGCCAAGAAAGAGGTCGTCGCAGCCCTCCCATCCCCTTTTCTGGAGAAGCCCGAGGCCCAGGGCAGAGACAAGATCGATAAGGGGAGTTCTCAAGAATTGGATCCCACAAAACTCTTCGACACAGGTCAACCGATTGAGATCACCTCTGACAGCGTGGAAACCTTTGTGAAAGATAATTTGATTGTCTTCAAAGGAAATGTAACAGCACGACAGAAGGACATGGTGATCTATGCCGATGCCCTTGAGGCCCTGATCATCAAGGATGGAAAAGGAATCGAGAAAGTGACTGCCGATGGGAACGTGAAGGTTCAACAGGGTCTTCGAGTGGCCAATTGCCAGAAGGCGATCTACTATAACCTCGACAGGAAAGTTGTCCTCACAGGCGATCCAAGGGTCTATGAAGGTGAGAACGTGGTGTCAGGGGATGAGATCATTGTTGACATCGAACGGAATCGGGTTGAAGTCAAAGGAGGGTCGGGTGGAAGAGGGAAGGTCAAGATTCAACCATGAGACGGTCCTTTTCCTTTCTTCTGTTGATTCTCCTCCTCCAAGCGTGCACCGCTGCTGAGAAGGGAAAAATCGAACGCCTCCTCGTCCAACGAGCGGAAGCCTTTCAAAAGAAGAATCTCACCCTTTATCTCTCCTGTATTTCCAAGGACTATCAAGACAAAGAAGAAAATTTCGAGAAGCTCAAGAATCGGATCAGCGAGTATTTTGAGACCTTCGATCGCATTGCCTATAACGCTTGGGATCAATCCATCCAGATCGAGAGTGAAAACGCGACGGCCATTCAGCAATTTCGCATCGAGGTGGAAAAGAAAGGAAATAAGAATCAATATGCCGGGAGGGAGGTGCTCCACTTACGCAAAGAAGGAGGGGAGTGGAAGATTATCAGTGGCTTATAAGAAAATGGGCTTAGGTTTGACAATCGCAAGAGAACCTAATAAAATAAATTATTTCCTTTAGTTACAAATAGACCCATGTTCGAGAATCTGTCATCAAAACTGGAAACCGTCTTCAAGAAGCTAAGGGGCCACGGGAAACTGACCCAGGAGAATATCCAGGAGGCTCTGAAAGAGGTACGCATGGCCCTCCTGGAGGCCGACGTCAATTTTAAGGTGGTCAAGGACTTCATTCAGACTGTCGAAGGAAGGGCCATTGGTCAGGAAGTGATGGACAGCCTCACTCCGGCCCAGCAACTGATCAAGATCGTAAAAGAAGAGTTGACCTCCCTGATGGGTGGTCAGGAACAGGGAATTCATCTTTCAGGGACGCCGCCTGTGCCCATCATGTTGGTAGGGCTCCACGGGTCCGGAAAGACCACCACGGCAGCCAAACTGGCCCGTTATCTCAAGGAAAAGAAAAAGCGGCCTTACTTGATTCCTGCAGACGTCTATCGCCCAGCCGCGATCGAACAATTGCAGAAATTAGGTGAAGAACTCAAGGTCGATTTCTATCGACCCGAGCCGTCACAGACCCCTCTGGACATATGTGTCAAGGGGAGAGAGATCGCCCTGAAGCAGGCCTATGATGTGGTGCTCATCGATACGGCAGGAAGACTCCATATGGATGAGACATTGATGCTCGAGCTTCGGGAGATCAAAGCGACCCTCAAACCCAGGGAAGTGTTGCTAGTCGCAGACGCGATGACAGGGCAGGACGCCGTCAACATTGCGAAAAGCTTTAACGAGCGACTGGGACTGGATGGAATCATCCTCACTAAAATGGATGGCGATGCCCGTGGAGGCGCTGCCCTCTCCATCAAATCCGTCACCCAGAAGCCCATCAAGTTTATCGGAGTGGGAGAGAAGCTCGATGCCTTGGAGATCTTCTACCCGGATCGGATGGCCTCGCGGATTCTGGGCATGGGAGATGTCCTGACCCTGATCGAGAAGGCGGAGACGGCCATCGATGAGAAAAAGGCCATAGAACTTGAAAAGAAGATTCGCAAGGATTCGTTCACTCTCGAGGACTTTCGAGACCAGCTTCGGGAGATACGCAAGATGGGATCCCTGGAGTCGATCTTGGGGATGATCCCGGGTCTTTCAAAGAAGATGGGAGGAACAGGAGGCCTTCAGGTTGACGAGAAAGAAATCATCCGGGTCGAGGCGATCATCAATTCCATGACACCGAAAGAGAGGGGCAACATGGCCCTCATGAATGGGAGCCGGCGTTTAAGGATCGCTCGAGGGAGTGGGACAACGGTTCAGGATGTGAATCAGCTTTTGAAACGGTATACCGAAGCCCGAAAGATGATGAAGCGTTTTGCGCAGATGAATAAGAAAGGGTTCGGAAAGGGCGGAATGCCCTTGTTTTCGTGACCGGAGCGTGCCTGTCCCGCGGCAGCGGGAGTGGCACGCACGGGGAGCTTCACTCAAAGGAGGTGGTCAAAAGGATCATGCCAGCGTCCATGCGATTGATGAGGTTTGGAAAGAAGAAGACCCCTTATTATCGAATCGTTGTCGCCGATTCTCGTTCGCCTCGGGATGGGAGGTTTATCGAACAGGTGGGAACCTATAATCCAAGGAAAGATCCCGCGGAAGTGACGTTCAAGGAAGAGAAAGCCCTTCAGTGGTTGAAGAAAGGCGTGCGGCCAACCCTGACCGTTCGCCAGTTATTGATGAAGTCTGGCCTTGTGAAGAAGGTGCCAGAGGGCGAGAAGCCATAATCTCCTTTCGCCGGAAGCCTTTGCTCTTTAGGGATCTTTCTGAAGATCGTTGAGGAAGTGGAGGTGGGGTTGTGAGTACAAGAGACTTGATCGAGTACATTGCAAAGGCCTTGGTGGATCATCCAGAGCAGGTTCGGGTTTCTGAGATTGAAGGAGAGAGGACGTCGGTCATCGAAGTCTCCGTGGCGAAAGAGGATCTTGGGAAGGTGATCGGCAAACAGGGTAGGACAGCGAAGGCCATCCGGGTTATCCTGGGGGCTGCCTCTGCGAAGTTGAAGAAACATTCTGTCCTTGAGATCATTGAATGAAGGCCCATGGAGAAGCGTCTCTTGTTCCCATCGGCAGGGTGGTTAAACCTCATGGGATCAAGGGAAGAGTCAAGGTAGCGTATTTCGGAGAGGACCTTGACCGATTTCTTCTCTACCGGGAGGTCATCATTCGAGACCCCACAGGAAGAGATCAGACCTTTGAGGTCGTCGAAGCCGTTCCACAGCCACCCCGAATCATCCTGACCCTCAAGGGAATTCAGACCCTCGAAGACACAGACCCCCTGATCAACCGGGAAATCTTGGTACCGCGGGAAACACTCCCTGAACTGGCCGAGGATGAATTCTATTGGATCGACCTTCTCGGTATGGGAGTGGAAACGGTGGAAGGCAAGAGGCTGGGCACGGTGAAGACGATCTTTCCGACTGGAGCCCATGACGTTTTTGTTGTCGAAGGATGTCGAAGGGAGATCTATCTTCCAGCCACAGCAGACGTCATCAAATGCGTTGACCGTGAGAGATCCCTTGTGACGGTCCGCTGGATGGAAGGGCTCTGGGAGGCAGAAGATGAGGTTTGACATTCTGACTCTTTTCCCCGCGATGTTTTCGTCTCCCTTTGAGGCGAGCATCCTCGGTAAAGCGATTGAGAAAGGGCTGATCGAGATTCGGATCGTCAATATTCGGGATTTCACTTCGGATAAGCATCATGTCGTAGATGACACTCCTTATGGGGGAGGCCAGGGCATGGTCATGAAGGTAGAACCCATTGCTCGGGCCATCGAGTGGGCGAAAGCTGAGAGTCCTTCCGCGTGGACCATCTATTTGACACCTCAGGGTCATCCTTTCAAACAGGAAAGGGCCGAAGCCCTTTCATCTAAGACCCATCTCATTCTCCTCTGTGGTCGGTACGAGGGCGTTGATGAGAGAGTGCGGGAGATGTTTGTCGATGAGGAGGTCTCCATTGGGGACTATGTTTTGACCGGAGGAGAACTGGCAGCCATGGTCATGGTGGATGCCCTCTCAAGGTTGCTGCCAGGGGTCCTGGGATGTGGTCAGTCCGCGGAGGAGGATTCCTTTTCGGAATCTTTGCTCGAGTACCCACAGTATACTCGTCCTACGGACTTTCGAGGTCATGGTGTTCCAGAGGTTCTTGTTTCTGGGAATCATGAGGCCATTTTTCGGTGGAGGAGAAAAGAAGCCCTTCGCAGAACGGTGAAGAGGCGGCCTGATCTTCTGGCAAAGGCGAATCTTTCGGAGACGGACAAGGGATTCATAGACGAGATTCTTCAATCGGAGGGAACAAGGACGCGTGGGGATGGGGTCTAACCTTTACGTGGGACTGGTCCACCATCCCATCTATGATAAGCGAAAAGAGGTTGTTGCCACAGCGGTCACCAGCCTTGACATTCACGACATCGCCCGCTGTGCGAGAACCTACGGGGTGGGAGGATTTTACATCATGACCCCCCTCGAAAGTCAAATCCAGCTTGTCGAGCGGATCGTTCGTCACTGGACGGAAGGGGGGGGATATGCTTACAATCCAACGAGAAGGGAACCTTTCTCCCTCATCCGAATTTCCCGAAGCATTGATGAGGCGGTCAGGGAGATCTCAGATCAGTGGAAGAGAAAGGTCGAAACGGTGGCCACAGGGGCGTCCCCACATCCGAGAAATGTGAGTTTTCGCTCCCTGCAGGAACTTCTGGACGATCAAGAGCGACCTTTTTTCATTCTCTTTGGGACGGGATGGGGCTTAACCCAGGAGGTCAAGGATCATTCGGATTATGTCCTTGAACCCATTGAAGGAAGAGGCTATAATCATCTGTCTGTCCGCTCGGCCGTAGCCATTATTCTGGACCGGCTCCTTGGAAGGCGATAGATCTGAATCCAGTTCGGAGAAGCCGAGATAACCTCTTCGATTCAAACTACAGAAGCTCGAGGTTTAGAACTCCGAATGAATAGATGGAAGGAGTAAGATTATGGATGTCATGGAAATGGTCGAAAGGGAACAGTTTAGAACAGACCTTCCCGATTTCAGAGTGGGAGATACGATAAGGGTCCATGTGAAAATTGTGGAAGGCGATAAGGAACGGATCCAACCCTTTGAAGGCGTTGTGATCCGTAAGAAAAAGGGAGGCATTCGGTCTACCTTCACCGTGAGGAAGATCTCCTACGGGATTGGCGTCGAAAGGATTTTCCCTTTTCATTCACCTCGAATCGAACATATCGATGTTGTGGGCCGGGGAAAGGTGAGACGAGCCAAACTCTTCTATTTGCGAAACCTGAAAGGCAAGGCTGCACGGATTCGGGTAGAAAAACGGCCTGAAGCCTGATACAAATTGAAAAGTGGAAAATGTGCAATAGCCGGGGTCTGAGGGTTTTGAATAGCCCCGAGCTTCGCTCCTGCCATGCTCTTCAAGTCCCTGCCAGAGCAGCCTAAGGACTTTTTCGAAAGGATGTTCCAAGATCGAGGCTACCAGAGAATCGCTGGCCTCGACGAGGCGGGACGGGGTCCTCTGGCTGGCCCGGTGGTCGCCGCCGCCGTCGTCCTTCCTTCTCAGGGGATCCATGAAGAACTTTTTGACTCCAAGAAGATCCCTTCCAAGAAACGGGAATTGCTTTATGGGGCTATCTTCTCCCAGGCCCTTGGCATCGGTGTGGGAATCATTGGACAGGGAGAGATCGATGAGCTCAATATTCTTCAGGCCACGCTGAAGGCAATGGCCCTGGCTGTAAACAACCTTCCGCTCCCTCCAGATTTTCTCCTCATTGATGGCAACCAAGGTCTCAGTCTCGCCATCGCTCAGAAGCCGATCCGAAAGGGTGACCAACTGAGTAACTCCATTGCCGCGGCGTCGATCGTTGCCAAAGTGACCCGTGACCACATCATGTCAGAATATCACCAGAAGTATCCCCAGTATGATTTCGCCCGGCATAAGGGTTACGGCACGAAAGAGCATCGGCAAGCGATCGAGAAATTTGGCATCTGTGAGCTCCACCGTAAGACCTTCCGCGGAGTGAAAGAATACCTTTAAACGCATAGAGCAAAGCGCATCCATCCTACGCACAAATAGTGCTACGGACCTGCTGGCAGGCAGGTAGCGCATAGCGTAAAACCTGAAGCACAAAGAACAAAGCCCACACAATCTGATGAACCAAAAGCGAGTTACCACGAGCCAAGGACACGGACCACGAAGAGAGAGGAAAGAACTGGGCAAGAAAGGCGAGGATCTCGCGCTCCGTTTCCTTAAAAGGAAAGGGTATAAGATCATCGAACGAAATTATGTCTGCAAATTGGGTGAAATGGACATCATTGCTCAAGAGAAAGATACGTTGGTCTTCGTCGAAGTTAAGACTAGAACCTCCATGGCCTTTGGTCCACCGCAGCTTGCTGTCAATCCTACAAAGCAGATGCAACTTTCCAAGGTGGCTCTGAACTTTCTCAAGGAAAAAAAACGTGAAGATGTAAAAGCGAGATTTGACGTAGTGGCGATTGTCCTGAGACCTACCGGGGAAGAAATCGAACTGATCAGAGATGCATTCGATCTGAAGTACCTATAGAGAAGGGCTCTTTAGGAAGAGTTCTTCTCCAAATTCCAAATCACACGTTCCAAACAAATTTCAATAGCCAAATATCAAAATACCAACCAAAGCATTTCCCTTATTTGACCGGAGCGTGCCCCGCAAGCCCCCCCTGGGGGCGAGGTCAAGGGGCACAATATTAAGTAACAAGTCATTGCCGGGAAGCTCCGCGCTGTGAGCGGGGAGCTTCATACTGGCAAAGAAAAAAGCCCTTACCCCAAATTGGGATAAGGGCTTTCAATGGACCCTGTCTCTATTTCATCCTATTTCGATGTTGCCTTCGCCGCTGCTTCTTCCAGCGGTATTCTCATCTTGTAGAACGAACGCCACACGAAGATGACGCCGACAATGAAGATGGGGACGGCGATGTAAGGGGCAAAGTTCGTGCCACCAACTTCTTTCGCGTGTACCGTCATCTCGATCGTAATTTCAGTCGCAAGCAGGCCAAACAAGGTTGAGAACTTGATGATGGGGTTCATGGAAACGGACGACGTATCTTTGAAGGGGTCACCCACCGTGTCGCCAATGACCGTCGCGGCGTGGAGGGCCGAACCCTTTTCCTTCAGGTCGACTTCCACAATCTTCTTCGCGTTGTCCCACGCGCCGCCGGCGTTTGCCATGTAAATGGCCTGGAAGAGGCCGAAGCAGGCGATGGAGATGAGATAGGCAACGAAGAAGTTGGGGTTGAACAGCGCAAAGGCGAGGGTCATCAGCAGGATCGCAATGAAGATGTTCCACATGCCCTTCTGGGCATACTGGGTACAGATTTTTACAACTGTCTTCGAATCTTCGATATCGGCTTCTGTCTTGTCCAGGTTCATATTCTTCTTGATAAACTCGACCGCCCGGTACGCGCCGGTGGTCACCGCCTGCATCGAAGCGCCAGCAAACCAGAAGATAACGGCCCCGCCGCAGATGAGGCCGAGAATGATTGGGGCGTCGGTTAGTTGCACGTTCAGCATGTTCTTGCTCTGGAGGAGCAGGATGATCGCGAAGATCATCGTTGTTGCACCGCACACCGCAGTGCCGATGAGCACCGGTTTGGCCGTCGCCTTGAAGGTGTTTCCGGCCC
>Ga0315288_10009244_pt1 | contig 12422 bp, 14 predicted proteins | sample YL17G11_20_MG_FD_203454 | JGI IMG/M metagenome (GOLD analysis project Ga0315288, IMG submission 203454) | Sediment microbial communities from Yellowstone Lake, YNP, Wyoming, USA - YL17G11_20 | ecosystem: Environmental > Aquatic > Freshwater > Lake > Sediment | place: USA: Wyoming | collected...
TATTATTTTTTCCTTACGCAATACTACTACTCGGTAATTTTTTCCCTTGTATGATTCTTGTCCAAAGATATCTTTGTATTTTTCAGTTTGGGCAGGGCCCAAAGATCCAGTTGCTTCTTGTACTCCAGACTGAGTAGTACCTAAAGTTTTCTTGCTGTTAGCAACATAATATTCATATTGTGCGGCCATTTTATTCAAACGATCTGCTTCTGGGCCTGGACCAATTTGTCTGGCTTTCATACGTAATCTAATTGCTTCCTGGGTCCGTTTGTCTAGACCATTTTCGGTGACCGATTTCTTTTTTGGTGCTAATTGTTTAATCAATATTTTAGCTGCATCTTTTATTGCTTTATTTGGAGTTTGAAGGGCTTTTGGACCAACAGTAATTTGTGGTCGTTTCATGTCTGTTGCCAAATCATCCCTAGATCCAGTGTGACCATCTGAGTCTAATTCAGATATTGTTTCTGGTGGAGATGTTTGAGCCTTACGTTCTGCCTTTTCTTTTTCCCACTTAGCCATAATGGCATCTCGCTCACGTTTGGAAATATCTAGGGTTCGTTGAGATTTTGCACGTTCACGATCAAATGCGCGGGATAGTTTTTCTTGAGCCGACATACGACGGGTTTCATCTACTTCTTTTTTGGCACCTAATTTACCTAGCTTGTTGGGATCCCATCCGCAGTTATAGCAACCACCACCAAATGCTAGATCATGTCGGTCACATTCTTTAGACTTTGTTTTGCAATTCTTTGAGTGTTGGAAATGACCAGTGCTTGGTTCGAACGGAACTACTGGACCTTCGAAGAAAGGCTTCTTTGTTTTCTTGCCCTTAAATAGCGATCCTGCACGCTTTTGCGTGCCACCTAGGGGCGCTGCTACAGGGGCAATTGAGCCAGAAGTTGTTGTTTCAAATAAGTCGAATAGGTTCATAGCATTTCCATGATGATTTAGTATTTATCAAAGCATTGCGTAGAAGCGGATTTCTGATAAATACTGTATGAAGATCATGGAAATCACTCAGAAACGGACTCCCGCAAGCGTTCCCCAAGGTGTTGCAACCAGAAAATTATATGGTGCGGAGCGTGATGTAATGGAGAAAATCTGGGGAATGAATCGTCCGCGCAGCCTAAATAACCTCAAAGTTGCTCTTAAAGTTCTCTGGGATCATTACGCACCCAACTATAACGTAACAAGAAAGATGCCAGAACTTCGATTTGGACCTGGAGTAAAATACCACGGCAGATACCTAAGCTATACTACTGCACAAGAGAAAGGACAGCCCTGGATGATCGAATTGTGCCCAGGTCAACGCAATTTTTATGTGTTGATTCATGAATTGGTTCATGCGTTAGGACCAAATCAACATGGCGTGAAATTTGCAGAAGTCTATCATGATGTTCTTAGCCATGAAACGACCAAAGATATCATGGGTAGCTCCCTAGGTCAAAAATTCCTGACCTTTTTAAAGAGCGAACATCCGGAGTTCGTTAAGAAAGCTTACCGAAATAGATAATCAGATTACGCCGGGCATTACTTTGATTTGTTCAGGCGGAATTGGGGAAACGATTGTCAATTCGTATTCGGCGTGTTTAGTGAATTTACCCTTAAGTCCAGTCGTATCAATTTCAAGCATAGCTAGTTCTTCTGATTCATCAAACTCGTCACCCAACCAATTCATCAATGCGTCCTCTGCACTACTGACATCCGGGAAACAATAGATAGCTGACTGTTCATCGGGAATCTGTGCAGTCCGGTCACCAATTTGAGGTTGTAACCCATTCTGTTGAATGCTTGGTACATTCTTGAGTGGAGTAATGTGATAAACAATTAATGGTAAATCACTCTTGATCTCTGACAACTGAGAGAAATGTTTAACAGGATAGTTACCCGATTCAACTTCATTAATCGCTTGCATTGCTTCTTTGACTGCCTTTGCTGTATTAAGGTCTGGGTTGTACTGTCCTATTATCTCTACTTCTCGACTGTGGGCCGGCCTCTTTCCGCGCACAATCTCTAACAACCCATACGTAAATTTTTCTGGTCCATATTGACGTAGACTTGCACATAGGCCCCATGATTTATTCTCAATTCGGGCACGTTGTAGATGTTTCTGCATACGACGATTCAACGAGCGATGAATGTCTCCTGCATACGCCATTGCAGTAATTCCAACATATCGTTGCTTAGTAACATTGTTGATAATGACGTAAATTAGATGGTCACGATCTGCGCGAAGTTTTGGAAGTTTGTATGGTTTCTCTTTACTTACTTCGAATAGATCATCCTCTCCTAAAATTTCATCCTTAGGAATATTTTGATACATGTTTTCTATGCTGAGAACTTCACTATGCAATTTATCGCGTAGGGCATAAATCGCAGTAATTAATCCTTTGCTACGTACTGCTTTATATGCTAGATTTTCCGGACCAAATTCGCCGCCCTTGTCTAGCCCGGCTTGTCTGTATCTCTTAATTGTATCTAGGATTTTCTGAATGCTCTGGATTCTTTTCGACTTCAATCCGTGTTTGATTAACTCAGATAGCTTTTCATATTTTGCTCTAGTCGCATTTTGATCTAGATTTGCTTTGCGTTTCGTAGGAAACTTGATCCACTTATCGTGTAGAATGCTGTATTCACCTAGGCTTATAACAGGCTTTGAGGCATCCTGCACATACAATTCTACGGGAATCTTGTGAATGGTAATACTATGTGAATCGTTATACAGGGTTTTCTTTGCATTGAACAACTCGGCATATACCTCATCCTGCATCTTAGACATATCGACTAAAATATGTAGGTCAAGATCGCTATGTGGAGTGTAGCTATAAGCTGCGTTCGAACCGGATATAGTAATATCCTTAATGTTAAGTCCGGTAATTCCCAATTCTTCTACAAAATCCTGAGCGATAAGCTTAAGTTGTTTCTTAATTTCTGCTTTTAAATGCTGTCCAAAGAATAGCTTTGGATTTAATTCGTCATGAAAAGTGATTGCATAATCGAAGGGATTGGTCTCATTGAGTGCCTTACGCTTTGCCTCTAGTATACCTTTGCGCTTGGCCTTTCTTTTGTCATAGGCTTCGGTTTCGATCTTAGATTCGGCTTCTTTTTTCTTCTTCGCTATTGCCTCGAATGTCGAACGGGAGGTTTGGTCCATTCGTAACTGGAATGTGGTTTCAAGTTTCATTCAGTATTTATCAATAAAAAGCCCCTTTCGGGGCCTTGTTATTTAGGCTTTACAGCAGCCTCAGCCGCCACCTTCTCGGCCGCCGCTTTGTTAGCGGCTTCTTGTGCCTCAGTTTGTTTCAACCAATCCGGATACATCGGACCAATTGTCTTGAGTAGATGTTCTTGGTTTTCTGTGCAATACGTGTATGTACCAGTATGACGTAGAAGCACTCTCTTATCAATATAGATTTTCCCACCCAAATCACGCCAATTCTCACAGAAAGTCCAATCTTCGCTATAGTAGCGATTTTGACGTACAGCGGTATCAAAATATGTCTTTAGGTATTGATCGTATATCGGATCAAGACCAATATCGTTCTTGTATTGTTTAACAGCCGGATGAGAATTCAATTTAGCAAATACGTCTTTTCTCATTAATAGAAATCCAGTACCTGCTTTACTAACTTCTTGTAGGCCATCCGGACCTTCGAATGCACCCTCGAACCCGTTAACCACCCATTTAATTGGCATAGTTTTCATCGGATATAGTCCACCTATGATTTCCATTTGACGATCAAGAAGAACTAATAAATGCCATGGCTCCCAACCAATGTCTGCATCAACGAAGAATAAATGAGAAGCCTCGGGCATTGATAAGAATTTTGCGGTGAGAGTATTTCGGGCGCGACTAATTAACGATTCATTAACCATCGTTTCTAGCGTCCAATCAATACCTAATTGTCTTGCTGTATTAGACCATTTAATAAAACTCATAAAGGTAGATTCAGTCAACATTCCGCCGTAACAAGGCATTGCAATATGCACCCTGGTTGTTCTGAGATAGTCAACGTTTACTTGTACCTGACCTTGGCCAGGGGCTGGCGGAGGAATTGGAGTATTTGGGGGAATTACAAGACCGGCATTTGGATCAATCACCGTCTTTTTTTCTGCAATTTCTAGGATTTTTTCTACTGGTACTGTTTTTTTGGACTTACTAGGTTTGTTTCGGGCCATAATATCCTCAAGTTGATATAGATATTTACTGCATGAGGATGCTGTTAAATTATTTCTTTTCTACTAGTGTGGTATCCGCTGGGGAATTAATGCTATCTTGTTTAAATTTTTTAGCCAGTTTGTATACCTTCATGGAGAAATCTTCTCCGTATTTCTCTCTAACAGACTTGAGGATAGCAAATGCCTCGTCCCTTTTCTCTGGACTCAATGCACTGAATAATTGAATTGCGTACGGGAGAACAGTGTTTGTAACAATTGCTTCCTTTAACAACTTGAGATAACGCAATCGTTGTTCAGTGGTTGCTTCCTTCAATAATGGTCGTCCTTGCTTAATAAAAGCGATTACACTCTCTTTTAATGGATCATTTTTGATTCGATCTATCGCCGCAGTTTTGGGTTTAACGGTCGCAGGTGAGGTGCTTCCTATCGCAGCGTCTAGCATCTTGATAACGTTTTGAACTAAGGCTGGATTATTCGCGGTCTTCGGATACATGTTCGCTACTAGTTTTGATTTTTGTTCTGGAGTATACCTAGGCCAATTATCTCGGACTTGGGATGCGGAGGTCAATCCACCTCCGAATTCTACTGTTGGTAGGTACGCCATGTATGCGTGTTTAGTGAGAGGTGATAGCTTATCTTGATTACCTACGTAATCAAGCAAGTAATTGCTAATCGGTGTACCTTTCTTTGTTAGCGGCAGTTGACCTGTTTTAGGATCCGGTCTTGCTGGAAGGGGTTGAATTCCCTTATCTTTGTCGCTGCGAACGAAAATAAGAACCGTATCTTCTGGGTCTTGGATTCGTTTTGCTATATTTTCAGGCTGTGCTGAAAATTGTCTGTCTACTTCCACAAAATGCCCTGCGTCTACTCCTGCGACTTGCGCGAGTTTTTCTTTTATCTTGAAGGGGAAAGGGCGATCCTTCGTAACATTAGTTGCCCCGACTACTACATCGGCACCTGGAAAAGTTTTCTTGGCAGCATTATATAGCGCCATGTGACCCGCATGAAACGGGTGAAAACCGCCAGACATGACAACTAATGTTTTCATTTTTGTGTATATTACGCCTTGGCTTCTTTTCTCACATTCTTTTCTGCGGTAATTTCGTTACGGCGAACCTTAACGAGCTTAGACATTTCTGATAATGCCTTACGTGCGCGTGTACCCGCCGCGCTATTACCTTTTACAAACTTTTCGTCTTCCTTTAAAAATGCTTCAAACTTCTCTTTCATCAGATTAATGGTTTCCATTTTTTTCCTTTAAGTTAAATTGGATTAATACGACAACTTTACAAAATTTACTACGCCTAGCTTAAAATCTACAATCTGCGCCCTAATATAGACAAAGTTGCCTTCTATGTTAGTATACAAACTGGCATCAGATGCTATCTTAGGTGCTGTGTTTGCGGCCGCTGTTGAATTGGCCTCAAGCGCATACACATTAAACCAATCCCCTGATGTGGGACTGGAAGCGAGTGTAGCATCTATCATAACGTTTCCGGTGACGCCTGTCAACTTGAGGTTGACCGTTTGTAGATCACGATTGCCCAGATAATAGGCTGCTGCTGGAAATGAATTACCCGTAACCGTATAAGATGAACCGTTTCCGGGATTTTGATATGCAGTCTCCGGTAATAGAATTAGTGTGGTAGATTGGCTCATTCTACAGCCTCTATTTCAGCTATGATCCCGGGACCACATAACTCCTGAGCTACTGCGTTCAATGAGCCGGCTAAGTCTTCGGTGATCATCGAGGCGACAGGAAGATCCTTCTCGCTTTTTACTAATCTACTAAATTTAATTACAATACGTTGTTCTTGGATATGGGCCATAAATACTCCGATGTAGAGTATTTATCATTAAAGCACTGTCTATGATCGTTTTTCTAGCTTGTACCGCTTACCCAAAAGTTCCCCAAACATCAGGGCCATATAGCTTAGTTTCGATTCATCGTCATAATCCAGGAAAAATAACGATGAAAAATAGGTATGTGTTCTATTACCAGCAAAAACCCCGATATGATTAGTGGGGTATAATCTTCGGTGCAAGGTTCTACTAGGAACCACGTCCCTGTGCGTCTGCAAAAACGCAATCAAGTCATTTTGTACTTCGATAGGAATCCGGATCTCTTTAAAATAAACCCGAAACTTGTGTTTAGGGTCTCGCACAAATGTTTTTACTCCGGCGACAGGATGAATGATTGCTTCGGTACATAGTCTGGTCGTCGGACTAGTACTAAGATGACTAATCCCCAATAAATCTTGAAGATCATTACTAAACACAGAAATACAGCCTCCCTCTCTCCTACATGTTGCAGTACCGTTTTCTGCCCTAATCGAATTCCACTCTCGCAGTTGATCTATTTTATTTGATGAAACCCCAGGTTTATGATTCCGGGGCGGTTTACGTGGATTCCCTTCAAGTCGAAGACGAAGCCTATACTTGTATTTTCTGAAATATAGTTGGTCTCGATACTCGTAATATTCAACTCCGGGAACGTTATTAACTGACTTCAATAATCCCATCAGTATTCACCTTAGCCGCCAATTTTTGAGTAATTGCAAAATCAATAACATCATCGACTACATTAACCATAACATTTGCATTTTTGATCTGACCAAATAAGATTTTCTTACTGAGTGGTACTCGGATCAATTCATCGATTTTACGTGAAAGTGGTCTTGCACCCATCTTAGTATCATATCCCTTGTTTGCTAGATATTCGATAGCAGGTTCAGATAGATTCATTGTGATATCATGTTTCTCTAACAACGATTTCTTCAATTCATCAGTAAACTTGATAACGATTTTCTTAATAGAAAGCATATCGAGTTTACTAAATTTACATACTAGGTCAAGACGATTCCTGAATTCAGGTTTGAAGAATAGCTTCATCGCTTTTTCATCTTCACCGGATTTCTCTGGATCACCGAAACCGATATTAGCACGTTCACTATCAGCAGAACCTAGGTTACTGGTCATGATAATGATACAGTTTTTGCAGCTTACTTGTTTACCATTGCTACCCGTAATGCGACCCTCATCCAACATTTGTAGGAAGATATTGAATACATCTGGGTGAGCCTTTTCCACTTCATCGAACAACATGATTGCATGTGGATTCTTGCTTAGATCGCTGATCAATCTTCCACCTTGAACCTGTGAATCGCCGAATCCAACATATCCGGGCGGCGGTCCGATCAAACTAGAAACTGAATGCTTTTCCATATATTCTGACATGTCGTACTTGAGCAGAGTCATATCCAAATTCTTGGCCAGCAATTTAGCTAACTCAGTCTTACCTGTACCTGTTGGACCCAAGAATAGAAAACTTGCAGTTGGTTTAGTTTCGTTTCCGATTCCTGCGAAGCTGACATACACTCGCTCAAGAACTTTCTCAACCGGATCATCCTGCCCGTACAGTTTGCTCTTAATATTCATTTCAAGGGTGGTGATTCTGTCTATGTTTTCCCCTTTAAGTTTATCTGCGGGAACGCCAGTATACTTCTCTACTTGTTCGTAGATCAATTCTTTGGTAATTTTTGCTTTCTGATTACCCAATACTCGTTGTTTAGCGCAGGCTGCATCTAGCAAATCGATAGATTTATCTGGGTTTTTACGATCATGGATGTATCTAGAGGCCGAATCGACCGCCGTCTTAACTGCCTCTTCGGTTATTTCAACATCATGGAATTCATTCAGTCTTACACTTAACCCGGATAGAATTCGTTCGGTCGATTCATTAGATGGTTCATCAATTCCAATTCTATAGAATCTACGCATGAGCGCACGATCCTTTTCGAATGATTCATAAAATTCTTCCCAAGTCGTACTAGCAATTACCTTGAGAGTGCCCTTAGTGATTGCAGGTTTGATCATGTTTGCAAAATCGATTGATCCACTTGCACCACTACCCGAACCTTGCATAGTATGGGCTTCATCGATGAATAGAATAGTCTTTTTCTTAGTGTTTAGTGCTTCAAGGACATGCTTGATTTTTTCTTCGAATTCGCCGCGATATTTACTGCCGGCTAATAATCCTGCAACCTCTAGCGAATACAATCGGTGTCCTTTTAAGAACTCCGGAACTGCATCATCACTGATAGCCTGAGCCAATCCCTCAACAATCGCCGTCTTACCTACGCCCGGATCACCGACTAACAAGACATTGGATTTGAATCGTTTAGCCAATACGTTAATGATGTCATTCAATTCCGTTGATCGTCCAATAACCGGTTCTAATTTTTTCTGTGAGGCCAACTTAGTCAAATCAGTGGTAAATTCTTCTAGAATTTCATCCGCTTGATTTTCAGTTAAGTTTGTAGGATAATCGCCGCCCTTATATGTGCGCTGCCAATGTTTAACGAATTCAGATTTATTAACTCCGTATTTCAGCATAAAATAATGAGCATGACTGTTGCCCTCAGAGGCAATACTCAAGTATAAATCAATGGTAGTTACTTGTCGGCGGCCCGTGAATAGTACTTGGGTAACACAACGATTCATCACCCGCTCTAGCGAATTGGTTTTTCTAGGAACGCAATCCGGATCAGTGGATTCAATTGCGTGTAGTCCATTCAAATATGCATCGACCTCACTATTCAATAAATCGACATCCACTCCAAAACTGCTTATGCATTTTTTGAACGGAACGTGGTTTATTAACGCCACTAGTAAATGTTCTACTGTAACGTATTTGTGTTTTTTCTCTTTGGCACAACCAATTGCCTGCTCAATGATGCTTTCAATTTCGGGCGAATTTGTCATTTATGGATCCTCTTAACTATTTATATGGGTCTATGACGCAAGATACTTTCAGTTATTTCTTTATCTATCTTATCAGGAATGAAGGGTTTAAGCAATACTATTTGGTCCCCAAATGCATTAGAACCCATAATAGGCATTCCTTGCCCAGACATTTTAAGTTGCATTCCGGGCTGTGTCATTGCGGGCACGTTTACAGATAGTGTTTTATTTCCTATCGTAGTGAATTGTATAGACCCTCCCACAATTAAATCCAAAACAGAAATTGGATGAATTGCATATAGATCATGACCTCGTCGCTCAAATTTCAAATGGGGTTCGATTCGAAATTCAACAACTAAAATCCCATCATCAATCACATCTGTATATTTTGTATGGTGTCCGTGAAGGATTCCTTTTGGAATATCTATGTTTAACAGTTTTTCACCAGTTTGGGTGCGCAGGGTGAGTGTCCTGTTGCTTCCGGTAAACGCTTCGTCAAGTGTGATCGATATTGCAGTCCGATACATTTGGTGCATTTGACGAGAAGTACCACGTTGCCCGGAATATACTTGTCTTAGAAAATCATTAATGTCTACGCCATCTGCGCCATGAAATTCGAATCCACCGAATCCCCTAGGACCGAATGAGGGAGGATTGTCATATTCTTGCCGTTTTTTGATATCGCTTAGTACATCGTAGGCAACTTGAATTGCTTGAAACTTAGTAGTATCACCGCCTTTATCTGGGTGGTGTTTACTAGCTAATTTTCGGTAGGCTTTTTTAATTTCGTCTGATGATGCTGTTTTGGCAACACCTAAGGTTTCATAGTGGGTCATGCACTATGATAACAGATAGAAAGATTTTTGTCAATCGTATTAGGTTCTAGAATCGAAATAAAACTTTAATGCAGCAGTTTGGAGAGCTACATATGGTGCGGTTACTGCTGCGAGAATGGCTGCTATCTCTAATCCAGGCCTATCTCCTGTTTCGGCAAAATGCATTGCCCATTTCATTACATACACAGTGCCGTATAAAATTACCAAACTGACAATATGCTTATCAATATCTCGTTTATCAATCCAGTCCCATCCCTGGGAGGCCCGAGCCGCAACCCAACACATCCATCCGCCGTCGTCGTTACGTCTTACCCAAACTTTTTTAGTGGGAGAAGGTACTTCATCAACCATTATAATCCTGCCTTACTTAGGTATTCCTTTAACAATGAATCCCTAGTTTTAGTATCGTATATGGGCTTATGTTCCAATCCCGCACTTTTTCGCATTTCATTTAATTCTTCTTCTTGTTCTTCCTCAGCCTTGTATAGGTTTGGATTTAAAATCATAACCTGATGAAGTACTTGGACATCCGCGTCATATTCTTCACCTTGTATTTCTACAGTCCAATCTGATGGTGCTAGGTCGGTTAATGTTTTTAGGTCCGAAATCAACTCTAGGATGCGGCGAGGACCTGATGATCTACGATTCATTTCCACAAACACTAGAAATTTTCCTATCTCTATTTCACCCTCACTTAAACTTGCATCTAAAATCCAATCATATCCGCGTTCAAACCAATTAACTACGTCCTTACCGGCTTGTTCAGAATTTACAGTAAATGATAGAGTGATAATATCTTTATCCTTTCCCATTTTCGCTGCGTACTCGTCCACGGTTACTCGCGGTTCGAGTTGACCCTCTAGATCGTGATAATCCAATCCCTCTGTTAAAATGTTCATAATTATACCTGGGGTTGACCTTGACCTGGTTGAGGGCCGCCAGGTCCTTCAAGCGGCGCGCCGCCCATATCCATTTGACCTGGATCAGGTTGCATCCCTCCATCATCTTCTTCGTCCTGTTGAGTATTTTCTTTATCTAGATCGGTTTCATATGCTTTTTCAATTTCTTCTAAATCGATTGTTGAACCTGCGAGGTCGATAGAACCTTCTTTGATATCGTTCATTAATTCCTTAGGAACCTCGATTCTCACAAACCAAACTTCTTTCTCATACATCTTTGGATATCTAGTACCAGCAACAAAATCATCGGGAGATTTGACTTCTAGAGGAACTTTTATTTTAGACTTTGCAAACTCAAGATTGCAACCGATAGTTGCAAGTCTCTTTATTCCACTAGGATCTGGCATTAATTTATACGGCCACATGAATGTGCAACTTACGCTATATCGACCAATATCAGGACCCTGTACAAGTTCCCCTAACTTCCAATTTTTGAAAGCATAGATGTCAGCTTCATCAAGCACCCTCTCGTAATCAATGAGAGTGGACATAGTACCATCACTGACATAGACGCCCTTGATAGTGCTTATAATGCTTACAAAGTTGATATCATCGAAAAATCGATCTGCGGATTCGGAGTTCATTTAGTATTTATCACTATTACAGGTTTATGGATATAGAAATTCGACCAGAATTGTCGGGCCCGGCCGGTACTCGATGTTGCATTTCCTTAGGAAAATGCAACCAATCACCGGATATACATTCTACTGGAATCCATTCATCCTCGATCAAAAACTCAATTGAGGTATGATGACTTTCTATCCTAGGATAATAAACCAGTACTGAGGCCACAGCTAAATCATGTGAGTGTGTTTGCATAAATCCGTGTTGCTTTGAAACATTGCTCCAACTTTGAGTAATTTTATCCAATGGTTTTTGATTGGAGATTCTATCTAAAATCGGAATAAATTCTGACCAAGTATGTGGGTTAGCACCAGAAAAGCTAAAACTTCTGGGATACGTATATAGCATGTCTCTGACTAAGAACAGTTCCTGTAATCCATAACACACCGTTAATTCCGGATCCTCGGCCGTCATCAAACAACGTTGGATTAGTACGGAATTGTCTACATCTATATGGCCTTTACTAGGATAGGTTATGTTAGGATTCATCTACTAAATTGAAGGTCGTAATATATTTATCACAGAATAAGGATAATGAATGTGAGCTATTTCTTTGTAGATTTTCCTTTAAATACTAAGTGAACTTTATGAGAGTTCCATTTTTAAGGGGATAATACATTGTCCAAGAAAAAATATAGTACCTTACGCACAAGAGACAGAGACACCCAGACCTTCTACATGAATCAATCAAAAACAATAGACTTCAATCAAGCACAACCAAAACCCAAAGTTAGACCAAAATCAACTGAACTAATACCAAAGTCAGTTAACCAAGAAAAATACATTATCGCGCTGCAGGATCACAATACTGATATCGTTGTGGTGTCTGGTCCAGCGGGTACTGGTAAGACATATCTCGGAATGATTGCGGCGATGCGGGCGCTACAGTCTGGTAAATGCGATCATATCATTTTAACCAGGCCAGCAATTGGAGTTGATGATGAAAAACATGGATATCTGCCTGGCGATCTCAATGCTAAAATGGAACCCTGGACTAGACCGTTATTTGATGTTATCCGAGAATTTTATTCAGTCAAGGATATTGCATACATGCTAGAAGAACAGACAATTGAAATAGCTC